>Ga0222712_10000129_pt1 | contig 102968 bp, 100 predicted proteins | sample C33_657DmetaG_FD_165043 | JGI IMG/M metagenome (GOLD analysis project Ga0222712, IMG submission 165043) | Estuarine water microbial communities from San Francisco Bay, California, United States - C33_657D | ecosystem: Environmental > Aquatic > Marine > Unclassified | place: USA: California... | reverse complement strand
GGGATCCGACCACCGGCACCGCAGGCCACAGTCTGGCCGCCAGATCAGCCGGCTAGCAACGGGATGGTGCAAATGATGCCCTTAAACTAACATACCAACTGGGCCACTCAGTGGGGGCCGGTCAGCGTCCCGTTTTGCACAGGCGGGGCGCCTTTTCATTTGTGGACCATCAGCCATCCGTTTTTCGCGCCATTCGCCGCGTTGCACAAAGCCGCCCCGCTGCTATTGTGCGCCCGCTTTCCATCCGCCTCTGTTTTTTCGAGGGCTAACCCCATGAATATTCACGAATATCAGGCCAAACAGGTGCTTGCCGGATTCGGCGTGCCGGTCCCCAAAGGCAAGCCCGCTTTCACGGTCGAAGAAGCGGTCAAGGCGGCCGAAGAGCTGGGCGGTCCGGTCTGGGTGGTGAAGGCCCAGATTCATGCCGGCGGCCGCGGCAAGGGCGGCGGCGTCAAGGTGGTCAAGTCGATCGCCGACGTGAAGAAGGAAGCCGAGAATATCCTGGGCATGACCCTGGTCACCCACCAGACCGGCCCGGCGGGCCGCCTGGTCAAGCGTCTTTATATTGAAGATGGCTCGGCCATTGAGCGCGAACTGTATCTGTCGGCGCTGGTCGACCGCGAGACCAGCCGCATCGCATTTATCGTTTCCACCGAAGGCGGCATGGACATCGAAGAAGTGGCGCACAACACGCCGGAAAAAATTCACACCTTCCAGATCGAACCGGCCGCCGGTTACAGCCCCTATGTCGGCAACGAGATCGCCGTGGCGCTGGGCCTGAAGGGCGACCAGGCCAAGCAGATCGGCAAAGTGGTCAAGAGCCTGTATGAAGCGTTCGTCGCCAAGGACATGGCGCTGCTGGAAGTCAATCCGCTGGTCGTGACCAAGGACGGCAACATCATCTGCCTCGACGCCAAGGTGAACTTCGACTCCAACTCGCTGTATCGCCACAAGGACATCCAGGAACTGCGCGACCTGGATGAAGAAGATCCGGCGGAAGTCGAAGCCTCCAAGTACGACCTGTCCTACATCAAGCTCGACGGCGAAATCGGCTGCATGGTCAACGGCGCCGGCCTGGCCATGGCGACGATGGACATCATCAAGCTGTTCGGCAGCGAGCCGGCCAACTTCCTCGACGTGGGCGGCGGCGCGACGAAGGAGAAGGTCACGCAGGCCTTCAAGATCATCGTCAGCGATCCCAACGTGAAGGGCATCCTGGTCAACATCTTCGGCGGCATCATGAAGTGCGACATCATCGCCGAAGGCATCATCGCCGCCGCCAAGGAAGTCTCGCTTTCGGTTCCGCTGGTCGTCCGCCTCGAAGGCACCAACGTCGAATTGGGCAAGGAAATACTGGCCAAATCGGGCCTCGCCATCACCTCCGCCGACAATCTTGCCGACGCCGCCCAGAAGGTGGTCGCCGCTGTGAAGGGTTCGAAATAATGTCCATTCTGGTCAACAAGAACACCAAGGTCATCTGCCAGGGCTTCACTGGCAACCAGGGCACCTTCCATTCCGAACAGGCCATCGCCTATGGCACCAAGATGGTCGGCGGCACCACGCCCGGCAAGGGCGGCACCACCCATCTGGGCCTGCCGGTGTTCGACACTGTACGCCAGGCACGCGAAACGGTCGGCGCCGATGCGTCCGCGATTTATGTCCCCCCGCCGTTTGCGGCTGACGCCATCCTGGAAGCGATCGATGCGGAAATTCCGCTGATCGTCTGCATCACCGAAGGCATCCCGGTTCTGGACATGGTCAAGGTCAAGCGTGCGCTGTCGGGTTCCAAGTCGCGCCTGATCGGGCCGAACTGCCCCGGCGTGATCACGCCCGGCGAGTGCAAGATCGGCATCATGCCAGGCCATATTCACAAGCGCGGCAGCGTCGGCATCGTGTCGCGTTCGGGCACACTGACTTATGAAGCTGTGTTCCAGACCACCGCTGTGGGCCTGGGCCAGTCCACCTGCGTGGGCATTGGCGGCGATCCGGTGAAGGGCACCGAACATCTGGAAGTTCTGGAAATGCTGCTGGCCGATCCGGAAACCGAAAGCATCATCATGATCGGCGAAATCGGCGGCAGCGCCGAAGAAGACGCCGCCGAATTCGTGAAGCGCTCCAAGGTGAAGAAGCCCATGGTCGGCTTCATCGCCGGCGTCACCGCCCCTCCGGGCCGCCGCATGGGTCATGCCGGCGCGATCATCTCGGGTGGCAAGGGCGGGGCGGACAGCAAGATCGAGGCGATGAAGGCTGCGGGCATCCGCGTGTCGCCCAATCCGGCGGCGCTGGGCACGACGCTGGTCGAATTGCTGTCGGGCAAATAAGCCCGCCGGTCGGCAATCGCCTTCAGACCGTCATCTTCTGAGGTAACAATCGGCTTTGCCATGCGCGGCGAACGGGGCCCATCCCCCGCTTTCGCCGTGCAAATACGGGCTATTGAGCCCATATTAACCGCATTCGGCGTTGAATCGGCTGGCATAAGCAGTTACCACGCACCGTCATAAATGACGCGGCACCAGGAAGGGCCAGAGCCCAACAAGCTCAGCCATAAGCGTTTGAAATGACTGAACAACCCCCCTCAGATCGGTTGAACCGCGCCTCGAACGAAATCTTCGAGGCGACCTCTTTCCTCAATGGCACCAACGCCGCTTACGTCGAGCAGATGTATGCCGCCTGGCTGGCCAATCCCGCCTCGGTCGACGCAGGCTGGCAATCCTATTTCGAGCAGGCAGGCGAGCAGAACCTGTCGCCCACCCAGCTCGGCCGCGGCCCGGCCTGGAAGCGTGACAGCAAGGTGGCGCACGCCAGCGGCGATCTGATCGCCGCGCTTACTGGCCAGGACCCGCCGGCAGCCCCCGGCAAGCCGGGCGCGAAAGGCAAGCCGGCCGCCGCCGCGCCTGCCGTCAACGCCACCGAAGCCGCCAAGGCCTCGATCCACGCCGTCCAGATGATCCGCGCCTATCGCATGATCGGTCACCTGGAAGCCGATCTGGATCCTTTGGAAATCTCGCCGCGCACGCCGCAGGCGACGCTCGACCCCGCGCATTACGGCTTCGATGGCGCCGCGATGGACGTCCCTGTTTATGTCGATGGCATCCTGGGCCTGGACACGGTCACGCCCCGCGCGCTGGTCGCCAAGCTGCGCGAGACCTATTGCGGCCGCATCGGCTACGAGTTCATGCACATCAACGATGCCGAGCAGAAGACCTGGCTGCAGCGCCGCATCGAAGGTGAACCGATCCAGTTCACGCCGGAAGGCAAGAAGGCGATCCTCAACAAGCTGATCGAAGCCGAAGGTTTCGAAAAGTTCGCCGCCAGCCGTTTCGTCGGCACCAAGCGTTTCGGCCTGGACGGCGGCGAAGCCACCATCCCGGCGCTGGAACAGATCATCAAGCGCGGCGGCCAGCTCGGCGTCAGCGAAATCGTGATGGGCATGGCCCATCGCGGCCGCCTGAACGTGCTGGTCAACGTGATGGGCAAGCCCTATCGCCAGCTCTTCCACGAATTCCAGGGCGGCAGCTCCACACCGTCCGATGTCGAAGGTTCGGGCGACGTCAAATACCATCTGGGCGCTTCTTCCGACCGCGAGTTCGACGGCCACAAGGTCCACCTGTCGCTGACCCCCAACCCATCGCATCTGGAAATCGTCAATCCGGTGGTGCTGGGCAAGGCGCGCGCCAAGCAGTGGCAGCTCCGCGATATCGATGCGCGCACCAGCGTGCTGCCGATCCTGATCCATGGCGACGCGGCGTTCGCTGGCCAGGGCGTGGTCGCGGAATGTTTCGCCATGTCGGGCATCAAGGGCTTCCGCACCGGCGGCACGATGCACTTCGTGATCAACAACCAGATCGGCTTCACCACCGCGCCGATGTTCTCGCGCTCCTCGCCCTATTGCACCGATATCGCGCTGATGGTGCAGGCCCCGATCTTCCACGTGAATGGCGACGATCCCGAAGCGGTGGTGCACGCCACCCGCATCGCCATCGAATTCCGCCAGAAGTTCAAGAAAGACGTCGTGCTCGACATGATCTGCTATCGCAGATTCGGTCACAACGAGACCGACGAGCCGGCATTCACCCAGCCGCAGATGTACCGCGTGATCAAGGACCACCAGACCACGCTGCAGCTCTACAGCAGCAAGCTGGTCAAGGAAGGCACCCTGACCCAGGACGAGGCCGACGGCATGGCCGCGGATTTCGTCAAGCGCCTGGATGCGGAGTTCGACGCGTCCAAGTCGCATCTTCCCAACCGCGCCGACTGGCTTGATGGCCGCTGGCAGGGCATGGAAACCGCGCCCAAGAACAACGACCGCCGCGGCGAAACCAGCGTGACGGAAGACGTGCTGAAGAAGGTGGGCAAGGCGCTGGTGACGGCGCCCCAGGGCTTCAACCTGCACAAGACCATTGCCCGCCAGCTCGAGGCCAAGGCCAAGATGTTCGAGACCGGCGAAGGTTTCGACTGGGCCACCTGCGAAGCTTTGGCCCTGGGCAGTCTGCTGGACGAAGGCTTCTATGTGCGCTTCTCCGGCCAGGACTCGCAGCGCGGCACCTTCAGCCAGCGTCATGCGGCCTTGGTCGACCAGCAGAGCGAAGAACGCTACTTCCCGCTGCAGCATGTCAGCGAAGGCCAGGGTTGCTTCGAAGTGATCGACTCGCTGCTGTCGGAAGAAGCGGTTCTGGGTTTCGAATATGGCTACTCCACCGCCGAGCCCAAGGCGCTGGTGTTGTGGGAAGCCCAGTTCGGCGACTTCGCCAACGGCGCCCAGGTGGTGATGGACCAGTTCATCGCGTCGGGCGAAAGCAAGTGGCTGCGCATGTCCGGCCTGACACAGCTTTTGCCGCACGGCTATGAAGGCCAGGGCCCGGAACATTCCAGCGCCCGCCTCGAGCGTTACCTGCAACTCTGCGCCCAGGACAATATGCAGGTCTGCGTGCCGACCACGCCGGCCAACTATTTCCACATTCTGCGCCGCCAGATGCACCGCACGTTCCGCAAGCCGCTGATCGTGCTGACGCCCAAGTCGCTGCTGCGCCACAAGAAGTGCACCAGCTTCCTGAGCGACATGCTGCCCGGCACCTCGTTCCACCGCGTGCTGCGCGACCAGGCCGAAGCCGTGCCCGGCGCCACCACGGTCAAGCTGGTGGAAGACAGCAAGATCAAGCGCGTGATCCTGTGCACCGGCAAGGTCTATTTCGACCTGATGGAAGAGCGCGAAAAGCGCAACGAGAACCGCATCCAGATTCTGCGTCTGGAACAGCTCTACCCCTTCCCGGAAAATGTCCTGGCGCAGGAGCTGAACCGCTTTCCCAAGGCCGAAATCGTCTGGTGCCAGGAAGAGCCGCAGAACCAGGGCGCCTGGACCTTCGTGCGTTCGCGCATCGAAGACACCGTCGCCAAGCTGGGCGGCAAGGCCACGCCCCGTTACGTTGGCCGCGCCGAATCCGCCTCCACCGCGGCGGGCCTAATGAAGCAGCACCTGGCCGAACTCGCCAAATTCCTCAACGAAGCCCTTACTCTCTGAAAAGAGTCACCATGACCGTCGAAATCAAAGTGCCCGCGATGGGCGAATCCGTCACCGAAGCCACCATCTCCAAATGGTTCAAGAAGGAAGGCGACGCGGTCAAACGCGACGAACCCCTGCTGGAACTGGAGACCGACAAGGTCACGGTCGAAGTGCCCTCGCCCGCCGATGGCGCGATTGAATCGATTTCCGCCCAGGCCGGCGCCACCGTGACGGTCGGTGCGCTGCTGGGTGCTATCGCCGAAGGCAAGGCTGGCTCTGCGCCCGCCGCCAAGGCCGCTCCTGCCAAGGCCGAAGCGCCGAAGGCTGCTCCGGCGCCCGCCGCTACCGCCGCCGCAAAGACCGACGCACCGGCCATGCCGTCGGCCAAGCGCATCGCCGAGGAATCCGGCATCGCCGCGTCCTCCGTCGCCGGCACCGGCAAGGATGGCCGCGTCACCAAGGGCGACATGCTGGGCGCGCTCGCCGCCCGCTCGTCGGCGCCTGCCCCGGCCGCCGCGCCGTCCGGCCCGCGCGCGAATGAAGCGCGCGAGGAGCGCGTGCCGATGACGCGCCTGCGCAAGACCATCGCGCTGCGCCTGAAGGAATCGCAGAACACCGCCGCCCAGCTCACCACCTTCAACGAAGTGGACATGACGGCGGTGATGGCCCTGCGCGCCAACTACAAGGATGCGTTCGAAAAGAAGCACGGCGTGAAGCTGGGCTTCATGGGCTTCTTCGCCAAGGCCGTTGTCGCGGCGCTGAAGGAACTGCCCAGCATCAATGCCGAGATCGAAGGCGACAACATCATCTACAAGAACTATTTCGACCTGGGCGTGGCGGTTTCGACCGAACGCGGCCTGGTCGTGCCGGTGGTGCGCAATGCGCAAGATTTGTCGCTGGCCGATATCGAAAAGGCCATCGTGGATTTCGGCACCCGTGCCCGCGACAACAAGCTGAAGCTGGACGAGCTGCAGGGCGGCACCTTCTCGATCACCAATGGCGGCGTGTTCGGCTCGCTGATGTCGACCCCGATCCTGAACTCGCCGCAGTCCGGCATCCTGGGCATGCACAAGATCCAGCCCCGCCCCATGGCGATCGGCGACAAGATCGAAATCCGCCCCATGATGTACCTGGCCCTGTCCTACGATCACCGCATCGTGGATGGCCGCGAAGCCGTGACCTTCCTGGTCAAGGTGAAGGAAAGTCTGGAAGACCCGCAGCGCCTGCTGCTGGAAATCTGAAGTTCCACACACAGCGACACAAAAAAGGCGGCTTTGGCCGCCTTTTTTATTGCCTGGACGTTGTCGGACCCGGACAGGTTCATCCGTCCTGGGGGAGAAACCACGGGAGATCAGACATGGCCTATGTTGACGGTTTTGTACTTGCGGTACCGAAGGCGAACCTGGAGGCCTACAAGGCCATGGCGCGCAAATGCGAGCCGATCTGGCGGGAATATGGCGCCACCGACTATGTCGAATGCGTGGGCGATGACACGCCGTACGGCGAAGTGACGTCTTTTCCCCGCGCCGTGCTGGCGAAGGAAGACGAGATCGTGATTTTTTCCTGGATCGTCTATCCGTCCAAGGAAATCCGCGACGCCTGCAACAAGAAGGTCATGGAAGACCCGCGCCTGGACGGCATGAAAGACATGCCGTTTGACGGCAAGCGCATGATCTATGGCGGGTTTGCGCCCTTCCTCGGGCTCTGACCGGACGGCCCTGTATCAGGCCGTCCGTTTGTCCAGCATTTCCAGCTTGGCCAGTTCGACATGCGCCCGCAGTTCGATCTGGTCGAGCACGTCCTGCAGCCTGGGATCGGCGAAACTGTCGTGACGCCGGGTGACGGCATGCGCCAGCTTGTTCAGCGTGGCGCGCGGAATGCCGCCCGCCAGAAGGCCGTCGCGCACCGAATCCAGCAGATCGAGAAGCTGTTCGCCATGGGCGCGGGCACTGGATTTTCCCTGGGTCGCGTCTTCCAGGCCCTGCAACATCAGGATGGAATCCAGCGCCGCGATGGGACCGGGACCGGCCACGATCTGGGGCTGGCTGTCGGCCGAAGCGCTCACGCTGAAGCCGCCGCTGGCAGCGCCGGCGGGTGCCTTGCGCTTGATGGCGGACGTTTCAACGCGATTTGGGCCTTTGATTTCCAAACGGACTGTCCCACTGCGACACACCAGCATCCCCCCTTATGGTTAAGGAAGGGTTAGGCCGTGCCGGACCCGGACGATCCGTGCGCCAAAAGGCTGGCACAGGGCTTGAAAGGACCCTCCCGACATTTGAAGGAGAAGGTTGCCCCATGCACGGCGATCAACGTTTTGAAGAACAGAAGAAGCCCTATGGGCTGCTGGGACTGCTGCTGGTTTCGCTGCTGGTCCTGGCCGGCGTGGCCTACTGGAAGCTGAGCAAGCCCGACCAGGGTCCGTACGGCGCCATCGCCCTGTCGGATTCCTCGCTGACTTATGGCGGCGCCTGGGGCTATGCCGATCCGATCGCTGCCTACAAGCGTTCGGTCGCCGAATGCAACAAGGCCGCCGGCGGCAAGGATTGCGTGGTCAAGGTCACGCTGAAGGACAATTGCGGCGCGCTGGCGATCAGCGTCGAACGCAACGCCTCGTTCCTGGTGCAGAGCCGCGATCAGGTCACCGCAACCCAGACCGCGATGGCCCAGTGTCAGGATACCGGCGCCAGCGATTGCGCCATTCACGAGAATATCTGCTCCAGCGCTTCGTAAGCTGGTTCGACAAACGCGAAAGCCGCCGTGAGGACACGGCGGCTTTTTGCGTCAGGCGCGGTGGTACGGGTGACCCGCCAATATCGTGAGCGCGCGATAGACCTGTTCGGTCAGCAGCGCGCGGGCCAGCAAATGCGGCCAGGTCTGCGGACCGAACGCCAGGCTGCGGCCCGGTTTTTTGCCCGGCAGCGGCGCCAATCCGTCGGGGCCGCCGATCACGAACGCAATGTCCTTGGTGCCGACATCGCGCAGGCTTCCCAGCATTTCGGCAAAGTCTTCAGAAGTCATGCCCTTGCCGCGCGCATCCAGCAGCACAATATGGGCCCCATCGGGAATGCGCGCCGCCAGCCGTTCGGCTTCGTCTTTCATACGTGTGGCGGCATCACGCTGCTTGCCGACCGCAAGCTCTTCCAGCGACACGGCGGAAAAGCCCATGTTGCGCCCCAGCTTGCGGGCGCGGTCGCAAAAATCCTCGCACAAGTGGCCTTCCGGCGTGCCGCGCATGTGCCCGATGGCGTAAATCCAGAGCCGCATCGTTACTTACGGCTGCCGACCGACCACATGCCTTCCAGGTCGTAATAGTCGCGCACTTCGGGGCGGAAGAGATGCACGATCACATCGCCCGCATCCACCAGCACCCAGTCGCCCTGGCCCTGGCCACTGATTGGACGGGTGCCATAGCCACCTTCCTTCAGCTTGCGCGCCAGGTGATCGGCCATGGCAGCGACATGACGGGACGAACGGCCAGAAGCAATCACCGCCGCATCGCACAGCGACGAACGGCCTTCCAGGTCGATGGTCACGATATTCTCGGCCTTGTCGTCGTCCAGCGAAACCAGAATGCGCTTCAACAGATCGCTTTGCGGCGCGGCCTTGGGCGCGGCTTTCTGGGCAACGGTCTTGGGCTTTTTCGCCGGCTTCTTTGCAGGCTTGGGCGCAGGCTTCGGGACGGGCTTTTTCGCCGGGGCCTTCTTCACCGCTTTCTTGGCAGGCTTCGCGGCGGTCTTTTTGGCGGCAGGCTTTTTCGCGACAGCCTTTTTGGTGGCTTTCTTCGCGGGCTTTTTGGCGGATTTCAGGGGCTGTCGTCCTTTTGCAATTAGGGGACGAGGTTTAGCACGGCCTCCGCGGCCGCTCCAAGGGCCAGTTCCCGCAGCCGTGTCGAGCTTTCCATGCTGCGCGGGCCATCCAGAACCACCAGCGACGGTGCTGGCCCCAGCCGCCGCGACACCCCGATGCGCCGCGCCAGCGGCGCATGCAGCGAGGCCAGCACGGAACCTGGACGGCGCACCACCGCGATGGGTGCCCGCGCCACGATCTGCTGCCAGCGCCGCCAGCGGGAGAATTGCGCAAGATTGTCACTGCCCATCAGCCAGACGAAATCGACCTGCGTAAAACGCTTCTGCAGCGCCGCCAGCGAATCGACCGTGAACCGCGTGCCCATCCGGGCTTCGACGTCGGTGACGAGAATGCGCCGATCGCGCGCGACATTGCGGGCGCGGGTCAACCGCACAGGCAGGGAATCGGGCATGGGCTTGAGCGGATTGCCGGGCGACACCAGCCACCAGACATAGTCCAGCTTCAGGGCCTTTAGCGCGATGCGGCTGATATACAGATGGCCATCATGGGCCGGATCGAACGAGCCACCCAGCAGCCCGATGCGCAAGCCGGCAGCGACCGGGCCTGGCGCGACAATCCAGGGCGGCCGCGCCTTCATGCTCAGATCGCGCGCCCGTTGAACGGTTTGATCGCCAGGTCGGGAATGTCGAGACCATCGACGCAGCGCACATTGATCGCCACCATCGTATTGCCCTTGGGATCGGTGCCTTCGGTGAAGGGGGCGATGCCGCAGGTCTTGCAGAAATGATGGCGGAGGTGGTGCTTGTTGAACTGGTAGGTGCCCAGGTCCTCGCGCGAGGTCTTCAGCGTGAAGGCACTTTCAGGGATGAAGTGCAGCAACCCGCCGCGCTTCTGGCAGAGCGAGCAGTTGCAGTCCAGCACCTCGCCGATCTCGCCTTCAAAGCTGTAGGCGATCTTTCCGCAATGGCAGCCGCCGGTGTGGGTGGTCATGGCTGATCCTTTTAGGTGCGGGTTTGGCCCGTGCCGCGCACCACATATTTGAAGGTGGTGAGCTGTTCGGCGCCGACGGGGCCGCGGGCATGCATCTTGCCCGTGCCGATGCCGATCTCCGCGCCCATGCCAAACTCGCCGCCGTCGGCGAACTGGGTGGAGGCGTTCCACAGCACGATGGCGCTGTCGACGCTGTTCATGAAGGCTTCCGCCGCGCCCGCATCCTCAGTGACGATGGAGTCGGTATGATGCGATCCGTAATGCTCGATATGCTGGATCGCCTGTTCCAGCCCGTCGACCACGCGCACCGCGATGATGGGCTCGAGATATTCGGTCTTCCAGTCTTCTTCGGTCGCAGGCTTTGCGCTGGGGAACACGCCGCGCACGGCTTCGTCGCCACGGATTTCGCAACCCGCCTTGGCCAGATCTTCCAGAACCGGCACGCCGTGCGACGCCAGAACCTTGCGGTCGATCAGCAGCGTTTCCGCCGCCCCGCAGATGGATGTGCGGCGCATCTTGGCGTTCAGCGTAATGCTGCGCGCCTTTTCCAGATCGGCCTTGTCATGGATGAAGACATGGCAAAGCCCTTCCAGATGCGCCAGCACCGGCACCCGCGCCTCGTTGATGACCCGGCTCGTCAGGCCCTTGCCACCGCGCGGAATGATCAGATCGACAGCGCCGTTCAATCCTTCCAGCATCATGCCGACTGCGGCGCGGTCGGTGCTTTTGACCACCTGAATGGCGGCTTCCGGCAGCCCGGCAGCCTTCAAACCTTCGCTCATCGCCGTCTGGATGGCGCCCGCCGAGCGGATGGAATCGGAACCGCCACGCAGGATGGCGACATTGCCCGACTTCAAAGCCAGCGCCCCGGCATCCGCCGTCACATTGGGCCGGGATTCATAGATGATGCCAATCACGCCGATGGGCGTGGCGACACGGGCGATGTCCAGGCCGTTGGGCCGCGACCAGCGCGCCAATTCGCGCCCTACCGGATCGGGCAGCGCGGCGACAACTTCGATGCCTTTGGCCATGGCTTCGATGCGCGCGTCGTTCAGCATCAGCCGGTCGACCATCGGCGCGGGCATGTTGTTCGCCTGCGCGGCTTCAATGTCGCCTTTGTTGGCGGCGAGGATTTCGGCGGCGCGCGAACGGATGGCAGCAGCGGCAACCATCAGCGCCTTGGTCTTGGCTTCGCCGCTGGCTTCGCGCATGGCGCGGGCGGCGGTGCGGGCCGCGGCGCCAATCGTCATCATTTCGGCCGCTAGCGCGTCGGCGGAGTTGTGAACCGTCATGTTCCGTTTCCCGTCAGGATCAGGTCGTCGCGATGGATCATCTCGTCCCGGCCACGATAGCCCAGAATGGCCTCGATTTCGACCGTGCGCTTGCCGGCGATCAGTTCCGCGTCCGACGCATTGTACGCCGCCAGGCCACGGGCCACTTCGCGCCCGTCACGGTCTTTCACCACCACGGCATCGCCGCGCTCGAACCGGCCATCGATCTGGCGGATGCCGGCGGGCAACAGGCTTTTGCCTTCCTTCAGCGCGCGCACCGCGCCCTCGTCGATCACCAGTGCGCCTTCGGGGCGCAGCACGCCCGCGATCCAGCGCTTCTTCGCCACTGCCGGGGTGGTGGAAGCACGAAAGATGGTGTGGCGCGCGCCTTTGCGGATGGCCGCCAGCGGCGACAAGGTCTCACCCTTGGCAAGGATCACATCGCAGCCTGCACCCATCGCGATCTTGGCGGCGATCAGCTTGGAGGTCATGCCGCCGCGGCCGAAACCGGAAATGGAATCGCCCGCCATGCCTTCGATTTCCGGCGTGATGGCGGTGACTTCGGGGATATGCGTGGCGGCGGGATCAATGCCGGGATTGGCGGTGTAAAGCCCGTCGACATCCGACAGCAGCACCAGCCGGTCGGCGCCCATCATGGACGCGACGCGCGCGCCCAAGCGGTCATTGTCGCCGAACTTGATCTCGGCCGTCGCCACCGTGTCGTTTTCATTGATTACCGGAACCGCACCCAGTTCGACCAGCGTGTTCAGGGTGGCGCGGGCGTTGAGATAGCGGCGGCGCTCTTCGGTATCGCCAAAGGTCAGCAACACCTGCGCCGCGACGATATCCAGCGAGGCGAACATGTCGGCATAGGCTTCCGCCAGCCGCACCTGACCGGCGGCGGCCGAAGCCTGGCTTTCTTCCAGCCGCAGGACGCCGGGCGCCAGTTTCAGCAGGCGGCGGCCCAGCGCGATGGAGCCGGACGACACCAGCACCACCTTGACGCCTTGGCGCTTCAGCGCGGCGACATCGGCGCAGAGCGATGTCAGCCATTCGCGGCGCAGCTCGCCTTTGCCGCCGTCCACCAGCAGGGCGGAGCCGACCTTCACCACAACCAGTTTGGCGCCGGAAAAAATATCGCTCATCGCCGCTGTTTTTTCTTCAGACCCTTGGCGGCGCGCTGCTTGGTCTTGCTCAGATTTTTGGGCTTGGCCTTGGCCTTGCCGGTGCGCACTTTGGCCTTGACAGCCTTGACGGCTTTCTTGGGCTTGGCATTGCCGTATTTGCGGGTCGGCTTGGCCTTGGCTTTCTTTTCAACCTTGGGAACCACCACCCTGCGGGCAGCGGGCGCGGGTGTTTTCACCTCTGCCGTCGCCACCAGCTTTTCCTTGGGCACGATAGGCGCGTTGAAGTTGGCGGACTGACGCTCTGCGCGCGTGCGGGGCATCTGGACGGGGCGACGGAACTCCGCCTGTTCCTGGCGCACCAAACGGCGCTGGGTGATCTCCCGGGCCATGGCCCGCAGCACGGTGGGGATGCCTTCGCCCGAGACGCCGGAAATCACATGCACCTTGTGGCCACAGGCCTTTTCGAGCGCGGCGCGCTTTTTGGCGAGGTCCTTTTCGGGGATCGCATCGACCTTGTTTAGCGCGACGATCTCGTTCTTGTTTTCCAGACCGTGACCATAGGCTTCCAGCTCGCCGCGAATGGTCTTGTAGGTCTTGGCGACATTGTCGCCGGTGCCGTCGATCAGATGCAGGATTGAGGCGCAGCGTTCGGCATGGCCCAGAAAGCGGTCGCCGAGTCCTACGCCTTCGTGCGCGCCTTCAATAAGGCCCGGCAAGTCGGCCAACACGAAATCGGTTTCGTCGATCTTAACGACGCCGAGCTGCGGCTCGAGCGTCGTGAAAGGATAGTCGGCGATCTTGGGCCGCGCCGCCGAGACGCGGCTCAGGAAGGTCGACTTGCCGGCATTGGGCATGCCGATCAGCCCGGCATCGGCGATCAGCTTCAACTTGAGGATGAAGGTTTTTTCTTCGGCGGGCTGGCCAGGCAGCGCAAAGTCAGGTGCCTGGTTGGTGGCGCTCTTGAAATGATGGTTGCCGAATCCGCCATTGCCGCCGCGCAGCAACCGAAAGCGCATGCCCGGCGTGGCCATATCGACGATCAGCGTCTCGCCGTCTTCCTCATAGATCTGGGTTCCAACCGGCACTTTCATGATGTGATCGGGGCCATTGGCGCCGGTCATCACCTTGCCCTTGCCACCTTCGCCGCTCTTGGCCTTCACATGCTGCTGGAAGCGGTAGTCGATCAGCGTGTTGAGATTTTCCACCGCTTCCGCAACCACGTCGCCGCCGCGTCCGCCGTCGCCGCCATAGGGACCGCCATATTCGATGAACTTCTCGCGCCGGAACGCGATGCAGCCATTCCCGCCCGCACCGGACTGGGCATAGACCTTGGCAACGTCGAGAAAGCGCATCGTTTTAGGCTCCTAATGGGCCTGTTTTCGCAGGAAATCGGCCCGCGTCAACAGCATGTCGTGGCACAGAATTTCCCTGCCCCGGGCCCGGCATTCGCGCATCCGGCTGCCATTGTGGCGCGCCCCCAGCTTGGCCAGAACATGGCCGGATGCGGGATTGTCGTAGAACCAGCCCGCATGGATGCTGTCCTGCTCCATCTCCTCGAAAGCATAGGTGACAAGGCGGCTGGCCGCTTCGGTGGCGAAGCCCTGGCCCCAGAAGGGCGTGCCCAGCCAGTAGCCGAACTCCATTCCGCCCGCGCCCTGCTGCAGACCGGCGCCGCCCACGAACAGGCCGTCGGACTTGCGCACCACCGAGAAGTGCTTGCCTTCGCGGTGCGGGCCCATGCCGGCGACGAACATCTCGGCATCTTCCTCGTGATAGGGGTGCGGCACGCGGCTCATGTTTCGCGCCACGTTGAAATCACCCAGCCACACGACGATGCCCGCAATGTCGCTGGGCCTGGGGGCCCGCAATATCAGTCTTTCGCTCTCCAGAGTGCACATGTCATTCCCCGCTCGTTCCTTTCGATGCGAGGAATAAAAAAGGGAGATGGCGGACCATCTCCCTCGCACGTAACGGGCCGCCAATTTCTTGGCGGCCTATGTCTTCAGCCGCCTATTCTGCCGCGATCTTCGCCGCCGGATTCGCAGCCGTAATCACGGATACGAAGGTACGGCGCTTGTAACCGGTCTTGAACGAGACGCGGCCTTCGCGAAGGGCGAACAGGGTGTGGTCCTTGCCCATGCCGACGCCTTCGCCGGCATAGAACTTGGTGCCGCGCTGACGCACGATCACGTTGCCGCCATTGACGACTTCGCCGCCAAACAGCTTCACGCCGAGCATCTTGGGGTTGGAATCGCGACCGTTGCGCGATGAACCGCCGGCTTTCTTATGTGCCATACGACTAGTCCTTTAACCGGCTGTGATGCCCAACACCTTCACCTTGGTGAAGTGCTGGCGATGACCGCGCTTGCGGTGGGTGTTCTTGCGGCGCTTCTTCTTGAAGGCGATGACCTTCTCGCCCTGGCCGTGCTCGAGGATTTCGCACTGGACCGAAGCGCCCTTGACCAGCGGCGCGCCGATCTTGGGGGCATCGCCACCCAGCATCAGGACGTCGCCAATGGTGAGCTTGGAGCCCACATCGCCGGCAAGCGTTTCGACCTTCAGGACCGTGTCCTTGGCCACTTTGTACTGTTTTCCGCCGGTGCGGACGACCGCATACATGGTCTAGATCCTTGATAATAAAGAGTTTTCTACCAGACCGAGTCTGGCGAAGAGCGGCGGAATATACGCATAGGCGCTTTGGGGTCAAGCGCCGGTTTTCAGGGGCTTTTGAGGCGCTTTTTCTGGCGCTCCTGAACCTGGGCCAGAACCGCCCCCACCAGCATGACCACGCCCAGCATGATGGCCATCAACTTGGCGCTGGAAACGGTCAGGGCAATGCGGGCCAGCCCGTCGGTGGCGCCCGACAGCATCATGAAAAGCTGCAGGGCATTCTCGAACATGTCCAGCATGGCGCCCGCCACCGGAACCGCCGCCAGCATGGTGATGATGCGGTGGAACCGGCTGCCCGCCGGCGCGAACGCCTCGCGGGCGATAATGGCCGAATAGAAGAAGCTGGCCGCGTAAAGCGGCATCAGCAGGTAATCCAGCCCCCAGTTGAAGCCGGCGCGCACGGCATAGACCGACGGCCAGACCATGAAGGCCGCATTGTATTGCTGGGCAGTCGAAAAGCGCTGCAGCTCGGCGGTGCCGAAACCCGACAGGGCCTCCAGCCGCAGGTCGGACGCCGCCAGCACGGCGAAGACAAGGATCGCTAGCAGGGTCGAAACGGCCCAGCGCCGCACCAGAAGCTGTTTGGTAATTCGCATCGTGTCCGCCGAAAAATGCTCTAAATTCATTCTATGCGAAGCCTCGGCGACATTCTCTACAATTTTCACTGGGTCGTGCCGGGCGAGGCGTCGCGGGCGATGCAGGCCTGGGCGGGCGGCCTGGCGGCTTTCCTGGACGTGCGCGGCATCCGCGCGATCATCAACCTGCGCGGCCGCAACGACGATCTGGCCTGGTGGAAGCATGAGACCGCGACAGCCCAGGCCGGAAACATCGCGCATTTCGACGCCATGCTGGATTCGCGAAAACTGCCCAGCCGCGACATGCTGGTGCGGCTGATCGAAACCTTCAACACGGCGCCCAAGCCCTTCCTGCTCAAATGCTCGGGAGGGCAGGACCGCACCAGCCTGGCGGCGGCGCTGTATATTGTTTTTCGCGATGGCTGGGATGCGCTGCCAAGAGCGCGGTTGCAGTTCGCGCGCTACCCGTACCTGCATTTTCCCAAGCAGCATCAGCGCTGGTTGAAAGCCTTTCTGGATTTTGCACAGGAGGATTCTGGCGGCCTGCCGCTGGAGCAATGGATCGCGCAAAGTTACACGCCGGAAAAACTGAAGGCCTGGCTGGACAGCCACGGCCTGAAAGACGGCTATGCCGCGATCTTCACCGCACCCACCCGTTCTCCAAGGCAGTGGTGACGAAGCTCGTCATCGCACCCGGCGTCTTTCTGTGGCGTGAGAAATTTTCGCCACTTCAGCAAAAGCAGTTGCTGGGCGACGTACTGGCACGGCTGGAGCACGCGCCGCTGTATCGACCGGTGATGCCGGGAAACGGCAAGCCCTTCTCGGTGGAGGAAAGCAGCTTCGGCGCGCTGGGCTGGGTTTCAGACAAGAGCGGCTATCGCTACCAGTCCATCCATCCCGTCACCGGCCAGCCCTGGCCCGACATTCCGCCCGCGCTGGTTGCCTTGTGGGGCGAGATCAATGATGGCCCGGCCCCGGAAAGCTGTCTGGTCAATGTCTATCGGCAGGGCGCCAAGATGGGCCTGCACCAGGACCGCGACGAGAAGGATGTCAGCGCCGCCGTGATCGGGGTGTCGCTGGGCGACAGCGCCCTCTTCCGCATTGGCGGCCCCGTGAGGGGCGGCAAGACCCAGAGCGTCACCCTGGCCTCGGGCGACGTGATCGCCTTCGGCGGCCCTGCCCGGCTGGCCTATCACGGCATCGACCGCATCAAGCCGGGCAGCTCGCAGCTGCTGCCGGGCGGCGGGCGGCTCAGCCTGACCCTGAGGCGCGTCACGGGGTAAAAAAAAGCCCCCGGCACTGGGCCGGGGGCAGATGCGCTAATCGCGCGGGGAGCGGCCGGGAGGGGATTACCAGACGCTCCGGCGAAGACGGGAGCTGAAAGCGAGCGGGGGGCAGTGCCAGCAGCTCAAGGCCGTCTTCGGGATGTAAATTATGCAGATATGCAACAGGTTTCAATAAAATTCGCACCTGACGCGAATTACATCATTTTTAGAGTGACAATTGCAATTTCGACACATTCTTTTCGGCGGAAAATGGGCATCCGCGCCGGCGGCGACATGCGTCAGCCCCAGCTTTCGGTCACGCCACGGCGCTTGCCCGGGCCCACGGCCACGCCGGGAATCTCGGTGACCGGCGCACCGAACCACTTCCCCTGACCGTGATGGAACCCCATCGCCGCGACGGCCTTGGCCTGAGCCTCGGTTTCGATCCATTCCGCGATCGTGTCGATCTTCATTTCTGCGCACAGCTTGGCCAGCCCCTGTAGGAAGGCATCGTCATGGGCGGGAGAGCCGATCTTCTGGATCATGGCGCCGTCGAATTTCACGAAATCGACCGCGAAGGCGTGGAGATAATTCACCGACGCCGCCCCTGCGCCGAAATCGTCCAGCCCGACCCGAAAGCCCATCGACCGCAACGCCTGGATCGCCTTGCCCGCGCTTTCCAGATCGGCGATGGCGGAAGTCTCGGTGATCTCGATCAGCGTGCGCGGCGCGAGCTTGCGGCGCCTGGCCAGCATGCCTGCCAGCAGGCCAAAGCTGGCCGGCGACGCGATGGTCGCGCCGGAAATATTGAAGGCGATATGGACATCGCTGCGATCCTCGATGACGCCCATGACCTTGTTGGCCACCATCAGGTCGAACGCATCGGAAATTCCCAGCGCTTCAATGAACTTGACGGTTTCGCCCGTGCCTTCGGGATTATCGAACCGCGCCAGCGCCTCGTAATGGGAGACTTTTCCGGTTTCCAGCTCGCAGATGGGCTGATAGGCGATTTCGAAAGCGCCCTCGCCCACCTTGCGCGTGATGTCGCCCAGCCGCCGCTGCGTCTCTTCCATCATCTTGGTAAAGATGGACGCGAGATCGACATCACTGCTGTCGAACTTTCCTTTTTCCGCGAAGCGGTCGATCACATAGCGCATCGCCAGCAATCGCTGCTCATCGGAAAGCTCGGTGGCTTGCAATCCCAGCCGCATTTCGGAAACGCGGGGCGCTTTCAGGCCATCGGCTGATATGGCTTCGGCGACCTTGCGCGCCAGCCCCAGATCGCCGCGCATGGCAGGTGACAGCGCGCCGAAGCCGGTTTCCGAGATGCGTCCCGCGGCCGTGATGCCCGCGGTCTGGAGCGAAGCGCCGATGCGTTGCATCAGCAACTGGGCCTTGTCGCCGGGAAGCTGCGCGCAAAGTTCGGGCAGACCCGGGACATTGACCAGCGTCAGGATATCGCTGCCGCCTGCCGTGCGGGCCGCGGCCATGAAGCCGTCGCGGGAAGCCAGCCCCGTCGCGGAATCGATTGCGGGCCGGGACGGCCGTGCCAGCGTGCAGGAAATGTTGGAGCCATTTTCCGATAGCCGCAGCATGGCCAGGTTGGCCTGCGCGCCCGTGGCCAAAGTGAGCTGGAAGGGTCCGGCGCGCTCGCCGCCTTTCAGGGCCTTGGTAAATGTGGCGAATTTGGTGGCTTCCGACGGGTTGAAAAGCTTGCCGACCGGGGTCCCCACCAGCGTATCCCCGTTTTCACGCACAAGATCGTTGGCGGCGCCTGCCGCAAACACAATCGTGCCCTTTGCATCCACCTCGAACAGGAAGTCGGCATTGGTGAAGGCAAAGCCCAGGAAACGGGCGGGATTGGACATGCGTCTAGCCGGGTTATGTGCGCCTTAAACTGTCCGATGACCCGTTAGGACGACGTAAACAAGGGAACTTCGGGCGTTTAAGCCGCAGTCCGCAGGGCGTCGCCGAATGCCGCGAACAGGGCGCGGCTGAGCGGATCCTCCGCCCAGCGCCATTCCGGGTGCCACTGCACCCCCAGAAGGAAGCCCGGCGCGCCCGGCATCGACACCGCCTCGATCTGGCTGTCGGGGGCGGTCGCCTCCACCTTCAGGCCGGGGGCCAGGCGGTCGATGCCCTGGTGGTGCAGGGAATTGACCATGGCGCTTGCCTGCCCCGTCAGGCGCGCCAGCACGCCGTCCGCGGCGAGCTGGACGGTATGGGCGGGAGCATATTCGACATCGCGGGAAGACGCCGATTGCGGCTCGCGATGGTCAAGCCGTCCGGGGATTTCGTGGACATGCTGGTGCAGGCTGCCGCCCAGCGCCACGTTGAGCTCCTGAAAGCCGCGGCAGATGGCCAGCACCGGCTTTCCGGCAGCAATCGCGGCGCGCAGCAGCGGCAGGGTGATGGCATCGCGCGATGGGTCCAGTTCGGTCCCGGGACGCGGCGTCCCGTCATAATGCGAGGGCGCAACATTGGATGGCGCACCGGTGAACAGCAAACCATCCACCGCTTTGAGAATGTCGGCAATCGCCAGCGGCGTATCGGTCGACGGGATCAGCAGCGGCAATGCGCCCGCGCCGTCGCGGATGGCGATGACGTACTCATCATTCACCTGATGGGTCGGCATGCCGTCGAACACACGGCGGTCGGTGACCAGCCCCGCGACCGGCATTTACCGGCTGCTTTGCTTGATCTTGACGGCCTTGGCCGGCACGGCGAACAGCGCCTGGTCGAAACTGCCGCCGGTTTGGGTGCCCTGCAGTGCCACGGTGGTGGTGCCGCCCTGATTGTCCTTCACCGTCCATTGCCGCAGCTCGATGGCAGGCGCAGTGAAGACCAGCGTGATGTTGGAATTGTTGCGGTTGGTGCTGGTGCGGGCGCGCACGATCAGCGCGCCGTCCTGCTCCGTCACGCCCAGCACGGCGCGGTTGCGCGCCAGGTCGACTTTTTCATTCAGCAGCAAACCCAGCGGCGTGTCGTCCAGATCGTAATTGTCGACCGTGTTGAGACGGGCATTCTTCACATATATCCGGCCGCCCGTCGCCACGATGCTGACCGGGTTGGGAGCGCGGAAGGCAAAGCGGATGCGGCCGGGCTTTTCGATATAGACCTCGCCCTGATCGGCGGCGCCGTCCGGGCCGATCTGGACGAACTCGCTGTGCAGGGTGCGGATGCCGTTCAGATAGGCGCTGATGCGGTCGAGATTGGCACGCTCCTGCGCATTGAACGACTGGAACATGCGCTGCGGAACCTGGCCGGCGCCAGTGAGGCACAGGACAGACAAAGCGGCGACGAGGAGAGGAAATTTGCGCATCTGGGCGAGACTCACAGGACAATGCGGAGAAAATCAGGCGGTTTGCGGCACGCCCCGGCTTTGCGGGCTTACAAGGGCAAGATAGGGTCTCAAGCTGAATAAACAACCAACGAATTCATGTCCGTATCCCCCTTTTCCCATATCGCAGTGCTGGGCGCAGGCGCCTGGGGCACCGCCCTGGCGCTGGCGTCGCTGGCCGCCGGCCGCAAGACAACCCTGTGGGTGCGCGAGGACGACGTCCTGGCATCCATCAGGGCGCGTGGCGAAAACCGCTTCCTGCCGGGCGTGACGCTGCCCAAGGAACTGATTGCCACCGGCGACCTGGCGGAGGCGGCCAAGGCAGACGCGCTGCTACTGGTGGTGCCGGCGCAGGTGCTGCACGGTTTCGCCGACAGGCTGCAGCCGCTGATCGCGACAGGCACGCCGCTGGTGATCTGCGCCAAGGGCATCGAACAGGGTTCGGGCAAGCTGGTGACGGAAGTTTTGGCTGAGGCCGCGCCGCAGGCCGCGGCCGCCATTCTGTCCGGGCCATCGTTTGCGCGCGATGTGGCGCGCGGCCTTCCCACCGCCGTCACCATCGCCGCGAAAGGCGAACTGGCCGCGCAGCTTCAGGCCAGCCTGGGTTCGGCCACCTTCCGCCCCTATGCCAGCGATGACCTCACCGGCGTGGCGCTGGGTGGCGCGGCCAAGAATGTCTATGCGATCGCCTGCGGCGTGGTCGAAGGCATAGGGCTGGGCGAGAATGCCCGCGCCGCGCTTTTGGCGCGCAGCTTCGCCGAACTGGCGCGGCTGGGCGAAGCACTGGGCGCAAAGCGCGAAACCCTGATGGGTCTTTCCGGCCTGGGCGATCTGGTGCTGACCGCCACCAGCAAATCCTCGCGCAATTTCTCGTTCGGCGTGGCGCTGGGCGAAGGCAAGGCGCCCACCGGCGCGCTGGCCGAAGGCGTGGACACCGCGCCGGCGCTGGTGGCCCGCGCCAAAGCAATGAACATCGAACTGCCCATCGCCGAAGCCGTGGCCGATCTTCTCAGCGGCGCCTTGCCGCCGGGGGAAGCGGTGATGCGGTTGATGGGCCGCAAACTGAAGGCGGAATAAATGGCGTACTGGTTGTTCAAGACCGAAGCGGAAACCTTTTCCTGGGATCAGCAGAAGAAGAAAGGCGCCAAAGGCGAACCCTGGAGCGGGGTTCGCAACTGGACCGCTGCCGGCAACATGAAGGCGATGAAGAAGGGCGATCTGGGCTTCTTCTACCATACAGGCGACGAGAAGGCGGTGGTGGGGATCGTGGAGGTAATCGGCGAATACCGCCCCGATCCCACCGACGAAGCCGGGAAATTCGGCTTGGTTGTGGTGAAGGCCGTCAAGGACATGCCCAAGCCGGTCACGCTGGCCGAGGTGAAGGCCAACAAGAAGCTAGCCGAAATGAGCCTGGTCAAAAGCTTCCGCCTGTCCGTACAGCCCGTGCGCGACAACGAGTGGAAAGAAGTATGTCGCATGGGCGGCTTGAAATAGTCACGCCGACAGTTTCATCAGCACCAGCCCGCTGACGATCAGGCCCGCCGCCGCCAGGCGCGTCGCGCTGGCCGGTTCACCCAATACGATGATGCCCAGCGCAAAGGTGCCAATCGCGCCGATGCCGGTCCAGATCGCGTAAGCCGTGCCCAGCGGCAGGGCGCGCAGCGACAGCGACAGGAAAACAAGACTGCCCACCAAAGCCACCAGCGTGATGAGGCTGGGGCCCAGGCGCGTGAAGCCGTCCGTCTGTTTAAGAAAAAACGCCCAGACGATTTCCAGGGCGCCCGCGATCAGAAGAAAAAACCAGGCCATGACGGCTCTCCTAAGAGCCGGGCCGTCCCGGAAGGGTGGAAATGCAGGGTCGTCCCTGCACCTCTAATTTAAGCCTCAGGATAGTGGATTCAAGACCCCAGGTAGCGGCGCAACATCAACGTATAGGGGGCATAGCCCGCGCCTTCATAGGCCCGGATGGCGCGGGCATTGTTGGCCAGCACGCCGATGGTGAGCAGTTGATGGCCGCGCCCGCGCGCCCAGTCTTCGCAGGCTGCGATCAGGGCACGGCCCAGGCCCTTGCCGCGCGCGTCAGGCATCACGAAAATTTCCGCCAGAAATCCATGGCGGCGCTCCGGTTCGGTGATGAAGAGTTCGCCATGTTCTTCATAGGCAAAGGCCCAACCCACGGCCTTGCCGGCATCTTCCGCGATCAGCATGATCCCGTGCTTCTGCGCGCAGCGATGCTGCGCATCGCGCCAGTGATCTGCGGCGAAGGCCGGATCGCGGCGGCGATTGGGTTCGAAGGCAGCCTCAAAATCCTGCAACCCGGTGATGAAAGACAGGATGGCCGGCTCTTCAGCGGGCAGTCTGGCTTCGCGGACGCTCATGCGTCGATATCGGCGTTCCGGGTTTCCCGAATGAAGAAGAACCCGATCACGAAAGTCAGCCCCGCCACGACCACCGGATACCACAGCCCGTAGTAGATATCGCCGCTGGCCGCGACCATGGCGAAGGATGTGGTGGGCAGGAAGCCGCCGAACCAGCCATTGCCCAGATGATAGGGCAGGCTCATCGAAGTGTAGCGGATGGCGGCGGGGAACATCTCCACCAGCATCGCGGCGATCGGTCCATAGACCATCGCGACATAGATCATCAGGATCGCCAGGATTGCCACCACCATCGGCTTGTTGACCGTGGCGCTGTCAGATGCGGCCGGATACCCCGCCTGCGTCAGAGCGGTGGCGGCTTGCGCCTCCCACGCGGCGCGCTGCGTGGCGAGCGCGTTCCTTTCCAACGTTTGGCCATCGAACGAACCCAGCGCGGCTTCGCCCACCGTGATCCGTGCCAGCGTTCCGGCGGGCGCGGCTTCATTGCGATACGGAAGGCCCGCGCGCGCCAGATAGGATTTGGCGATGTCGCAGGAGGAATTGAACGCGGCCTTGCCCACCGGATCGAACTGGAAGGCGCAGTCGGCCGGATCGGCGATGACGGTAATGGGCGCGCGTTGCGACGCCTCGGCCAGGCCAGGATTGGCCGCCGCCGTCAGCGCATGGAACAGCGGGAAATAGGTCAGCGCCGCCAGAAGGCAGCCGCCCAGGATAATCGGCTTGCGGCCGATCTTGTCCGACAGCCAGCCGAACAGAATGATGAAGGGTGTGCCGATTGCCAGTCCATACGCGACGAGCTGGTTGGTCAGCGCGCCATCGACCTTCAATATCTTTTCCAGGAAGAACAGCGCGTAGAACTGCCCCGTATACCAGACCACCGCCTGACCGGCGGTGAGGCCCACCAGCGCCAGGATCACCAGCTTGAGGTTCTTCTTGTTGGCGAAGGCTTCGGTTAGCGGCTTTTTGGACGTCTTGCCTTCCTTGACAAGGCGTTGGAACACCGGGCTTTCGTGCAGGCGCAAACGTATCCACAACGACACGGCCAGGAGCGCGCCCGACAACAGGAAGGGCAAACGCCAGCCCCATTCGCCGAACGCTTCGCTGCCCAACTGGACGCGGGTGAACAGAATGACGATCAGGCTGAGGAACAGGCCGACCGTGGCGGTGGTCTGGATCCAGCTTGTGTAGAAGCCGCGCCGTCCCGGGGGCGCATGTTCGGCAACGTAGGTGGCCGCGCCGCCATACTCGCCGCCCAGCGCCAGGCCCTGGAGCAGGCGCAGCGTCACCAGCGCGATGGGCGCGATGACACCGACGCTGGCATAGGACGGCAGCAGTCCGACGGCGAAGGTCGACACGCCCATCAGCAGCATGGTGACCAGGAACGTGTTCTTGCGGCCCCACTTGTCGCCCAGCCGCCCGAAGATCAGCGCGCCGAACGGGCGCACCGCGAAGCCGGCAGCGAATGCCAGCAGCGCGAAGATATAGCCAGTGGTTTCGTTCACGCCGGAAAAGAAATGCCGCGTGATGTAAGTGGCGAGTGAGCCGTAGAGGTAGAAGTCATACCACTCGAACACGGTACCGACGGACGCGCCGCCGATTACCATCGTATCTTTGCGATCGACCTTGTGACCCGCCATGGCTTCCTGCGCGATTTGCTAGTGATCCAGCGCCTTGACGATTTCTTCCGTCATTTTCTTGGCGTCCGCGAACAGCATCATGGTGTTGTCGCGGAAGAACAGTTCGTTCTCGACTCCGGCGTAACCCGAGCCCATGCCGCGTTTGATGAACAGCACGGTCTTGGCTTTTTCCACGTCCAGGATCGGCATGCCGAAGATCGGCGACTTGGGGTCGGTCTTGGCCGACGGATTGGTGACGTCGTTGGCGCCGATCACATAGGCGACATCGGCCTGGGCGAACTGGGAATTGATGTCTTCCAGCTCGAACACTTCATCGTAAGGCACATTGGCTTCCGCCAGCAGCACATTCATGTGGCCGGGCATGCGGCCCGCCACCGGATGAATGGCATAACTGACTTTCACGCCTTCGGCCTTCAGCTTGTCGGCCATCTCGCGCACCGCATGCTGGGCCTGGGCCACCGCCATGCCGTAACCGGGCACGATGATGACCGACGCGGCGTTCTTCATGATGAAGGCGGCGTCGTCGGACGAGCCTTGTTTCACGGGCCGGGTTTCCTTGGCGCCGGCGACGGCCGGGCCACTGTCGCCGCCAAAGCCGCCCGCGATCACGCTGATGAAGCTGCGGTTCATGCCCTTGCACATGATGTAGGACAGGATCGCGCCGGAGGAGCCCACCAGCGCGCCGGTGATGATCAAAGCGGTGTTTTCCAGGGTGAAGCCCAGCGCGGCAGCCGCCCAGCCCGAATAGGAATTGAGCATCGACACCACGACGGGCATATCGGCGCCGCCGATGGGAATGATCAGGGTGATGCCGAAGATGAAGCTGAGAACCGTGATGGCCCAGAACATCCAATAGGCCTGGTCCAGCGCGAACCAGCCGACCAGACCGATGATGGCGACGAAGATCAGAAGATTGAGCAGGTGCCGCGCCGGCAGGATGATGGGCGCGCCCGACATGTTGCCGTTGAGCTTGGCGAAGGCGATGACCGAACCGGAAAAAGTGATCGCGCCGATGGCGACGCCCAGGCTCATTTCGATCAGGCTCTGGACGTGAATGGCGCCGGGCACGCCGATGCCGAAGGTTTCGGGCGAATACAGCGCCGCGCCCGCGGTCAGCACCGCGGCCATTCCCACCAGGCTGTGAAACGCCGCCACAAGCTGCGGCATGTCGGTCATGGCGATCTTCTTGGCCATCACCGCGCCGATCAGCCCGCCGATGCCCAGACCGCCGATCACCAGCGCCCAGGTCACAACATCGCTGACGCCCGCAATCCACAGCGTGGTAGCGACCGCGATGGTCATGCCGATCATGCCGTTGCGGTTGCCCGAACGGCTGGTGGCCGGCGATGACAGGCCCTTCAGCGCCAGGATGAACAGCGAGCCGGCGACGAGATAGAGAAGCGCGGCGATATTGGGATTCGCGCTCATTTCTTTTCTTTCTTCTTGTACATCGCCAGCATGCGGCTGGTGACCAAAAAGCCGCCAAAGATGTTCACGCTCGCCAGGATCAGGGCGAAGAAGCCCAGGCCCTTGGAAATCCAGGACGCGTCATTGATGACCACCGCGATCAGCGCGCCCACCACGATCACCGAGGAGATCGCGTTGGTCACCGCCATCAGCGGGGTGTGCAGCGCGGGCGTCACGCCCCACACCACGAAATAGCCGACGAAGATCGCCAGCACGAAGATGGAAAAGCGGAAGACGAAGGGGTCGATGGCTGCGGCTTCCATGTCTAGCCCCTCTGTACCGGCGCGCCGTCCTTGGTGACGGCAGCGCCCTTCACGATTTCATCTTCCCAGTCGATCGCAAGCTGGCCGGACTTCTTGTCCACGATCAGCGACACGAAATTGAACAGGTTGCGGGCATAGAGCGAAGACGCGTCGGTCGACAGCCGCCCCGGCAGATTGGTGTAACCCATGATGGTGACGCCATGGACCTCGACCACTTCATCGGGCTTGGACAAAGGCGTATTGCCGCCCGCGCCCGCCGCCAGGTCGACGATCACCGAACCGGGCTTCATCGACTTGATCATCTCTTCACTCACCAGGATCGGCGCCTTGCGGCCCGGGATCAGCGCGGTAGTGATGACGATGTCCTGCTTCTTGATGGTCTCGGCCGTCAGCGCTGCCTGCTTGGCCTGATACTCGGCCGACATTTCCTTGGCATAGCCGCCGGCCGTCTGGGCGTTCTTGAATTCCTCGTCCATCACCGCGACGAACGTGCCGCCTAGGCTTTCCACCTGCTCCTTGGTGGCGGGGCGCACGTCGGTGGCGCTGACGATGGCGCCCAGACGCTTGGCGGTGGCGATGGCCTGAAGACCTGCCACGCCCACACCCATGACCAGCACGCGCGCCGGGGCGATGGTGCCCGCCGCCGTCATCATCATCGGCATGGCGCGGCCGAACTGGGCGGCGGCATCGATCACCGCCTTGTAACCGGCCAGATTCGCCTGCGACGACAGAACGTCCATGGCCTGGGCGCGCGAAATGCGCGGCAGCAATTCCATGGCGAATGCCGTGACGCCCTGCGACGCCAGCGCCGCGATGGTATCCTTTTCGGCATGGGGCGACAGCAAGGCCGCCAGCACCGCGCCCTTTTTGATCTGGGAAATTTCGCCGCTCTCGACGCCCCGAACCTTCAGGACGATGTCGGCATCCTTGAGGGTACCGGCGGCATCGGGCGCGATTGTCGCGCCAGCAGCGGTATAATCGGCATCGCTGACCCGCGCGGCGGCGCCGGCGCCGGCCTGGACCACAACCTCAAGCCCGAGGGACTTGAACTTCTTGACGGACTCCGGGGTCGCGGCGACCCGCGTCTCGCCCGCTCGTGTTTCCTTGGGGACCGCGAGCCGCATCGGATGGGGACGCGGTTAGTTGGTACGGAAAATGGCGAGAAAAACCATGATCAGCAGGATCCCCACCGACGACCACTTGCTGAAGGTCAGAAAGCCGGCATAGGCCTTCCGGTGCTGGCTGATGTCCATCGAACCGATCTGATAGTCGTTGTCGTGCGCCATTTCGGCTCCCCAACTGTCTTTTGAAAGTGGGCGGAATATAGCAAACACCCGCCCTGCGGCAACGGGCTTTATTAAGCCTTTATTACCTGCGTTCTACGGTGCTTTTTGCGCCCCGCCGCTGCAAATTTGCGCGATTCAGGTTTGCTTAAGCATAGAATCGGCGCGAAGCCTGTACCGGATAAGGACAGGCTTAAACGCCACATTTACCTGTCGCGGCGAAAATGCGGCCTTCAAATAGTTGGCGGCCTTCAAATAGTTGGAAGGCTTTGTCATGGCGCAGACCATTCTTGTCGTGGACGATGATCCGGTTCAGCGGCGCTTGCTGGAAACAGCCATCACCCGCAGCGGCATGCAGGTTGTCACAGCGCCCGGCGGCCAGCCCGCGCTCGACCTGATCGGTGGCCCGCGCGGCGACCAGATTACCCTGGTGATGCTGGACCTGGTGATGCCCGACATGGGCGGCCTGGACGTTCTGGCCAAGCTGCGCCCCTCCAATCCCGATCTTCCCGTGATCGTGCTGACCGCCAAGGGCGGCATCGATTCCGCCGTCGAAGCCATGCGCGCCGGCGCCAACGACTTCCTGGTCAAGCCGGCCAGTCCCGAGCGCATCGCCGTCTCGATCCGCAACCAGCTCAAGATCGGCACCCTGTCGGGCGAAGTGAAGCAGCTGAAGAAAAAGGCGGACAACAAGCTGACCTTTGACGACCTGGTCGCGTCCTCGCCTGAAATGAAGCAGGTGTTCCGTCTGGGCACCCGCGCCGCGCAGAGCGACACTCCCGTGCTGATCGAAGGCGAAAGCGGCGCCGGCAAGGAATTGATCGCCCGCGCCATCCAGGGCACGTCGGGCCGTTCAGGCAAGCCGTTCGTCACCGTCAACTGCGGCGCCATTCCGGAAAACCTGATCGAAAGCATCCTGTTCGGCCATGAGAAGGGCTCGTTCACCGGTGCGTCCGACAAGCATCTGGGCAAATTCCAGGAAGCCGATGGCGGCACGCTTTTCCTGGATGAAATCGGCGAACTGCGACTGGACATGCAGGTCAAGCTGCTGCGCGCGCTGCAGGAAGGCGAAGTCGATCCGGTCGGCTCCAAGCGTCCGGTGAAAGTGGATGTGCGCATCGTCGCCGCCACCAACCGCGACCTGGGCCAGATGGCCAAGGAAGGCACCTTCCGCGAAGACCTGTATTACCGACTGAACGTGTTCCCCGTGATGGTGCCGCCCCTGCGCGAGCGCACCGGCGACATCGCCCCGCTGGCGCGTCACTTCATCGAACGCTTCGCGGCGGAAGAGAACAAGCCGGTTTCCGGCCTCACGCCGCAGGCCAGCCAGCTCCTGGAACAGTTCGCCTGGCCGGGCAATGTGCGCCAGCTCGAAAACACCATCTTCCGCGCGGTCGTATTGTGCGACGGCGCGCTGCTGGATGTCTGCGACTTCCCGCAGATCGCCGCTGCCATGGGCGTGGACACGCTGGTGCGCCAGAATGTTCCCGCCCCTAATGTCCCCGGCCATGCGCCTGCCCTGCCTGCCGGTTCGGCTTACGCGCTGAACGCGACGGACTCGTCGGGCCATATCCGCAAGTTCGAGGAGATGGAATCGGAAATCATCCGCATGGCCATTGCCCGTTACGAAGGCCATATGTCGGAAGTGGCGCGGCGTTTGGGCATCGGTCGCTCGACACTGTATCGCAAGCTGAAGGAATTCGGCCTGGAGCCGGAACTGCAGAACGAGCCGATGGCCGGCGTGGCGCTGGATACCGACGAGTCGGTGGAGCCCGCAGTTCGCAAGTCGGCCTAAACATCGGTCAGAAACAAAAAGGGCCCGCTCTCGCGAGCGGGCCTTTTCCTTTTTGAATTGCGCCTTAGCGCATATCCATCGCCGTCAGATAGAGATCGAGCATCGCTTCCTGTTCCTGGAAGTCGGCCTTGTCTAGTTTGCGCATGCGGATCACCTGGCGCATGATCTTGGTGTCGAAACCGGTGCCCTTGGCTTCCGAATAGACTTCCTTGATGTCGGCGCTCAGCGCCGCGCGTTCTTCTTCCAGCCGCTCGATGCGGTTGATGAAGGCCTTGAGCTGGTCCTTGGCGAAAGCGGTCTTGGACATGTCGGAAACTTTCGGATTTTTGAAAAGCGGCGGACCCTAGCCTTTCCGCGCGAAGTGGCGCAACGCGAAAAAATCAGCCCCGGCTGTGCATATCCGACAGCGCTGCATCGAGTATTGGTTTCAGGCGCAACGCAAACTCTTGTGCCTGCGCATCGCTGGCTATCAAGTCCTGCCGCATCTCGATCAGCACATGCGGCAGATCGCGCATGGTGCCGTGGGTGTAGAGCGTGTCGCCCTCGAGCGCGCCGGTATAAGGCTCGTTGTCGCCCACGGTGAAACCGGCCTCAGCCAGCCGTGCCATCAAGGGCGCGGACAGGCGCATATCGCGATCGTACAGCACGCCAACGTCCCAGATGCGCGGTGCGCCCTTCCATGAAGGCGTGAAGCTGTGCAGCGAGATGATGGCGGCATCCGAACCCATGGCATTCAGTTCCGCGGTGATGGCGGCGTGATAGGGCGCATGGAATTGCGCGATGCGCCGGGCGATTTCCGCAGCATCCGCGTGGCGGTTGCCCGGAATGATGCTGCCGTCCGACAGTTTCATCACCAGCGTGGGGTCTTCGGGACCGCGATTGAGATCGATCAAAAGCCGCGACCAGCGCCCCAGCAAGGCGGGCGCGCCATAGGCGGCCGCCAGCGCGCGGGTAACGGCAGCCGCGCCGATGTCATAGGCGATGTGGGTTTCGAACAAGGCTGGGGCCAGCCCCAGCGTGCCGACTTCCGGCGGCAGGGCATTGGAGGCATGGTCGCACAGCAGCAAAAGCGGGGAATTTCCGCAGGCCGGCACGGCTTCAAAGGCGGCGTCTGTCATAAGCCCGCCATATAGAACCGCGCGCCGTTGACGGCCAAGCGGTTTCACGCCAAACCGATAACAAGATGCGTCGCACGACCCTGATTTTGGCTGTGACCCTGGGCGCAAGCTGCGCCACCCCGGCGCTCGCCGCTTTTACCGTGTGCAACCAGACCAGTCTGCCGACGCGGGCGGCCATCGGCCGGTTCGACGGCACAAGCTGGACATCCGAAGGCTGGTGGACGATCAAGCCGAAAAGCTGCGCCGCGATCCTGACAGGGCCCTTGCAGGGGCGCTATTATTATCTCTATGCCACCGATGGTGGGGCAGGCACCTGGGAAGGCAAGACCTTCTTCTGTGTCGCGCCCGACAGCCGGTTCAAGTCGGCAGGCCGCGGCAACTGCGCCAAGCGCGGTTTCGACCGCCGCGGCTTCTTTGAAGTGGATACGGGCAAGAAAGCCGACTGGACTCAAAATCTTTCCAACTAGGACGTCATCATGCGCCGCCGCAGAAAAACAAAGATCCTGGCCACACTCGGTCCGGCTTCCAACACAAAGCCGATGATGAAGGCCCTGTTCGATGCCGGCGTCGACGTCTTTCGCATCAATATGAGCCACACCAGCCACGATATGCTGGGGCAGATGGTGGCCGACCTGCGCAGCCTGGCCGATGATGTGGGGCGGCCTATCGGCATCCTGTGCGACCTGCAGGGCCCCAAGATTCGCCTGGGCAAGCTGCCCGGCGGTCCGCGCATGCTGAAGGAAGGCGAGCAGATCCGGCTGGTGCTGGGTGAGACCACCGACAAGCCGGAGGAAGTGCCGATCCCGCATCCGGAAATCTTCCAGGCCATCAAGCAGAAGCATGCGCTGCTGATCGATGACGGCAAGGTGCGCCTGCGCCTGCTGAAGAAGGCCGACACCTTCGCCGAGGCGATCGTGGAAGTGCCGGGCGAGATCAAGGACCGCAAGGGCGTGAACATGCCCGACACCCTGCTGCCCATGTCGGCCATGACACCCAAGGACCGCGCCGACCTGGATGCGGCGCTGGAGCTGGGCGTGGACTGGATCGCGCTGAGCTTCGTGCAGCGCCCCGAGGACGTGGCCGAACTGAAGAAGATCGTGCAGGGCCGCGCCGGTGTGCTGGCCAAGATCGAAAAGCCTAAGGCGCTGCTGTCCCTCGAAGGCATTTTGGAATTGTCGGACGCGCTGATGGTGGCGCGGGGCGACCTGGGCGTGGAAATGCCGCTGGAACGCGTGCCGGGACTGCAGAAGATGATCACCCGCGCCGCGCGCAAGGCCGGCAAGCCCGTGGTGGTCGCCACCCAGATGCTGGAATCAATGATCTCGGCTTCCATTCCCACCCGCGCCGAAGTCTCGGATGTGGCGACGGCGGTGTTCGACGGCGCCGATGCTGTGATGCTTTCGGCGGAATCCGCGTCCGGAAGTTTCCCGGTCGAAGCGGTGCAGACCATGGACCGCATCGCCATGACCGTCGAGGACGACGAACTTTATCAGAGCTATATCGAGGCCCAGCGCGGCACCCCGGAAAAAACCACGCCCGATGCCATCATGGCGGCGGTGCATGAAGTCACCGAAACCATCGAAGCCCGCGCCATCGTCTGCTGGACCAAATCTGGCATCACCGCGATGCGGGCGGCGCGCGAACGCTCCAGAGCCCCCATCATCGCGCCCACCCCCAGCATCGAAACCGCGCGCCGTCTGTGCCTGGTGTGGGGCACCCACAGCGTCGCCACCGAAGACATCCGCGATTTCGACGACATGGTGAAGCGCGCCTCGCAGATCGCGCGGCAGGAGGGCTTTGCCGTTGCCGGCGAACGCATCGTTATCACCGCAGGCGTGCCGCTGGGCACTACCGGCGCCACCAACATGCTGCGCGTGGCCTTTGTAGAAGACGAAAAATAAAAGGCTAGCTGATCAAATCGCAGGGCGGCATCTGAAAGCTGCTCGGCACACGGCGCGCCTCATAGGCGAAGTTGGTCGGCATGAAGACATAGCGCTGCTTTTGCGCGTCCATCGATATCAGTCGGTAGACGTCGGTGCGCGGATTGGGCTCGCCGTTCACGGTCTGGATGCTGATGGTGAAGCCGTCCGCGGTTTTCGCCCAGCGGCCGGCGGCATGTTGATCGAAAGCCTTGCCCTTGATGCAGGTGCGGTGATGCACCCGGAAGGTGCCATCGGGCATCATGCGGTCCAGATACATCGCACCCTTGTCGTCGGGCTGACCCGTGCCGAACCAGTTTCCGGCCAGCGAGGTCTGCGCGAAGGCCGCGGACGGCGACAGCAGCAGCACCAGACACGCCACCAGAGGCCGCATGACTCAGATATCCTGGCCTTCGACGGCGCGGGTCAGCTCGCGGATACGCATCTCGGCGCCTTCCATCTGGGGGTTCAGCGCCGCAGCCTGGCGATACAGTTTAAGCGCCTGGGCCTTGTCGCCATATTCCTGCAGCAGGTCGCCCAACTCGACCAGCGCCATGAAGTGACGCGGATTGATCAGCACGGTCTTCTGCAACGACACCATGGCGGCGGCGTCTTCGCCCATTTCCGATTCCAGCGCGGCGCGGGTGCGCCAGCCTTCGGCATAGCGCGGCACGATATTGGTGACGGCGTTGATTAGTTTCCTGGCCGCTTTCTTGTCGGACAAAGCGACGGCGCGGGCACGGGTCATCAGAAGATCGATGCTGGGACTACCGGAGGCGCGGTACAGGCCCGCCAGTTTTTCCTCGATCGGCTTGGCGGCCTCGGCAGAGTCCGCCTTTTTCAACTGTTCCAGCAATTGCGCTTCGGTGAGCGGCTTTTGCGGCTGGGCAGGTTTGGCCGCGGGTTTCGCGGCGGGCTTGGGCGCCTGCGCGGCGGCAGCCATGCCGGACAACAGCAAAAGAGAAAGAGCCAGCTTCAAGCGCATGGCGGCAGTCTAATGCCGCCAATGTGGCAATTCTAGGCGCGCGGCCAATTCTAAACCCGAGACAAGTCGAGATTGGCAGGTTTTGGGCCGCCTTCCGCCCAGTCCAGCAGTTCCGCCAGGTGCATGATCGGCTGCTCCAGCCCTTCGCCCGCCGCCAGATGCTGCAGGCAGCCGATATTGCCGCTGACCAGCACGTCGGGCTGGGCGGCAGCGATGTGGCCGAGCTTGCGCTGGCGGATCGCACCCGACAGTTCCGGCTGCAGGATGGAATAGGTGCCGGCCGAACCGCAGCACAGATGCGATTCCAGGAACGGGGTCAGCGTGAAGCCGGCCGCTTCCAGCATCGCCTCGCCCACGCCATTCATCTTCAGGCTGTTCTGCAGCGAGCAGGCGGGATGATAGGCGACGCGCAAGGGATGCGGCGGCGTCGCAGCCAGTGGGGTGCACAATTCGGCGAAATCGCGCGCATCGGCAGCGAATCTCGCGGCGCGCGACTCCCACACCGGATCGCCCGCGAACAGGTGCGCATAATCCTTCATCGCCGCCGAACAGCCGGTGGCGGTAATCAGCACGCCGTCATACTTGCCCTGCTCGTAAGCGGTGATGGCTTTCTTCGCCCATTCCCGGGCCTCGTGTTCGCGGCCCATGTGATGGGGCAGCGAGCCGCAGCAACCGGCACCCTCCAGCGCAACCAGTTCGATGCCGCGCCGGGCCAGCACCCGGCCCACGGCGGTGTCGATCTGCGGCGCCAGCGCGCCCTGCACGCAGCCGGGCATGATGGCGATGCGCTGTGTGACCTGCGCGGGCTTGGGGAAATTGACCGGCTCGGGGCCTTGCGGGCGGGCCATCAGGCCCATCTTGGCCATCGCGCCCAACCGCCCCGGCAGGAGGACGGCGATGGGCGCGCCGATCTTGGCCAGCAGCAATCCGATGCGCACCAGCCTGGGGCGCGTCATCACGGTGGCCAGGGCCCAACGCATCAGACGGTCGCCCAGCGGGCGCTTGTAATGATCCTGGATGTGGGTGCGGGCCTGATCGACCAGCCGCTGATAGTTGACGCTGGACGGACAGGCCGTCTTGCAGTTCAGGCACGACAGGCAGCGGTCGATGTGATGCACGGTCTCAGGCGTCGGCGCGCCGCCCTTTTCCAGCATCTCCTTCATCAGCACGATGCGGCCGCGCGGACTGTCGCGTTCGTCGCCCAGCACTACATATGTGGGACAGGTGGCGGTGCAGATGCCGCAATGGACGCAGGAGCGCACCGCCTTGGCGGCAGGACCAAGCTGCGGATCGGCAAGTTGCTCGGGCGTGAAAGCGTATTTCATTTACAGGCGCCCGGGATTGAACAGCGACAGGGGATCGAAAGCCGCTTTGACGCTGCGGCCAAGCGCGGCCAAGGCGGGCGGCTGCGGGGCGTAAAGGCCGAATTGCGCGCGGGTTTGCGCATCGGCGCGCAGCAGCATGGCCTGACCATTCGCGCCCGCCGCGATCTTGCGGATGCGCGGGCCGTCGGACGAGGGCGCGGCCAGCCACAACAGGCTACCGGTCAGATCGCCCAGCCAGTGAGTGGCATTCAATTCCCTGGCGACGCGCGGCGCGTCGGACGGGGCGATCATTACCCGCCAGATATCGCCATCGATCCGCGCGAATTTTTCGCCATTGCCGATGGTGGGGAACGGATCGGCTTCGCCGAAACGCGTCACCGCATTGCCCAGCAAGCCATGCGCCAGCGCGATCTTTTCTTCCAGCGGCTGGCTGGCGCCTTCCAGGCGAATGAATGCAGAACCCTGACCTTGGGCGGGCGCCATATTGCCGGGTAGATAGGACAGGCCCGCCGGTTCCAGCGCGCTTTGCGCGATCTTGCGCAGGGCGGCAAAGCCGACATCCGGCGACACATCGTGCAAGGCCAGCACGGCGAAATGCGTGGGGCGCGGAAAAACACGGAAGGTCAGTTCGGTCAGCACGACCAGCGTGCCATGGGCGCCGCAGACCAGCTTGGGCAGATCGAAGCCGGTGACGTTCTTCACCACCTTGCCGCCGGCACGGAACGACGCACCCAGGCCGTTCACGCCGTGAAAGCCCAACAGCGAGTCCCGCGCGCCGCCATGGCGCAGGCGACCCGAGCCCGAGGCATCGCATGACACCGCGCCGGCCAGCGTCGTTACGCCATTGCTGCCCAAAAGCTGCGACCAGTCGGCCGGATCAAATCCCAGGCGCTGGTTTTTCGTCGCCAGCACGCTGACGATCTCGGCCAGCGGCGTCGACGGAGCGGCGGTGAGGATCAGCTCTTCCGGCTCGTATTTCAGGATGCCCGACAGGCCCGAGACATCGAGCTGCGGCAGGCCATCGAGCGGCCTGCCGACGGCGCGGCGGGTGCCGCCCGCCACGATTTCGAACGGCGACTTGTCGGCGCGCGCGGCGCGCACGAAATCGACGATTCCTGCTTCTGTGGAGATCGCAGCCATCAGTAGCGCGGCAAATGCGGATGCGGCAGTTGAGCGCCGTGGACATGGATATGTCCCTGCTCGACGCAGGCCGACAGGGTTGGAAACACCTTGCCGGGATTGAACAGACCCTGGGAATCAAACGCGCACTTCACGCGGTGCTGCTGGTCCAGATCGGCTTCGCTGAACATTTCGGTCATCAGGTCGCGCTTTTCGATGCCCACGCCATGCTCCCCCGACAGCACGCCGCCGACCTTGACGCACAGGCGCAGAATGTCGGCACCGAAGGCCTCGGCGCGTTCAAACTCGCCTTCCTTCATGACGTCGAAAATGATCAGCGGATGCAGGTTGCCGTCGCCGGCATGGAAGACGTTGCAGAAGCCCAGGCCGTATTGCTGCGAGAGCTTTTCCATTTCCTCCAGCACCTGCGGCAAGGCGTGGCGAGGAATGGTGCCGTCCATGCAGATCATGTCGGGGGCCAGGCGCCCCATGGCGGCGAACGCCGCCTTGCGGCCCGACCAGATGCGGGCGCGCTGTTTTTCGTCGGTGGCTTCGACGCTTTTGCCGCCGCTCTGCGCCACGATCTCGACAATGCGCGACACGGCATAGGAGACATCGGCCTCCACGCCATCGGCGTCGATAATCAAAATCGCTTCGGCGCCGCGCGGATAGCCCGGCTGGTTGTAGCTTTCGATGGCTTCGGCGGCGCGGCCATCCATGAATTCCATCGCGGCCGGCACCACCCCGTCGGCGATGATGGCGGCAACGCAGGTGCCCGCTTCCTGGACGGTGTCGAACGACGCCATCAGCGTGCGCGTCACCGGCGCCTTGCGCAGGATCTTCACCACCACTTCGACCACCACGCCCAGCAGGCCTTCTGAACCTGTCACCAGGCCCAGCAAATCGAGGCCGCCCTGCGCGCCGCACTTGCCGCCCAGGGTGACGATCTCGCCGCCCGGCAGCACCAGCGTGACGCCCAGCAGGTTGTTGGTGGTCAGACCGTATTTCAGGCAGTGCAGCCCGCCGGAATTTTCCGCCACATTGCCACCGATGGTGCAGGCTATCTGGCTGGAGGGATCGGGCGCGTAATAGAAGCCCTGGGCCTCGACCGCCTTGGTAATGTTGAGGTTGGTGACGCCGGGTTCGACCACGACGCAGCCATTTTCATAATCGATCTCGACGATGCGCTTCATGCGCCCCATGCCGATCAGGATGCCGTCCTCGCGCGGCAGCGCCCCACCCGACAGCGAGGTTCCCGCGCCGCGTGGCACGATCGGTATGCCCTCGGCGGCGGCATATTTCAGGACTTCACTGACCTGATAACGGTCGGCGGGCAGCACGCAGACCAGCGGCATCTGGTGATAGGCGCTCAGCGCATCCGAATCGAAGGTGGAGAGGCCGGACTTGTCCGACACCACGCCGCCCGGAACGATGGCTTCCAGCGCCGCGACAATCTCTGCGCGGCGGGCGACAATCTTGGAATCGGTAACCGGAAGAAGCATGCGCGCCTATAACCCAACGCGGCGCAGTATGTCTTAGCCCTGGCGGGCTTTGAACCGCGGATTCTTCTTATTGATAACGTAGACGCGGCCCTTGCGGCGGATCACGCGGCAATCCTTGTCGCGCTTCTTGAGCGAACGGAGGGAATTGCGAACCTTCATGACACGCCTTTTTCTAGCCACCCCGGCCCGAAGGGCCGAGAAAAATCAGAGATTTCCGGCCCAAAGGCCGGGTTTCTTGCGAGGCGCGGAAACTATGCAAGCACCCCCACCCTGTCAACCCGCTTAAAAGGGCGAAAAAAGGCAGTTTTCCGCCAAAAACTACCCTATGATGGCGGCATGACGCGGTGGATGAAGCCCCTTTCCGGCCTGCAGCGGCTGGCAGCTCTTTGCGGGACGCTGGTGGCGGTGGCCTGCGCCACCACCGCGCCCAAGCCGACCCCGCCCGTGGCCCCCGCCGTTTCGATCCCGGTGCAGCCGCCCCGCGCCACCTCAGGCAACGCCAAGTTCGACGCCTTCCTGGAAGGCGCCCGCACCACCGCCCTGGCGCAGGGGATACGCCCAGACGTGTTCGACAGCGCCACGCGCGGCCTGGCCCCGATCCCGTCCATCACCACCGCCAACGCCAACCAGCCGGAATTTTCCCGCCCTGTCTGGAGCTATCTGGACAGCGCCGCATCGCCGCGCCGCGTCAATGACGGCAAGATCATGCTGAGCCGTCATGGCGATGTGCTGGACAGCATCGCGGCACAAAGCGGCGTGCCCAAGGACATCCTTGTCGCCATCTGGGGCATCGAGACCGACTATGGCGCCGCAAAAGGCAGCTACAATCTTTTCGCCGCTCTCGCGACATTGGCCTATGACGGCCCGCGCACAGCCTTCGGCACCAGCGAACTCCATGCGGCGCTGCGCATCTATCAGGACCGGCAATATCCGGTCAGCGAGATGATCTCGTCCTGGGCCGGCGCCTTCGGTCAGACCCAGTTCATGCCGACGACTTTCCTGCGCTTTGCCACCGATGGCGATGGCGACGGCCAGATCAACCTGTGGCGCAGCACGCCAGATGCGCTGGCCTCTGCGGCCGCGCTGCTGGCGCGGCAAGGCTGGAAGAGCGGCCAGCCCTGGGGCTACGAGGTGCGCCTGCCCGCCAGCTTTGCTTACGAAGACGCCGACACCGATACACAGAAGCCGTTGCGCGAATGGCGCGCGCGCGGCGTGACAACCGCGGCGGGCAGTGCCCTGCCCGCATCCGATGAAAGCGCCGCCATCTATCTGCCGGCGGGCGCGCGCGGGCCGGCCTTCATCCTGTTTTCCAATTTCAGCGTGATCCTGAAATACAACAATGCCGCGTCTTATGCGCTGGCGGTGGGATTGTTGGCCGACCGCATGACTGGAGGCGGCGTGATCAAGCGCGCCTGGCCGCGTGATGAGCGCCCGCTGTCACGCGATGAGCGCATGCGCTTCCAGACGAACCTGGCACGGGCCGGTTTCGATCCGGGCGAGCCCGATGGCGTCCTGGGACGGCGCACCCGCGCGGCACTGCGTGAATACCAAAAAGCGCGCGGCATCGTCGCCGACGGCTTTGCCACCGCCGCGCTGCTGGAACGTCTCGATAAAGACACGCGCTAGCGCATTTTCTTGAAACGGATTTCGCTGGTGGCGCTGCGGCCATCCGCATCCACCACCGTCACACGCGCAAGACCTTCGCCTTGCGGGGTGTAAAGCGCCGGCGCAAAACGGTCGAAGCTGCCCATCGGTTCGCCATTCACCAGCCAGGTCAAAGGGGCGCGGCCGCCATCGGCCTTGAACTGCAATGACGTATCCGCCGCCTTGTCATCGGGCAGCGGCACCACCGCGCCATTGGGCGGAAAAGCGATGGAAGGCGGCGGAACCTGCACCATCTGCGGCGCGGGTGGCGCTTCGGCGCGGGCGCGGAAATGACGCAGAGCGGGCGAGAGTTCGTCGGTGCCGCGCACTATCAGCGCGCCCGCGGGCACGGAGGGTGCGGGGCGCTGGTCGGGCGGCAGCAGCCCGAACATCTTGAGCAGGATCGGCGCACCGGCTTCGCGCCCGACATGGCCCGGACGCGGCGTGCCGTCGGCACGTCCCACCCAGACGGCCACGGTGTAATCGTTGGAAAAGCCCACCGCCCAGGCGTCGCGATAGCCATAGGAGGTGCCGGTCTTGAAACCGATACTGCGTTTTCGCAAAAGCCCCTGCCCCATCGCCCAGCCATCCGGCAGCGCCACGCCGTTCAGAACCTCGCGCAAATAATAAGAGGCCACCGGCCCGAACATGCGGTGCGCCGGCTTGTCGGGCGCGTCCTTGACGAAGCGCAGCCCCCGCGCCGTGCCGCCCTCGGCAATGCCGGCATAGAGCATGGCGACATCGGACAGCGGCACGCCAAGGCCGCCCAGCGCCACCGCGCGCGCCCAGCAGCCACACCGCCGTCAGCACCATGGCCAGCACGGCCGCCGCCGCGCCACCGGCAATAAGCAAAAGCCGCTGGTTCTTGTTCATGGCGCCGCCTTCAGATTCGTGCGGCGCAAGCCTAGCGCGGGACCAACGCGGAATCGTGATGAGGCCACAGACAAAGCGGTGGGTAGATTAGCCTTTGGGGCAGTCGAGCCGGGGCGGCAGGCCACTTCTGGCATCAGTGAAGCGGCATTGCCGCGTCGGGTTGCCGTCCGAATCATGCAGGTCCATGACCCAGCCGGTTTCGGCCCTGGTCATCAGCATGAAGCCAAAGCCGTGCACCGACAGGCCGTCCAGAACCCGCACCCGGGAATCGCCCTGGAACACCGTGCCCCACAGGTTCTGCGGCGTGACGTGCAGATTGTCGCCGCCATTGCCCGCCACGATCTGGGGCGGCACGCCCTTGTCATAATTGAGGATCTGGAAGCTGTGGATGTGCCCGGACACTTGCAGCTCCACCGTGGGCGGGATCAGTGGCTTGTCCGCCGCCGTGTTGGCCATCGCCGCCGCGATCAGCGTGCGGTTGCCGCCCGCTGGAATGCCCAGGGGTCCGGTAATGGCCGCCCAGATGGGCCGGTGATGCACGAACCAGACGGGCGCGGGGATGTCGGCCAGTGTCGCAATTTCCCGGGTGTAGGCCGGCAGGTCGGTTTTGTTGACGGCGGTTTCGGGGGCGCTGGCGTCATCCATCACCGCCAGCCTTGCTGCGCCGATGTCCAGCGTGAACATCGGTTCGTGCACGGTGCAGGCGGGCGTATAGGGAAATGGCGACAGCGCCCGCTGCCAGCCCTGCCAGGCGCGGTTGCAGTCTTCGTGATTGCCGCGCACCAGCAGCAGCGGCGCGGCCGCCAGCAGCGGCGCGCCGGGGGTGAAGAAATCCGCCTGCCAGGTCGGCCAGTTGTCGCCGAAGGGCGAACCGGCACAGCCGGCGAAACTCGGCGGGCACGGGCTTTCGCGATAGTGATAGTCGCCGACATGCACGATCAGGTCTGGCTTCATCTTGGCCGCCGCCGCCGCGAGGGTGGCGAAGGGCCATTCCTTGGGGTCATTGCAGGCCTGCAGTGCCGAACCCAGGATGCGGCAGCCTGTATCGCCCAACACCAGAATGCGCTGTGGCGCCGCCACCGGCAGCGGCAAAGCCTGTCCCATGATGCTGGCGTTGCGCACGGCAGCCGGTATCGCCGCGGCGCAGACTTGCGGGAAATCGGCGCTGGCCGCAGCACGCTGCACCATCGCGATGTCACCGGCATCGGTGATCAGGCTGGGACACGACGCCGCCATGGTCGCGATACGCGCCTCATAGCCGCTCGCCGTCGCCTGCACCCAGACAGGCTCGGCGGCGTGGGCCGGGATGACAGAGCAAACTAAAAGACAGGCCAGCCACTTCATGCCGTCAGCCTAGCCGCGACATGCCGCCTAAAAAAGACGCTTCAATGTCACTTTCCACATCCGCCCCAGCCCCGGCAGGGCGCCAAGATTGGCATAGGTGTCGGCATTGGGCGTGAAATAGCGTTCGTCGCCCAGATTGTTCACGTTCAGATTCGCTTCCCACACATCCCATTGCGCGAACAGCGAAGCGTTCACCGTCATATAGGACGGATAAACGATTGGGTTCGGCACGGTCTGGCGCGTCTTGCCGACATAGGTGCCGCCCAAACTCGCACCCCAAGTTGTTGGTCCAAGGGGCCCCCAGCTTTGCGGATCGCTGGTGAAGGTCACATACGGGCTAATGACAGCATGCGGGATCAGCGTGTCTTCGTAGTCGCCGCCCTTGCCCGGCAGGGTAGAGAAATCAAACACCATGTAACCGCCGCCAAACCCGTCCTGCGGACTGATGCCAAAACTGCGCGCCGGCAGATAGGCGAAGCTGCGGTCGGGACCCTTGATGGTGGTGTGTTGCTGGCTGGCGGCGAGCGTGGCGCTGAAATTGGCGCTGACGACGTACCGCAGTTCCAGTTCTGCGCCCTTGGCGCGGGTGCCCACAACATTCACCACCCCGCCGCCCTGCTGCAGCCGGGTGCGGTTCTGGACATACCAGTCGAGGCTGCCCTGCAGCCGGTCGTCCAGCAGGCTGAACTTCACGCCCACTTCATTCAGGAACGAGTTGGACAGCCAGCCGCGATTGGCCAGAAGACTCGTGGAAACCTGGCTAGCCTGGCTGATTTCGACGGCGGAGTTCTTGGCAGTTGTGATGTAGGGCACCAGGCCCCAGGGCGTGGTGTAGGCCAGGCTGGCGGAATAGGTGAAGCGCCCGGCATTGCCGCTCCCGTCCGGCGGCGCAAAGGCCAGCACGCCGCTGTCGCGCGAGCGCACATTGTACGCGTCATACCGCCCGCCCAACGTCAGGTCGAACCTGTTCCACACCGCGTTGCTGGTGATGAAAGCGCCGGCATTGGTGGTGTTGGTATGGACGTTGTTTTCCCAGCCCATGCCGATGCTGCCGGGCGGATCGATATTGAAAGGCGAATCGATGATGTCGTTGGCGGCCGCGCCCTGTGAAATATCGCGCCGGTCCAGCGCGATCACGCCGCTGTTGAAGCTTTCGCGCCCGATGGCATGGACGTAGCGGTAGGAAAGCCCCGCAACGGTCTGAAGCTGCACGGCGCCAATGTCGCGCCGGTCGTCATAGCGCAGCCGCGCCTCGCCGATCTGGGTGCGATAGGAACCGGGAAAGCCATAGGACACGAAGCGGTCGTTGAACAGCGTATCGCCGAACAGTTGCAGCCGCAGCGTGCCATCGCCCAGCCGCCGTGACGCTTCCAGCAAGCCGGTATGGGTGTCGGTGTCGGAAAAATCCATGCCCTTGGCAATGTATACGGTGCGCGGATCGAGTTGCGTGGTACCGAAACCCGCATCCAGACGGTGCGCCGCATCCCGGCAGCCGACACAGGCCAGCGCTTGGAAGGCCGGATCGAAGAAATAGGGATTGCCGCCCAGTTCGTTCAGGGTCAGGCGGCCATTGCCATCGGCGTCGCGCAGCGAGGTGTTGCGGCCTGTGGCGTAAGTGCCAGTGTCGATCAGGTTCTGCGTCAGCCGGTTCCAGCCGGGCGTCTGCACCTGGCCCTTGGAGCGGAAGTACATGTAGTCCGCCGACAGCCGCCAGTCGCCCGCATCCAGTGTGCCGGACAGTTCCAGCAACTGATGGCGCGGGTGCAGGCCGCGATAGAAACTGTAGGAGTCGTCGATCTCGCCATAGGCGTGCACACCGCCCGAAGCATCGCCCAGCGTGATGGGCGCATTGATCTGGCCGGTGAGCTTGCGCTTGGAATAACTGCCATAGCTGACCGTGACTTCGCCGCCGAACGCGTCGTTGGCGCCGGCCGTCTTGGGCAGGAAGTTCACCAGCCCGCCGACCTTGCCCGCGCCGTAAATGGGCGATGGAGGACCGCGCAAAATTTCCAGCCCCGCCGCATTGGCCAGCGGCGTGGAATAGGTGCCGCGATTTTCCGCGCGCTTGAAACCGCGGAAGTAATTTTCCGCCAGGGTACCACGCAAGGATAGCGCACCTTCGATGCCATAGAAGCTGGCGGTGTAGGCCGACGGCGTGATGACCGTCAGATCGTCCAGCCCTTCCACGCCATAGCGGGCGATGGTGGTATCGCTGATCAGCGTGACGGCGCGCGGTGTCTGCAGCAGCGGCTTGTTGAGGCCGAAGGCCGTGTCATTGGCCCCGGCCTGCAGCAGCCGCACCACATCTTCCGTGACAGTGACGGATTCCAAGTCCTGCGCGGCGGCAGGCACCGTCCAGCCGGCGGCGGCCAGCAGAACCAACAGAGGGGTCAGATGGGTGCGCATTGAAAATGTCGTGTAACATTTTACATCGCAAAAGCAGCGTGGCGCGCCGTCGCAGGCCTATAATATTGAAATATCTACTGAATCTCCCATGCGCTGGCGAACTGGGCGGTCGTCGCCAGGATCGCGCCGCTCATTTCCAGCGCCCGCAGCGCCTCGCGATGCAGGCTGTCCTCATAGGCGGCGCAGGCGTCGGACGCGATGAAAATGTGCAAGTCGCGCTCGAACGCATCCCAGGCGGAAGACGCCACGCAGCATTCCGTGGTCAGGCCCGCTAGCACCAGTGTGTCGATCTGCTGCGCATGAAGCTGCTCGGCCAGGCCGGTGCGGGCAAACGCGCTGAACCGGGTTTTGGAGATCACCATATCGCCGGATGCAGGCTGCGGACCGATGAAGTCCGCGCCGCGCGTGCCCTCAACGCACAGATCGGGCTCCGCCTTGCCGTGGCGGGCCTTGGCTTCACGTGCGATCGCATTGTCGCCGCCGGGATGGCTGAGCAGGCGCACGAACACGATCCTGACCCCTGCCCCGCGCGCCGCCTGCGCCAAGGCCTCGGCGCGCACCACCGCGGCCAGCGCCGGTTTCACATCGGCGCCGCGCTTGACCATTTCGCCGTCAAGCGAACCGAAATCCACCTGGCAGTCGATCAGCACCAGTGCGGTGCGCTGGGGCGCGACCCAATCGGGTTGCAAAACGGTGTCGTCGCTCATGCGAAAGCCTTGCGCAAGACGGGCAGTATCTCCCGGCCGGTAACGCGCAAGCCCTGGCTATAGTCGTCGAAGATGAACATCAGCCCGTCGATCTCGCTATACCGCAGGAACTCTTCGATTCCAGCAGCGCAGGAGGCGGGTGATCCCACCACCGTCTGGGTCATGAAGGCATTCTTGGAACGTTCGGTCATGGCATTGCCAGACAGGCCATAGCTTTCCAGCATGCCGCGCACCGCGCCCTCGTCCAGGCCGTCGCGATAGGCCTGCGCCTTGGCCTGCGCCTGCGCGTCGGTCTCCGCCACGATCACCGTCATCATGCAGTAAGTCTTGATGGTCTTGCCCATATCCTGCGCCAGCGCCTTGGCCTTGCGCGAGGCGGCCCGGGTTTCTTCGGCGGTACTGCCGCCGATGAAACAGCCGTCGCATTCGCGCACCGAAAATTCAAAGCCGCGCGACGACATGCCGGCGCAGATCAGGAAAGGCGGGTTCAGCGGCTTGGGATCGCTGACGCAATCCTGGAAATGGAAATGTTTGCCGTCGAAGCTGACGGACGGCTCGGTCCAGAGGCGCTTGACGATTTTCGTCCATTCCTCCGTCAGGTCGTAACGGGCGTCATGGGACAAGGTCTCGTCCCAGGCATCCATCTGCTCGAACTCGCCGCGATAGGCACCCGCCACGATGTTCAGTCCCGCGCGGCCGCCGGAAATATGGTCCAGCGTCGCGATCATCTTCGCTGCCACCGCCGGATTGTGCAGGATGGTGTGCAGCGTCGCCCATATTTTCACGCGCTTGGTGATGGCGGCGATGCCCGCCATCATGGTCACCGCTTCCAAGGATGAGCCCCAATGCGATGTGTCGCCGCCAAAGCCGCGCCACTTGCCCATCGCCATCACGAAATCAAAGCCTTCGGCTTCCGCCAGCAGCGCGGCATCGCGGTTCTGCTGCCAGCCGCCATCCAGCGGCGGCGTGGCGCGGCTGACAATCCAGCCGCCATTGGCGACCGGGAGAAAGGTGCCGAATTCCTTCATGCGGCCTTCTTATGCGGCGGGCGCATCAAAAGCACGGCCAGCGTCACCAGGCCTGTCAGCACGGTCAACGCCAGGAAAAACGGCACGAAACCGCCGGTCTGGTCGCGGGTGAAACCGGCCAGCGCCGGGGCGACCGCGCCCACCGTCGAAATCAGGTTCACGGCGGCGAACAGTTCCAGATAGGGACGGCGGCCGAAATACTCCAGCAGCAGGATGGTGGAGGCAAAGAACGTCAGGCCATAACCGATACCGATGCCGGTGGCATAGACCAGCATCATCGGCATGTCCTTCGCCACGCACAGCGCCAGAAGGCCGACGATCAGCGAGCCAAGCCCGATGGCCAGCAACAGCCGGGCGCTGAGGTAACGCGTCAGGATACCGCCCGCCAGACGCGCGCCCGCATTGAGCAGCGCTTCCAGGCTCATCATGCTGCCCGCCGTCACCGCCGCCACGCCATATTGGGTGAGATGCGCCACCGACACCGAATTGGCGGTGATGCCGACAAACAGGAACGCGCTGTAGGCAGCGGCCAGAATCCAGAATTGCGGTGTTTGCAAAGCGGTGCGCATGTCCCAGCGCTGGGTGGAAATTTCCGGGTCGGCTTCCGCGCTGCCGGAAACATCGGTCTGGCTGTCGACCAGAAGCGCGGTGATCACCGCCACCAGCACCACCAGCGCGCCCGCCACCAGCCAATAGGCGCGCCAGTGCCCCGTCACGCCCATCACCGCAAAATAAAGCAAGGGCCCGGCAACGCCGCCCAATCCGCCGATGGTGAAATAGAGGCCGAAGGCAAAAGACGGCCGCGCGAACAGGCGCGACAGCAGATAGGTGCCCGGCACGGTGGCAAGCAATGTGAAGCCCAGCCCTGCCAGAGACGCGCCCAGGAAATACAGCAACACGCCCTGCGCCTGCGCGAAGCACGCGAAAGCCGCCGCCATGGCCGCCGCGCCGACGAGCAGGCAGGCGCGCACGCCGAAGCGCCGGATCAGCACGGCGGGCACGGTGCTGGTGATGCCGCAGAAAATCGCCAGCAGACCAAAGCCGGTGCCGGCCTCGGTCCAGCTCCATTTCAGGTCCTGCACCATGTCGGGCAACACCACGCCCAGGCTGGTGAAGGTGGCGGCGGTGATGATGAAGAAGAGCGCGCTCACCAAAGCGAGCGTCAACCAGGCGCGGTTCATCTGCCTTCCAGGCTGCGCTTCATCTCGGCGGGGAAATCGCCCAGCACCTTGAGCATCTCGGTACGGGCGTGGGCCACATCGCGGCTGGCGATGGTATCGGCCAGGCTGCGATGCTCATTAAGCGCGGCATAGCTTTCCGCATCCGTCGATGGCCCCTGCATGGCATAGAGCCAGTAGCGCGCGGTCTGGTGATGCAGCGTCACCACCATCTTGGCCAGGGTGCGGTTGCCGCTGGCCGCGGCGACGGCGACATGAAACGCCTCGTCCATCGCGGCCAGCGCGGCGGAATCATTTTCCGCCACCGCCCGCTCTGCATCATCCAGCGTCGCGCGGATGGCAGCGATCTGCGCCTCGCTGGCATGGGCGGCGGCCAGACCGGCGCAATGGACTTCAATAAGACAGCGGGCTTCAAAAGCCTCGCGCGCGCCCATCAGGTCCAGCGGCGCCACTGAGGTGCCGACCCGGGCGCGGCGCACCACCAACCCTTCCAGGGCCAGGCGCGCCAGCGCCTCGCGGATGCCCGCCAGCCCGCCGCCATACCGGCTTGCGAGCGCGTTTTCGTCGAGCTGCTCGCCCGGCGCCAGCGCGCCGATGATAATGTCGACCAGAATGCGTTGGTACAGCCGCGACTTCAAAAGCCGCGGCGACCATTCGTCCAGCCTTTCGGCGTCCGTTTCGCGGGGACCAGCCATGAGCCTGCCTTTCGGGCAGGACAATGGTTCCCGCAGGGCCGCCTTGGCAAGCCCTGCCTCACCCGGCCTTAGGTGAAATTGATCTCAAAAACATAGCCGGCTGCGGGACTTCCGGTGCCTTCAAAGCCCGGCGGGCCAACGCCCGCATCGCAGGAAATCAACTTGCCGTTGTACATATCCAGGCCATGGGCATCGGCGGAGCCTTGGGCGAATTCCGCCGTCTCCAGCAACTGGCCGGTTGTGGCGTCATACTTGACCAGACCAACGGTGGTGGTGTGTTTCAGCGTGCCGTCGGGCTGGCGCACGAAGCGGTTGACGTCGGACGTGCCGGTGATCATCCACATCGCGCCGCCGGGATGACTGTCGTCCCAGGCCGAGCCGTGATAGCGGGCCGCGTTGAACGGAATCATGAATTCCGGCGTCCAGCTCTTGGGATCGACGCGCAGAATGCCGCGCAGCCGGTTGGCCACGATCCACAGCTTGCCGTTTTTCCAGGTCAGACCGTGGCAGCCGCCGCCGCCCAGCGGTATCTGGCGATGGGTGAGCGTCTTGCCGGTCATGTCGACTTCCAGGATGCCGTTCGGCCCGCCATTGGCGCCCATCCACAGATGGCCGTTGCCGACCGCGAAGCCCGACGTGTTGTAGGAGTCGGTCATCACCGTCTTGAGCTTGTTGCCCTTCCAGTCGAACAGCCAGGCGGCTTCCTTCTCGTGCTTGCCGCTCTGGCCATAGCCGGCAGCCTTCTGCTCGGCGACCCAGATGCCTTCGGGCACCACCGCGACACCGTTGGGATAGCCGGTCGGAACCTTGAACAGGTTCTTCGTCGTCACTTTGCGGTGCGGAATCTTGCGCGGCGGCGGCGGCGGCACCGCGCCAAGGTCTGTGCCCTTCGGCGCGGGCGCTGATGCCTGGGCCAGCGCATGGCTGATGCCGACGGCGGAGAGCCCCAGCCCGGCGAGAAAATCGCGTTTGCGCAGATTCATCTTCAGTCCTCCCAGACCTTTTGTTGCCGCCAGCATGGCCCAAAGCGCGCATCCACAAAAGCAAAAACGCCCGCCGGGTTTCCGGCGGGCGTTTTGTTTCGATGACACTTTGTCGTGATCTTACAGCGAGAACGCCACAAGCTGATCAGCAAGGCGCGGCGTCAGGATGCCGTTGCCGCCAACCGCGAACACGACATACTGCTTGCCCTTGTAGGTATAGACCGCAGGCTGCGACACCGCCGGCGCGTCCACGATGTGCTTCCACAGCACTTCGCCGCTCTTCAAATCGATGGCGCGCACTCTGGAGTCCATCGAGGCGCCGATGAAGATGAGACCCGACTTGGTGATGACCGGAGCGCCGATGGTAATCGAGCCCCAGCTTTCGGGCATGTAGAAGCCCCATTTCTGAACCTGGCCGAACGGCTTGGTCCAGAGCTGCTTGCCGGTGTTCATGTCATAGCTGTGCAGCGTGCCGTAAGGCGGCACCCAGCAAGGCATGCCCCACATGTTCAGGAAGTTCTCCAGCTTGAAACCGTAAGCCGAACCTTCCTGCGCGGAGTAGCCGCCCGGACCACGCGCATTCTTGCCGTAGAGCTTGTCGGCATCGGCGCGCGGCACCAGCGTGTAGATCTGCGGCACCCGGTTGGAGTTCACCACATAGGTGTTGGTGGTGGGATCGACGGCGCCACCGCCCCATTCCACGCCCCCCAGCGTCGCCGGCCAGGAGATTGAGCCGCGGATCGACGGCGGCGTGTAGCGGCCCTCGTCCCGCAGGCGCGCCTTCCAGCGGCTGCACTGGCCGAAGCTGACAATGTCGGCGAACTTGGAAACCGGCGGCGTCGTGTCCGGGATGGTCGGCTCGGGATACGGCACATAGGGCTGGGTCTTGGCCGCGACTTCGCCCGGCACGTCGGAAGCCGGGTACGGACGTTCCTCGATCGGCCAGACCGGCTCGCCGGTGTTGCGGTTGAGGACGAAGTGATAGCCCATCTTGGTCGCCTGGATCAGCGCCGGGATAACCTGCCCGTCCTTCTTGATGTCCAGCAGCGTGGGCGCCGAATTGGTGTCCACGTCCCAGATGTCGTGATGCACGAGCTGGCGGCTCCACACCACTTCGCCGGTTTCCGCCTTCACCGCCACGGTGGCGGTGGCGTAGGGCATCTCCTTCAGACGGTCGCCGCCATAATAGTTCGGGCTGGGCGAGGAGGTCGGCAGGAACGCCAGGCCGGTTTCCGGATCGACCGAGATCGAAGCCCAGACGTTGGCGGTGCCGGTGACGTTTTCCATGTCCGGCGGGATGATATTGAAGGTCCATTTCAGCGCGCCGGTGCGCGCGTCGATGCCGAACACCGTGCCGGGATTTTCGGTCTTGTAGACCCAGTCCAGGCCGGCCCAGCCCAGGATCAGCGTGTCCTTGTAGACGGCGGGCGGCTGAATGAGTCCCAGCTTGAACTTCTTGTTCTTGGTCGACCAGGCATCGACATTCACGACGCCATTGTTGCCGAAGCCCGCGCACTTCTTGCCCGTATCGGCATCCACGCCATGCAGTTCGCCAAGCTGGGTGCCGACATAGACCATCTTCTGGCAGGGCTTGCCGGCTTCGGGCAACGCCGCAGCCCAGTAAGCAACGCCGCGGCTCTTCAGGCCCTGACCTTCCGGCGGGCCGTCGGCTCCGCCGGCGGCATAGACCCACTTGGTCTTGCCGGTGTCCGGCTCGACCGCGAAGATGCGGTACCAGGGGGTGCCGACATAGACGGTGTCGTTGACGAACAGGGGCGTGGCGCCCCAGGTGGTGGAGCGTTCGCCGCTGGAAACGTCACCGGTATGGATGCTCCAGGCGCGCTTCAGATCCTTCACATTTTCGGGAGTGATCTGGGTGGCGGTGGAATATTTCTGGGCTTGCTGGTTGCCGCCAAAGGCATCCCAGACCTGGTCGCTGCCACCGGCCATCATCATCATGGAATTCTGCGCCGTCGCGCCAAAGGGCGACAGGTATATGGCGGCGGCCGCGGCCGCGCCGAGCGCCGCAAGGGCGGCGGTTTTCATCTTAGTCTTCATCTTCGACCTCATCCGTCTCGACGCTGCGCTCGGTGGCGTTGCTGATCACGTTGATAATCCAGCCCAGCAGGGCGAGCGCCTGCGCGGACATGATAACGGGGCTTTCCAAGAAATAGCCGCAGACCGCCGTGCCAATGATGTCCAGCAGGATGGACACGACCAGGAAGGTCTGCACCCAGGCGGGACGGTTCGGCACCTTGGCCATGGCCAGCGACGCCAACAGCATCAGTACCGCCGCGCCCGCCACAAAGATGAGACCGCCGCTGCCGATCAGGCCGGTCTCGGGCGTGTAATAGTCATAAACGCAGATGGCGATCGTAATCAGCGAAGCCAATACGATCAGCCACGCGCCGCGCGTGGAATGTGGTTGAGTCAACGTCCCCTCCCCGGATGTATGCCGTAATTTGGCGCGATCCTAGCGGGGCTTCCCGCAGGACGCAAAGCGAGGCCCTCTTCGCACTAGCAGCAAATGCGAATGGGTTTTTGTCAGCCGGGCTGGGCTGCGTCACGACGCCGCCAGCGATAGATGGCCTGCGCGTTGCGCCAGAAATATTTCTCGGCCTGCGCATGCGGACGGTGCGCGAAATACCCGCGCATCAGCGCCAGCGCACCCGGAATCGTCGCGGTGCCGACACTGTTGGGCCAGTCGCTGCCGAACATCACGCGGTCTTCGCCGAACGCCGCCATCAACTGGTCCAGCCGGGCGGGCGGCGCGGTGACCACCTGACCGTCCACAGTCTTGTGCATCACCTGCGACAGCTTGATGAAGCAGCCCGGACGCTGCGTCAGTTCGCCGATCAGCGAATCGTACAACCGCCGGGTCTGGGGCGTGGGATCAAGCGACGGCATGTGATCGAGCACGAGTTTCAGATCCGGCGCCGCATCCATCGCCAGCAGTGCGCCGCGCAAAAGTTCGAAAGACGGGTTGGCCATGTCGAGCGTCTGGCCTGCCGCCGCCAGACGCTTCAATCCGTCCGCCATGCCGGGGCGCAAAACCTGCTTGCCGTTTTCCATCGTCCAGACACGCGAGTGGCGGATGCCGCGCCACAACGGGTGCTTGGAAAAGCGTTCGAGATAGACAGGAAATTCCGGTTTCGAGGGATCCAGATTGCCCACCACGCCCACGAATAGCGGATCGGACTGGGCCCGCTCCAGAATCCACAGATTGTCTTCAATCCAGGAACTGGCTTCGACCACGATGGCGCCGGTGATGCCGGTGCCGCCGATCTGCGCGCGGTAGGTGCCAGGCAGCGCGATCTGTGGTGGCTGCCCCTTCGGCCCGGGCCAGGGCACGCCCTGCGGGCGCCGCGGGTCGAGCAGATGAACATGGGTATCGATCACCGCAATGTCTGTTGCGGCAAACGCAGGCGTTGCGGCGATAGCCGCCGCGCCTGCCAAGAATCCCCTGCGCTGCATCGCGTCTTTTCAACGTCGCTTCGCGCAAAGCCTATACCGGTTTGGAACTAACGCGAATGCTGTTGCGCCTTGGCCTTGTCGTCTTCTTTTTTGGCCTTTTCAGCCGTGGCGGCAGTCTTCTTGGAGGTCTTCGCCGCAACCGGGGGGCCTGCAACCTGGGAAATCATCCGTTCGTCGGTGTTGCCGGCCGCCGTGCCGGTCTTGGCGGACGCCGCAACCGTTACCACCGACACAGCGGCAACAAGCACGAATATGGCAATGGGTTTCATGGCGTTCTCCTGTCGCAAAGAGAACCGTTCTGCAGGCCACTGGTTCCGCCGATGGAACTTCGCATACGCACGGCGCGTTGTGTGCTGGGTACAGCAAGGAAGTCATCATGCGCTCTGGTTGTCTCTGGCTTGTCGGCGTGCCGATCCCGATCATTATCCTTCTGTGGTTCCTGACGGGCCATCTTTGATAGAGCTGGCGCTCGGTTACACGGCGGCGGCGCTTTCCACCGCCAGCTTTGCGCCCCAGGCCGTGCAGGTAATCCGCTCCGGCAAGACACGCGATATTTCTCTGGGCATGTATCTGCTGACCGTGACGGCCTTCGCGGCTTGGTTGGCCTTTGGAATTCTCAAGCGCGAATGGCCGCTGGTTCTGTCCAACGGCGTCTGCCTGGCATTGTCAGGCTTTATTCTGCTCATGAAACTGCTGCCCGCTTCCGCCCGGAAGAAGGTAGCTGGCTCGCTCGGCGGATAGCGTTACGTGGAGATCGGAAGGTCGGGCACCATGCAGCCGTCATCGACATGGGCGGCGGGCGTGGGTTCCAGATCGTCGATATAGGGCTCTTCGATCATGTTGTCGGTGCAGAGCATGCCTTCCGGCGGCAACTCAAAATCATAATAGGTCTGCGTATCGATTTCCTGCGCCAAGAGGGGCGCCGGCGCGGCCGCGAACATGGCCAGCAGACAGCAAACCGCGATACGGGAATTGCGATAACCTTCAGACATGACAGCCCTTTACAGCAAGCCTTCCGTGAACATCCGCCCCCGGATGTTCTTCGCAAGCATTTCGTCCCCGCTCAGATAATGACGGGGGTTCGGCGTCTTAGAAAGACCTAAATCGTCGCGGTAACCATGGAACTTGGGCGTTCGGTTCCAAAATAAAAGGCCCGCCGTTTTTGCGGCGGGCCTTTGCTTGAAGGCAGGTATCAGATCTTGCCCTGGAGGAACTTGAAGCTCGCCTCGACCATGGCGAGCGGCGACGGATTATAGGGTTCCTCGATTTCCAGATAGGCGTTGCTCACCGACGCCTTGCGCGCCGCAGCCAGCACCTCGTCCCACTTCACCATGCCGGTGCCAATGGTGGCGCTGTTCATCTTGTTGTTGGTGTTGGGAATGCCTTCACCGGTCAGATCCTTGATGTGCAGCGCGGTGAAGCGCTTGGGATGCCTGTTCAGGTAGGCGACCGGATCGACGCCTGCCGCCCGCACCCAGCCAACATCCATCTCGAAGCTGACGAGGCTGGGATCGGTATAGGCCAGCAGCGTGTCGAAGGCGGGAATACCGTCGATCACCTTGAACTCGCGGCTGTGATTGTGGAAGCCGAAGGTCATGCCCGCCGCTTTGCACATCGCACCGACCTTGTTGAAGACATCGGCATTGCGCTTCCAGTCGTCCATGGTCGGGCCTTCCGCCATCACCTTGGGATCGGCGGGATAAAGCGGCGAGGAACAGGTGACATTCTTGATGCCGACCGCCTTGGCCTGATCGATGGTGGCCTGGGGCGTGTCGCGCAACGCCGGGCCGCCGGCATGGATGCTTTCCCAGACGAATCCCATGCTGTCGTAAAGCTTGCGCTGGTCCGCCGCAGGCTTGCCCGCCATGACCAGATTGGCCTGCACCCGGCGCAGGCCAATCCGGTGCAGCGTCTTGAGCGTACCTTCATAGTCCTTCGCCAGGTCGGCGCGCACTGTGTAGAGCTGGATGCCCAGATTGATCTTCTGGTTGGCCCAAGCAGGATTGACGGCAGGCAGGCTGCCCGCCGCGGCGAACGCAGCAGCGCCGGCAAGGAAGTTACGACGTGTCGTCATGGCGGTCTCCCGTATTGTTGTTTAGCGGCGCGGCATGTGGGCTTGCATGAAGTCCACCTGACGCCGGTTCAAGGTTTCAATCACGATCGGATTGGCGAAAATCAGGCGCTGTTCCCGTTTGGGATTGTAGCGCGGGATTTTCGCGTCGGCGGTGGAGGGATCGCCGGTCTTGGCGAAGGCCGCCACCACATCCATCATCTGGTTGGCCAATTTGTAATCGGCGGGCGACCATTCGCGGGTCTTGCGATACAGGTTCAGCGCATCGATGGTGCCGAACCAGAATGGCAGGTCGGAATTGTGATAGGCGCCCGCCGTCTTCACATCCAGATCGGTGATGACCACGCCCTCCGGATAGGTGTGCGGATGGTTGAACTGGGTTAGCCACAGCGGCGCCTTGCCGGTGGCGGCATGATCCTTGGCCCAGTCGCGCGCCACGATGCCGAAGCCCGAAATTCGCGCCACGTCCTGCGCCTGGCGCGCGGCCTGCGCATCGTTCGAAGCGGGGAACAGTTTGAGGAATTCCGCCGCATCGGCGCCGAACTGCTTCTGCGCCGCGGCTTTATACTCCTCCAAGCTGCGGGCGGCGGTGACCGGGCTGCTGGCGAAAATGTCGTTACCGGTCGACGAGAACAGGATCGGCACGTCGGTCTGCTTGCCGGCAGCATGAACTTTCTGCGGATGGTCGGTCAGCAGATAGCCATCGACCGTCGGGCCAGGGAAAATGACCTTGCCTTCGCGCGCGGCGTTGACAATCTGGTCGGCGGGAATGGTGCGCATATGGGCGATGTCGCGCGCCTTCATCGCCTGTTGCAGGGCCACGCCCCTGCCTTCCGTTTCCTTCAACGTCTCCAGCGGCGGCGAGGTCGGGCCGTGATAGCCGCCCGACAGCGAGATCACCTTGGCATACAGCCCCTTGGCCAGCGGCGAGGTTTGCAACACATCGACCGCCATGGCGCCAGCCGACTGGCCCAGCACCGTGACATTGTTCGGGTCACCGCCGAATGCGGCGATGTTGCGCTGGATCCATTTCAGGCCCGCGATCTGGTCCATCATGCCCCAGTTGCCCGACGCGTTATGGCCACTTTCCTTCGTCAGCTCTGGATGGGCCATGTTGCCCATGATGCCGACGCGGTAGCTGATGCCCATATAGATCACGCCCTTCTTGGCGATCTCCTGGCCACCGTAAATATCGAAATTGATCGAACCTTCCTGGAAGCCACCGCCATGAATCCACACCACCACCGGCAGCTTTGCATCCGGCCTGGTGTTCGGCGGCACCCAGATATTGGCGTAGAGGCAATCTTCGCTGGAACGCAGTTCGCCGAAATAATGGTTCAGCGTGGTCGCGCGCAGCGGGATGTAGCAGTTGGTTAGCTTGGTATCTGCATTATAGATGCCGCTCCACGGCTTGACCGGTTCGGGGGCGCGCCAGCGCAGTTCGCGCACCGGCGGCGCGGCGAACGGCACGCCCAGATAGGCGCGGATGCCGCCATCCAGCAGTGTGCCCGACAACTTGCCGCTTTCGATGGTGATAGGATCGGAGGGGATCGGATTCATCACACCGGCATGGGCCACAGTGGCCATCAACGCGAGTGCAGTGCAGTAAACAAATGACTTGAAGCTACGCATATAACCCTCCGAATTTGGCGAAGGTTGTAGTCCAAAAGCCATGTCCTTGCACGGGGTCTGAAGCGGTCCTAGGTTTCGCGCCATTCACGCGAGGGACATGCAAATGGGTTTGCGCGAGACATTGGCGGCGGCCGTGCTGTGCTGCCTGGCCGCCAGCGCGGCGGCCAAGCCGGTGACCACAGCGGACGGCCCCGTCGAAGGCATCACCCGCGACGGTGTCGAACAATTCTTGGGACTGCCCTTTGCCGCGCCGCCGGTGGGGGCGCGGCGTTGGATGCCGCCGCAGCCCGCAAAGAAATGGATCGTGCTACGCCCCGCCAAGGCGTTCGGGCCGACCTGCGCCCAGGTCACCACGCTGGGGCCGTTCGCCGGGCCACCCAACAGCAATGAAGATTGTCTGTATCTGAACGTCTTCACGCCGGACACGAAGGCAAAGCTGCCGGTGCTGGTATGGATTCATGGCGGTGGCTATTTCGACGGCGCCAGCAATGACTATGACGCCAGCAAACTGGCGGCGCAGGGCAAGCTGGTGGTCGTCACCATCAATTACCGCCTGAACCTATTCGGCTTTCTGTCGCATCCGGCGCTGGATGCCCAGGGCAAGCCGTTCGGCAATTACGGGCTGATGGACATGCAGGCGGCGCTCAAATGGGTGCAGACCAACATCGCGGCCTTCGGCGGCGATGCGAAAAACGTCACGCTGGGCGGTCAGTCGGCCGGTGCGGGCGCAGCGGCCGCGCATGTGATCTCGCCGGGATCGGCGGGACTGTTTCACCGCGCCATTTTCCAGAGTGGCGGCTATTCGCCGATCGCCCCGCTGGCGGCGGCGCGCGAACGCGGCATCAAGTTCGCCGATGCCGCCGGCTGCAAAGGCAGCGATGCGCAGATCGCCTTGTGCCTGCGCGCCCTGCCCGCCGCGAAAGTCGCCGCCCTGTCCGGCACCGAAAGCGCCACCAGCGCCTTTGTCAGCGGCCCGATGATCGATGGCACCGTCATTCCGCGCCAGGCGATCGATGCGTTCAGCACCGGCCGCTTCGCCCGCATGCCGATCATGATGGGCACCACCCGTGACGAAGGCAATTTCACCGCCGGCATAGCGCAGTATTTCAAAAAGGACCGCAGCGCGATTACGCGCAAGGAATTCGGCGATTACGTGCAGCGGACCTATGGCGGCAATGCCGGGCCGGGCGGCACGCCGCCCGCCTATCCCAAGGATGCGGTCCCGGCGCTGACCAAGCACTATGCCGGGGTCGTGCCGCATCAGAACTGGGCCGCGCTGCATGGCGACATGCTGGCCTGCCGCGGCCTGCATGTCGCGGGCGCCATCGCCAAACATGCGCCGCTTTATATGTATCGCTTCGATGATCGGACCGCGCCGTCCTATTTCCCCAAGATGGACGGCTTCACGCCGGGCGCCTATCACACCGGCGACATTCCCTATGTCTTCATCGGCTATCACGGCGGTCCCGATGGTCTGCGGGTGCCACTGACGCAAAAGCAGACCAGCCTGTCGGACAAAATGATCGCGGCCTGGGCCAATTTCGCAGCGACCGGCAATCCCAATGGCAGGGGCGATGCGCCCTGGCCGCGCTGGCAGGCGGGCGATGCACGCCCCGCCTATTTCCTGCAGGACGACGCCTGGAAAAACACCTTGAGCAACGCCCAGTTCGCCGCCGCCCACTATTGCGGCTTCTTCAATTCCATTCTTCTTCACAAGTAAGGACTGACCATGCGCTTCGCCGCTATCGCCGCCGCCCTGTTCCTGATGCCCGTCGCCGCGCAAGGGGCGGACTTGCGCATTCTCAGCCCCGGCATTGTCTACAATGCGGCGCTGTATGACCTGGTCGCCGACTACAACAAGAAGACCGGCAACAACGCCATCATCATTCGCGGCGCGATGAACAAGATCGTAGACGAAATCAAGACCGCTACCCCGCCCGCCGATGTCATCGGCCTGCCAGTGGACCTGATGAACACGCTGGTGCTGGACGGCGGCATCGTGGCGGGAAGCTATACCCTGCTGGGCCGGGGGGATCTGGGCCTGGCGGTCAAGAAAGGCGCCGCCAAGCCCGACATCTCAACCGTGGCCAAGCTGGCGGACGTGCTCAAGGCTTCACCCGCGGTGATGGTCAACGATCCCAAGGCCGGCACCATGCAGGGCGTGATGATCGACGGTATCCTCAAGCGCCCGGAATTTTCCGGCGTGAAGGCTGTGCCGGTGTCCAAGGGCGAAGGCGCCGCCGCGCTGGCCCGCGGCGAAGGCGACATGGCGATCCAGCTTGTGCAGGAGATCCTCAACAAGCCGGAGATCGAACTGGTCGCGCCCCTGCCCGCCGAGCTTGGCGGTCACATGGATGCGGTACTGGCGGTCTCAAGCCGCAGCACCAATCCCAAGCTGGCAATGGATTTCATCAAGTTCCTCACCAGCACGGAAAGCCGCGCGGCGTGGAAGGCCAAGGGCATGCGTCCGTTCTGATCGGGACCCTTGCTGAGCGCTATTTTCGCGACCAGCCGCCATCCAGCGGCTTGATGAACTGGCCGCCCGGCGTGCGGGCGATGAGCTGCGCGCCCGTCGCCTGGCCCGCGGCTTCGCGGGTGGTGCCGGACTTGGCGGCCGTCTGGGCATAGACATCGGCGCGGCCCGCATTGATCGCATTGACCGCCGCCGTGGTGGCGCCGTCTGCCGAGCCGCTGACAAAGCCGAGATACCCATCGGCCTGCTCGCCCACCGTGCCGGCGGCCTTGGCGGCATCGACGATGGCCTTTTCGTTCTGCGCGAAAGCGGGAGAGGCGAGCGCCAGCATCAGGGTGGCGACGAAGACGGAGAAGATTTTCTTGAAGTTGCTCATGATCGGGCTTCCTTCAGCTTAGAACAGGTCGGGGTTTTGCGCGATGGCGCTCTGGACTTCCTTGTCCAGGCGTACGCGGACATCGGCGTCGAGCTTGGCGTAGATATTGATCGGCGCCACTTCAACGCGGATTGTCGGTGTGCAGGCGCCCAGCACCGAAACGGCGCAGACCGCGAACAGCAGATTCTTCATGGTTTTTTCTCCATGCGACTGGCATCCGGTTGCCCCTCCGGACTGAGAGTCTTTGACCATGCTTCGGCATAGGACTTCAAGAGTTCGTCAAAATTAAGGGACGTATCCAGGGTCAGATCGATGGGCGTGCCGCTGGGGAGCGGCACCTGCTTTTGCAGGGCGGTACCGTTGACAATGTCGCTGATGGCGATTTCGGCTATCTGGCGCTTGGGCGGGTCGCTCTTGCCCTTGATCTTGAACAGGATCGACAGACGGCCGTTGGCAACTGAGTTCAGCTCGGCCGTCATTTCGTCATAGGCTAGATATTCCAGCGCCTGATAGGCGAAATCCTGCACCGCATTGACGGTGGCCGTGCCGCCCTGGGTCCATAGCGAGCGGTTGATCGAAAGCCGCCCCGGCCCGTCGGAGGCGATGCGGCCCTTGGTGATGCGAAAGCCTTCCGGCGTCACCTGGAACGGGATGGTGCCGGAGACCTTGCCTTCCAGCTTCACGCGCTCGCCCAGATTTGAGGCGGTGACCAGCGAACCCAGAGCGATGGAATCCAGCGTCGCCGTGCCGCTGACCTGCTTGAGGTTGGCGATGTTGATGGTGAAGGCGCCCAGCGAAACCTTGCCTTCCGCCCAGCCGCTGCTCAGCGCGTTCACTTTCACCGTGGTGGGATTGAAGGCGAAACGCAGATCGACACTATTGAAGGGCAAGGTCCAGTCGATGCGCGAAATCGTGACTTCCTGATTTTCGGCGGTCACGGGCGGCAGCAGCGAAGTGAAGGCGATGCTGGTCTTGACCGCATGTGCCTGGCCCAGGGGCGTGAGGAAATCCAGTTTCTCTATCGCCAGATTGCCGCCGCTCTTGATTTCGGCGCGCGTCCAGGTGATGTCGCCGGTGAAGCTCGCACTGCCGTTGGCCTTGCGGAACGCCACCAGCATGGGCGAAATATTCTCTGGCTGCAGCTTGTCGGGTGTGAAGATCAGGTTGGGCGCGGCGATGTGGGCGCTGCCCGAACCGGTGGCCATGACATGGCTGAAATCGACATCGCCCAATTTTTCCCTAGCCGCGTCGCTCATGGCAAAGCGGCCACGCCACACGCCGCCTTTCAGCGCCACCGTGCCGCTGCCCAGCATGGGTTTGAAGCGGATCGGCGTCACGCGGTCGGAAACTTCGCCCGCCATCACCCGGACGTTGCCATGGAAATCGCCGCCCACGCCTTCGAAGGCGATCAGGCCGGCGCCCTTGCTCAACTGCGCGTTGCCCAGCGTGAGCTGCGACTGCACGCCCTGCGCCCGGCCGGTGAATTTCCAGGTCGCGCCCTCGCCTTCCAGATGCGCGGCGCAGATATTGCCGCGCACGTCTTTGGCCATGTCACTGGCGCCGGGACGGAAAGACGCCAGCGTGGCGCGGCTGCAGACGGATGACTGGAAGTCGTACCGCGCACCCTGTACCGAAAGGATGCCATTGGCGGTGATATTGGCGCCGCGCAGCATGGCGTAATTGAAGCGCGCCGACAGTTTGGCGTCGCTTTTCAGGCTTTCACCATTCCAGACCATTCTGTCCAAAGACGTGTTGACGGCGGGAAGACCGCCACCCGAAAGCGAGGCCTGCAGCGCGCCGCTCATGTTGCTGGGTGCGCCTGAGAGTTTGAGAACCGGCACCGTCAAGACGCCACCCCGCCCGCCGCGCAAGGTCAGCGGCGCGGTCAGCGCGAAGCTGGTCTGCGATTTGTTATGTTCGGCGCGGCCGCTGAAATCGAGCGTCAGGCGCGACAGGTTGGCGGCCACGGCGCGGGCCAGAACCGGATCCATCGCCAGCAGCGTCTTGTTCACCGGCGAATCCGCTTCGGCGCTGGCGGTCACGGTCAGGCCGGACCGAGCGCGCATGTCCGCCCCCACCTCCGCCACCAGATCGCGCGCCGTGACATCCAGCGTCACTGCTTTGAACTGCTGGCCGGCGGTCAACGATGCGGCACGGGCCTGCAACCGCATCGAAGGCGCGGAAACGTTCAGCGTTTCGCCGGAAACCCATTTAAAGCCGGTGGCATCGAGATTGATGACGGCATCTTGCGCCGCCATGTCGCCGCGCTGGCCTGATCCCGACAGCCGCACGGCCAGCTTGCCGCTATTGTCGAAGTCGAGACTGGCAGCCTTCAACTGCATCACCGCGCCCTGATGGGTGATGGTGGCGGGACGAGCCCGCAGCGATGCTGACACGGGAAGATTGCGCACCAGCTTGACGTCGCCGCCGATATCCAGCGCGCCGGACGGCGTGGTCAGCAGCACCCGTAACCCCGTCAGCGCCACCGCCAGATCGTCGCTGACGAAGCGCGACTTGCCTTCCTGCTGGCTCAGCGAGTCGATCCAGTCCTGCAGCGCTTCCAGCCGCACCTTGCCGCTTTCATCCAGCCGCGCTCGCACGATCGGATTCACCAGCCGCACTTCGACCACGCGGGGAATCCAGCTCAGGGGATCGAAGAACAGTTCGATGCTTTCAGCCGAGATTGTGGGGTTGGCGCGCGGGCCCAGCGAAAAGCGGCCCGATCCGCCGGACAGGCCCAGGGTGCCAATCTCGACCTGGGATTCGATGCCAACGCTGCGGAAATAATTCTGGGCGAAGCGTGCGGCGATCTGGGCGCGCGCCAGCCATAGCAGAGCCAAGGCCGCCAACAGGGCCAACAGGATTGCGGCTATCCAGCGCTTCGTGGTCACGCAGCAACCTTAACAGGTTTCATGGGCAGATTTTATGGCGTCATTGGGGAAGCGGCGCGTCGGCACGCACAAGACCCGCATCCTGCAGATCACCCCAGAAAGCGGCGGGAAGGGGATGACGATATAGAGAAAGTGTTTGCTCGACCCGTACCGGTGAATCCAGCCCCGGAATGATGCTGGCCACCAGGGGGTGCGCCAGGGGGAATTGCAGCGCGGCCGCCGCCAGCGGCACGCCATGGCGGGCGCAAATCCCTTCGATCCGTGCGACTTTTGCGATGACGTCTGGCGGCGCGGGCTCATAATTATAATAAAGCGGCGCGCCGCTTTGGGTGCCCACCGCCAGGATGCCGGAATTGTAGGGCCCGCCCACCACGATGGATGTTCCCGCCGCCACGCAGGCCGGGAACAGTTCGTCCAGCGATGTCTGTTCCAGCAGCGTGTAGCGCCCTGCAAGCAGGATCACGTCCAGCCGGGCATGCTTCATCACCTCCAGGCAGGCCGGCACTTCATTGACGCCGATGCCGAAACCGGCGATCGCACCGCTGCCCCGCAGTTCCTCCAGCGCTTCCAGTCCCCCGCTCTTGGTCAACTGGTGCATCCGGGCGGCATTGCCGTCGCCATGGGTCAGCCGCCCGATATCGTGAACATAAAGAAGATCGATGCGCGCCAGGCCCATGCGGTGCTGGCTTTCCGCGAAGGAACACATCACCCCGTCATAGGAATAGTCATAGGTCGGTTCAAACGGCATGGGGCTGGCATAGCCGTGGCGCACCGCGTTCTCGCTCACCGGCCCCGTCACCGAATTCAGCAGTCGTCCCACCTTGGTGGAAACAACAACGTCCTCGCGGCCCCGCAGCGCGTCGCCCACCCGCCGTTCCGACAGGCCGAAACCGTAAAAGGGCGCGGTGTCGTAATAGCCAAAGCCCGCATCCTGCGCCGCCGCCAGCGTGGCGCGCGCCGCTTCATCGCTCAGCGGCCGGAACAGATTGCCCAGCGGCGCGGTACCGAAGCCCAGTTCCGTCACCGAAAGACCAGTGCCGCCCAACTTGCGAAGTGGAAATGTCACGTCACCGCATGTCCCATTTTCGGGGCGCGCAGGCCAAAGCCCATCACCACCACATAGCAGAGCGCCGGCAGAAACAGCGACCAGTGCAACGCGCCGGTATAGTCCGCCAGGAACGCCATCGCGGTCGGCACGACGGCGGCGCCCGAAATCGCCATTACGATGAAAGACGATGCGAACTCAGTCTCATGGCCCAGCTTTTCGATGCCCAGCGCGAAGATGGTGGGAAACATGATCGACATGAAGAAGGACGTCGCCACCATGGCGATGATCGACGGATAGCCGCCCAGCGTCGCTGCGCCAATGCACAGCGCGATGTTGCAACCTGCATAAATCACCAACAGTCGCGCCGGATCGATATGACGCTGCAGCCATGCGCCGAAGAAGCGCCCGATGCAGAAGGCCACCATGGTGGCAAACAAAAACACGGTGGCGCCCGTCCGTGCCGGAACATTGGCGGCCTCCTTGCAGAAATCCACCAGCAGGCTCCAGATCCCGACCTGCGCGCCGCAATAGAAGAATTGCGCGATCACCGCATGGCGCACGCGCGGCTTCCTCAGCACCGCGAAGACCGAGCCGGAGCCTTCCGGTTGCACCGCCTTGGGAAGCGCCGGATACTTGGTCAGCGCGATGGCGGTGATGATCAGCGCCATCAGCACGCCCAGCACCATGTAGGGCGGGCCGACCGTGGCCGCTTCGGTGGCGCGCCAGGCATCAACCGTCTGGGGCGACATCGCGGCGATTTGTTCGGGCGTGTACTCCACGCCAGAAAAGATCACATAACCGCCGACCAAGGGGCCCAAAACCGTGGCGACGCCGTTAAAGGCCTGCGCGAAGTTCAACCGCACCGAGCTGGTGGACGGATCGCCCAGGATAGCGATGTAGGGATTGGCGCTGGTTTCGAGGAACGCCGCGCCGAACGCGATGATATAAAGCGCGATCAGGAAGATTTCATAAACCCGCATGCCTGCCGCCGGCACGAACAGGAAGGCACCGATGGCGTACATCGCCAGGCCCATCATCATTGTCTTTTTATAGCCGACACGGCGGATGATCATCGCCGCCGGCAAGGGCGCGCAGAAATAGCCGATATAGAAAGCGAACTGGGTGAGGCTGGCGCGGGTGCGGCTGATGTCCAGCGCCTGCTGGAAATGGTGCAGCAGCAGGTCATTGAACTGCGAGGCCAGGCCCCAGGCGAAAAACAGCGTGGATGTCAGCGCGAAGGCGACGACATAGCGTTTTTCGACCACCGGCAATTTCGACATGATCCCCCCGCTTTTTCTTCAGTTAAGCGGAATTCGCGGGATCAGGCTACATGGTGGCGCCGATCTGCCAGGGGACGAATTCGGCATCGCCATAGCCCAGCTTTTCGGACTTGGAGCGTTCGCCGGACGCGATCTTCAGGATGTGCTCGAAGATTTCCTTGCCCTTTTCCTGAATCGTCACGCCGTCTAGCACATCGCCGCAATTGATGTCCATGTCGTCGATCATGCGTTCATAGATCGGCGTGTTGGTCGCCAGCTTGATCGAGGGCGTGGGCTTGCAGCCATAGGCCGAGCCGCGCCCGGTGGTGAAGCACAGTATGTTGGCGCCGCCCGCCACCTGCCCCGTCGCCGAGACCGGATCGTAGCCGGGCGTGTCCATGAAGATGAAGCCCTTCTCGGTCACGATTTCCGCATATTCCTTCACCGCCTTCAGCCGCGTGGTGCCGCCCTTGGCGGCCGCGCCCAGCGACTTTTCCAGAATGGTGGTGAGACCGCCCGCCTTGTTACCGGGCGACGGGTTGTTGTTCATGCTGCCGGAATTGCGCGTCGTATAATCTTCCCACCAGCGGATGCGTTCGATCAGCTTCTTGCCAACTTCGGCGCTGGCCCGGCGCGTCAGCAGATGTTCGGCGCCGTAAATCTCCGGCGTCTCGGACAGGATCGCGGTGCCGCCATGGGCCACCAGCAGATCGACCGCCGCGCCCAGTGAGGGGTTTGCGGTAATGCCGGAATAGCCGTCGCTGCCGCCGCATTGCAGGGCCAGCATCAGTTCGGAGGCCGGCGCGGTTTCGCGGCGCGCCTTGTTGGCGATGGGCAGAAGATCGCGCACCGCCGCCAGACCGGCATCAATGGCTTTCTGGGTGCCGCCGGTGTCCTGGATGGTCAGCGAGCGGAACGTGTCGCTTTCGGCAATGTTGTAAGCCTGCTTCCAGCGCGCGATCTGGAAGGTTTCGCAGCCCAGCCCCACCATCAGCACGCCCGCCATGTTGGGGTTTGCGGCATAGCCCCATTGGGTGCGCTTGAGCACTTCATAGCCTTCGCCCTTACTGTCCATGCCGCAGCCATGGCCGTGCACCAGCGGGATCACGCCATCAATTTCCGGATAATCGTCCAGCATGCCGCTGCGCTCGACCTCGCGGGCGATGAAGCGCGCCACCGTGGCCGAACAGTTCACCGAGGTGAGGATGCCCAGATAGTTGCGGGTGCCGACCTTACCGTTGGCGCGGCGGTAGCCCTGGAAGGTCGCGGGCGGCACGACGGCTGCGGGATCGCGGGCATCGACTTCGAACTGGTAGTCGCGGTCCACGGAATGGAACGCGATGTTGTGCTCATGCACCCAGTCGCCCGGCGCAATGTCCTGCGTCGCAAAGCCGATGATCTGGCCGAACTTGAGCGCCGGCTGATCCTTGGCAATCGGGCGCACCGCCGCCTTGTGGCCGGGCGGAATGCGGCGCGTGATCTTCACGTCATCCACGATGTCGCCGGGGGACAGACCGTTCACCGCCACCACGACATTGTCGGTGGGGTGAAGGCGCAGGAAAGAGGCCATGAACGCTCCCAAAGTCAGAACGCGGCCCTTATAATGCAAAGCCCCAACGGGAGATAATGAAATGAGCCGCCGCCTGTGCTTCGCGCTGGATCTGGTGAACGACGCGGCGAAGATTGCCGAATATGAACGCTTCCACGCGCCCGGCGGGGTGTGGCCCCAGATCGTGGACGACATCCATGCCCAGGGTATCGAGGGCATGGAAATCTGGCGCACCGGGGACCGGATGGTGATGATCGCCACCGTGGCTGACGATTACCCCCGCAATCGCGACATCCCGGCGGCTTACGATGCATGGGAGGCCCTGATGTGGACCTTCCAGAAAGCCCTGCCCCATGCCGCGCCCGGGCAGAAGTGGGTGCCGATGACCCGTATCTTCGATCTTGGCGAGCAGCAGGGCAGCGCCGCTTGACGGCCTGTCAGCCCTTCGGGTCTGATGATGCCCAGGTAAAATAACAAAACGGGGTGTCGCATGGTCACCATGCCAAAAATGCGCTGGACCATGATGTTCATGGGTTGCGCGGCGATGTCGATCAATTACATCGACCGCGCCAATCTCGCCGTCGCCGCCCCCTTCATCACCAAGGACCTGGGCATCGATCCCACCATGATGGGGGTGATCCTGGGGGCGTTCTTCTGGACCTATGCCAGCTTTCAATTGCCGTTCGGCTGGTTCGCCGACAAGGTCGGCGCCAAGATTGCGCTGGCCGTCGCCGTCACCTGGTGGTCGATCGCCACCGTCCTGACGGCCGCGGCAAACGGCGTGGCCTCGCTGATCGGCTACCGCTTGCTGCTGGGCGTCGGTGAGGCCGGCGCCTATCCGTCGGGCACCAAGATCAACATGGCCTGGTTTCCGCGCAGCGAACGGGCCATCGCCGCCAGCATCTTCGACAGCGGCTCGCGCATCGGGGCGGCCCTGTCGCTGCCCCTGGTAGCCTGGATCATCGGTGCTTTCGGCTGGCGCATGTCGTTCGTCATAACCGGCTTGATGGGCATCGTCTGGGTGGCCATCTGGATGGCGTATTATCGCGACCCCGAAAACCATCCGAAGGTGACGCCCGAGCAGCTTGCGGCGCTTCAGACCGAACGCGGCGCCACGCCGGCCGGCGCCAAAGTGTCCTGGGGGGCGCTGTTCGGGTATCGCACCATCTGGGGCATGATGATCGGCTTCTTCTGCCTGAATTTCGTCATCTACTTTTTCATCACTTGGTTTCCGACCTACCTGATCCAGGCGCGCGGCTTCTCGCTGGCGCAGCTTGGCACGCTTGGGCTGCTGCCGGGCCTGATTGCGATCCCCTGCGGCTGGCTGGGCGGCTATACCTCCGACGCGCTCTACCGCCGCGGCTGGAGCCTGACTGCGGCGCGCAAGACATGCCTGGTCGGCGGCATGCTGACCTCGTCGGTGATCACGCTGTCGGTCTTCGCGCCCAACGCCTATGTCGCGCTGGCGTTTTTCGCGATTGCCTATGGCGCCCTGGCCTTCACCGCCGCCAGCATCTGGTCCCTGCCGGCCGACGTCGCGCCCTCGCCCGCGCATGTCGCCTCCATCGGCGGCATCCAGAATTTCGCGTCCAATCTGGCGGGCGTCGTCACCACCACTTTCACCGGCCTGATGTTGACCATCACCGGCGGCTCCTTCGTCATCCCGCTGATCGTGGCGGGTGGCTTCTGCATTCTGGGCGCCGGCATCTACCTGTTTATGGTAGGAGAGATCGAACCTCTTAAACCACGCGAGCCAGCAGCCTGAAGTCATGAAGATCGTCAATTATTATGGATTCCGCGAGGCGGCCCAAAAGCGCCTGCCCCGCTTTATCTTCGAATATATCGATGGCGGCAGCTATGACGAGCACACGCTGCGTCGCAATGTCGATGACTTCAAGGCCGTAACGCTGCGCCAGAAAGTTCTGCGCGACGTGTCAAACCCGCAGCTTGGCACGCGCCTGTTCGGCCGTGACATGGCGCTGCCGGTCGCGCTGGCACCCATCGGCATTGCCGGCTTTTACCGCCGCCGGGGCGAGACGCAGGCGGTGCGGGCGGCCGAAGCGGCGGGCATTCCCATGGTTCTGTCCACCATGTCCTGCTGCCCGGTCGAGGAAGTGCGCGCGGCGAGCGCGAAATCCTTCTGGATGCAGCTCTACATCATCCGCGACCGCGGCTTCATGAAGGACTTTCTGGTCCGCATGGAGAAGGCTGGGATCGACACGCTGTTCCTGACGGTCGATCTGGCGATCAACGGCATTCGCTATCGCGACCGGATTGGCGGCCTGGCGGGCTCCCAAAGCCTGCTCAAACGGCCGGACCGCTTGCTCGATATCCTCACGCACCCGGCCTGGGCGTGGGACGTGGGCTTGATGGGAAGGCCGCTGACCATCGGCAATGTCGCGCCCGCCATGCCCAATGGGGCGGGCCTGAAGCAATTCCAGGCCTGGGTAGCGCGCAATTTCGATCCGTCTGTCACCTACAAGGACATCACCTGGCTGCGCCAGCACTGGAAAGGCAAGCTCGTCCTGAAAGGCATTACCGATCCCGGCGATGCCGCGCGCGCTGCCGAGGAAGGCATGGACGGGATCGTCGTGTCCAATCACGGCGGACGGCAGCTCGATGGATCGCTGTCCAGCATCGCCGCGCTGCCGGCGGTGAAGGACGCTGTCGGCGGGCGCATGACGGTTTTGCTTGATGGCGGCGTGCGCTCCGGCCTGGATGTCCTGCGCGCGCTTGCGCTGGGTGCCGACGGCGTGCTGCTCGGACGGGCGTGGGCCTATGCGCTGGCGGCGCGGGGCGAAGCCGGCGTGTCGCAGATGCTGGCAATCCTGAAAGAAGAACTGGAAGTGGCCATGGCGCTCAGTGGCCAGAGCGATGTGCGGGCGCTGGACAGCGATCTGGCGCTCACGCGTCCGTAAGAAGAACCAGATTGGGCGGAAGCGCCAGAGAATGTCCGCTTTGATGAAAAGCCCTTGGGCATCTCCCAATGCCTAGTCATTTTCGTCGATGATGCAGATCAGCGCGCCGCAGGCCTTACAGTGCACGGCGTCGTAATCGTGCCGCACAAGGCCGCAGGCTGGGCACGGATGGCGCACCTTGTTCGGGCGCATGGCCAGCTGGATCAGGCGGAAGAACAACGAGACACCACCTATCATGATCAGGATCGAGATCAGGCGGCCGGCCACGCCAGGCAGCACAATGTCACCAAAGCCGGTGGTGGTAAGCGTGGTAACGGTGAAATAGAGCGAGTCGATGTAGGAATCGATGGCCGCAACCCGCGCGGCGAAAATGCTGTGTACCAGCCCGGCCATGACAAAGACAAAGACCAGCAGGTTCACCGCCGCCTTGGCCGTGTCGGCGACGGGCGTGTCGCGATAGCGCCCGCCCGCGATCACGCGCCAGAAGGCAGCCTCCTGGATCAGGGAATAGGCGCGCAGCGCCCGCAGGAAGCCCAAATTGATGCCGTAAAAGGGCACGATCAGCGACAGCAACACCGCAAGGTCGGCCCAAAAGAGCGGGCGCTTCAGCCAGCGCTTGATATCGCCATAGGACCAGGCGCGCAGCACCATGTCGGCCAGCAGCAGAAGGGCGATCAGGTAATCAAAGGCATAGAAGACCGCAGTGTGAGGCACAAACGGCGCGATGATGAAGAACGCGATGACCGCCAGGTCGAAGATGATCCACACCGCCTGGAAGCGCAGGGCATAGCTGCTCTCGCCAAAATACAGTTCACGAACCTGGGCGCGGGTGGGCAGGGACATGTGATTCCTTTTGGACGATCGTGCCCGTGCGGGGCGGTTCGTGCAAAAGGAGGCTAGCGCTACAGATGGCAAATGTCCGCTTTGGGTCAGAAGCGGACATTTGCCACGCACGCGTCACAGCATCTTGAATTCCGGTTCCAGGCGTTCCTTCACCGCCGCCTCGTTCAGCTCGACGCCGATGCCCGGCGCGTTGGGAACCGCCAGATAGCCGTCGGCTTCCAGCTTCACCGGTTCGACCAGTTCGGTGAACAGCTTGTTCTCATAATGCGTGAATTCCTGAATCAGGAAGTTCGGGATCACGGCGCAGACATGGTTCATGCCCATGGTGCCCAGCGGCGTGCAGACGCCGTGCGGCGCCACTGCCACGTTATAGGTCTCGGCCATGGCAGCAATCTTCAGGCCCTCCATCAAGCCGCCGGTCTTGCAGAAGTCGGGTTGGATGATCGACAGCGCCTGCTTTTCCAAAAAAGGGCGAAAGCCCGCGCGGCCATAGATGTTCTCGCCCGCCGCGATGGGCACACGGCTGTTGTTGCGGATGCGGACCATGGATTCGACATTGTCGCTGGTGGTGGGTTCTTCCACGAACAGCGGACGGTACTGCTCGACCTGCTGGCAGATCTTAAGGCCGCCTTCCAGATCGTAATGGGCGTGCAGCTCCAGCCCCAGTTCTGTGTCCATGCCCAGTTCCTTGCGGAAGCCGGCAAAGAAATTGACGGTGTCGTCGACTTGGTTGTTGGTCAGGTGCAGGCCGAAGCGCTTGCGCTTCTCAAACCCCTTGTCGATCGACCAGTCGTCGTTGGAATAATCCAGGCCGACCTTCAGCGCCCGCAGCTTCAGCCGGTCCACCAGATCGCGCCCGATCTTGGGGCTGGCGGCATGCATATAGACCGGCACGCGGTCGCGAATCTTGCCACCCAGCAACTGGTGAATGGGAAGCCCCAGCGCCTTGCCCGCCAGATCCCACAGCGCCATTTCGATGCCCGATGCCGCCGCCATATAGGGGCCGCCATGGCCCTTGATGAATACCACCGACGGCGGCCCGCCCAGGTTGATGCGGCGATAGCCGTTGAAGTCGGCCATGATGCTCTGGATTTCCAGAGGGTCGCGGCCCTTCAGCATCACGTTGAAGTTGTTGTTGATGATGTATTCGGCGCCCATCGTGTCGACGAACTCGCCGGTGCCGGTCAGGCCTTCCTCTGTATAGACGCGCACGAAGCGCGGATTGAACCCGCCCTTCAGCCGGATGGCGCGCACTTCGCGGATGCGAAGCTTGGGCGCGCGGCTGGTGCCCGCAGCCTTGGCGTCGCCCATCAGCGCCGCATAAAAAGCCGCGCCCAGGCTGCCACTGACAAAAGATCGGCGATCCATTCGTCCCTCCCCGCAGTTTTGCCAAATCCTATCGCGCTTTTTCGCAAAGGAGAAAAACTTCGCACTGATGAAATGTCAGCGCGCATTCTCGCGCGGACGCCACCATGATAAGTCTTGCTGCAAATCGTGGGGACTCAGGAATGAAAACGCTGTCGCTCGCCTTCGGGCTTTTGCTCGCTTCCACCGCCATCGCGTCTGCGCATCAAGGCTTCTACACGGCGGACCAGGTCATCCATAACAGCCCAGAATGGAAGGGCGAGCGCTTCGCCGACGGCCGTCCCAAGGTGCCGGACAGCATCCTGGACCGGATGAAGAACGTCACGCTGGAGGAAGCCTGGTCCATCCTGCGGGGCGCCGGTTTCGACAACCAGTATGAAGACGGCTGGGCCACCGACCTGTTCGCCGGCAAGATCATGGTGGGCCGCGCCCTCACCTCAAGCTGGATTCCGGGGCGTCTGGATTTGCAGAAAGTGATCGAAGCCGACGGCATCGCCGAAAAGCGCAAGGGCGCCCCCAATGCCTGGCCGGTGGACATGCTGCAGCCGCGCGACGTCTATGTCAGCGATCATTTCGGCCTGAAGAAGGACGGCCCGTCGATCGGCGACAACGTCGCCAACGCGATCTATGCACGCTCCGGAAACGGCATCGTCTATGACGGCGCAGTGCGCGACATCAACGGCATCCGCGAACTGCCGAACTTTGTCACCGTCGCGCGTTCCTATGATCCCTCGCACCATTTCGGCCGCATCGAAGAGGTGCGCCCGCTGAATTCCACCATGATCTCGATCAACGCGCCGACGCGTATCGGCAAGGCCGCGGTGATGCCGGGCGATGTGGTGCTGGTGCGCGATGGTGGCGTGATCTTCATTCCGCCGCAGCTCGCCGAGCGCGTGGTGCGCCAGTCCGAGCGCATCCGGCTGCGCGACATCTTCGGCCATCAGCGGCTGAAGGAAGGCACCTACACCGCCGGCCAGATCGACCGGCCCTGGACGCCGGAAATCGAAAACGATTATTACGCTTGGCTGAAAGCCAATATGGGCAAGCTGCCGGTGGCCGGTGCGCAGATTCAGGAAATCCTGAACGACCGCGCCAAGGACACCAAGCGTTAGGCCTTGGTGACGGCCTCGGCCACGATGTCCGACACCAGCCGGATCGGGTGCGGTCTGACCGACGCTTCATAAAGCGTCGTCAGCACCACGCAGATGGTGCCGGTGTCAGGATCGGCCCAGGACAGGGTGCCGGTTGAACCATTGTGGCCGAAGGTGCGCGGACCGCAGGCCGGCGACCCTATTCTGGGTAACAGGCAAAAACCCAACCCCTGCGGCATCAGGCCGGACGGCAAATGATTGGCGATCATCAGCGCCTCGGTTTCCGGCTTGAGGATGCGGCCGCGCTTGAAAAGAAACTCGTCATAAAAGCGGGCGATGTCGGATGCCGGGCCCAGCGCCCCGCCCCAGGGTGCGCCCAGTCCGCGCCAGTACTCGCTGTTCCAGTTCCAGTTGGCCCAGCTCAGTTTGCCGGCTTCGGTCATGGCGGGCGCAGGCTGGCTGGCGACGGTCGAGGCCTTGGCGCGGCCACGCAGGCCTAGCGTCGTCTTGGTCATGCCCAGCGGCTGGTAGATTTTCTGTTCCATATAGTCCGGGAACGGCGTGCCGCTGATCTGCTCGGCGATATAAGACGCCAGCAGGATGCCCATGCTGGAATAGGAATAGCTGGAACCGGGCGTGAATTTCAGCGGTGCCTTCAGTGCGCCATCGCGATAGCCGGTCAGCGGGCTGGCGCGTTCGCGCAACATTTCGTCATCGGCCAGCATGTCGGGAAGGCCGCTACTGTGCGTCAGGCAATGGCGGATGGTGATGTTTTCGCGCCCGTCGCCGGTGAAGGACGGGAAGAATTTGGTCACTTTATCGTCCAGGCTGAGTTTGCCCGCATCCACCAGCGTCATGACGGCGGCCGCCGTCATCGGCTTGGTGATCGAGGCCAGCAGGAACACCGGATCGGTGCCGGTGGCGGTGCCGAAGTTGCGCGCGAAGCTGCGGCTGGGGCCCTGCGTCACCAGGATGGACGCGCCCTGCACCCGGCCGTCACCGATCCAGCCCTGCATCAGCCGGGCGGCCTGTTCGAGCTTGGCGCGGTCCCAGTTTGCAGTCGCAGCATTTGCGACCTGCGGCATCTGGCTGGCGATCATGGTGGCCCCCGCAGTTTTCAGCATGTCCCGGCGATTCATCGCGCTCCCCCGTTTTGCGCTGGTCTAACACGCCCATCCAAAATTCGCATCGGTCGATAGCGAGTTTGGGTTGGACCGGCAGGAGCCTCCCGCCCTAGAAGACATCACCGGACACAGAAGGAGAATAATAATGAGCAATATGTCGCCCGCCGAAATGGCCCAGATCCTGGCCAAGGGCCTGCTGTCCTTCCCGGTCACGCATTTCGACAAGAACGGCCAATTCGAGGAAGGCCCCTACCGCGAACATTGCGCCTGGCTGCTGAGCTTCAAGCGCCTGACCGGCCTGTTCGCCGCCGGCGGCACGGGCGAGTTCTTCGCCCTCACCCCCAATGAAGTCGGCACCGTGGTCGCCGCCGCCGTCAAGGAAACCAAGGGCCAGACCCCGGTGATCGCCGGCGCCGGTTACGGCACCGCCATCGCGGTGGAAATGGCCAAGTCGGCCGAGACCAATGGCGCCGACGGCATCCTGCTGCTGCCCAACTATCTGATGACGCCCAACCAGGAAGGCCTGATGGCGCATGTCGAGGCGGTGTGCAAAGCCACCAAGCTGGGCATCATCGTCTATAACCGCGACAATGCGGTGCTGACCGCCGACAGCGTCGCCAAGCTGTGCGACCGCAACCCCAACCTGGTCGGCTTCAAGGACGGCGTCGGCGACATCGAACTGATGATGCAAGTTTATTCCAAGCTGGGCGACCGCCTGACCTATGTCGGCGGACTTCCCACGGCCGAAACCTTTGCCCTTCCCTATCTGGAAATGGGCGTCACCACCTATTCCTCGGCGATCTACAACTTCTTGCCGGAATGGGCCCTGTCCTTCTATGACGCGGTGCGCGCCAAGGACCATGGCAAGGTGATGAAGGGGCTGAAGGAATTCGTGCTGCCCTATATCGCCATCCGCAACGAGAACAAGGGTTACGCCGTTTCCATCGTCAAGGCAGGCATGACCGCCATCAGCCGCACCGCCGGGCCGGTGCGCACGCCCCTGACCGACCTGAATGCCGACCAGTTCGCGCGCCTGAAAAAGCTGATCGACGCCACCAAGCCGGTTTAAGCCGTCGCCCGTTTGCCGCTAGGATGCGCCCATGACAGGCGCATCCTTCTGGTCCCAGTTCGAACTGCATCAACTGCGCTGCTTCGTGGCGGCAGCCGAGGAACTTCACTTCGGCCGCGCTGCGGCGCGCATGAACATGACCCAGCCGCCGCTGTCGCGGCAGATCCAGCTTCTGGAGCATGTGCTGGGCGTCAAGCTGCTGGACCGCACCAGCCGCGCCGTGAAGCTGACCCCGGCGGGCCGCGTCTTCCTGCTGGAAGCCCGCCGCATCCTGCGCCTGACCGAAAGCGCCGCGCTGGCGACCCGCCGCATCGCATCAGGCGAAGCGGGCACCATCAGCCTGGGTTTCACCGCCGCCAGCGGCTACAGCTTCCTGCCGCGTCTTTTGCTGCAACGTGCCAGCCATGCGCCCAACATCGATGTGGCCCTGAAGGAGATGGTGTCGAGCGAACAGGTGGACAGCCTGCTCACCGGGCGGATCGATGTCGGGCTGCTGCGCCCGCCGATTTCGCGCAGTGAATTCACCACTCTGCGCGTGGCCAGCGAGCAACTGGTGGCAGCCCTGCCCTTTGGCGATGAACGGCTGGGCGGCGCGTCGCTGGAGCTGCGCGATTTCGACGGCAAGCCGCTGATCATGTACGCGCGCGAAGGGGCGCGCTATTTCCACGACCTGCTGGCGGGACAGTTCAAGGCAGCAGGCGTCATGCCCGTCACCGTCCAGTCCCTCAGCCAGATTCATTCCATCCTGGCGCTGGTGCGGGCCGGCATGGGCGCGGCGCTGGTGCCCGAAGCCGCCATGTCATTGCATTTCGATGACGTGCATTTCCGCCCGGTGCGGACCCAGCCGGAAAGCCCGGTGGAGCTGTTTGCCGCCTGGCGCACCGACAATGACAATCCCGCGCTTTCGGCCTTCCTGGACCTGCTCCGCGCCGATGACGCCAGCGCCGGCATGGAAGCGGGTGCAGCATCGGATTGATGCTATTCCGGCATTGATCGCTTGAACCTTTGGCTTGGACCCGCCAAGCTCGCCCGGCCTACGTTTGGCCAATAAGGCGCAACTTCGGGCGCCCGAAAAAAGCAGGGATGCGATCCATGACCGACGCTGCCGACAGCCGCAATTCCCACGTCCGCTTCTGGATTATCGCCGTCCTGTTCATCGTCTCGTCGGTGAATTATGCCGAGCGCGCCACCCTGTCCTACACCGCCACGCAGATATCGGGCGAGTTCGGGATTTCCACCGTGCAGCTTGGCTGGATGTTTTCGGCCTTCGCCTGGTCCTATGCCGCGGCGCAGGTGCCGGGCGGTGCGCTGCTGGACCGTTTCGGTTCGCGCACCGTGTATCTGTGGGCCATCTTCCTGTGGTCGATCTTCACCTTTCTGCAGGCCTTTGCCGGTGCGCTGGCCTTCATCCCGGTGTGGATCAGCATCGTGATGCTGCGCGTCATGGTGGGCTTCGCGGAAGCGCCGTCCTTCCCCGCCAATGCCCGCATCGTCGCCAACTGGTTTCCCACCCCGGAGCGCGGCACCGCCAGCGCCATCTTCAATTCCTCGCAGTATTTCTCGCTGGTCGCCTTCGCGCCGCTGATGGGTTACGTCACCGGTGAATTCGGCTGGCGCTATACCTATCTGGTGATGGGCATCATCGGCCTTCTGAGCTGGGCCCTGTTCTGGCTGGTGGTGCATTCACCCTCGCGCCACAAATCCATCAGCAAGCGCGAATATGCGCACATTGAAGAAGGCGGCGCACTGGTCAATCTCGACCGCCCGGCCGCCACGGCCCAGCCGATCCGCTGGAGCGCCGTCGGCCAGCTTTTGGCCAACCGGATGCTGCTGGGCATTTATCTGGCGCAATACTGCATCACCGCCATGACCTACTTTTTCGCCACCTGGTTCCCGGTCTATCTGATCAAGGCACGCGGCCTGTCGATCATGGAAGCCGGTTTCGCCGCCGCCGCGCCGGCGCTGGCCGGCTTCGCCGGCGGCGTGCTGGGCGGCGTGCTGTCGGACATGCTGCTGCGCAAGGGCCTGCCGCTGTCCACCGCGCGCAAAATCCCCATCCTGGTCGGCCTGGTGATTTCCTGCGCCATCCTGGCGTGCAACTTCACCGACTCGCAGATGCTTGTACTGACCTTCATGGCCATCGCCTTCTTCGGCAAGGGCGTCGCCTCGCTGGGCTGGGCGGTGATGAGCGATGCCGCGCCGCGCGAGGCCACCGGCCTGTCGGGCAGCATCTTCAACCTGTTCGGCAACGCCGCCGGCATTTTCACCCCGTTGGGCATCGCCTATATCCTGGCGGCCAGTGGCAACAACTGGGACCTGGCGCTGATCTTCGTCTTCGCCCATTCGGTCGTCGCGATGGTCAGCTATGCCTTCATCGCCGGCGAGATCAAGCGCGTGGTGCTGAGACCCGTCTAACCTTTCGGACAATTCCCCATGCCTGAGAAAATCAGCGGCGCCCCGCGCGTCACCGACATGAGAGTCATACCCGTCGCCGGACAGGACAGCATGTTGCTGAACCTGTCGGGTGCGCATGGCCCGCTGTTCACCCGCAATCTGGTGATCCTGACTGACAATGCCGGCCGCACCGGCGTGGGCGAAGTGCCGGGCGGCGAGAAGATTCGCGCCACACTGGAAGAATGCCGCGATCTGGTCGTGGGCAAGACGGTGGGCAACTGGAACGCCATTCTGCTGGAAGTGGGTCGCCGCTTCGGCGACCGCGACGCGGGCGGACGCGGCCTGCAGACCTTCGATCTGCGCATCACGGTGCATTGCCAGGCGGCGCTGGAATGCGCCCTGCTCGACCTTCTGGGCCAGCATCTGGAAGTGCCGGTCTGCGCCCTGCTCGGCGAAGGCCAGCAGCGCGGCGCGGTCGAAATGCTGGGCTATCTCTTCTATATCGGCGACCGCAAGAAGACGACGCTGAACTATCGCTCGGGACAAAAGGGCGACGACTGGTTCCGCCTGCGCGACGAAGAAGCCTTGACGCCTGCGGCCGTGGTGCGGCTGGCCGAGGCGGCCTATGAGCGCTACGGCTTCAATGATTTCAAGCTCAAGGGCGGCGTCTTGGCCGGCGAGCAGGAAATGGAAGCCGCCGCCGCACTGGCGCAGCGCTTCCCCAAGGCCCGTGTCACGCTGGACCCCAACGGCGCCTGGTCGTTGAAGGAAGCCATCGCGCTGTGCAAGGGCAAGCAGAACATCCTGGCCTATGCCGAAGACCCCTGCGGCGCCGAGGACGGCTATTCGGGCCGCGAGATCATGGCGGAGTTCCGCCGCGCCACCGGGCTGCCCACCGCCACCAACATGATCGCCACCGACTGGCGCCAGATGGTGCATGCGCTGGAGCTGGGCTCGGTCGACATTCCGCTGGCCGATCCGCACTTCTGGACCATGCGCGGCAGCGTGCGCGTGGCGCAGATCTGCGCCGATCGTGGCCTGCGCTGGGGAAGCCATTCCAACAACCATTTTGACGTGTCGCTGGCGATGTTCACCCATGTCGCCGCCGCCGCGCCGGGCAACATCACGGCCATCGACACCCACTGGATCTGGCAGGACGGCCAGCGCCTGACCAAAGAACCCTTCCCCATCGTGCAGGGCATGGTTCCGGTTCCCAAGCAGGGCGGCCTGGGCGTCGAGATCGACATGGTGGAAGTCGAAAAAGCGCACGAGATCTACAAGTCGCTCGGCGATGGCGCGCGCGACGACTCCGTCGGCATGCAGTTCCTGATCCCCGGCTGGACGTTCGATCCCAAGAAGCCCTGCCTGGTGCGGTAAACGCGCCAATTTCGGCATCGGTCGATGCCGTCTTTGAACTGCCGCGGTCAGGCGGGCGTGCTATAAACGCGCCATGAATATTCAGAACAAAGCCCCCCACGAACCGCCGCGCCGCATCCAGGTCGCGCCGGGCGACAATGTCGCGATCATCGTCAATAGCCTGGGCCTGCCCGCCGGCAGCGCATTTCCCGACGGCCTGACGCTGAACCATTTCGTGCCGCAGGGCCACAAGGTGGCGCTGGCCGACATCGCCGATGGCGGCAACATCATCCGCTATAACGAAGTGATCGGCACCGCCAAGGGCGACATCCGGCGCGGCGACTGGATCAACGAAGACAATGTGGTGATGGGCACCGCCCCGCCGCTGGACGAGCTGGAAATGGCAACACGCCCGCCGGCCAAGCCCGAACCGCTGACCGGCTATACCTTTGAAGGCTATCGCAACGCCGACGGCACGGTGGGCACAAAGAACATCCTGGCGGTGTCGACCAGCGTGCAATGCGTTGCCGGCACCATGGAATTCGCCCTCAAGCGCATCAAGGCCGAACTGCTGCCCAAATACCCGAATGTCGACGACGTGGTGGTGCTGACCCATGCCTATGGCTGCGGCGTGGCGATCAACGCGCCGCAGGCGGTGGTGCCGATCCGCACCCTGCAGAACCTAGCGCAAAATCCCAATTTCGGCGGCGAAGTGCTGGTGGTGGGCCTGGGCTGCGAAAAGCTGGTACCGGAACGGCTATTGCCGAAGGGCCAGGAAGAAAACAATACGTTGCGGATGCAGGACGAAGCCTTTGTCGGCTTCGGCGCCATGATCGACGGCATCATGTCGATGGTGGAAGACCGGCTGAAGATCTTGAACAGGCGCCAGCGCGAGACCGTGCCGGCGGCCGAACTGATCGTCGGCATGCAGTGCGGCGGCAGCGATGCCTTTTCCGGCCTGACCGCCAATCCGGCGCTGGGCTATTGCGCCGACCTGCTGGTGCGCGCCGGGGCGACCGTGATGTTCTCGGAAGTCACCGAGGTGCGCGACGCCATTCACCTGCTGACCCCGCGCGCCGCCACCAAAGAAGTCGCCGACGCGCTGGTGCGCGAAATGAAGTGGTACGACTCATATCTGGATCAGGGCGGCGTTGACCGCGGCGCCAACACCACGCCCGGCAACAAGAAGGGCGGCCTGTCTAATATCATCGAAAAGTCACTGGGCTCAGTCGCCAAGTCGGGCACCAGCGCGATCAATGCGGTGTTGGCGCCGGGCGAGAAAGTGCGCGGACGCGGGTTGGTGTTCGCCGCCACCCCCGCCAGCGATTTCGTCTGCGGGACGTTGCAGATGGCCTCAGGCATGAACCTGCATGTCTTCACCACCGGCCGCGGCACGCCTTATGGCCTTGCGGCGGTGCCGGTGATCAAGGTCGCCACCCGCAGCGATCTGGCCAAGCGCTGGAACGACCTGATCGATCTGGATGCCGGCCCCATAGCCACCGGCGAAAAGACCATCGAACAGGTGGGCTGGGAGCTGTTCCAGCTGATGCTGGACGTTGCCAGCGGCCGCAAACAGGTATGGGCCGACAAATGGGGCCTGCACAACGACCTAACGCTGTTTAATCCGGCACCTGTCACTTAGCGTCCTCGATCACCATAGCTGCGCCTTTGTCGGCGATCATGATGGTGGGGGTGTTGGTGTTGCCTGAGGTGATGGTCGGCATCACCGAAGCGTCGATCACCCGCAAGTTCTGCAGGCCGTAAACCCGCAGCCGTTCGTCCACCACCGCCATCGGGTCGGTGCTGAGGCCCATCTTGGCCGTGCCGACAGGATGGAAGATGGTTGTGCCGATGTCGCCTGCCGCATGGATCAACTCGGCATCGCCATCCCCCACGGCCGGACCGGGACGAAATTCCTCTGGCTGGTACTGCGCCAGCGCCGGCTGCGCCATCAGCTTTCGCGTCAGGCGGAGGCAATCGGCGGCGATGCGGCGATCCTCGTCGGTGGACAGGTAATTGGGCGCGATCTGCGGCGCCGCATCCATTTGCGGCGAATGGATCCGCACCGTGCCGCGCGAGGATGGGCGCAGATTGCAGGGGCTGACCGTGATGGCCGGAAACTTGTGCAACGGCGTGCCGAAACGGTCCAGCGACAGCGGCTGGATGTGCCACTGCACATTGGCGCGTTCCTGCGCCGGATCGGACCGGGTGATCATGCAAAGCTGCGACGCGGCCATGGTCATCGGACCGCGTCGCAGCAGCGCGTATTGCAACCCCATCAGCGGGCGGCCCAGCAGCGAGTAATAGACCTCGTTCAGCGTCTTGACGCCCGACACGCGGTACATGGCGCGAAGCTGCAGGTGATCCTGCAGGTTGCGGCCCACGCCTTCCAATGCGTGATGCACATCGATGTCCGCCTCTTTCAGCCAGGCGCCGGGGCCGACACCGGAACGCTGCAGGATCTGCACCGAACCGACCGCGCCCGATGACAGAATGACTTCGCCCTTCGCCTTGGCATCGAATACCTGCCCACCCTGGCGGTAGCGCACGCCGGTGGCACGCCTGCCATCGAACAGCACCCGTTCGACCTGAACGTCTGTCACCAGCCGTAAGTTGGGCCGGTGCAAAACCGGCTTCAGAAAACCGCGTGCCGCCGACCAGCGCCGGCCGCGCTTCTGGTTCACATGGAAATAATAGCTGCCTTCATTGTCGCCGGTGTTGGGATCGGCGCTTTGCGGAATGCCGATTTCCTCGCCCGCTTCGATGATGCGGTTGAGAATTTCCCAGCGCACCCGCGGCAGTTCCACCGACAGCTCGCCATCGGCGCGGTGATGCTCGGTGTCGCCCAGGAAATGCCGGTCCAGCTTTTTAAATATCGGCTTGACGTCGTCCCAGCCCCAACCCGTCAGGCCGAGCTGCCGCCAGTGATCGTAATCGCCGGCCTGGCCGCGCATGGAAAGCATGGCGTTGATCGAGGAGGAGCCGCCGATCGCCTTGCCGCGCGGATAATTCAGCTTGCGGCCGTTCAGCCCCGCATCAGGCAGGGTTTCAAACATCCAGTCCGATCGGGGATTGCCGATCAGAAAGAGATAGCCGACCGGAATATGAAACCAGACCCAGTCATCATAGCCGCCGGCTTCCAGCAGCAGGACACGCTTGCTTGGGTCTGCAGACAGCCGGTTGGCCAGCACGCAGCCGGCCGAGCCCGCGCCCACCACGATGTAATCGTAATCACCTTCCAGCATGACTATTCCAGATAGAACACTTCCTGCCACATGGGGAAGCGCTCGCCGGGCTTGCGCTCCGCCATGGGCGCAAAATAGGGCTTCATCGCCTCCTGCCAGCGGGCATTGACCGGGCTTTTTTCAATCTGCGACCAGGTCTTTTCGAAATCGTCGCAGGTGAAGGTGAGGAACAGTTCGGCATCGCGGCGGAAAATGGAATATTGCGAGATGCCGCTTTCTTTCAGCAGCGCCAACATCTCCGGCCACACCGCGCGGTGGGACTCGTCATACTCGGCGATCTTGTCGGGATTGAGCTTTAACGTGAAACCAGTCCGCATTCAGGCCATCGCATTTCCAAAACCGATAATCACGGTCGAACCCACCAGCAGCGCCAAGCCAACGAAAACCGATGTCAGTGTCCGACGGCTGGCGCCGCGCCATTCCTTCAGCACAAAGCCCCACAGGCTGGAAAAGATGATGATGCTGGCCATGTGCAGCGTCCAGCTTGAAAAGCCATACGCGCCCATCTGGCTTTCGCCCATCGTGTAAAAGAAGAACTGGAAGTACCAGGCAATACCCGCCAGGGAGCAGAGCATATAGTTGCGCAGCAAGGGCGGCTTGGCGACCCCATCAGCCGCAGGCCCGGCACCGCCGAAGAATTCGCGCCCAGTGCCATTCCTGAAAATCAGGATGCCGCACCAGACGAAATTGGTCACGGTGCCGCCCAGCAGCACGATGCACAGCACCGGCAAGCCCTGCCACAACGGCGCGGTGCCCGCCGCCAAGGTGAGCTGGCGCACCGGCTCGCCCGCGGCCAGGCCATAGGCGAAGCAGGCCGATGTGACGCCGGAAAAAATCGCGACCAGAATGCCTTTGCGTAAATCATATTCCAGGATCGAGGCACGCTGCGCCTCGGCGGGCAGTTCGCGCTCGCGGGCGCGGCCCGCCGTGCCGATCACCGCGATGCCGGCCAGGCACACCACCAGCCCCAGAAGAATGATCTGGCCGTTCGCCGTCCAGATCAGCTCGGACAATAGCTCGCCGGAAAACAGCGGCGGCATCAGCGTGCCGAAGGTGGCGGTGAGGCCCATAATGATCGCCATGCCCAGCGACAGGCCCAGATAGCGCATGGTCAGGCCAAAGGTCAGACCGCCCAAGCCCCATAACAGGCCAAAGAAGAAACACCAGAACCACACATCTTTCGGCGTCGCCGACAGCACACCCATCAGGTCATTGGTCTGAACCGAGGCGAACAGCCATGGCGCCAGAACCCAGCTAAAGAATCCGCCCACCAACCAGAAGATCTCCCACGACCAATGCTGCACTTTCTTGAACGGGACATAGAAGCTGGCCGAAGCCAGACCGCCCAGCCAGTGCAGCAAAACGCCCGTCAGCGGATTGGGTGTCATCGCGGATAGGGCCGGTGGAGCTTGACCTCGCGGTTCAGTTCGACACCAAAGCCCGGCTTGTCGAGCGCGGAAGCCTTGATGCGCCCGTTCTGCGGCACCGGTTCGCCCAGCAATTGCGGATGGAACATCGGCACCACCTGGTCGGCCTTGGGCGCCATCATCAGGAATTCGGAGAAAGGTGAGTTATGGCGGGTGATAACGAAGTGATAGCTGTAAACCGATGAACCATGCGGCACCATCAGCTTGCCGCTGGCATCGGCCAGGTTGGCGATCTTGATCAGTTCGGTGACGCCGCCGCACCAGCCAACGTCAGGCTGGATGATGTCGCAGCAATCCATTTCCAGCAGCATGCGAAAGCCCCAGCGGGTGGCTTCATGCTCGCCCGTCGTCACCAGCATGCCCGGCGGCACGCTCTTCTTCAGGTCGCGATAACCCCAGTAATCGTCGGGTGACAGCGCTTCCTCGATCCACTTCAGGCCGCTTTCCTTCCACGCCGCCTGCGCCAGCCGGGTGGCGTAGTTCAGATCCAGCGACATCCAGCAATCGAGCATCAGCCAGAAAACAGGGCCAGTGGCGGCGCGCATGGCGGCGATCTCGGCCAGGTTCTTCTTCAGGCCCTCTTCGCCTTCGGCGGGACAATGGTGCAACGGCATCTTGCCGCCGATGAACCCCATCTGCTTGGCCAGGTCGGGCCGCGCCCCGGTGGCATAGAATTGCAGCTCGTCGCGCACCGGCCCGCCCAGCAACTGGTGCACCGGCTCCTTGCGCAACCGGCCCAGCAAATCCCACAGCGCCAGATCGACGCCGGAGATGGCGTTGATCACCAGACCCTTGCGACCGTAATACTGAGTCGAAAAATACATCTGGTCCCAGATCTTCTCGACCTCGCTGGGATCGCGCCCTTCCAGGAACCGCGCCAGATGCTTTTCCACGATGAAGCAGGCGGGCTCGCCGCCGGTTGTGACCGCGAAACCCACCGTGCCGTCATCGGCTTCGATTTCCACCACCAGCGTACCCAGCACGTTGATGCCGAAGCTCTGGCGGCTCTGGCGGTATTCGGGATAACGCGCCATGGGGGTGGCGATATGGTCGTCGATCCAATGACCGCCGCCCTGGTCGTGATAGTCGGCGCCGCCGCCGCGCACCACAAAGGCGCGCACCTGTTTGATCTTCGGAAATGCCACGCCCCACGCCCCTGTTTTCGCTTGTTCTATTTGGCTTTAAGGATAGCGTATCGCCATAAAAACAGGGTGGGAAGATGCTTCTGAAGGATAAAGTGCTGCTCATCACCGGCGCCTCGGCTGGCATCGGCCGCGCCGTGGCGATCGAAGCCGCGCGCCAGGGCGCCGACGTGGCGATCAACTATTTCGACCCCACCGACGACAATGCCACCGAGACGGTCGCGGCGATCGCCGCCACGGGACGGCGCGGCCTGGCCGTGAAGGGTGACGTCGCCAAGCCCGAAAGCGCGCCCGCCTTTGTCGAAGCGGCGCTCGTAGCCTTCGGCAGGGTGGATGTGTTCGTCAGCAATGCCGGCATCTGCCCCTTTCATTCCTTCCTGGACATGCCGCGCGAGATCTTTGAACGGACCATGACCGTCAACCTGCACGGCGCCTATTTCATGATGCAGGCCGCCGCCAATCAGATGATCAAGCAGGGCGGCGGCGGATCCATCATCGGCGTATCATCCATTTCGGCCTATGTCGGCGGCGAGTATCAGACCCATTACACCCCCACCAAGGCGGGCGTGCTGTCGATGATGAACTCGCTGGCCATCGCGCTGGGCAAGCACGGTATCCGCTGCAATGCGGTACTGCCGGGAACCATCCAGACTGACATCAACAAGGACGATCTCAGCGATCCCCAAAAGCGCGCCTACATGGCGGGCCGTGTGCCTCTGGGAAGGCTGGGGGTACCCGAGGATCTGGCGGGACCGGTGATTTTCCTCGCCTCCGACATGGCGCGCTACGTCAATGGCGCGGCATTGCTGGTCGATGGCGGCATGTATGTAAATTTGCAATAGCTGCGGGAACGGGTATCCGGTTCCCGCATTTTCTTACATGTGAGACGCTGGTCGAAAGTGATGCAGATCACAAAAGAACGGCGGGACCGGCGAAAGCCAGCTCCCGCCGTTCTCGTTTTTGGAACTAGCGCGCCGTGACGCCCAGCGTCGGATCCTGCCGAGGGAAAGACGTCCAGCGCGAATCCAGCTTCACGTTTCCGGGCGGCGCATCCCAAGGCAGCGATTCCAGGCCGTTCAGATCGTACACGATCTTGCCATCCTTGATGGTGAGTTCCGCCACCAGCCGCTGGGTGCCCGCCACCTTGGTGTTGAGCATGTCGGTGTAACCAAAGCGGCCTTTCTGGATACTGATCACCGCAACGTCGGCCACCGCCCCGGGCGACAGATTGCCCAGGTCTTCGCGCTGAATCTGGCGCGCCGGGTTCGACGTCATGCCCGCGATCACCTCGTTCAGCGTCATGCCGATGGTCATGAACTTGCTGGCCACGTTCAGGATATCCTTGGTGGCGCTGTTCATGCTCCCGGTGTGCAGGTCCGTGGAAAGAGAGTCCGGCTTGAAGCCCTGCTTGATCATCGGGATCGCCAGCATGAACTTGAAGCTGCCGCCGCCGGTGCCGGTGTCGAAATAGACGCCGCGCCCGCGCCCATCCACCAGCCCCTTGCTGGGTCCCTTGCTGGCCGGGTCCTGCTCCTGACGCAGGCCAGAATAGACATGGGTATAAATATCGCCCGGGCGCAGCTTGGTGTTCAGCAAGTCATAAATCGGGCGTTCCGGCTTGTCGCTGCCGAAATCGACCATCACCGGCAGATTGGCTTTGGTGCCGGCGATCACCGCCTCGTCGATCGGCTTCCATTCGGGGCCGTTGTAATGCGCGGCCTTGATGCCGACCACCACGCCCGGATAGCGCTGCGCCATCTTGGCGGTCGCTTCGCCGTCCATGTCGGCCTGATCCTGTTCCCACTTGCCGCCGCGCATGCCGTTGCCCACGATATTGAGCATCGCCAAAACACGGGTGCGGGAACGGTCGATGATCCGGTCCTTGAAATCCTCGAAGTTGCGCCAGCCGGCGCAACCGGCATCGACCACCGTGGTCACGCCGCTGCGAAAGGTGAAACCATCCGGCGGCACGCTGAGATCGCCCGCGTAAGAGCCCTTTTCGCCCGTGCCGTTATAAACGTGGACATGCAGATCGATCAGCCCCGGCGTCACGTACAGCCCACGCGCGTCGATGATCTTGATCGCATCACCGGGCGACAACCCCGGCGCCACGCGCGCGATCTTGCCGTCCTTGATGGCAACATCCATCACGTGGTTGATGCGGTTCCTGGGGTCGATTACATGCCCGCCGCGCAGCAGTAGGTCATAGGCCGGAAGTGGCTGGGCCGAAGCCGCCACGGTCAGCAGCGCCAACGCGGCGCAGGCCATGAGCCTGTTTTTCATATCCGTACCGCCGTCCAGGGAACAATGCCGTATTCGCCCAGATCCACCGTGCCCGCCATAGTGTTACCATTAGCGGCACCCTTGAAGCGCCAGTCGATACCGCTCAATCCGCCAGTCGCCCGGCCGCTGCTGCCTGACACTGGCATGCGGCTGCGCATTTCCACCATGTTGGCGCGCACTGTGCCGGTGACGGTGCCCTGGTAGATTTCGCCATTTTGCGTGCCGGTGAGTTCGTTGCCCGTCTGCTGCAAAGTGAACTGCTGTTCGCCGACGCCGCGCTCATAGTTGATGGTGAAGGCCCAGCTTCCCGCTAGCGCGGCAGTGGCGCCCCTGGGCATCGGCGGGTTGGCGTAGGTGCCGGGATTACTCAACGCCGCATAAAGTGCATCCGCCAGGATTCGCTCCTCGCCTGGGTCCATCATATAGGGCATGATAGTGATATGGCTAGCCATAAGATTCGGACGGGTACCGGTGCCACCTTGTACCATAATGCGCGGCGTGCCCGCATCCAGCTTCGCAACCAGTTCGGTACCAGTGATGCCCAGCGCCTCAGCATCCCAGTGAATGCGCAAGCGCGTGGACTTGTTGGAAAGATCCTCGGGCTGAAGATATTCAAACTGGGTTGACGCCAGCGGCTTCAGCCGCGCCTCGACATGCTCCAGCCAGGTGCGCCACATACGCTGCTCGCCGTCATGATCGCGCTCATACCATTGGCGCACCGCCGCCAGCAGGCCCATAGATTCTTCTTTGGAGCATTTCAGCGGCCGGCCGTAATTATGGTGGGGTGAGGCGTTGAAATAGGCTGCCTTGCATAGATCCTTCGGCCCCAGCAGCATACCGGAAGATTGCGGACCCCGCAGGCACTTGCCGCCGGAATAACCCACCATAGTCGCACCCGCAGCTAGGTGGATGTTGGGCTTGACCGGCTCTTCCGCTGCCGCGTCTACGAAGGTCGGAATATTTTTCTCTTTGGCAATTTCGCAGATGGCCTTTATTGGCAGCACGCTCTGGGCCTCTTCCGGCGAAGACAAGATATAGATCATCGCGGTGCGTGGATTGATAGCGCGGCGAAGATCGTCGGCCGTCTCGACCTCGACCACCTCGGCGCCCACCATGCGCACGCCGATGTCATACTGATTGCGCGAGTGCTTGGGGATGATCACCTGGTCCTTGGCTTTGATGTGTGGCAAGGCCTGGGCCTTTTCGACATCAGTACCGACCATGCAGGCCACCGTCGCCTGCACGATCGCCGCCGCACAGCCGTTGGTGGTGATACCCCAGGACGCCCCGGTCAGCTTGGCCAGTTCGGCGCCGATCCCGTCCATCAGTTCATCGAGATGGACGTAATAATGTGAAGCCTCGAACATCGCCTGCTTCACTTGCGGCAGCGAGCGTGAACCGGAAATGATGGTGTAGGTGCCCCGCGCGTTCAGGATGGGGCGCACGCCGATGCGGGTATAGAGGTTGTCGGTCTGGTTGACCGCATGGACCGGCAAGCCCTGCGCCGCTGCCGGTACCGCCACCAACACCACCGGCGCAACGGCGCCAGAGCTTTTGATAATGTCACGCCGCGACCACTTGCCAAACATGCTTTAGCTCCTTTTAGATGTAGGCGATGACGTCAATTTCGACCAGCGAATTGCCCGGAATGCCGCCGGCCGGCGCAGTCGTGGTGCGCACCGGCGGTATCGGACCCCAGTCATAGGAACGATAAACTGCGTTCATCGCGTTATAGTCGCCCAGGTCATTGAGGAAGACGCTGACCTTCAGACACTTCTGCAGGGATGAACCGGCGTCGTTGAGGTTCTTGGACAGTTCGTCCAGCACCGTCTTGGTGTGCTCCTCGATGGTGCCGAAGTAGTGCGCCCCCACGCCCGACAGGAAGAGCATGTTGCCGTAGGCCACGGCGCGCGAGAACATCGGACGGGTGCCGTTCGGATTGGGCGGATAGGGCGAGCGCTTTTCCAGCCTAGGCTGCGCCTGGGCTTCACTGCCCTTGCCCAGCATGGCCGCGCCCGTGGCGGCAACGGCGGCGACCGCGCCCTTGGTCAGCAATCCGCGCCGTGATTTATCTTCCATGAAACACCCCCGCTTTTGGCCAATGTCCCCCGGCCCGTTCCTGTGAGGCTATCACAAATCGCGGGGCGGCCAAGACGGGCTGGCGTCGGGGACGGGCACCCAAGCCCACCCGCGCGGTCGACATGAGCAAGCCCGGCACTGAAACCGGCTAATCGGCGTCAGCGGTCGCGACGTCGTCGGTCATGGTCGACATGGGAATGCGGCGCTTGCGCTTCTTCAGCCACATGATCGTACCGGTAATCACGAACAGCAGCGGCACCAGGCCCGACAGGAACACCAGGAATTCCCAAATCCAGCCCAGATTGCCCTGACCGTCATGCATGGGGCGCTGCAACGCCATGAAGCTGTCACCGCCGCCATTGTTGGCGACATCGCGTACCGCGATCACCGCGCCGGTGTTGGGATGGACAAAGAACGTGGCCGTGGTGCCAAAGCGCGAATCCACGGCCGCTGACAGCGGCGCGTCGGCTTCGTCCGGGATGGTGACGCTACGCAGCTTGGCGCCCGGCATGGCCTTCTTGACGATCTGCACCACATGGTCGGGGCCGAGCAGCTTCCCACCGGGAATGCGTTCGACCTTGGGCGCGGCAGGCGGCGCGTCGGCGGAGACGATACCGCGCATGGTCTGCGGGAAGCTGATCGCCACGCCCGAAAAACTCACCGCCATGAAGGCGACGAACATCCAAATACCGGCAGCCGCGTGCAGTTCGCGGTGGAAGCGCAGGCCCGTCGCGGTCTTGCGCACCAGGAAAGCATATTTCCACTGGCCGTGCTTGGGCCACCACAGAACGATGCCGGTCAGGCCTAGCAGCACCATGCCCACGCCCAGCCAGCCCACCAGCGGACGGCCGAAGTCGCGCCCCAGCTTCAGGCTGCCATGGAACTGGTGCAGCCACTGAAATACCGGCAGGCGCCCGTCACGGCGCACGTCCATCGTCACGCCCGACACCGGATCGATATGCAGCAGCAGGTTGACGGGCTTCTCCAAAGATTCGGGAACGGCGCGATGCTTGCCGGCCAGGCGCACCATCATCGTGTCGCCGGCTCTGGGCGCGGGCAGGAACTGAATCTGGCCGCCCTCTTCGGCCTGCACCACCTTGCGGGCATATTCGCCCACAACGGTCCAGGGCGCGGGCGGCCCGGCGGTCACCGCACGCGGCGCGGGCGCGATCCAGTCGGTGAAATGATCGTCATAGACCAGGATGCTGCCCGACAGGCTGACCGCGACGAACAGCGCGCCTAGCACCAGCCCGACCCACATGTGGACCTGAAACAACGCGCTGCGGATGGTGGCGAATTTCATGGCGTGATCCCCTTGGGTGTCGGTGCTGGCTCTTGAACGCCGGACCGCCACGAAATTTCAAACACATTTGGTTTTTTCGTGCAAGTCAGTCGCAAGTAGGCGAAGGGAAATCAGAAACTTAGGTGGGATTGAGCCCCCAGAACCAAGGCGCGTTGGGGCGTTCCCGCTTCATGGCTGGTTGCCAACTTCTGCGCCGACGCTGGAAAAGCTGCTGGATTAAGGCAGCCGGAAACCGACCAACCGCCCCGGCGGTCCCGACACCGCGATGGCAATATATTGGACGCCATTGTGCATGTAGGTCATGGGCGAACCCGTAACCCGCGCCGTAAGCGGCACGGCGCCGACTTCCTTGCCCGTGGCCTTGTCATAGGCGCGCAGCCAGCCACCCAGCTTGCCGTCAGGCCCGGTTGTCGCTGTGCCGTCACCCGCGATGATCAGGTTCTTGGTCACCAGCACGCCAACTTTTCCTTGCGATCCGGTGCGCGGAATGGTCATGCCCTTGAGCAGCGGGTTGTTGCGCACCGCGTCGGGGGTTTCGCCATGTGGCGTCTGCCACACGATCTCGCCCTTGTTGAGATCGATGGCGGTGATCTGGCCATAAGGCGGCTTCATCAGCGGCATGCCCTGCACCGTCATGCGCGCGATGCCTGGGCCGGATCCGCCGTTCGGCGTGGCCGGCGGCGAAGCGGTGCCCAGCATCCAGCCCACATCGGTGACCGCCGGGTTGGCCGGGATATGCCCGGTCGGGCCGTAGGAGATGTTGGAGAAAATGTAGAATATGTTGGTTTCGGGATCGAACGCCCCGCCCGGCCATTGCGCGGCGCCATCGCCATTGGGATTCATGATGGTGCCCAGCGGCCGCGGCCATTTGCTGACCGAGGGCGGCGTGAACAACGGCCCGATGCGGTAATTGTCGACCAGCGATTCGGCTTCGGCGCGCAACTGCGGCGTGAAGTCGATCAGATATTCCTTGAAGAAGCCCTGGCGGTCGAACGGCGGCGGCTTGGTCACATGCGGCTGGTTGGCGGGATAATATTCGCCCGGTATGTCGCCCTTGGGCACCGGCCGGTCGACGATCGGCCAGACCGGCTTGCCGGTGGCGCGGTCCAGCACATACAGCCAGGCCTGCTTGGTGGGCTGGGCCAGCGCCTTGATCTTTTTGCCGTTGACCGTGATGTCGCACAGGATCGGGGCGCAGGGAATGTCACGGTCCTGCACGCCGTGGCGCACGGTCTGGTAATGCCAGCGGCGCTTGCCGGTCTTCACATCCAGCGCCAGGATGCTTTCGCTGTAGAGATTGTCGCCGGGGCGTGCGCCGCCATACCAGTCGCCGGTCGGCGCTTCGATGCCGATATAGACCAGCCCCAGTTCGGGATCGGCGCTGTTCTGGCACCAGTTGCCGGTGTTGCCAGTATATTGGTCCGAACCGTTCAGCCAGGTGTCATGGCCGAACTCGCCCTTGCGCGGGATGGTGTGGAAAATCCACAACCGCTTGCCGGTGCGCGCGTCGAAGCCGCGAACATAGCCCTTGATATGGGTTTTGCGCGGAGACCGGCCCGGCAGGTGCGCCGCGCCCATCACGATCACATCGCCCACCACGAGCGGCGTGGAATGAAGCCCGATGTCGTGGCCGTCCGTCTTGCCCGACAGGTCAATCTCCTGGTCCATCTCCAGCTTGAGATCGACGATGCCCTTGTTGCCGAAATCGGGATCGGGAAGACCGGTGGCAGCATCCAGGCACACCATCTGATAACCGATGGTGACGAAGATGATGCGTTCCTTGACGCCGTCGGTCCAATAGCTGAGGCCGCGGCCCGAACCGCGGCGCGGCGCGTTCATGCCGCGCTTGCCTTCATCGATATTGTATTTCCACTTCAGCTCGCCGTTCGCGGCATCCAGCGCCACCGCGGCGCGGCGCGAGCCCGCCGTGAGATACAGCGTACCCTTCACCATCAGCGGCGTGGCCTGCAGGTTGGGATCGGGCACCGGCCCCAGATTGTCGGGCAGGAAGGTCCAGCTGTTGCGCAGATTTTTGAAATTGTCGGCGGTGATCTGGTCCAGCGCGCTGTAGCGCCAGCTACCCAGATTGCCGCCATAGGTGCGCCATTCGCCGCCCGCGGTGTCGTAGGCGGGCGCCGCCGCGAAGGCGGGCATTTGCGAGGCCGCGAGCGCTGCGATGCCGGTGGCGCACACGCCCCGGCGCGAAATCTTCCTCACCCTTCCACCCCCGTATTTTTATCTGATAAGACGGTGCCACGCTTTTTGGGCCATGGGAATTCTTTCGTGAAAGCCGCGCGCGCCATTTGCTTCGCAGTTGCAGTGATGATCGTCAGCGGACCTGCGAGCGCCCAGACCCTGGCGCCCGGCAAGATGCGCGATACGGTGCTGGCCGCCTGCAACAGTTGCCATCCGGTGACCCGCTTCACCGACATGCGCAAAACCCGCGCGGGGTGGGTTCTGACCATGAACAGCATGATCGACAAGGGCGCGGTGATCGGCGACAACGAGTTCGACCCGCTGGTGGATTATCTGACCGAGCATTTCGCGCCCGGAAAGAATTCGGGCAAATAATCAGATCGGCGTCGCGTTCACGTCCCAGCCCCAGCCCGGCGTGCGAGTCGGGTGCATGTAGATGCCTTCGGGACCGCGGCTGATCTCATACTGTTGTTCGAACATGTCATAGACCTGCTTGGGCCCGCCCGGTGGCGGCATGAACAGTTCGGCCAGCGACGCATTCACATGGCTGATCGACCAGTGCACCCCGCCATTGGTGCCGCCCGAATGCGGGATCACGTCGATGTCATAGCTTTCCGCCAGCGCGCCGATCTTGCGCAGCTCGGTCATGCCGCCGCACCAATTGACGTCCGGCTGCCAGATGGAGGCGCCATCGGCATCCAGCAGGCGGCGAAAGCCGTAACGGCCATAGACATGCTCGCCGGTGGCGATATGGGTGGAGGTGATCTTCTTGCGCAGGCGCCCGAAGCCTTCGAAATCATAAGGCGGCAGCGCTTCTTCCACCCATTTGACGCGATAGGGCTCCAGCAGCTTGCACATCTCGATGGTGTACTGCTCGTCCCACGACATCCAGCAGTCCAGCATGATGTCACCGTCGCGGCCCAGCGCCTTGCGGGCGCGCTGCACCAGTTCGACATTGGCGCGCTTGCCTTCCTCGCCGCGCGGCGGGCCCGCCGGCATGGCCAGCTTCAACCCCTTGAAGCCGAACTCGACGTGCTGCTCGATATCGTTGCCGGTGCAATAGGCCGGAATGCGTGGCTTGACCTGCCCGCCCATCAGCCGCCACACCGGCTCGCCAAGCGCCTTGCCGATAATGTCCCACAGCGCATTGTCGAAGCCGGAGATGGCGTTCATCGTCACGCCCGCCTGGCCGTAGGACTCCGTCACGCGCCAGTTGATATCCCAGTTGCGTTCGATATCGAAGGGATCGCGCCCCATCATCAGCGGCGCCAGGTGGCCCATCACGATGGCGCCACCGCCCGCGCCGCCCTGGCCGTAGCCGACAATGCCCTTGTCGGTGGTGATCTCGACCGTGAAGCCCGGTACATTCTTGGCCGCGAATAGGCTACGGGTGGGGCGAAATTCCGGATAGATGTTGGGCGGCGCCGACACTTCCACGCCCTGCGTTGACCAGGAATTGGCGGCGGGCTTGAAGGCGGGCGGCGGGTTCTTAGGGGTCAGCCGCACCAACTTGATGTCGGTGATCTTGAGCTTGGACTTTTCCTGCGCCCAGGCCAGCGGGCAAAGCGCGATGCCACTGGCCGCCAGCGCCGCCGCACCGGTCATAAATTGACGCCGTTTGATGCTCATCCTGTCCCTCCCTGGAACGCCCGCCTTGTTGACGGGTCGCAAAAACAAAAGAGCCCCGTCTTTTCAGACGGGGCTCTTTTCGTTGGTTACTTCGCCGGCACCAGCCGCGCGATCGATCCACCCACCGGATCGCCGTTGCGGTTCTGCAGCAGCAGATACAGATAACCGTCCGGTCCGGTGATCACTTCCCTGATACGGCCATGATCGCGGAACACGATTTCCTGCGACACGATCTGGCGGTCCTTGATCTCCAGGCGGATCAGGCGCTGGCCCACCATGCCGGCGATGAACATGTTGTTCTTCCAGGCCGGGATGCGATCACCGGTATAGAAGGCAGTGCCGCCCGGACCGATCGACGGATTGTAATAGGTCACCGGCGGAACCATGCCGACCGCTTCCTGGCGCAGGATGCCGGGCTCAAGGCCATAGGTCACCACGCCCCAGCCGTAGTTCTTGCCGGGTTCGACAATATTGATCTCGTCGCCGCCCACCGGGCCGTGCTCGGTTTCCCACAACAGGCCGGTCACAGGATCGAAGTCGATGCCTTCGGGATTGCGGTGACCGTAGCTCCAGATGCTGCCCAGCGCGCCCGGCGTGTTCACGAAGGGATTGTCCTTCGGGATGCTGCCGTCGAGATGGATGCGGTGAATCTTGCCCAGCGGCGAGGCCAGGTTCTGCGAGGCCTGCATGTCGTGGCGCTCGCCCATGGTCCAGAACATGTGGCCCTTGTCATCAAACAGGAAGCGCGCGCCGTAATGGTCGGCCGGGAAGGTGAACAGGTCGTCCGCCGCCTTGAACAGCATCTGCTGCTCGGTCCATTCATTGTTGGCGTTGACCTTGCCGCGCACGATGTAGGTCATGGTCGGCGGCGCCATCAGCGGCGCCTTTTCCGTGCCCGGTTCGTGGGTGAAGTTCGGTGGCACATCGGAATAGGCCAGATAGATCCAGCCATTCTTGGAGAAGTCCGGGTCCAGCGCGACATCGAGCATGCCGCCATCCTGGCGTTCGAACACCTTGGGCGTGCCCTTCACCGGCGCGCTGACCTTGCCGCTCTTGTCTAGGAAGCGCACCGCGCCCGAACGTTCGGTAAAGATCATGCGGCCGTCGGGCAGGAATTCCAGGCCCCAGGGCTGGTTGAAGCCCTTGGCCAGCACTTCCACCTTGAAGTTGGCCTTCTGGCTCTTGAACACCTTGCCGTGGGGATCGGGCGTATCGCCGATCTTGCGGTTCATCACGCCGCCGCGGATGCGCAGATAGGCGGGAATCTGGTTGATCTCTTCGGGCAGATACAGGGTCTTGAAGCCGTGATTGGCCACGCCCTGCGGACCATTGGCGGTGGTCTGAACGATCTGGGCGTCGGTGCGGCTGTTCAGGAAGGGCTCGCTGAACAGGCTCTTGGCCTTGGCGCCCGGCTCGATGGTGTTGCCGTGGCAGGCGACGCAGTTGGTGGTCCACACTTCATGGGCACGGCTCTGCAGCAGCGCGGGCACCGGCGGCGCCAGCTTGCGCGGCGGCGGCACGGGCGGCGTGAAAGCAGCCTGGGCGGGCGCGGCGCCCTTCATCTGGTCGGCCGCGGTGTGCGCGGTGGCCGGCGGCGCAGCGGGCGTCACCGCCTGCTGGGCAATGGCGGCGCCGGCGACGCCGGTCACCAGAAGAACGGACAGCAGAGACTTTTTCACGAACGGAACTCCTACCAGATGGCGTTAACGGCGCTTTCGAACTGTTCGAGGGTAAATTGCACATCGTCTTCGCTATGGGCGGCGGAGAGCGAGCATTGCTTGGTGGCGATGGGCACGAAGAACACGCCGCGCTGGATCAGCGCCCGGCGCAGGGCGACGTCGCGGGCGAAGTCATGGCCTTCGATAATGTCGTGCAGGTCTTTGGGGGGCCTCGCCATCAGATAGAAGGAGAAAGCCGAGCCCTGACGCGCCACGCAGGCCGGGATGCCGCGGCGAGAGAAGGTATCGGTGATGCCCGTCTCCATCCAGCCGCCCATCGCTTCCATCTTGGGATAGATATTGTCCTTGTTGGCGGCGAGGTATCGCACGGTTTCGGTCGCCGCTGCCACCGCCACGGGATGCCCGTTATAAGTGCCGGCAACGAAGGGACGGCGCGCCGGATCAGGATCGATGATCGAGTCCATATACTCGGCCTTGCCGCCGACCAGCGCCAGCGGGAAGCCGTTGGCCACTGCCTTGCCATAGACCACCAGATCGGGCGTGACGCCGCAGACCTGGGCATAGCCGCCCAGCGCATGACGGAAGCCGGTCTTCACTTCGTCGAACACCAGCACGAAGCCGAATTCGTCGGCCAGGTCGCGCAGGCCTTCCAGGAAGCCGGGCTGCGGCTTCACCACACCGATATTCTGCAACAGGGGCTCGGTGATCAGCGCCGCGACGGGGAAGCGGCGGCAGATATAGCGCACCGAATCCAGATCGTTGTAATTGATGGCGTGAACATAGTGGGTCTGCTCGATGGTGGTTCCTGCCCCCAGCGGGCGCAGCGGATATTCGCCCGGCGACACGCGCGGCCCAATATCGGCCAGCGAGTTGAAGACGTTGCAGGCCAGCTCGTCGTGATTGCCGTTATAGCCGCCCTGCATCACGATGATGTGGCTGCGCTGGGTTACCGCGCGGGCGATGCGGATCGACAGCGAGGTCGCCTCGCTACCGGTGTTGAGGAAGGTGACTTTCGCCACCGCCGGAACGTTGCGGCAGATCAGCTCCGCCAGATCGCCTTCCGCCTTGGAGGGGCCAGCGCCGAACAGGCTGTCGCCATTCTTCAGGGCGATGGCGGCAGCATCGTTGATGGGTGCGAAATTGTGCCCCAGGAAATAGGGTGCGAAACCGGCGTGATAGTCGATGTAACGCTTGCCCGCCGCGTCCCACAAATAGGCGCCCTCGCCTTTCGTGAAGGTGATGGCGGGATCGATGGCGCGGTTCACCGACGAGATGCCGCCGGGAATAAAGCGGCGGTTGCGTTCCAGCACGCTTTCTTGATGCAGAATTTTATCCATGGGCGTTTTCGAGCTTCTTGAGCGTGTTGGTGGTATCGTCAATCACCTGCTCCATGCAACCGGGCTGGAACAGGGAAATCTTGATCTGGTAGAGACCGGGATTTTTGTAGGTCTCGGCGGGCGCCAGATAGCCGACATTGCCGTTGACGATGTTGAGCATCACCACGGCATTGTTGGGAAAGCGCTTGCGCAATTCCTTCTGGAAAGCGCTGTAGGGTTCGGCCGGCGCGCCCACGAAAAAAGCATCGCCCACCTGCCACAGGGTCATGCGCACCTTGCGCGAGGTGCCATTGCCGACATCGCGGCGCACCATCAGCCGCCGCTCCAGCCGCTCCTTACGCGCGCGGTCGTTGCAGCCATGGATGGACTTGAGAAGCTCGGCCTCGGTCGGCAGATCTACGTAAGGCAGATCGGTGTCCGATACCGCGACCTGCAGCGTGGTGTTGGCGGGCCTGGGGCGCAGGCTCCAGCGGCCGAGGCGCGCGCCGGAATCCTCTATGCCGGCATAGGCGAATTCCTGTTCCGGCGGCAGCATGCCGGTCAGGGTGGAGAGCGCTGCATAGCCGAGCTGGCGGCCATTCTGGTCGGCGATGGCGGTGTCCGCTTCATAGGAACGCAGCGGTGTCATGTCGCCCGACGCGCCGTGCAGGAAGAAACAGGGCGCTCCATCGGTGTCACGCTCGACGATCTCGCGCATCGCCCCGTAATAGTCCGGCGAGATCAGCCGGTTGCCGCCTCCCAGCGAGACCGGATGGCAGGCATAGTTGACCAGCGTGGCGATGATCTTGCCTTTGGCATCGGTGATGCGCCCCACCAGCACGGTGTCGTCGGTGGGACCATCGGGATTGATGCCGCACAGGAAGGTTTCGCTGTCCAGCACCAGGTCGCGGTTGCGCGCCATGTCGCAGCGGCCGGTGGCCCAGGACATCACCGCCGGCTGCACATTCTCTTTAGAGCCCAGAATCGCGGCAACCGCGCCTTCCACGATCTTCTCGCGATAGGGCGGAATCAGATGGCCGCCTTCGCGGTCCAGGTTTTGCAAGTTGGAGGCCGGACCCGCATGGGTATGGCCCATATGGGTGATCAACTGATCGTTGCGGATGCCGGACTTTTCCAGAATCTGTTTTCGGATTTCCATTTCATGGGCTGTGTCGAACCACCAGCCCAGGTCGAAACAGACCAGATAGAGCTCCAGCTTGGGATCGCCGCCGCGCAGGAACAGGCTGCTGACGACCAGCGGGCGGTGAATGCCTTCCGCTGCATCGTGCTGGGCGCTGCCCCAGGAGCGGGCATAAATATTGCCGGGCGGCGTGATGTCGGCGCGGGCAACGCCCATCTCGCCTTTGAACTCGGACTGGCGGATCACCAGGTCGGACAGATTGCGCTTGTTCATCAGCCACCTCCCGTGGGGAAGAAGATTTGCGAAAATATCAGCATGCAGGCACAGGTCAGCACAAGCAGCACGCCTGCCCAGAAGACCACGCTGTTGTACCAGCGGTCGCCCAGCCCCTGGGTGAGCGTGTCGCGGGAATTCCAGAAGGTGACGGGATCGGTTTCGGTGCCGGGGCTGCGGGCCGGGTGCAGCAGGGTTCCCACCACGCAGAGCAGCAACGACACCGCCAGGCACACCGCCGCCTGGTTGGCGAAGGCGTAGTACCAGCTCGGCATGTCCACGCTGTAACCCACCAGCTTGATCAGCAGGCCCGTCGCCAGGCCGCCAATCACGGCCGCCATGGCGCCCGCCCCATTGGTGCGCTTCCAGATCAGGCCCACCCACAGGATGGCGGCGAAGGGCGGCGCGACAAAGGCGTTCAGCGTCTGCATGTACTGGAAGATGCCGGCGCTTTGCTGGCTGACATAGATCGCCATGGCGATACCGGCCGCGATGGCGCCGACGCTGGCCCACATGCCAAAACGCACCCGCTGCTTTTCCGTCGCGTTCGGATTGATCAGCGGCACATAGATATCCAGCGTCAGGATCGCGGCGGTGGCGTTGACCACCGCGCTGACGGTGGCCTGCACCGCGCTGATCAGCACCGCCAGCAAAAGCCCTCGCAGACCCACCGGCAGGAATTCCTGCACCAAAAGCACAAAGCCGCCATCGGCGCGATGCACGGCGGTCTTCCAGTCGCCCAACAGGAATTCGGGATAGCGCGCGAACAGGATTAGGCCCGGCAGCACGACGATGAAGGGCAACAGAAGCTTGGCGTAACCGGCCATCAGCAGGCCCATGCGAGCATGCCAGATGTCCTTGGCGCCCAGCACGCGCTGAACGATGAACTGGTTCATCACGCCGTACCAAACGCCCACCGCCAGCAAACCAAAGAACGTGCCGGTCCAGGGCGCCAGCGGATGATCCGGTGGCTGGAACACCGTCATGCGGTTGTATTCGCCATACTGGGTCAGATTGGGGGCGCTGGCTTCGACCGCCTGTTTCCACACGCCGGTCTCGGCCATGTTCATCTGCATCACATACATGAAGCCGTCGATGATGCCGCCCGATGGCGTCATGGCTTTCAGCGCGAAGATGGTGAGAAGGCCGACGCCGCCGATCTTCACCACCGCCGTCAAAAGGCCGGTCCAGGCCACGGTGTTGAGGCCGCCATAGACCGCCCAGCCACCGGCAAAGATGCCGGTGCCGATGATGCACCACAAAAGCGGCCAGCCGAAAAAGCCCGACAGGGCCAACCCGCCGGCATACATCACCGCCGCCATGAAAATGGAGATGTTGGCGAAGATGGTCAGCAGCGCGAAGACCTGACGCACGCCCTGGCCGAAGCGCTTGGCCAGATATTCCGGCACGGTGGTGATGCGCGCCTTGATTAAGAAGGGCACGAACAGAAATACGATGACGATTTCGATCAGCGAGGTCTGCCACTGGGCCAGCGCCGGCACCACGCCCTGCAAAAAGCTGATGCCCACCAGCCCCACGAAATGCTCGGTGGAGACGTTGGCGGCGACATAGGAACCGCCGACCACGTACCAGGGCAATGTGCGCCCCGCCAGGAAATAGTCGTTGGTTGATTTGCGCTCGCCCCGACCCGACCAGATGCCGACGGCGCACAGCAGGATCAAAAAAACGAAGAACTCGATGTAATCGAGCGGCAGCATTGCCAATGTCGAAGTCACGCCCCAGCCCCCTTACCGACTGCGCCTTGCAGCGTCTTTGTGATCGGCCTTTTGGGCAAGTCTAGATGTATACAGCCGGGGCCGTCACCCCTTAAACGCCGGCTAGGCGCACCGCCCCACGCCCGTTAAGCTGCCGGCCAAAATATCGGGAGACTGGCGTGAACCACTGGTTGAAGTCCGGGCTGCTGTCTTTGGCCCTGCTGCCCGCCCCGCTGGCGGCACAGACCGTGGCCACTGCCCCGCTGCCGCCGGGCGAATCGCGCGAACACCCCGCCCCCGCGACCGCAGATGGCGCCTATTGGGACCCACGCCCGCCGGAAACCGCCAAGAACGCGCCCGCCTTCAAGGAACAGACCCGCGCGCCGTTCAAAAGCGTGGCGCCGCACAAGGTCAGCCTTGTGACCGATAAATTGGGCCAGGGCTGGAGCGTGGCGTTCCTGCCCTCCGGCAAGATGCTGGTCAGCGAGAAGCTGCCGGGCGCGCTGCGCTTCCTGGATGCGGGCGGCACGCCGTCGGCGGCGCTGGCGGGTCTGGAAAACCTGGCGGGGGCCGGCCACAAGCTCGGCCTGCTGGAAGTGGTGCTGGCGCCGGACTTCGCCAAAAGCCGCCGCATCTATTTCAGCTTCTTCGAAGTCGTCGAGAAAGGCTTCTGGAGCAACACCAATCTCGCCTATGCGACGCTGGATGAAGACGGCGCCAAAGTCAGCGACGTGAAGGTGATCTTCAGGGGCTCGCCGGCCGTGCCGCTGAACAACTCGTCCAGCAAGCAGGGCGGGCGCATCGTGTTCGGCAAGGACGGCTCGATCTTCCTGATCATGGGCGACCGCGACGCCAACCGGCATTGGGACTACATGGCCATGCTGGCGCAGAAGCTGGACAACCATCTGGGCAAGGTGGTGCACCTGATGCCCGAAGGCGCGCCCGCCAAGGACAATCCGTTTTTGAAGACCAAGGGCGCGCTGCCGGAAATCTGGGCCTATGGCCTGCGCAGTCCGCAGGGCCTGGCGATCGATCCCAAGACCGGGCGGATGTGGGAAGTCGAACATGGCCCGCGCGGTGGTGACGAGCTCAACATCATCAAGCGCGGCGCCAATTATGGCTGGCCGGTGATCACCCGCGGCATCAATTATCCGGGCGAACCGATCGGCGAAGGCGTTGCCAAGAAGGGCATGGAGCAGCCTGCCTATTACTGGGATCCGGTGATCGGCACCTCGGCCATGGCTTTCTATCAGGGCGACCTTTTCCCGGCCTGGAAGAACAGCCTGTTCGTGGCGGGCCTGCGCGGCGTCGGCATCTACCGGCTGGAAATCAGGAACGACAAGGTGGTGGCCGAAGAACCGATGCTGACCGACCAGAAAGCGCGCATCCGCGATGTGAAGGTCGGCCCCGACGGCGCGGTCTATGCCCTGGCCGAGCGCGGCAAGCTGTTCAAGCTCACGCCGCCCTAGCTTTTGGCTTAGCCGAAAATCACGGTCTTGCGGCCATTGAGCAGCACGCGGTGCTCGAAATGGTATTTGACCGCGCGCGCCAGTGTGCGGCTTTCGATATCACGACCGACCGACACATAGTCATCGGGCCCCAGCGCGTGGCTGACACGCTCGACCGACTGGTCGATGATGGGCCCCTCGTCCAGATCGCCGGTGACGTAATGCGCCGTGGCGCCGATCAGCTTGACGCCGCGTTCATGCGCCTGGGTGTAGGGATTGGCACCCTTGAAGCTGGGCAGAAAGCTGTGATGGATGTTGATAATCGATCCGGCACGTCGACCGCCGCGTCACGCCGGAACGGCCTGACCTGGTGGCCAAGGCGATTTCGCCCGACTATGCCGTGGGCGCGCATACCGGATCGCTGGGCCTGACCTTTTCGACCGGCACCAAGCTTGGCGAGGGTCTGAGCCATGGCGCGTTCGTCAGCCAGCATGGTTCCTGGAACAGAAAGCCGCTGAGCGGCTATCGCGTCATCTTCATTCCGTTCAACAATGACACGCCGTCAGGCGCTCCCCGCGAATTGCTGAGCGGCTTCCTCACCGAAGACGGCAAGACGCAGGGCCGCCCCGTGGGCATCGCCGTCGACAAGCGCGGCGGTCTGCTGGTGGCCGACGATGTGGGCAATGCGGTGTGGCGGGTGGCGCAATAAGCCGGTTGCGTCCCTTCTCCCGATAGTCTGAAATCCCGCCACAAGCCCCGAAACGGGGCGGTTGGAGGATTGTCATGAAGGTCGGTGTTTTCACGCCATTGCTGTCGGGCCTGCCGCTCGACGCCGTGCTGAAGAAGCTGAAGTCGCTGGATATCGACACGGTGGAATTCGGCACCGGCAACTATCCCGGCGACGCCCATGCCAAGCTGTCGATGCTGGACAATCCGGCGGAACTGGACACCTTCAAGAAGAAGATCGCCGACGCGGGCTTCACCATTTCGGCGCTGTCGTGCCACGGCAACGCGCTGCATCCCGACAAGTCGATCGCCGACAAACATGCCGACACCGCGAGAAAAACCATCCTGCTGGCTGAAAAACTGGGCGTGGACACGGTGGTGGATTTTTCCGGCTGCCCCGGTGACAGCCCCAACGCCAAATTTCCCAACTGGGTCACTTGCCCCTGGCCGCCGGACTTTCTGGAAATCCTTGAATGGCAATGGAACGAGGTCGTTACGCCGTACTGGAAGACGCATGGCAAGTTCGCCGCCGATCATGGCGTGAAGATCGCCATCGAGATGCATCCGGGCTTCGTGGTCTATAATCCTGAGACCATGCTGCGGCTGCGCGACATCGCGGGCAAGTCGGTGGGCGCCAACCTCGACCCCAGCCATCTGTTCTGGCAGGGCATCGAGCCGATCCAGGCCGTGCGCATCCTGGGCGACGCCATTCATTACGTGCATGCCAAGGACACCCAGCTCTATTCCGCCAACATGGACATGACCGGCGTGCTGGACACCAAGTCTTATATCAAGGAGCGTGAGCGCTCCTGGATGTTCCGCACCGTTGGCTATGGCCACAGCGCCGAATGGTGGAGCGAGTTCATTTCCACCTTGCGCATGTATGGCTATGACAATGTCATGTCCATCGAACATGAAGACAGCCTGATGTCGCCCGATGAAGGCCTGACCAAGGCGGCGGCGCTGCTCAATCAGTTGGTCATCAAGGAAAAGCCCGCCGCGGCCTGGTGGGTGTAGCGTGAACCGCATCCGAACCGCCGTGATCGGCACCGGCTTCATGGGCAGGGTGCATCTGGAGGCGCTGCGCCGCGTCGAGAATGTGGATGTGGTGGAAATTGCCGCAACCTCCGCGGACAAGGCAAAGGCCGCTGCGGCCGGATACAATGTGCTGAACGCCACCGGTGACTGGCGCGACGTGATGGCCGATCCGTCGATCGACGCCGTGCATGTCACCACACCGAACGTATCGCATTACGAAATTGCCAAGGCCGCGCTGGAAGCGGGCAAGCATGTGCTGTGCGAAAAGCCGCTGGCAATGACGGTGGCGCAAGCGCAGGAACTAACCGAACTGGTGATGGCCAAAAAACTGCGCGGCGGGCTGTGCCACAACCTGCGCTATTATCCGATGGTGCAGCAGATGCGCCGCATGCGCGAAGCCGGCGATTTCGGCGACATACTGGTGGTCCAGGGCACCTATTCCCAGGACTGGATGCTATATGAAAGCGACTGGAACTGGCGCGTCGACCCTTTGGTCAGCGGCCACAGCCGGGTGATGGCTGATATCGGTTCGCACTTTTTCGACATGGCCGAACATGTCACCGGGTTGAAGGTCACGGACGTGTGCAGCGACCTGCAGATTTTCTGGCCAACCCGCAAGCAACCCAAAGACGGCGGCGAAAGCTTTTCCGGCAAACTGGGCGGCGCAAGCGAGACGGTAGATACCAAAGTTGTCACCGAGGATTTTGGCGCCACCCTGTTCCGCATGGGCCGGGCCAGAGGCACCATGACCGCCAGCCAGGTTTCGGCGGGCCGCAAGAACGGGCTGGTACTGGAAATCTACGGCACCAAAGGCGGCGCCACCTGGCGGCAGGAATGCCCGGAAGAATTGTGGCTGGGCCACCGCGATGCGCCCAACCAGATCCTGCTGAAAGACCCATCGCTGCTGGATGAAAAGGCGCGCGCCTTCGCCGATTATCCCGGCGGGCATGCCGAGGGTTATCCCGATACCCACAAGCAGTTGTTCCGGCGCTTCTATGCTTCCATCGCAGATAGCGCCCTGACCCCAGATTATCCGGTATTCGCCGATGGCCTGCGTCAGATGAAAATCCTGGATGCTGAACTGACCAGCCACAAGAACCGCGCCTGGGTCAGCGTTCCGGCATGACGCTGCGTCTGGCCCTCGCACTGGCGGCGCTCGCAGACACCGCCGCCTGGGCGCAAGCGCCCAGCTATCCAGCCA
>Ga0222712_10000128_pt1 | contig 103163 bp, 94 predicted proteins | sample C33_657DmetaG_FD_165043 | JGI IMG/M metagenome (GOLD analysis project Ga0222712, IMG submission 165043) | Estuarine water microbial communities from San Francisco Bay, California, United States - C33_657D | ecosystem: Environmental > Aquatic > Marine > Unclassified | place: USA: California... | reverse complement strand
CCATCACTGCGGTGAGCGGTCTGGTCGCTAACGATAAGGTGTACGACAAGCAGACCACTACGACCATCACCGGGACCAATGCGGTGCTGTCGGGTGTATTGTCAGGCGAAACCGTCACCGTCACCGGAGGCACGGGCAATTTTGCGAATGCCAACGCGGGTAACGGCAAAACAGTGACCCTGACCAATCTGACTTTCGCAGATGCTGCCGGAGCTAACAACTATGCCCTCGGTGCGGGTGCAACAGTGAATGAGCTGCAGGCTACGATTAGCAAGGCGGTGATTACGGGTATTACGGGTATCACGGGTGTTAATCGTAACTACAATCAGTCGCTGTCCGCCGAGCTGGATACGGCAAGCGCCACCTTTACCGGTTTGCTGGGTGGCGACAGTCTAAACGTTGCCGCCTATACGGCGGTGTTTGCCGACGCTAACGCTGGCACGGCGAAGCCAATTACGATTTCGGCTCTAACGCTGGGTGGCGCATCGGCCGGCAATTACCAGTTCGGTACGGCACAAACCCCTGCAACGATTAACGCCGTATCGGCTACTGTTAATAAGCTGACCATTACATCGGTTTCTGGCCTGGCGGCGTCGAACAAGGTCTACGATGGCAATACCACGGCGTATCTGACAACGGCCTCGCTTAACAGTGCCACCATTGGTGGTCTACTGAGCGGTGATTCGCTATTGATTGATGGCTACACCGCGAGCTTTGCCGATAAAAACGTGGCCAATGCCAAAGCTATCACGCTGAATTCGCTCACCCTCAATGGGCTGTCGGCACAAAACTATCTGTTTGACTTTGCTACCACCACGGTTAACGGCGGTGCGGCCTTTACCGCCAGCATCACGCCGAAGCACATCACGGGCATCACGAATATCAGCGTTGCTTCTCGTGAATACAACGGCACGACCACGGCCGTCATCGATGCAACGGGCGCGGGTTTTAGCGGCAAGGTGGGCAGTGATGTCTTAACGTTGAATACGGCGAACTACGCTGCGAGCTTTGCCAGTAAGGATGCAGGCACGCATACGGTGACCATCACGGGACTAGCGTTGGCTGGTACGGATGTAGGTAACTATGTACTTGATACTTCTACAGCCACTACTACGGCTGCCATTACGCCGAAGGCGCTGACCATTAGTGGTATCACGGCTGCAGGTAAAGCTTACGATGGATCGAATGTTGCCACGACTAATGCGACCGTTTCTATGCCCTTCGTCTTTAACACCGGTGTCGGTAACGACGCCTTTGATATCGTGGCGACGGGAACCTTTGCCAACAAGAATGTTATCGCCAATGGTAGCAATATTGTTAACCTGACCTACCAGAGCATTACGCAGCAGTCGGGTACGACCGCCGCGAACTATACGCTAACGAACCAACTGACCACAACGGCAACCATTACCCAAGCCCTCCTTAGCAGTGTTTCTGCAACCAAGGAATATGACGGCAACACTACCCTCAGTAATTTCAGCTTCATAGGTACTAAGAACGGAGAAACTTTGACGGCCACAGGGTTGGCTAACAGCGCTAATGTGGGTGCAGGTAACTATGCAACATCGATTACGCTAGCCAACGGTACTGGCCTAGCAACGAACTATGCGTTGCCAACACTTAATGCCATGACGGCACCGGTGTCCATTACGCCAAAGACGCTGACACTGAGCGCAGCCAAAGTCTATGATGGTTCAACTGATCTGAGTGGTAATGTGTCGATCAACGGCACGGTGAATGGCCAAGTGCTCGGCTACAGCAATGCATTAGCAAATACACGTAACGTAACAGCGGACAACTACATTGCCAGTTTGGCGCTGACTGATGGCACCGGTGGGAATGCGGGTCTAGCGGCTAACTACCGTCTGCCGACACTCAATGCCGCCAATGCACCGGCAACGATTAGCGCCAAGGCGCTCTCGGTAAATGGCATCGCTGTGGCTGATAAGGTTTACGATGGCAATACATTGGCCACGGCAAACCCGAGTGCAATGACATTGACGGGGCTGGTGAGCGGTGATGACGTCCGGGTTACCTCAGTAGGCGCTGCCTTTGGCAGCGCTAATGTAGCCGTAGACGGCAACAACACGGTCATCAACCAGGGCGTGACGCTTTCAGTATCAGTGGGTGGGGCGGCAATCGGCAACTACACCATCTCCGTGCCGACGAATGCAATGGCCAAGATCAACCCTGCCAATTTGGTGGTTACGGCTAATGACGATGCAAAATATGCAGGTGCGGTAACGACGGCAGGCTTCAAAGGTGTGTCGATAAGCGGACTGGCGCCGACCGATACGCTGAACAGTCTCTCTGGAACGCTACGTATCAGCCGTGACAGCACATCCGAGCAGGTAGGTACCTATGGGCTGAATGCAACGGGTCTGATTTCGACCAATTACAACATTACCTACCGGCCTGGTATCTACACGATTCTAGATGTCAATCAGCTCTTGGTTCAGGTAGCGAATCAGACGGTTCAATCGGGCACAGCACTAACCTATGGTGCGATGCCCACGTTCACGATTAGCTCGGCAGCAAATGCACTGGGCGCACTGACGGTCGCGCGGCAAGGCAATCAGTTTACGTTGCGTGATGTCAATGGCGTAGTCACCGTCTTTGACGTGGTTGCTTTGAATGCGGGTAATAGCTCGGCTGGTGTGATCCAAGCCGGAAGCTATACCCTGGGCGCGGTCAATGCCACCAATAATAAGGTCATTGTTCTGACGGGTGCGCTGGATGTGACGCGTAAAACAACCACGGCCAGTGTGGCGGCAGCGCCGTCCAAGGTGTATGACGGTTCGACCACGCTGAGTGGTCTGAGTCTGAATTTGTCGGGCCTGTTGACCAACGATATCGTCACGGCGAGTGCCGGTGCTATGGCCTACGATTCGGTCAACGCCAGCAGTGCCGCAGCCTACACAGTCAATAATATTGGTCTGCAAGGTACGGACGCGGCCAACTACGTTCTGGCCGCGACCACCCTGTCGGGTACGGGCGTGATTAGCCCGAAGACGGTGACTGTCTCGGGTATTACAGCCCAGAATAAGGATTATGACGGTACGACCAGCGCAACGCTTAACAATACGGCCATGCTGACCGGTCTGCTCAATAGTGACAATTTCCAGATCAACCTGAGTAATGCACAGTTCGCCAATAAGAACGTGGCCAACGGCATTGCGGTGACCTTTAACAGCACGGCCACTGCCTTGGGTAACACCGTGGCGGGTAACTATCATGTGGTTCATCAGTCGAGCACAACCGCCAACATTACGCCGCGAACGGTGTCAGTCGCCAACATTACGGCCACGAACAAGACCTATGACGGAACGGTTGGGGTCACGTTGACTAACCAGGGCACCATCAATACTGGCGTGACCGGTGAGACCCTTACGGTGAGCTCGACGGGCCAGTTCCTTGATAAGAATGTGGGCACGAACAAAACGGTGGGTATCACAAGCACCTATAGAGCGGGTGCTAATACCAGCCTTTCGAACTACACCATTGTGGGTCAGAATGAAGCCCAGGCAACCATCACGGCTCTGGATGTGCACCTGTATGGCGCAACAGGCCTGACTAAGGTCTATAACGGCGCTACAACTATACCTAGTGGCGTGGCCGGTTACGGCGCGCTGAGTGGCACACTAGCCAATGACCAGGTGAACGTGTCTGGGACGGCATTGTTTGATAGCGCCGCTGCCGGAGCCCGGGTCGTGACACAAGGGAATGTGCAGCTATCAGGTGCAGATGCGGGCAACTATGCCCTAGTCTGGCATGATGGTGGTGGCACGATTACTAAAGCGCCGCTGGTCATCAAGGCGAATAATTACGCCGTCATCATGAGCCAGAACGAACCTGCCAACTTTGGGGGTGTCAGCTACACGGGGCTAGTCAATGGTGAGAGCAGCGCTGTGATTGGCACAGGCGCCATGACGGTGACTCGTGCCGGCAGCGCCACGAGCCCGAATGTCTATGCCAACGAGTTAGTGGTGGCCGGTGCTGTTGCGAATAACTACAACATCACCTATCAAAAGGGTGACCTGACGATCGTGGGTTACGATCAGCTGCTGCTCAATGTTAACAATGCAACCGCCTTGTATGGCAACACGCCGACTTTCACATTGGCAAATACTGCGACGGCCCAGTACCTGAAGCGTGAGAATGGCGTTGACGTGGTGCACACTGTTTCGGCTGTTCTGGACAACGCTGGTCTGGTGAGGATTACCGACAACGGCGTCCAGGCGGCGACCTTCACGATTGGCGCCCGAAGCCCGATCGTTTCCGGTGCGGGCAAATTGGTCGTGGGAAGTTATGGTCTGGCTGCGGGCGGAACGACCTTGGCGAACGCTAGTGCTTTCAACAGCAATATCGTTCTGAACGGCACCGTTACTATCACCCCGGCAGCGCTGACGCCGGGCCTGACGGCCCCGACCAAGACCTATGACGGTACGACAGCGCTCAATGATGTGGCGGTGTACCTGGGAGGCCTGCTGTCGGGTGATGTTGTCGCGGGGGTTGCCTCGGGTAACCTGAATGCCAAGAATGTTGGCACTGGTCGTAGTTACTCAGTGGTGGGTACGGCCATTACTGGCAACGATGCAAATAACTACTACCTGACCACCACCAGCTTCACGGGTGCTGATGCTACGGTCGCGCAGCGTGCGATCACCGTGTCGGGTATCACGGCCGCTAACAAGGTGTATGACGGTAGCGCTAGCGCTACGGTGGATACCAGCCGAGTGTTGTTCGAGGGGCTGGTAGCTGGTGAAAACTTGAGTATTACCACTACCGGTTTGTTCTCCGACGCTAACGCCAGCGCCTCGGCCAAGACGGTGGCACTATCCAGCGTGTACGGAGGCGTGACGCTGGGTAACTACATCATCACCAACCAGGCAACGACCACGGCGAAGATTACACCGAAGGCAGTTACGGTGAGCGGTATTGTGGCGAACAACAAGGTCTATGATGCTTCTGTTACGGCGGCTGTCGATCTGTCAGGTATTCGGTACTCGAACGGCGGCTTCGTTGTTGGTGATGTGCTGATCCCGACCGTCACCGGTACATTCCTAAACAAGAATGTTGGCGATGCCAAGACAGTCAACCTGTTCACTACCTGGGCGGGCAATGCCGCCACACTGGCTAACTACAGCATCACGAACCAGACCGAAGCCAGTGCCAATGTCACCAAGGCTAATCTGAGCCTATCAGGCGCTATAGGTCTGGTGAAAACTTATGACGGCACCACCAACATGGTGGCTGGCGTGACTGGCTATGGTGCCCTGGGTGGTCTGATTACGGGTGATAATGTTAGGGTTGCCGGTCTGGCCGCTTATGCCGATAAGAACGCCGGCGCTCAGGCGGTGGTTCGTGGCAGTGTCACACTCGATGGTGCGGATGCCGGCAACTACAACCTAATCTGGACAAATGGTACGGCGACCATTAACAAGGCTGCGCTTACGATAACGGCAAGCAATGCTGCTGGATTTATTGCGCAAACCCCAACAGACGCAGGTGTCACTTACAGTGGCTTTGTGCAGGGTGAAACTGCGTCAACCTCCGGTGTGTTCTCGGCACTGCCGACTGTAGTAATTACTGGCGTGACCAGTGCTTCTGCAGCGGGCACCTATAACAATGCGTTGAGTGTCTCGGGGGCTGCAGCTGCGAACTACGACATCACTTACTCATCCGGTAACTACACGGTAGTGCCGGCGAACCGTCTCTTAGTGAAGGTTGCCGACACAAGTGTGAGTTACGGGAGCGCACCAACCTACCAGGTGACAACGGCAGCCTATGTGGCGGACACCATCAATAACGGCACCGTCACCCTGATGGATCTCACCAGTCGCACAACCGTATCCACGGCTAACGGAGTAACGACCGTAAATGTGACAGATACTTTTGGTAGCACGGCAGTTTTCACCCTAGTGGCCGCATCGACAACAACAGGGGGCGCGGCAACAAGGTCAAATGCCGGGTTGTTGTCTGTTGGGAGTTACTATTTTGGTGGTGGAAACTTCTCGAAGACGGGTAACAGTTTCGATAGCACTCCGCAGTTTGTTGGTACGCTCACTGTGAACCCGCTGGGCCTGACTGCGACCACTGCCAACGCGCCGTCGAAGGTCTATGACGGTAGTGCCGTTCTACAGAACCTGGGCATCAATCTGGGCGGCCTGTTAGGTACGGGTGCGACACAAGACAGCGTGCTGGCAACCGCGGTCGGTAACTACACCAGCAAGAATGTTGGTACGGCCACCTACAACGTTTCGAACATTCTGCTGAGCGGCCAGGATGCAGCTAACTACTATGTCACTAACCCGAGCTTTGCCGGTTCGAATGGCGTGATCAGCCGTAAGTCGCTGACCGTTAGCGGCATCACGGCAGCGAATAAGGTATATGACGGTCAAACGGGTGCGACGGCATCGACGGCACAAATGAACTTGGCAGGCCTAGTGGCGGGGGATACGGTTCAAGTGGCTTCGGCCGCTGCCTTTGTTGATGCGAATGCGGCATCCGGTAAGCGGGTGAACCTGACTAATGCCTTCTCGGGTGCGGATGTAGGTAACTATGCCATCGTTGATCAGATGGAAACGACCGCCAACATTGACAAGAAGGTGCTCACCATTACCGGCGTCACCGCCAATGGTAAAACTTACGATGCCACGACGGCCGCCACGATTAACACGGGTAATGCATACTTCGAGGGTCTGGTAGGGTCGGAGTCGGTTACGATTAATGCAAATAACAGTAGCGGGACGTTCCTCAGCAAGAATGCAGCTGTGAATGCCACCGTGAATCTGAGCCTAGCCCTCTCGGCAGGTTCGGGTACATCCTTGGGTAACTATGATATTCGCCCGCAGCTGACGACCAACGCTAACATCGACCAGGCGACCGTTACTTTGACGGGGGCTACCGGTGTCAACAAGAATTACGATGCTGCGACGAATCTGCCGGTCAACGTTTCGGGCTACGGTGCTCTGGGTGGCGTGATCGCCGTGGGCGGCATCTCAGATGTGGTCACCTTGGTGGGTCGCCCCGTCTATGACACTGCCAATGCAGGTAACCGCAGCATCCTCGCCGGTTCGCTGGCGCTGGCCGGTGCTGATGGCAGTAATTACCGTCTGAACTGGACGAATGGGTCGGGCACGATCGCTCAGGCTCGGTTGACGGTCACCGTGAATGATGACGCCAAATTCTACGGTCTGGCGGACACCCAGGGCTATAACGGGGTCAGCTACTCGGGCTTTGTCGGAGGGCAGAATCTGGCGAGCTCGGATCTGACGGGTAATGTCTCGATTACGCGCTCGAACAGCGCCACCAACGCTGCCGGCATCTATGCGGGTGTGCTCACCGCCAACGGCTTGAGTTCGAGCAACTACCTGATCAACTATGTCGCGGGCAGTTATGAAGTCGTTCCGGCGGGTAAGTTGTTGGTCCGCATGCAGAATCTTTCGACCACCTACGGGACAACCCCGCAGTACGTGTTGAGCAGCGCCCGTTACCTGGATAGCGCGACCAGCACCATCGTGGATCTCACCGGAATGGCTGCTTGGGATTCTGCCCATACAAGACTGACGATTACAGATCCGGCCGGTGGCCAGGTATCTTTGTCGGTTGCCCCGCAAACGGTCGTCGTCGGTACGGCGGGTTACCTCAATGTGGGTACCTACAGCCTGGCACCGAGCGGCGTCGTGGGTAACAGCCCGAATTTCAGCAACACCATCACGCTGACGGGCTCAAGCACCGTGACTCAGAAGCTTCTAACCCCGCGTCTGGCCAACCCGGCCAAGACCTATGACGGCACTACCCAAATGAGCAATCCGGGTATCGTGCTCGATGGTGTGATTTCGGGCGCTAACTCAGATGCTGTGACCGCCGCCGGTACTGGAACCTTTGCGACCTGGAACGTGGGCACGGATCTGGGCTACACCGTGGAAACCATCACCCTGACGGGGGCTGACGCGGGTAATTACTACCTGCTGAGCCAGGCCTTTACAGGTACCAACGGCCTGATCTCCAAGAAGATCCTCACCTTAACCGCCCCGACCATCAGCAAGGACTACGATGGCAACACTAACCACGCGACCGGGACCACTGATTTGTCGGCCCTGAGCAACCAGCTAGGTGTGGCTAAAGATACGGTCTCTGCCGCCAACATTGTTTACACCTCGCCGAACGTAGGTGTAAACGGCATGGTTGCTGATCCGAGCAGCAAGCTGCTGGGTGTGACCATTAACGATGGCAATAACGGCAACAACTACACAGTGAGCTATTCCAATGGCTCGGCCACGATTGCGCCGAAGGCAATTAGCATTGTCGGTATTACGGCTGCCGACAAACCCTACGACGGTACGGCTTCAGCTGTGACGAGCACCGCCAATGCACCGCTGGTTTTTGCGACCGGTATTAATGGCGACGCCGTCAACGTAACGGCCACCGGCGTGTTCACCGATGTCAATGTGATCTCGGGCAGCAATACCGTTAACCTGACCAGCGCTTACACGGCCGGTACGAATACGCTGCTATCGAACTACGCCATTACTGGTCAGACCAGCACCACCGCCAACATCACCCCGCGCCTGATTACGGCAGTAAGCGGCACTAAAACTTATGATGGCACGAACGCCTTCACCGCACTTACCCTGACAGGTTTGTTAGGGGGCGAAACGTTGGGGGCTACTGGTGTCTCGTTCACCGCAAATGCCGTCGTGGTCAATTACCTGACCGCAGTGACTCTGTCTAACGGTAGCGGCCTGGCCTCGAACTACGCTCTGGCCCCGAATCTGTTCAGTGTTGCCAATGCGCCGGTATCGATTAATCCGAAGGCTATTACCATTACGGGTATTACAGCAGCTGACAAGACCTACGATGGGGCTACAACGACAACCTTGACCGTACCGGTCATTAATACAGGTATCGGCAGCGAGACGATTATCGTTAATGCAACGGGTGCCTTTGCCACGGCAAATGTAGGCAGCAATACGATTAACCTGACCAGCAGCTACACGGCCGGTGCTAACACCCTGCTCAGCAACTACGCCATTACCGGCCAAGCGACGACCACTGCAAATATCGGTCGACTGAATTCGGTGACCTGGGTCGGTGGACTCACCGGGGACTGGAATAATCCGGCCAACTGGACCGGCGGTGCCACCCCAACCCTTTCGAATGTGGCGAACGTTGTCATTCCGACGGGTACAGTGGTGACCTTTGGCGACTCGGGCGCACCGGTGAATCTGACATCCATCGGCACGAGCGGTTCACTGTTACAAATCGGCGGTACGCTCAACGTAGGCGATCTGACGCTGCACAGCTATACCCAGTCGGGCGGTACGCTCAATGCCGGTTCGATCACACTGGATTCGTTCGCGAAGACCGGCGGCACGGTTAGCGCCACTGGTCAATTCGGGGTCACGCAGCAATTCTCGCAGACCGGGGGCACGGTGTCGGTGGGTGGCAATATGATGATCAGCCAGCACAGTGGTGATCTATATCTGGGCAATCTGACGGTAGGCAATTTGCAAACGCCCAGCAGTCTAACGGTCAGCACTCAAGGGGGCAACATTGACCTGGGGACGACCACTGTTTACGGTAATCTGACGGGCACCTCGAATGGTGGCAACATGACCCAGACGGGTCCGCTGATCGTTTATGGCGACACCAACCTCAACAGTACTGGTGGTAGCCCGCAGAATCAAAACGGTGATATCACACTGACCAATGCGGGCAACAACTTTGGCGGCACGGTATCTATGACCGGTGCAGATGTGGCGGTGGTGGATAGCACACCTCTGAATCTGGGAACCGTATCGAGTACAGGTAACCTCAGCGTGACCGGTACCGGAGGCCTGAGCCTGGGTACAACCAGCGTGGGCGGCAGCCTGACCGCAGTCAGCGGCAATGGCGACATCACGCAGACGGGCGTGTTGCAGGTGACAGGCAACAGCACCCTGACTGCGGGCTCGGGTGACATCACACTGACCAATGCAGGAAACAACTTTGTGGGTGTGGTGGCCAGTAGCGGTAACGATCTCGTCTTGACCGACGGCACGGGTGGTATTGTGCTGGGTGCCACCAACGCCACAGGCTCTCTGCGAGTGGCCAGCCCTGGCGGTGCGATATCGCAACCGCAGCCCTATATAAGTAGTAATCGTATCCAAGTCGCAGGCAACGCAGACTTCACATCGAGTGCGACAAGCATGTTGTTAGATCCGAACAATGGCTATGGTGGTGTAGTGACACAGAATGGTGTTCCTATACGAGCAACTGCACCAGTGTTCAGTTCTGCGCCTACGCTTACACCAACCTCTACCCAAGTGCTCAGTGTTGCTCCCACGCCTATACCCACACTGGCCTCAACTATCACATCAGACCCAACTCCTAACGTGATTGAGAGTAGGAACACGGTTGCCAGTGCGACGATCGTGATAAACACTTCGAGTGCTGCCAACTATCCAGGCAATAGTCCTGCGTTGCTTCCAGTGGCCGGTTTGGCGGGTAATGCAGGAGCAAACGGGATTAGTGGCTCGATGCTTTCATCAAGTTCGAGCTCAAGCGCTGTATCTAACGTCACCACGAGCATTACCTCGATTGAAGCATCCGGCACTGCCTCGACATTAACATCAAGTGTTGGAACAAGCGCTGGAGTAACCAACGATCTGGGCGGTGCTCCTGCTGGCCAAGGTATTAACCGTACGCTGAACTCAACGGTGTCGAACTTGCGAGTGGATCTGGTTAAACCAATCGCCTTGACTGAATCGGGTCTGGTACGTGTGGATGTGCCAAAAGGAAATAACGTTGGCTTTACATTTGATTTGCCGACAGAGATTAAGCAGGAGATCATTAACGTTAGCGCCACACCGCGCGCGCTCCAGTTAGACGGTCTAGCTTTGCCAAGCTGGCTGAAGTTTGACAGCAGCACATTGCGCTTTACCGCAGTCGGTGTTCCTGAAGGTGCGCTGCCTTTTACTGCTCAGGTTGTGACCGGGTCACGGAAAGTGGTGGTAGAAATTACTGAGTTTATGCAGTGAAATTAATATGTGTCAGAGGACTAAAGTCCCGCCATATCTGCAGCCATACCAATACGATTAGAACGAATCGTTTGATGAACAACTCAATCACTTAGCCGTTTGCTTCTTGTTTAGTCTCTATCGGAGTTGAAGATACATGAGATATTCGCTGGCAGTGAGAGAGTTTTCATGAACAAATCCTTCAAACATTCAGTGCATAGGACTGAGAGGCTATGTCTTTTAAAAAGATATTGTCAACCTCTAAAGTAAGAAAAGTAAGAAAATAACATGGGAAATCATTCCAACATGTTGATCATATGAAGAGAATAAGTTGTTGGGAAAAAGATGTCAGGCTAAATTTGAATTGAATTTTTGACGTAGGCTTATCTCTGCTCGCCGTCTAGCGGACCCCACTTTTAAAAAGATAAACAGCACATGTTTACCAAAAAAAACTTTTATAGAAAAAGATTTTTTAATTGCAAAGTCGTGACTGACTTGTACAAAAAAGCTTCGTATGCATTAAGCGTATTTTTTTTGATGTGTACAACGGCTTTTGCCGATTGTTCGACAGTAGCTGGCGTGGTCACCTGTACTGGCTCTCCTGATGGAATTAATGGAGCTGGATCATGGGCGCTTGGAATTCCACCAGTTTCAAAGACATTTATTAATAACGGAACGTTAAATCCAGACGCAAGTGTGACTGGCATTATGTTTTTTGGTGATGGTTGGAACATCACAAATAACGGGATATTGTCTAAGAATAGCGATGATGGAACTATTCTTATAAGGATGGCTAGCAATGCTACCGTCCAATCAACGCTCACAAATTCTGCCAATGCTTCGATAATTTCTTCGAGCGGTATAGGCGCAATGGTTTTGGGATATGGCGGAAGCTACACAAATAATTTGCGAATTGTTAACAATGGTTTGATCTCTCAGCCAACAGCATCAAATACAGCTACGTACCCTGGCGCCATTTATATCGGCGATGCAAGCAGAGCTATTTCAATTTTTAATTCCGAAACAGGGTCAATCATTGGCGGAAATGGCTCATCAAATTTTCATGCGGCAATCTCGAACTCAGGACAAATACAAACACTCAGGAACGCAGGTTTAATTCAAGGAAATGGCCCTTCAGCGGCAGGTATTATTGATATTAATGGTTCGATCGGCGAATTTTTAAATCTAGGCACAATCTCTGCGAATGGTGGGATTTCGCCAGTTGCAGTTAATCTGTTAAGTACCAACATAACAAGATTTGAGAACCTCTCTAATGGGGTTATCAGATCAACAGGGTCCTCTTCATCTGAGGCACTACGGTTACGTGGTGCCCAAATTAAGACTTTACAAAATTTTGGCGAGATTTCTGCCGGTGGAAATGTCATCACTCTTGATTCCACAGCTTCGATAAGTACATTTACCAACACTGGTTCAATACAAACTACTGGTACAAATCGATACGGCATTCAGAATTCGGGCGCAATTACAACTCTAAACAATAGCCAAGTCTATTTAACCTACCAGGGCAACTTGCCGTCTAATTACAATATCAAGGTCAATAGCCCTAACAGTTACGGTCAACTAATAACAACTTCGCCAGCTGGCGCTACAAATTTTGGTATCTATCAAACATCAAAGCTCTCTCCGAATACCGTTTATACCAACGTAATTACTGGCGTGACCGCTGCAAATTTCACAAACGGATCTGTTCCAGTAGGACGATTTGGTACTGGCGCCATGGTGACTACGATTCAATGGTACTTGACCAACAGAGGAACGAATTGGGATTTAGTTACTCAACCTTCACCCACTCAAAGTGTCGATCCAGTTGTACCCGGAGGCGGTACTCCTGTAGCGCAACCCGTTCAAAGCACAAATCCGGTTGTACAAAAAAGTAACTCTGCTACATCTGTTGCTAATGCAATAGCTAATTCGGCCGTTATTGCATCAAATGGTGGCGCTGATCCGACACTAAAAACTGGAACGTCCATTTCAACTGCTGTGCAAACTTTGACAGCTTTTCAAGTTGATGAGCTCACCAATGTACACGCTGAAGGTTACTCCTCAAATATGACGATTGGCCTAGAGCAAATGAAAACGGTCGCTAATACAGTCATGGATCGAATTCACAAGCCCATTTCAAATAGCAGTACTACCTCTACATCGTATGCCCTAGATGCGGGTCGCTACCTGTGGGCCGACGTTGCTGGATTTAATGGAACAGTTAAGAGCTATAACGGACTGGCAGGTTTCGGATATCACTCTTATTACGGCGTGGTGGGTTTGGATTTATTCAGAAATGAATCTGGTGGTCTTGGCTTATACGCGGGTGCGGGCAATTCTTCTATGAATCAAAGTGCACAGGTATCTCAGACGTTTAACAATAATGTCGGCTATGTCGGTCTGTACGGCGGAATGTATCTTGGTGATACCGTTAAGCTATCCGGTGCGCTGGGTTATTCCTTTGGTAACACCAGTGCAGCACGTAACAACCCAAATATCGGGGACTTTACGGGAGGCAATGCGACCGATAAATATTCAAGCAATGGTGCATATGTCGCGCTCAAACTGTCGCATAGCATGCTTGTTGGTGACAGTTTCACACTCACCCCATTTATCGGTGGCTCATATTCGCAACTGAACACGGGTGCTGTGAATGAAACGGGTGGGGGCGACTTCAACTATTCTATTAATGCAGCCAAGTCATACCAGGCCATCACATTTGCGGGCGCTGAGTTTATTCAGCCCCTAAAGCAAATAGGGGCTGGATCATTATCGTTAGTTGGATTTTATCGGTTCTCGTATAACTGGTCGGCAAATACTGACTCAGCACATACGGTGACAGCGACCAGTTCTGCGTTCGGCACATTTAATCAAACGGGTGCCAATATGGGTCCCGTGAGCAATATATTTGGACTGGGCTTGCAAGGTCAATTAGCTAAGGATCTATCGTTCCGTCTAGGCGCGATAGCTTCAATTAATACAAACGGTACACAATACGGTGGTGGTGGTGAGCTGCGGTTGCGATTCTAAGAAAAATGAGAACTTTATCAAGTGAATTCATTCTGATAGTGATCTTCGATTGTTCGATCAATTGGCTGATCAGCTCTTGTCCTCTGGTTATTCAAACCGTCCTATAACTAGACACTATAGGTTTCGTCCGTTCAAAAGGACGTTTTCAACGTGTGGACCTTAACTGTTAAGTTAGGTCAAGTCTGTCGCCGAGTTAAGCCTAGAAATGCACCGATACCAACATTGTTACGCCTGATAACCGACTCAATAACTTAGCTCGTGCTGTGCGGGCTACGTCGGACTTCATCAATCTATGAGCTGCAAATACTGCTGCGATATCGACTAGCGACTCGTTTAGACTCATGTGATTTTGGATCAAAAAACTTTCACGTTCAGATCGACTTGGGAAGGTCTGATTTAGCCATGACTCAAATGGCTTGTCGCTCTTTTCAATATTTTGTTTGACCTGAAGTAATTGCAGTCGAGACGGCTGCAGCTGATGGTGACTATTTTGTTGTCTTGTGCGGTCATCTTGACGATCACCAGTTGGCTGGAGTTGACCACCACTTAGGTGGGTAAGAGCTTGGCACTGGCCTGCACGCGGTTGACGCAGGTCTCGAAGCCCACCGTGGCCTCTTGCGTGTTTGCGAATGCGTTGGTGCTGATGGCCAAGGCTGCGATGCTGATAATGGTCTTGAAATTCATTTCGTTTCCTGGGATGCTTGATTGCTGTCCATGGGTGTTATCTGTTCGGATTGTAAAGCGCAACCACGCGGCAATTGCACCGTACTTGATTACTATCAGCATGATGGCTAGCGTCATCACAAAGTTGTTGTTGCTCATGAAGCTCGTGACCTTATGTTTTTGAATTTCTTTTTCACACACCAAACCAGCTTAGCGCGTAACATCCCGGCAGACTAGCAGCACGAATATCGCTTTTAATAAAATCGGAGACATCACCATGAGAACGCGGGTGCCTTATGAATGAGTTTTTTCACGATGACGAGAAGCTTCAAGAGTTGGTGCGCCTTGCGACAGACTACTCCTCAACAACCCACCACTTCCTACTGGTCCTGGGTGAATGTAATGAATTACCTCTGAGCGTCATTTCGCAGTTCACTGATGAGTATCAAACCCTGCCCAATACAGTCCAGCATCGCAGGCATGCTGTTTCCTTAAATGCACCCTCTCAGATCATTCCAGAAATCGTGAAGGCGCTCGCTCTGCGAAATGTAGCTGTTTATCAGGTAGTGCTGCTGTCCGAGTAGGGTTGCTCAGCAACTTATCGCATTCATTCAGGCTGCTGGAAAGGCACTTCCCAAGGATAAAGCGGTACGAACATCTGGGGCAATAAAACTGCTTGATGATCTTACGATGAGATTCAACTTTTTGGGTACTGGCTGAAACGCGCAGCAAAGTGTTCCAAACCACGTAACGTTAGCCTACGCTGACTTCTACATTCAATCCTGTCCTACCCAAAGGAATATCCATGAATAAGTTATTTGCTGAAGCTATAGGAACTTTCTGGCTGGTATTGGGAGGCTGCGGCAGTGCGGTGATAGCAACAGCGTTTCCACAAGTAGGCATTGGCCTGATGGGGGTCTCGCTGGCCTTTGGTCTGACGGCGCTGGCTATGGCTAATGTGATTGGGCACATCTCGGGTTGCCACCTGAACCCGGCAGTCTCCATCGGCCTGTGGGTCGGGGGCCGATTTGCTGGCCGTGATCTACCCACCTAAATTACGGCACAAGTGCTGACCGCATAGCTCTACTTCTAGGTCCCCGTAAAAAGGGGAAGATTACCGTTTGCCTCACCAAGAAAAGCTAAAACCACCTCCGGGTGGTTTTTTCATTGATGGAGCAATGTCGTTTTAAACGACATTGTTAACGATCTTTAGTATTATTTAGATCATGGAAGTGGCCAACAAAATCTTTTTTATCGTTTTTGCTCTCATTACCTTCGCTATTTTACTGAGCGCAATTCCACAATTTCAGGCTCCAAGGTCGGACTGGCCCAGTACCTATTGGCCATTGAGTACCTGTTTTTACACCCTTAGTTGCTTAAGCTTTGGGATTGCCTTATGGGTTAATAAGTTTCTCTTAACGATAGGCAATACCTCGCTATTAATGTCGTCTCTGGCCCTTGTGTTTTTATACCGCTCTTTGGGCGAAAAGCCGTTTAATAAAACACAAACCCTTCTGCTTTGGTTGATCCCTCTAGGCGTTGCCATTCTGTATGAGCCATTAAGAGTGGCCCCAGATACATTTCTTCAGCGAGTCGCCTTAATAACAATTACTCAAGAAATCTTAATTTCCTGGCAATTATGGGAATTAATAAAATTGTATAAAAAAGATCGCCCAAGCATTGTGGGTTGGATTATCTTTTTAACTACATTGACGCTGGCGGGTAATGTCTTTAGGACTTATCGGATTCTGACAGGCGATGGCCCAACCAATATCTTCATCTATACCGAAGATGCCTTTGCCTTAGGGCTCAGATGGGTTACCTATGCATCTAACATCATGACCTTTGTCGCGTTGGGAATGTTTTATTTTCAAAGACGGCTCTTAAAAGAAAACGAAATCAGTAACGCCCTGGAAAGATCCAAGCAGGAGAATGAAAAAATTACTGAGCTCTTAAAAGAAAAAGAGCGGCTTATCTATAGCTTGATGAAAGCAAATAAGACTGCGGCCACTGGCGCATTATCAGCATCGATTGCTCATGAGCTTAATCAACCTCTAGGCGCATCTCATCTCAATATCCAATTTCTCAAAATGAAATTAGAAAAGGGTGTTATCAATCCTGAGTTGGGTAAAGAAATTTTAGATTCTCTGGAGCAGGACAATAAGAGGGCGGCAACAATTGTCAGATCTCTCAGGTCAATATTTACTGAGAGTGAGTCTAATGCTCAAGAAGTTCAATTGAGTGATTTGATAGCAAAAGTTCTAGATATTACTAAACCTGATCTTAAGAACAAGAGCATCCAAATTCAATTACGGGTCGATGATGATTTAGTGATCAGAGTTAACCCCTCTGAAATCGAACAAGTCATATTAAATTTGCTCAATAACGCAATTCAAGCCTTGGCGAATTCAGCAACACTCCAGCGCCGCATTGCTATAGAGGCCAGAAAGGCAGATAAGTTTGCTCAACTAAGTATTTCTGATAATGGTTCTGGGGTTCCTCCTGAATTTAAACCCTACCTTTTTGAGCTATTGAGTACAACTAAGCAAACGGGGATGGGCCTGGGCCTATGGCTTTGCAAGCATGTTGTCACTAGATATGGCGGCTCCATCCATCACGAAGATCCCGAAGGGGGTGGTGCTAAGTTTGTGATGGAGCTACCTTCAGCAGTCTAGCTTTAACTCTTAGTGTCTTTTTAAACGACATTACGAGACACTATGGTGTTTGACTTGAGCAGGAATGGCAACACATAGTGTGCGTTTAAATCATGCGCACAGGACGTTTGATGGCGTGAGACGAGGCTCGCGCATCCCAGCTGACGAAACCGTTGCGCTGTCATTTACCAACAATCGCATCATGTTTGCTTGCACATTCTGTATAACGAATGACTAGTTTTAAATAGCTTTGCATCAAATCATCCCACGACATTGAGGTAATGTTATCGAGCGCTGGGCATTGGTTGGTTATGTTTGCTGGAATTGGCGGTCGTGATGGCTGCATTGAGCTCGCGCAGCCTGTCAGCATCAATAATGCAATCGCCGGGCAGAGGTTTTTCAATAACGACACGGTTATACCTTTCGATGATTTTGGGTTGAGCCTCGCGTAGTGTTGATAGCTGCGCTTCGAGGTTTTGGGATAAACCTTGCAATCGGATTGACTCTGATTGAAAGGATTCGAGATCGGCAAGGTGACGAATGTTTTCTGCGGCTTGGTAGCCCACGTGGAATTGATACTTTCCATAGCTCCACAGTCCTACCATGCCACTAGCCATGGCCATGGCGATAAGTACATATCGGTGAGCGAGTAGATCAATCATTTGACCTCCTTCTGCCAATGATCATCGACTACCGCTCCACCAATGTAGGCAGTTACGACCATCCCAACAAAAACATAAAAGGGTGGTGCAATCTGTCCGAGTTGAGCGGATTCAGTGACGAGTATTAGTAGTGGAAAAAGGAGTCCCGCAAGCATAGAGAGCCAGGCCATCTTTCGGCGATTACGCCAACGATCTGAGCGATTAGTCATGAGTTGTCATCCGCATTTAGTTATCCTCTGCTGCATAAAGCAGATTTTCGGCTCCCCGATTTGTCCAGCCCCGACCATAAATATCGAACTTTTGAAGGGATGCCCAAAACTTCAAGCGATGGGCCAGAAAACGTAGCAACACATCATTTGGATCCATGTGGTTTAGTGCCGCTTGAGATATCACTCCCCACTCTCCATCATCAGCTACCTTCACCGCGCGCTGTAAAAAGCGAATCGCGTTACTTCGACCGTGATTGACAGATGCATCGAACAGTTGAAATTTGACCGCTGGATGTGCCTCGCCACAAACATCCCAAAAGTCTCGCTGATAAATGGCCTTTGCCTCATCAAGAGTGAGATTCTTGATGTCGAGATAGCCGTAGGAACTTGCGGCAATTCCAAACTTGGTGCCTTTTAATAGCCCAATGCCAGGTGCCCCTCCTGTCCAATTGCCCGAGTCGCGTGGGTCATCGCTGTAACCCCCCTCGTGTGAGATCAAGCGATCAAATGCATCGTTGAAAGTAATCATCTTTTCCAGAACTCATTCCAAAGCACTGCAACGGCTGAGCACACGCCTGTAATCCATAGGATAGGCTTAGCAATCTTGCCCAGTACTTCAAGTGCAATAAATGCCCCTTTTGCAGCAGAAAAGGCGGCGGTGACTTCCTTTGTGTTCTCATCGATGCGATCGATCTTGTCTTCAACGCAGACGAGCCGTTCGTAGATTTCTTTATGGGTGATTTCTTCGTCCATGATGTTCCTTAGCCGTTATGTATTTCTTAATCGATATGTGCAGACGTAAAAAAGCCGCCTTCTGGCGGCTAATTGAGGTAGATGAAATGGGAAGTGTTTTTAAGGGCGTTTTTCGTTTAATCAAAATACAACTGGCATTGGTGTCCAGGTCGATTCTGAGTCATCTTCAGGTAACTGCGAGCCACCAGCGTATCCCGTTTGCCAGACTTGACCGTCATCCATGAGTAACGCGATACCTTGCTGACTACCAGTACCTAGTGCGCAGATGTCAGTCACCAGTCGATTGCCTGTCAGCATCGTGTTCACTGAGTATCTGTTGTTCGTGTCACCGACGCCTAGCGCACCGTTGCCGTTATATCCCCAGACTCTAACTTGACCGTTGGTGAGTAGTGCGGCTCCAAAGTTGTACGTGCCAGAGCCTCCACGGATTGCTTTAACCAGGGTTCCACCAAGCGGGATCTGGGTAAAGGTGGCTGTCGTTGTGCCGGGTGGTGAGACGCCATTGGCCCAGTAATCTCCGTAACCACATGCCCAGAGCGTGTTGTCTGTTTTCTTGATGTAGGTCACGGGATAGTCGTAACCTCCAAGGTAGGCATCTGTAACGCCCGTGCCCACAGCCATGACAGGGGTTAACTGTTGTGTGTAATTACCATTACCCAGCTGGCCGTATTGGTTCGTACCCCATGCATGCAAATTGCCCAGGCTATCCAGGGCCATGGCATGAAGGTAGCCAGCAAAAACTTTGACGATCGTTTTTCCGCTTAACGAGCCGCCAGTGCGAGGCATGGCAATCGTAGTATTGGTTGTAGTGCCATCTCCAAGTTGGCCATCCCCGTTATATCCCCATGAGTAAAGTGTGCCGTCATTTTTAACGGCATAGCAAGACAAATAAGCTTCGCGTCCAGCGGCGATTTGGGTGATGCCGGAGAGCACGGGCAATTGCACAAAGCGGGATCGATAGGTGGTATCACCGTGGCCTAGTTGTCCGTACCCGTTGTATCCACAGGAATGAACAGTGCCGTCACTACACAGCACTAAAGAGCTATTGGCATTTTGTTCACCGCAGGCAAGTGCCACTTGGATGACCGTCTTGCCATAAATGGAGTTGGCAGAATCTACACTTGCGTTAAACGGCACGCGTTGCACGGTTGTGTTGCCATTGGCGCATTGACCGTAATCGTTGTAACCCCAGATCCAGAGTTGACCGTTATTGTCGATGCAGTAGGTATGCGTCTGTGCTGTGAAGTAAAGTTTAGAAGCCCCCGGAAACCCGGGAGGAAAAGCCGCACGCGCAGGGTAGGAGCGTGAATATTCTGTGCCGTCTCCAATCCTAAAATTTGAATTCTGTCCCCAGGCACGCACACTGCCATCGGTCATGATGACGCCCATCGTGCGGTACAGGTTCGATTGAGTGTTCGCCGTGTTTTCCGGAAACCTTAAAGCCTTGGTGCCGGATCGGATTTCAGGGGTTGCCCAGACGGGCAGTCCCGTAGGACCCACTGTCAGCACTTGACCGAGTGCGCCTGCAGGAAGCGCCACCAGTCCCGTGCCATTGTTATAAATAATTTGCCCAGAGCTATTTGAAATCCCGGTAGTTCCCTGCGCAAAGAGATCCCAGGCGGCTGAGGCATCTGTAGGTGTCACGCCCATGGTGTTATCTAGTACGCAAACAAAACTGTCGCCGTTATAAGAAACCACGTCTTGCTTCATGTAGGTGCTGCTGGCGTTATAGGTCGATCGCCACGTAAAGGCGATTTTGCCAAGCGAGATGGTTGTCATGTCTTGATTCCTTTAAAAAATGACAGGTGAGGGGGCAAAACGACTCTCTTGATCGTCATCCCCGTCCATGGAGTGCGCACCGTACCCGTTGACCATGACTTGACCATCGGAGGTCAGACAATAAAGAGCGCCCGAGCCTGCACCGAAATAGCCCGAGACACTAAAGTCAACGACTGTTTTATCCAGGAGCAAAAAGGCGTTGGGCGCATTCGGTGTGAGGTTGTTTCCATTACCGACCTGGCCTGATCCTCCAAATCCCCAGACCACGACTTTGCCATCGCTTCGCAAAGCCACCGCAGTCTGATAAGTGGAGTAGCCGTAGAGGCGCAGCTTGGTGACATTGGTGAGGAAACTTCCACCGAGTGTTTCCCAGGTATTTCGGGAGACGCCGGAGCTGCCACCAATATATTGACCGTTGTATCCGGTCCATTTCACTGTCCCGTCATTCATGAGCGCAAGACTCATGTGGTAGCCCGCAGCTACAGCTTGAGCATCTTTGACGCCATCCAGGCACTTGATTGGGAAAATCGTGTTGCCTTGAAACGATGCAGGACCATAGCCAATCCCAAATCCGTCTCCGACATATCCGCCCTGATCGCCCCACATCCAGAGCTCACCGTTATCGAGCACCGCGCCATAGCGGCGATAAGTCCCTGCACCTTCCCAGGTGCCAGGGGTTTCGCAAGAAAAGATCTTTTTGACCGTCTTGTTCCAACCCCAAGGCATGACGGGCTGGTGAGTAGAGGAGTTGGATGTGAGCAATGAGGAGTTAGTCTCTCCCGCAGCATACAAAATTCCATTCGTTCCAATTAAAAACGAGGCTGCATAAATTCCACCTGTGACATAGATGTCTTTGATGGGAGTGGTGACAGACAAGGGAACAAGCTTAGGTGCGTTTTGGTTTGTGCTATTGCCATTGCCGAGCTGGCCATATTGGTTGTAGCCCCAGGAGTAGACGCGTCCCTGGTTATCTAGCAACCAGACCGATGGGTAGCCGTGATAGCACCGACCGACATAAATCTTTTTAACTATCGTGCTTGATCCCAGATCTCCATTGCCATTAATTCTTTGTGGCACCGGAATGTAGCTCGTAGTATTGCGCCCAGACATCGTGTCACCCTGATTGGAGCCGGAGTGCCAGACTGCACCAGTTGCATCGAGGTAGTAGGTGTCGTTAAAGGCCGAGATCACTTGCGTGATCCGAGGTGTGCCTGGAGGAAACGCCACCGAAGTGGGAAAGGTATAGTTCCAGGCAGGGTCTCCCCCATAGATACCAGTGCCTGTTTGCCCGTATTGGCGCAAGCCAATCATCCGAACTGATCCATCGCTCATGATGAATCCCATGTAGTAGTTTGTGACCGCATTCCCTGAGCAACTAGATCTTTCAGTGGACATGAGCCCAGTGGCAATTGTGCCGTTTCTGCCACCCATGAAGCGAAACTCCATCCCGCTTGCGCCATTGGAGTGCAGCACCATATTGGCAAGCCCCCCAACTGAGACGCCTCCCGTTAAAACGTGACCAGCGAGCACCGCATCTTGTTGTCCAAGCGCAAAAGGAGTCGGCACACCATTACGTATGACGTAAGCTCCCCCATCTTTGTAGACCACATCATTATTCAGGTAGCTTAAGTATGGGGAGTACACCCCCTTCCAGCGATAGCCCAGATTGTTGATATCAATATTCATAGGGCAATTACCAGTTCGTTGTTGTTAATTGAAAAGGTCAGGTTTTCACCAATAAACCAGCTCACAAAGTCAGTGGCCGCAAAGCCACCGGTTTTGGCATCCGTAAACATGAGTTCAGAGCTGTCAGCGGAAAGGGCAAAGCCATATAGCCTTGGCAAGGCGGCAGACTCAAAGAGTGCGTAGCCCGTCTCGCCTGCGTTGACCTTTAAAACTTTGAGAGCTTGCCCAATGAGTGAAGATGGCATGTGCGTGGCACTCACGGCCGAGGCGGCTTCAAGGACGCTTAAGGCGGCCGCCACCTCACTTGAATGGGCGTTTGCAGCACTTTGGGCGGCTTGAGTCGCGTTGGTTTGTGCGCTCGCCGCACTTGCTGTGGCGCTAGTCGCTTTGGTGGTCGCTAGGGTTGCGCTCGCAGCCGAGGCAGTTGCACTGGCGTTAGCGTTTGTGGCACTTGTTGCGGCAGCCGATTGACTTGCTGACGCTGCTGTTGAAGCGGTATCAACCAAATCTGCTACATCGTTTGTCTCTGAAACAAAGGCATCCAGTGCACCAATGAGGGCAAATGCCTTACGGTTAAATTCCGATGCCCCATCGGTTGGAAGGGGTGCTGAGGGTAGAGGGGTAATGGCCATCAGGTCAATCCTTCAATTTCTAATTCAAAATCCGCATAGTCCGGGTAACTAATGAGCGCTTCAAAGTTCTTGTAAAACCCGAATAGCGTGGTGGACTCGTATTCAGTGCTACCAATCCATAAGCAGGGCGTGGCTCGAATCTCGGTTAAAAAAAGTTGAAACGCATCGACTTCACTTTTCTCAATGAGTAGATTGAAGTTGGCACGCTTGGCAAAGGCTCGGCGCACAAGAATCGTGTCCCCGAAATCGTTTGTTTCTTTTCGCGAGTAATCCTGAATGCCCACTCGCGCACCAAGCTGCACCCCCAAACCAAACGATCGCTCCTGTCCAATCAGAAGAACGCCCACAGAAAGGTCTGCACCTCCCAGCAACTCGAACTTAATGATGCCATCCCCATAGGAGGGCAAATCTGTTTGAATGTTTTGAGTTGGTACGGTACGCGCGCTATAGAACCAGCTCCACCAGTCTGAACCTGTGGGCAGTGCCGAGAGGTCAATCGTCTTGGCGTAGACGATTTCTAATGCGCCAGAAATCGCGCTATACATCGTGACGTTGATCTCAGTCGCGTTGTTCAAATTCAGCGCGGCAATCGTATTAATCACCTGTCCTGGCTCCAGGACATAGGTGATGTTGTTAGGTTGTGCAGTTGAGGTACTGACCGAGGTATCAAATAATGCCCATCTGTTTGTGGGCGATACCTCAATCCACCAGAGCGATTCAGTTAACGGATTCTTGTTTAAGTTCGCAGCCTTTAGACTTTCATATACCTTGTGCGTGCTTGTGAGCATGACTCGTGCACCCAGCGCATAGGTCGTGGCAGCGCTCCACGCAGGATGATCTGATTCAGGGACGTTAGTTACTGGCCCCGCAGTAGAACCACCACTCTCCGATACATGCACCATCGCATCGGTGATCTTGATCGGATTGACGATGACTAGCGCATTAGGATCGGAGCTCATGCGGTGACCACCCTTTGCTCTGGCATCCCATCACCATCCCAGCGCTCAAGCAGGCGGGTCATTCTGGCTTGAAGCTGAACTACGGATCGAGCCTGCGCCCGATTGTCTTCTCGCAAACTACGCAATTCTTCAGCGATTTTGTTACCGCCAGATAAAAGGCCACTGGTTTGCTCAGAGTTGTAGACCATGCCAGGGTTCTTGAAATTAATTAATTCAGGGCCTTGTTCACCCACCATGGCTAGGCCCCCGGGGTAATAACCTCCAGAAGCAAAGCCACGAGCCTGGTATTCTTGGCTGCCTAAAATGCCTTGTTGCACTTCGGCAAGGCTTAATCCACTCCCCGTCCAACTTGCAAGACCTCCTGAGTCCGGTTCCCGACCCAGTAGATCCCGATACATTTGGGCAATCGAGGATTCCCGTGAGCTCGTTGTTGGGTTGCTCGATGGGTTGCTAGATGAGTTGCTTGCGGCTCGTTCTGCTGCAATGGATACACCGAGCACAGCCATCGCCTGAGCGACAGACATGACTGAGTTATTCACACCACGCAGTTCATTGATCTGAAGCTGTGCGTATTGAAGCTGCGAGTCATAATAGGCGCGGGTGCGCTCGACATCGGCGTCATACTGAGCTTGCGCCTGAATGACCTGCGCATCGAGCGCGGCGAGTTGCTTCTCGGCAATCGCGACTTGTTGCTGAGCAAAGGACATTTGCTCAGATCCAATGTCTTGTAAGGATTGAAGATCGACTGCAACTTGAATGTTGGCCTTACGCATTTCAAAGGCAGAGTCAAAGTTATCAGACGAAAGTCCAGCCATGGCCGCATCGATTGCATCCGACAGAGCAGACTGATCGGGCAGATACCCTGTGGTCTTGGCAACTTCAAGCGCCTGGGTAATAAATGCGGCTCCCTGGGCTGGCGTCTGTCCGAGTCCCGCGCCTTGTAACAGCGTCTTGATCTTGCCGCCAAGCAGATCAAATAGACCCTGTAGAGACGAAATGCTTTCAGTTGCGACTTGCTTGGCCGCATCGGCCGCTTTTTTCTGGGCATCCAGATTTTTATTTAAAGCATCAAAACTGTCTGATAGTTGTTTAAGCGATGCCTCGAGCTCATTGCTAATCGCACTTTGCACTCCCGCAAAGGCCTGATCGGTCATGCTCGAGAGTTGCTCAAGCGAAATGACGGAATTCTTAATCGCCTGCGTGACCGTCTCAATGGCTGCAGACTGAGCGCTGCTGGCCACGGCCTGTTTACTGCTTTCCTGGGCTGCCTTGATGGCTTGCTGGGCAAGTTGGTCGCTCGCAGTTACGAGCTCATTAAACGAGGGAGCGAGCTGTAAAAGGTTTGCCAGGAGCTGATCATTGCCTGCGGCTCTGGCAGATTCAACAAGCGAGCGAAACGCTTGTTTACTTTGCGGAAGTGTAAATCCGAGTTGAGCAAAAACTTTAGTGAGCTGCTCGGTCGTCTTGGCCACACGCTCTTGCGTACTATAAAAGTTCTGATAGTAGTAATCGGTCGATTTGATGAATTGATCCACACCACCAAACATCTCAACGAGCTTACTTGCTGCATCTGCGCCATAAACGCTTGCCTGCATGAGGCTAATGTTCAAAGTGTCAAAGACACCGTTAACCGTTTGTAAGCTTGTCGCAAGTCGGGTGAGGGTCGCACCCGCTTGTTCGCCTTCGCGCTGAACTGCACCGATCTCACTTGTCGCTGAGGACGCTAATGCGTTGCCGTAAGCGGCAATGATTTCATCAATTTTCTTTTGCGCATCCTGGGGCGAGAGATCTTTGAGGCTTTGCTTAACCTCAAAAGTAAAGTCGGAAATGTTTTGAGCAGGCAGTTTTAGGATATCTGCATATTGCTTGACCTTTAATGCTGTCATGCCTACGGCAGAATCAAAATACTTCTGGATTTTTGCATCCACCTGGGTGATTTCAGTGCCGCTATCCCCGCCACTAAACCATCCACCCGCTTTACTCCATTCCTCATAGGCATCGATCGTGGTTTTCATGGCGTTAAAGCGCACACTAATACCGGTGTCTTCGACCTGCTTTTTGCCTGTTCCAAACGCGGCGTTAACTAGACCGCCTACAACGCCACCAATCGCAGCCCCCAGAGGGCCACCAACCATGGCACCAATTGCGGTACCTGTTCCCACAGAGAGCAAAGAACTTCCACCCACTGATTTACCACCCGAGATCAGGTTCCCAAGGCCAAGCCCGGCACCAATCCCACCAACGTAGGAGGCAACCGTTCCGATCGTTCCTGCGGCTTGCATGATGGACATGCCTGCGCTTTGCATGGCACCTCCCGCTTCGGCTGTCATAAAGGCCGTGGCGCCCACATCAGATACGAAGTTGGTCACTGTTGCGCCCAGACTGGTAAAGCCACCCGTGACCATGTCATAAGCGGTCTTTAAACCATTGGCGGCATTCATGAGTCCGAGCGAATTCGAGACAGAGCCACCAGAGGCCACGCCTTCTGCGCCACTCCCTGTTGCTCCTGAGGCTAAAGCGCTTGCAGTAAACGCCCCAACAAAGCCCGTAATAATGGGCTGCAAGAGTGGGCGCAAGACCATGGTTTTAAACATATTTACCAGAAACTCTTTAGCCGAGAGACCTCCTTGCATGAGCGCATCGGTCAGACTTTGTCCGATCTGGTTATTAATACCTTTAATCTCATCAGCAAAATCCTGCTCTGCTTTAAGGCGGTCTGCATTAGCTTTTTCTTCGGCCTTTTTACGCTCATCCTCGATCTTCTTGTTGCTGTCGATAATCGACTGCATGGTTTGCTGATCAAGTAGGGCAGCCGTATGCGCATCGGCATACTTTGCCCACTCGTCCGATCCTTCTTTGATCCCTGCGTTCTGAAGCTTTTGCAGAAAGACAGCTTGCTCTTTCTGCACGTTATTCATGCCGAGAGCTTCGGTATCGAATTTAAGCTGAGCAATCTCATCTTCGATCGCCTTGATGTTGCGCAGCCGCTCTTCAGCCACGCGTTTTGCTTCACTTTCCGCTTGTTTGGCTGCTGCCTGCGCTTCTTGTTCGGCTTTAATTCGCTCACGTGTGGCATCGTTTTGTGCAACGATGGCTTCAATCTTAGGCAGATACTCATCCATAGCAGAGGAGCCCGCCCGAATGCCAATTTCTTCCAGTTTGCGCAGTGCAATGGATTTTTCCCGCTCGCCATTGGTCATGCCCATCAGAAGCGACTCATGCTCCATATTGGAGATGAGCTCATCAGCAGATAGTTTCATCTTGTTATAGGCCGCGACATGAGCGTCCGTTGCCGTACTCGCTTCTTTTGATGCCTTGGCTTGCGCGGTGATTTCCTGATTCAGTCTGAATTGAGAAAACTCGAGCTTTTTCTTAACCGTGGCCAGAGCCTCCTCCAGCGCACGGGTATCAGAGTTCGATTGGTTGTATTTATCAATCTTTTCTTGAAGGTAATTGACTTCCTCGGTATAGCTTTTGACCCCATCTTCAAGCGTGCCAAAGGGGTTCATAGTGCCAAAGGTCAGTAGTGCATTCCAGAAGCCTCCTGCAATGCGTGTTGCCGCAGACATTTCCTCCATGGAATCAACGATTGAGGATAAGAAGGGGCCTGCCAGAGTGAGTGCTGCTCCCTGAGAGCGTAGAGCCAAAATATCCAGCTGATCGTTAAATCGCGCAGCATTGTCGATGACTTCAGGCGTCACACCGGAAAGATTAATGCCCTCATCGATTAAGCGCTGAATTCCATCTGCACCCTCTGCAAGAAGAGGCGCCACACCTTGCCAGGATTTACCCAACGCATCGGCTGCAAGTGCTGCGCGCTGCTGAGGATCCTCGGTCTTGGCAAAAACGGCTGCCAACTCCTTAAATGCTTCGACCGGATCCTTGGCACTAATGCCGAGTGCTTCGTATTTCGTTGCATTGCCCCCAATGGAGACAGAGAGCTTATTGATCGCACTTGCCGTATCTTCAAGCGTGATCCCCGAGAGCTTTGCTGCATACTGCAAACCAAAGAGAGTGGTGCCCGCAATGCCAGAAGCATGGCTTAAGTCATTGATCTTGTCTGCCGCATCAATCGCACCCTTAATCCAGTTTGCAATCCCCATGACAGAAAAGCCAATACCGATCGCACCAAGTGCCTTGGTGGCAAGCTCAGTGCTTTTACGGATATCGGCCATGGCCCGATCAACGGTCTTGCGGGCCGCTTCCATGTCAGTCTTCAGGCGTGCAACATCGGCGGCCATCTGAATGACAAGGTTTGCTACTTGCATGGATTAATCTCTGTTGAGCTATTTGTGTTGTATTGACTGACTAGATTGCGCGAGCATGAAGGCTTTGAATTGCCCGACCACTTTCTTTTGAATCACATCGCGATCAAGTTGATGAGATGGATGATTTATAGGATCGCCATATGGTGCTGGACACTCAGGTTTGGATGCCTCATGAAGGCTTGCGATGTACTGCGCGGACATCTCGCGCAATACAGCAAACTCCCAAGGCGCAAGCGTGACGCAGCAACCTTCTTGCCAAGCCCTGAGTTCAAGCGCACTTAACCTTGCGGGTCCCATTGCACCTGACCCCACAAGCCCAATATCCTGCCAGTAGCGAAGCAGGTACGAGACTTCACCCACCTCTGGCAAGAGAGGTTCACCGCCCTGAGCGATGATTTGCTCGGCGCGATTAAGCTGCGGGTCAGATTCTCGTCGGGGAGTTTTTTCTTGAGGAGTGGCGTGCATCCAGCCCAATTGGCGGGCATACAGGATTAGGGCTTCTCGCCAACCCCAAAGAAGTTTCCCGCATCCCCTACAAAGGTGCGCACCTGGTCCGCGACGTATTTGAGCTTAGGCTCACGGTAAATCGCATCGATTCCGCCAGGAAAGGGGAAGTTCTCGATTCGCTCGGTAATGGCCACCAGGAATTTGGCATCTGCGTCTTTATCCTCAGCTTCCTTTTTGCCTTTATTGCCGATGGCGGCCATCACACGCTTAGCCGCCTCCTTTTGCATTGCCTCATTGGCTTTCGTAAAGCGAGCGGTAGCGGGCCCATGGACATGTACGCGCACAGGACTGCCTTGGTAGAGCATGGGCTCGCCATTGGGCAGATCAAGCTCCACCACAGACGTTTCAGCCAGAAAGAAGCTTGAAAAATCTTGCGTTTTATTCATTTGTGTTCCTTCTCGAGATTTGAGGACAGACATTAAGCAAAGAGATCCTCAACGATGCCCGCACCGTTGGCGCTCGTCGTTAACTCAAGCGAGCATGAGGCAGTCGTGATGTTGTCCACGGATCCGATATTGACTTTCCAGGACATGACTTTGGCCTGAAAGAAATACTTGTCGCCATTCTGTGTTTCAACACGAAACGTGTAGTTGTTGTCCGAAAGGCTTGCCGCTTTCATAAGGATTTGACCGGCATCATCGGTATCCAGGCCAATTGAGAGCGTAATAGAGCCCTCGTTAAATGAGCCTTTGAACTTTTGTGTTCCACGTGATCCCACTGGCTGGTGGGTCACAAGCGAATACTCGCGACCAAATTCACCCAGATCGGTGATCTCGCCGACCGGGGTGTAGGTGAGGGCCCCATATCCTGTTACATCAAAGGAGGCAGGGGTGGCCGCGGATACTTTAAAAATGGTTCCCGCACTGGTACGAACTGTCATGATGATTTCCTCATAAAAAAAATACCCACAAATTTGTGGGTTAGAAATAAAAATGCCCGCCACCAGTCGCCTGGGCGGGCACGACTCACCTGCGCGCAGCAGTATTAGTCTGTGGAAAATTCCACGAAATTTAATAAGTAGTCGTAGGGTTGAGTCCAGACGCCTGCATCGGTGTCTTTATCGACCGGCCCCATCAAGTCGAGTCGACAGGAGATGACCTTTTGATCCACCACAATGGTTTGGTGCTTAAAGTCAAGCGCGGCACGCACTGCTTCATGGATGGCTTTGACTTCGCCAATGGTTGTGGCCAATGGGTTGATCTGTATTCTGGCAAGTGCTCGCTGCTCGCCCACTTGGTAATTCAAATTAGGGGTGGGCTTGCTGTCGATAACGGTGTAAACAAGCGCCGGCATCGAGGTGTTGGGTGGCAGTTGCGCAAGCGCCCTGCGGGTACCCACCAGCGCAACAATGGCGGGGGTGTTGAGCATGGTGGCAATAATTAACTCTGCACTGATGGAGCGGGTACTTCTGGCTGGGGTACTCATGGATTTAACTTATTAATTTCTTTCGGTAATCGAGTTCGGATGTAATCGGCAAAGGCAAGAATGGCTCGGTCGCTACTTGAATCAAAGGCGCTTCGCATAAACGATTGTGGTTTGATGCCAGGGTGAACAATCACATCTCGCATGACGCCCGCAAAAAATAGACTTTTTTTGTTCTTAGGCCTGATCTCGTAGGGTTGTTTCTTAGACTTTGAACCTGTGCCCGTGTAATAACTACCCGTTCCAAACTCAATGAGGTGCGCGTACCAAGCCTCTTTGTTGCCTGCGATCAGATTGGCTCTGACCCATCCGTATTTCTTTTCACTCTTGCGAACAAAGCGGATTCGCACGCTCTTGAGCAACGCACCGGTGCGGATATTATCATTTGCAACAAGCGTTTTTTTAACCGTTGAGGCTATAACCGTTTGACCTGCGCGCATGGCTCCACGCACGACATTGCCCTCAATTTTTGCGGGCAGGGTCTTCAGTAGTTCATCCAATTCCTTAAGACCAAGCACATTAACTGTTGATTCTGTTGCCATTTACTCGCTCCTCATTTACACGCACCTGTGAACTGGACTCAATTTGCCTCTAAACCTTCCGAGGCCAAAAGCGTAATCAGCACGTTGCTCTCATCTTCATTAAGGGCTGCGTGAATGTTAAAAATGCGCTCTTTATAGATCGCCCGAAAAGTTGCGACTTTCCGTGTATCGACAAGTGTCGGGTGATAGCGCACCGTAATCTGGTGCGTGACTTCACTTGATAGTTGCTGCGCGCTTTGAAGTTCTCGACCCGTTAAGGGCTCAATCGATGCCCAGACGGTCATGAGCGTGTTCCATCCGGGAACAAGCGCACCGTAGGGATCGAGCTCTGTATTAGGACTTTTAATCGTGACGCGACAGTTGAGCTGCCCGGCACTTAAAATGCTCATATGAAAGGCACCTTATATGGATCGAGTAATCCATCGATAAAGGGCAGTGGATCAACGCGTCCGCGATTGATGACGGCGATCTCTTCGCGATGGGCATATAAGCTGCCGACTCTGATTTTGATCCAACTCTTAATGCCTTCGGGAACATCTTGTGGTGATCCGTAGCCTGCGTCAAAGGTTACGTTCACTGCACCAATTTGCGGCAGGCTTACGGGCCAGATCTGACCAAATACGGGAGTGACTCGCGCCGGTTCACACGCCGCATCCAGGACGTAATGGGCAGGAGACACGGTTTGCATAACCCCATTCATATCCAGATACTGAATGGCAGTTATCGTCTGAACAGGGCACTTGAACAGCAGAATCGCGTGATTTGGTAATGAAAAATTACTTTCACTCGAGCAGGCCATGCCCTCTTGACCGGCAAAGCGATCGAGGACCATTTTCCAGCGGGCAGTGATGAACTGCCGGCCAGTGATGGTCTGAGCCGCTTGCCGGGCTGCAGAGATGAGCGCCAGAATCAGTGCATCATCTTCATCAAAATCCACCCGCAGATGTAGCTTTGCCTCGGCGAGCGTGACAGGCTCATCAATAGGTGGGGTGACAAGTTGCAAGGGCATGGGTTATTTAGAGCACCTGAATTACATCGGCCGAATTAGCAGCATCCGCGGGTGCGTAAAGGGGATTGACGCCCAGAAGCTGAGCACTAATTTGGGATGCGGCTACAGCTACAGTGACCGCCAGGCGTACAAATCCATAGTCGTTAGACAAGTCAAAGTCGGAAGGGTGAAAGTTCACCAATACCTGCTTGTTTTCTCCGGTTGCCTTGACGATTTGAGTGATGGATTTACCTACAACGTCTTTGGCACCTGTGCCGGATGCGTCTTTGGCTTGCTGTAACTTCGCGTCAACGGTAGCGTTGGTGCCAAGTGTGCCCGTTTGCACGATCGCTAAAAGATCGTGAAACGCAGCCATAGAGATCCACTCCGTGGTTGCCGTTCCTGCCGCTTGCGAGGCTGGGTCAATGGTGGCGAGCACTGCGAGCAGTTCGCTGCCTTTTGCATTTGGATACATTTATTAACTCCGAATTTAAATTGTGAGGATTTGCTTGAGTGCATTTGCGCGCAGATTAGCGAGCACCAAGCTGGATAAAGGGCGAGAGCGTGGCGCTTCCCTTAGCTGGTGCCATCGGGGCCGCGATCTTTGACTGACCATCCATACGGAACGTCGTACGGAATGCTGTCAGGTCCGCATCGAAGTACAGATGCATCGAGGTCGCAGTCTGTAAGCCACCCGCTTTGGTGATCGTCTGGTAGTAGGAGAGATCGGCAAGCAGAACATCGCCCTGACCAGAGAAGGTATTAGCGTGTTGAGAGACAAATACTGGGCGACCGAGCAACGTGCCATAGGGCGAGACTTGGATGCTACCGACATTCAAGCCCGTAGGCAGGTAGATCGGGTAGTTGCCAAGGGTGAGCGTAAAGAGCGCGGGCAACACATCGTTATTAACGATCCACACCGCCTTTGCAAAAGATGCGGGAGGCAGGCGCGAGATCATCTTGGCCAAGTTCTGGGCAAGAAGCGTCTGAGTGGCTTGACCCGACTCCTTGGCTACGGTGACCGTTGTTGCACTTCCCATGCAACCGACAGGCACGCCAGTTCCCGAGCCAAAGAGAATCGATTCGTTGGTTTTCCAGCGAATGGAGGTTGCGATCTTGTCTGGCAAGTAGGTTGAAAGCGCATTGGTGTCATCCAGCAACTCATCGGTGACCGGTACCAGGGCCATGAGTTTTTTCAGGCGCAGGGTTGAGAGCCCGAGAACTGGCTTAGTACTTACAGCCGGCGTTGCTTCACCTTGCCAGTAGGCACGAATACCGTTGCTGCCCCAAGGAGTAGTTTCATCCTTCGGGAAAGCCATGGTGTTGCCGGTAATCTCTACGTTATCGGTCAGCGGCAAAAGGGAGTCTTCACCAAGCGAGAGCTGGAAAATTTCCTGTGCAAACTGGGGAGGCACGAGAAATCCACCATCTTGAGCGGAACCTTCGTTACCGAAGTTTGATGCGCTTGCAGCACCGCGGCCAGATCCAATTAAAAGGCGCTCATCAATCGAGCTGCTGGGCTTTTGTGCCTGGCAGACCGTTTTAAGAAACTCGCCCACACTCTTAAAGCCGTGTTTGGGATCCGATGCGAGATTATCAATCACGGTGATGACTGAGGAACTAGCCAGCTGAGAGGAGTGGTTCAGGTGTGCTTCTTCTGCGATGAGAGAGGCTTCACGATCGATGGCAGCAGAGCTTGCCTCGATTTTTTCCTTTAATACTTCAAAAGCACTGACTTCATCTGCATTCATGTCGCGATCTTCTGCGGCTGCGATATCAGTTAGTGTGCGGGCATCTTTAACGAGGGATGCTTTGCGAGCCTGAAGCTCTCGTAATTGCTTACTCATGGATATTTCTCCTGAAATAAAAAAAACCGCCTTGGTCAACATGACTAAAGGCGGTGATAGGGGTGCGATCAATGGATCGTGGTGGTGTGGCACAGACCTCTTAGGAGGTCGTTTTGTTACAAATCTTGGGCTAAAAATTCAGTATTGGACTGATTTAGTTGTTGTACAATACTTCTGTACAAACAAAAGGTGATCCCAATGACCATAGAAACTACCTACAGCCAAGCGCGTGAGCAGCTCAAAGCGCTGATGGACAAAGCCACTGAAGATCGTGAAGTCATCGTGGTGCGCCGACGTACAGGTGGTGATGTGGCAATGATCGCTGCTGACGAGCTCGAAAGCTTAGTTGAAACTGCGCATTTGTTACGTTCATCTAAAAATGCCGAACGATTACTTACCGCGCTTACCCGTGCTCGTTCAGACTCAGTCAAACCCATCGCATTATCTGATTTACAAAATCGAGTAGGCATAGATGCGTAAGGCTGAGCGTTTAGCCGTCTGTCACCCAGAATTTTTAGAAGACCTAGATTACTGGGTGCAGACTGATCGACGCACAGCCAAAAGGCTACTAGAGTTAATGCGCGCTATTTTGAAAGATCCATTTGATGGGATTGGTAAACCGGAGCCGCTGAAATACTTGGGAGCGGATGTCTGGTCGCGTCGAATTACGCAGGAACATCGATGTGTGTATCTTGTTAAAGCGGATCGCATCGATTTTTTGCAAGGACGCTACCACTATTAATTAGATCAATGCGAGTGCATTACGCGCCCGCTTTAGTTGAGACTGATTGCTAAGGGTATTGCCTCGAACATTGGCTTGCATCTTGGCAAGCAACTCATCAAAGGTTGCGATACCGTCCACCATGTTCTGAGCAAGCGCTGCTTGTGCACCCAGAATGCGGCCTTCGCCCATACCCGTTTGAACGTCCTGAGCAGATACCCCACGCCCGACGCTGACCGCTTGAACGAAAGCGTTGTAATAGTCATCGACGCGGGATTGCATAAAGGCTTGCGCTTGCTCATCGAGCGGCACATACGGATTACCTTCAACCTTGAACTTGCCCGCAGAGATAAGAGTGGGTTTAACGCCATCCTCTTCAAACGCCTTTGAGTAATCAAAATGGGCTTGCCACACACCAATTGAGCCCACTTCGCCCCCGGGAGTCACATAAAACTCGCTTGCTGAGCACCCAATCCAATAAGCGGCAGAGGCTGCAAGGCTATTGGCCATTGCAATAATGGGTTTTTGCTCTCTTGCCTGGATGATTTCGTTGGCGAGTTCACTTACGCCATAGACGCTTCCACCTGGACTATCGATGTCGATCAGGATTTGGCCGACCGAACTATCTGCAAGTAATTGCTGAAGCGCCGTACAAAATTGCTGCGTGCTCGTGCAACCCGGACCCGATATGTCATCAACCATGTTTGCTCGTTGCGTGATCACTCCATAGAGTGGGAGCACCGCAATGCTTGAGCCAGAGTTTGCTGCGGCCATCTGTTTACGGGTATCGCGAATTACGCGATCGGCATTAATTTGAAACATGGTTTTCTCACTTGCCGCCTCTCCTGCAGACCAGCGCGTCAAGATTCCTGTCATAGCTTGCAGTCGTTCGGGCATCAGTGCCCAGGGTGTAGTTAAAAACTCGGAAATCAGTAGTTGTTTGTTCATCGGTTCAGTCCAAATTGAATAAGAGAATCTGTCAGGGGTTTTTCTAGGAGTGGGCGCGCTTGTTGCTCTGCCCAAGTCTCGACGTAAGCGGTATCAAATCCAAACGATTGAGCAATGAGTTCTATCTCTTTAATGCCCATCGAACCCTTTTTTGCAATACGACGAGCCAGGCGGCTGGATGTTGACTGCACCAGCATGCGAAATCGTAAGCTAAGCTCGTGATCAACAGGGGCAGAAGGCAGTTTCGTGTCGTCTGCCGGTTCTGTGTCACTGCCAGGCACTTGGCCATCCTCTTGCACTAGCTCTTGCTCTTTCTCCGCCTCTTCGGCATCCTCTTCTTCGACCATGTTTAAGGGGCGAAGTGGTTGATCGAGTCCTTGTAGTGGGTTGAGGTTTTCGGAAACTCGCGCTTCGTTACGGGTCATCCATCCGTTTTGAATACCGCTCTGGTAGTAGGCCGAGCGACTCGCTGCATCGCCTCGCATGAGGTTGGCAAAATCAAACTCAATCTCGAGTTGGTCATCCTCGAGCATGAGATCAGACTCAATTGATGCCTCCCAGCGCTCGGCCCAGGGCGTCATGGTGTGCATGACAAACTCCAGACTTTGCTGCTCAATATTGGAAAACGTAGCTCGATCCAGATCCGCAATCATGTGAGGGGGCACGCGAAACAACCGAGCAATGTCTGTGATCTGAAATTTGCGCAGCTCCAGAAACTGAGCATCCTTGTTTGTGACACCCACTTCGTGAAACTTCATGCCGTTTTCTAATACGAGGACCTTGCCCCGGTTCGAGCCAGCCTGGGCGGCCTGGTACGAGTCTCTGAATACGCGCTTGGCTTCGGCATCTTTAAATGCACCGGGAAATTCAATCCAGCCACCCGTGGGTTTGGCATCGTTTCGAAAGAATCTCGCCCCATAGTCCTGAGCGGCAAGCGCCATACCAAGACTTTCCCGAGCAAGCTCAATGGGGCTCATGCCCATGAGCCCATCGGACGAGAGTCCCCTTAAGTGCCAAATCCGACCTCGAGGAAATACCGTCTCATCGCCATTTTGCATCCGTACCCGATAGCGAAAGTCACCGTTATCCATGACTTCCATTCGTACATGGTCGGGGTGTAGCGGCATGAGCTCAGTGATTTCCCCTTTGAGGTTGGAGATAATCTGACAAAACGCGTTCCCCCTAATTGCCAGATGGCCTTGGAGCATTTCGCGCCACTCGAAGGGGTTTTGAAATCGATTGGGTCTGCGGGCTAATAAGTGATAGAGCCAGTGGTCGGTTACGCGGTCTTTCCCACCATCGGCTCTTTGGCGATAAATCACGAGCGGCAGCGACGCCATGGTCTCAGACAAGATGCGCACACAAGCGTAAACGGCTGAGAGTCGCAGTGCTCGGTCGGGTGAGACTTGAATGCCGCTTGCGCTGCGTGCCGCGACCGGTTCAAAAAAGAAATCTCCCCAAGCGGTGCGATCATTGCTTGAAGCCTTGAATCGATCGAAGAAGTTAAATAGCCCCATTGTCTTAGAGCACCATCAACTCGTAGTCCGAACCGAGCACGATCGCGTCTCCTGGTTTAATTGCACGTGAAATAGCCATAATGAGTGCGACGATGCCGTCGATTTTGTTTTCCGCTCTTTCTTTACGTGGATAGATGTTGTCCTTGGTATCCAGATGGGCCACGACGTTGCTCGCCATCCAACTGAGCACCGGATCACCATCGTGAATGAGTTTTTTCTGAAGCACGAGGGCTTCCAGTGTTTTCATGGGTTCTGAAAAATTCAGTACGGTCGGACGCAGCTCGATCATGGGTAGCCCCTCGCTTAGCATCCTCGTGGATAACTGCGTGGCCTGAAACGGATCAAAGGCGACGGCTTGCACTGCAAATCTTGAGACGAGGTCAGATAGATCAGCTTCGATCCAGCTAAAGTCGATGACGTTTCCCGGTGTCACAGTCAGACGCCCGCTGCGCATCCAGCCAGAGTACTGACTGTTACCAGCGGCGTTGACTGTGTCCTCAGGTAGGTAATACTTGCCAAAAACTGCATAGGCATCCGCAATCTCCGGGTGCTGAAACACCATGACGAGTGCTGCGATATCCGTTTTACTGGCCAGATCCAAGCCAATCCAGCAGGGCTGACCTACAAATGACTCAATATCCAAGTCTGGATTGGCACAAGCGTCCCAGGCACGCATATCCATCCAGGAGGTGTCCGCATTGACCCATTCGTTTAAGTGTTTGGTCTTAAAGTTATTGACCGCACTGGGCAACTGCATGGCCTTGGCCTGCAATGGGACCAGAATTTCAGATCGTACCGAGATGCCCCAGTTGGGATTGGCTTTGATTAGCGAAGTCTCGCTTGTCCAGTCATCACTATCATCAAGGCCATAGATAATTCCAAACTGACTGTCATCTTCAAAGACGCCATCCAGTAGTTTGGTGACAAAGCTTCTGACTTCGTAACAAATGCCTGCGCGATTGGATCCGGCGGTTGTGATCACCCATAAAAGTGAGTTGTCCCGCTTACCGGTTCCTGTCTCTACAACGTCATAGACTGTTCGGGTTTTATGGGCGTGTAGCTCATCGATGCAGCCAAAGTGAATATTCAAGCCATCCAGGGTCGATCCTTCCGCCGAGAGTGCTTCAAACTTAGAACCCGAGGCCAGCACGTTCATGTTGTGCGCGCCGACGTTTACGTTAAAGCGATTACGAAATCCTGGACTTTTGCGTGCCATGGTCTGCGCATCTCCAAATACGATGCGCGCCTGATCGCGTGTCGTGGCAAGCGAGTACACCTCGGCGCCTCCCTCGCGATCTGCGGCCAGCATATATAAGGCCAGCGCTGAGGAGAGAGTGGATTTAGCATTACCTCGCGGCACCTCAATATAGGAGCGGCGAAACCTGCGTTTTCCATCCGATTTGACCCAGCCAAATACTGTGCTCAGGATAAAAACCTGCCAGGGTTCAAGCGTAATCAGCTCGCCAGCGAGAGGACCTTTAACGTGAGGCAGGCGCTCAATGAATCCACAAAGATTATCAGCGGGAGCAAAGCTGCGGCCTTCTTTATCTTTAAGCTTCGGGTTAAAGCGGTAGGGGCTTGATTTCCCTTTGAACTTTGCCAGATCATTTAACTGGCGCTTACACGCCATTTGGACCCAGCGGCAAGAGAGAATTTCACCTGCAACGACAGCTTCGGCATATTGTTTGGCGATCGCTGCATAGTTTTCTGAAGGCATGAGTCTCAGCCTGCAATATCAGCCCAGGGATCGTTATCTCTAGGTGCTTCACCAGGAGTGGAGATCCGAGATCGCGCTGCAGGAGTAAATCCCATCTCTGTCTCATAGACTTTCATTTCCATCGCTAATTCTCGAATCACATCCATCAATGGTGATCGACGTAAGATCCCACTAGGTGTTTTGACGATCATTCCTGAGACCCCGGCGCGATTGATCTTGGCTAGTGCCTCGCGGTAAAGGCCGGAGCAATTTGCCCAGCGCTCAAGCACTGCACCATCTAGTGCGGACAAAAGGCCGGGAGGCGAGTTCGCTACGGCGTAATTCCATGCTTCTTTGGCTGCGTCTGACATGTATTCCGGTGGAGTGCATAGGCTGCCAACGGGCTTCGGCTCATGCAGATTGACCCGGCACTTCTGCACGGTCCCTTTGATTTTCTTGACCGCCATCGGCAAGGGTTTTCGTCCGGGCATGATGCTCCAAATTGCATAAAAAAGATTTTCATTTTGCACGCGCAAAAATTTGACTACGGGCACGCACCACAGCGCGGCAACTGTAGGGATTTAGACCCCCTAGGGGGTTATAAGCGGCTTGCTGCGGTTTCACGTGCGGTCTTTCTGTTGTGACAAGACACGCAAAGTGCCTGCAGGTTTGACCAATCAAAACGTAAGCCGTTTTCCTTGATCGGTTGGACATGATCAGCCACCACGGCAGGCGTTGTGCTGCCAAGCGCCTCACAGGCCTTACAAACGGGATGCTCGCGCAAGAATGCCGCACGCACTGATCTCCAACGAGGTGACTGATAAAAGCCTCGCTCTGTATCAAACCCACGACGTGCACGGCCATATTCACGATGCACTGCGGCGCGGTGTGCATTACAAAAGCCAGGCGTGCTCAGCAGGGCACAGCAAGCTGGATATCGACAGGGAGTAGGTGCACTTGTTGGCATAAGTCAACAGATAAAAGATTTATTTCAACAATCAAAAAGGACTTGGCTTATCCGCGGATTGAAGCGTTCATACAGACACCATCAACTGATCCTCAAGGAGATCAACATGTCTACAAGCCTGACCGCTACGCAACAACAAATCCTTAACTTTGCTCACGAGCACACCGAAGGCAAGATCACCTGGTACCCAGACAACATTAAGGGCGGTGCACGTCAGAAGATCATGGAAAGTCTGGCCAATCGTGAGTTGATTGTCTGCAAACGAAAGGAATGGTTTATTACGGCTAAAGGCTACGACGCGCTTGGGTTACCTCGTAAAAGCCCTGTCACCAAACAAGCGATTGAGACGGTTGTTAAAGAAGCAACCGCTTCAGGTTCTCGAGCAAACAGCAAGCAAGCTCAAGTGATTGCAATGCTCAAGAGTCCAGAGGGAGCAACGCTCAAACAAATCTGCGAAGCAACCGGCTGGCAACAACACACGGTTCGTGGTGCCTTTGCTGGTGCATTCAAAAAGAAGCTTGGTTTGAACATTACATCCACTAAAGAACCTGGAGCCGAGCGCGTCTATAAGATTTCACTCTGAGCTGGATTGGTTATATCCATAAACTTCGCGCCATCCGTGGCGCGTTTTGCTTCTTTGCCCGTAAAGTCCTGCCAGCGCTTGACGATGACATCCACATACTTTGGGTCAAGTTCAATGAGTCGCGCGCGTCTGCCAGCCTTCTCGCAAGCGATGAGTGTGGTGCCTGATCCACCAAAGGGATCAAGCACGAGGTCTTGTGTCTTGCTGCTATTGCGTACCGCACGCTCGACCAACTCGACGGGCTTCATCGTAGGGTGCAGATCGTTCTTGTGCGGCTTCTTGATGTTCCAGACGTCACCCTGATCTCTTGCTCCGCACCAGAAGTGATCAGCACCTTCACGCCAGCCGTAGAGGATTGGTTCGTATTGCCTTTGATAGTCGGCTCGACCCAGAGTGAATGTGTTCTTGGCCCAGATGATGAAGGTAGACCAGCGACCGCCTGCCTCACGAAACGCTGCCTGAAGTGTGTCGAGTTCACTTGAGCTCATTGCGATGTATACGGCGCCCTTAGTCACGTTTAGTACGTTCTTGCAGGCAGCAACCAGGAAGGTTCCAAACTCGATTCCAAGGTTGTCGTTCAGGATCGGGCGGTTTTTGCCACGCATCTTGTCTTTGGCAGTGTTGGCGTAGTTGACGTTGTAGGGTGGATCGGTAAATGTCATGTCTACGAGCTCGTCGCCCAAGAGTGCCTGATAGTCCTCTGGCTTGGTGGCATCACCACAAATCAACTTGTGTTCGCCAAGCAACCAGATGTCACCAGTGCGTGAGGTCGGATTTTCAGTAACTTCCGGGACCGCATCATCGTCTGTCAATCCATCCTCAGAAGTCTCTCCGCCTGCAATCAAAGCGTCCCACTCTTCAGGTGAAAAACCGGTCAGCGCAAGGTCAAACCCTGCGTCCTTGAGCTCGGCTAACTCGAGCCCCAGAAGCTCATCTTCCCAGGAGGCGTTCTCTCCGATTTTGTTGTCTGCCAGAATCAGTGCACGACGCTGTGTGTCGGTCAGATGATCAAGGGGAACAACGGGTACGTCGCTCATGCCAAGTTTGCGTGCAGCTAAGAGTCGACCGTGTCCTGCGATCACATTGTTTTTGCCATCAATCAAAATCGGTGCGCCCCAGCCGAACTCGCGGATGCTGGCTGCAATTTGCGCGACCTGTGCTTCGGAGTGTTGCTTGGCGTTACGGGCAAAAGGGATGAGCGCATCCAGTGCGCGATACTCAAGGGTCAATGGGTTCATTGGATTTGAAAAAAGAAAACCCGCCGGATGTGATCGGGCGGGCTGAAATTGGGGTGTTGAACGAGGGTCAAATAAGGTGTGAAACTAGGTGATCTTTGCTACTCAAACCTCTGTCCAGAAGATAGCTGAAATCTTATCCTAAAACACCCCAAAGTGTTGCACGCTCATTTTTCGCTCTATTACCCGCATGACCGATGATGCCTGCTCATTTCCGCTAAAACACGCTAATTTCCTCACCGAAATTGCTTGATTAGTGATGTTTTTGAATGCGTAAGGATTGATCCTAGCGTGATTGATCATTCAGCGCATGCACGAGTTTGAGAATCGTGGACTTCCAGTGTCGCCAGGCTGTGGTGCGACACAGTCCAAAGCGCCTGCCGATATCCTCCCACGCATAACGCTCTGCTCGCATCCAGAGCAGCAGCCGCTCATCGACACTCAGGTGCTTCATCCATCGCATGACTTCAAGCATGGCCTCGATCTCGGCAGGGCTCGGTGGTGCGCGATACAAGGGGGCGTCATCACCTGCCATGCGTTCAAACTCTGTTCGGACAATGACAGGCCACAGATTGAAGTGTGTTTGCACTCGAACAGCAGGCAGGCGATGCGCGGTGCGTGTTGCACGGACAATGCGGGTGGCCACCTCTTCGATTGTCCACTCACTCATCGCACGCTCCAGACTTGACCCCGTAGAGCCGATTGCCAATGCGACGAATGCACTCGCGCTCAAACTCGCTGAGCCGTTCATCGGTTTCACACACGACCAGAATGTGCTCGTCTTGCCAACCACCACGTTTGATCACCTCCACATCGATGGATGTCGGTTGCAGGCGAGCCAGAGGTGAGCGATAGGGCTGCTTAGCTGTTCTCATGGCTGCTCTCCTTTCATCTCAATGGCCCAGTAGAGAAGGGCAAGTGCATCGGCCTCGTTATCGTCTGCAACGCTGTGATTGCGAGCCTGCATGGCTTGGATCATCTGCTCTTTGCTTGCGTTGCCTTTGCCGGTTGCATGCTTTTTGATTGTGCCGACCGGAACCCCTTCATAGGGAATCTGGTGATGCTCGCACCAGGCCGTCAGTTGACCCATAAAGCCTCCGTATGCGTGGGCGGCATCGACACCGGCGTGTTTGCGTACCTCTTCAAAAACAATCAGATTGATGTCGGATGAGCATTGCTTGATGTCCGTGAGCCAGCGCTTGAAACGTAAAAAGCGCATGCCACCCCCCTCAAAGCGCTGAGGCTTGAAGGATTGACTGCCGCTTGTGATCCGGCCATCGACTTCTGCAAGTCCCCAGCCGGTTGTTGTGCCCAGATCCAGGGCGAGGATTGTTGTGTTCATTTCCACTCCGTTTTTTGGTGTGGTGACGGATGGTGACGCACTTAACGGTTAACTCTCATATATGTGTGCGCACGCGCACGCGTAGGGGTTAATCATGAAGCCTGTCACCATCCGTCACCATGTTCATTCGTTTGACTCGTAATAGTTGCGACTGTAGGAATTGGGACGTATTCGTAGGCCCTTGAATCCTCTTTTGCCACCGTGTAGCCGCGTTGGTAGGAAACTGCGGGTAATGAGTAATTCTGAGAACCGCTTAATGGAGCCCACGTACTCTCCTGCGCGTTCAGCCCATTCACGCCAATTTGCGTACAAATCCGACGATGTCACTTTTGCTTCAGGTGTTAAATCGCAGCTTTCATCCATCCATTGACCAAGTGCATCCTCCGCTTCGAAGTACTCTTCGGTGGCTGAAACCACGCACTCGGGTGGCAATAAACCCTCGCGTTGCCAGGCCAGGCACCCCTCGACTGCCCAGGCCAAAATCCCATCACGCTCGGCCAGAAGTTTTTCTGTGAGCTTTCCGTCTCGCCTCTCGGGCGGGATCGTGACCGTAAAGGGAATCAAGTGCAGACGACGCTTCATGGCCTCGTCTACGTTACGAATCGAGGGCTTGTGGTTGCCCGCAATCAGTAGCTTGAACTGGGGGAAGTATTCAAAGAAGTCCTGTCGCATAAAGCGTGCAGAGACCTTGTCGCCACCCGTAATCGCTTTGACCTTGGACTCGTTCCAGCGTCTGCCCTGTTCGGTTTCTACAGACGCAACAAAGCGCGCGCCACGCAGGCCTGCCAAGTCCGTTGGGTGTCGATCGCCTCGTGCGTCCATGAACGTATCCATAGGGGCGCTTGTCGCATAGTCGCCCAGAATGCTGGCCAGCGTGTTGACAAAGACCGACTTGCCGTTGGCACCCGTACCGTAAAGAAAGAAGAGGGCGTGAGCGCTTGTGGCCCCTGTCAGGCAATAGCCCGCCATGCGCTGTAAGTACGATTGCAACAAGACGTCGCCCCCTGTGACATCGTTCAAAAATGCCTTCCACTGAGGACAATCGCCTTTGGGCGTAGCACTTGCGATCTTGGTCATACGATCGCCCCGGTTGTGGGGGCGTGTGACCCCTTCGCGCAGGTTCACCACACCGCCTGGCGTATTGAGCAGAAAGATGTCAGCGTCCCACTCGTCACTCGTGGAGGCGTGCCTGCGATCGGTTCTGGCCAGACGCTCAACGCCCCCGACCGTGCCGCTTGCCAGAAGCTTGGCGGCGAGTCGGTGCGCGTCGACTTTGAGTGCGGACTCCCGACAAATCGTTCGAATCAGGTGGTGCGACATGAGCGTCTCATCGAGTTGCCAGCGGCATCCTGTCCAGACAAGCCACTTGCCCCATGAGGCGCAGTAACGCCAATCCTCCCCATAGCGCGACGTAAATGCCAGAGCGAGCGCATCGTCGGTGGCCCAGACCGTGGCATCCTGAGAAGTCCTCGCATGCGGGTTTTTGATGCACATGCGTGGGCCGCTGTTAATGAAGGCTTCGACTTCAAACCCCTCAGAGAGTGCATCAGCAGCATCCCAGCCATCTGCTTTGTCATCAGGCGGCATGAGGACATCGCACGTAAGCGCCCCCGCCGCAAGGGCTGCATGAGCGGCGGCCATCGCGTACTCCCAGCCCGGCTTATCGCGATCGGGCCAGATGAGTACCGCTTTACCCATTAAGGGCGACCAGTCAGTTTTATCCACAGGTGCGTTTGCACCATGCATCGCAGTAGTAGCAGTAATGCCTGCGGCAATTAAGGCTTGCGCGCACTTCTCACCCTCAACGAGGATGACCCGCCCAGCGTTGACCATGCCTGGCTGGTTATAGAGCGGACGTGGATCCGGCGGGGCCATCTTGCGTCGCTTGGCATCCCAGGGTCGAAACTCCTTCTTGCCATTCGGTGGGTCGTATCGATAGACCACGGCAAGCAGATGTCCGTTTGCATCAAAGTAATCCCACTTGGCTGTCGCCGGTCCCAGCTCATCAACAGGGACGGTTTTCTTAGCCTTGCGCTTTTGTGTGGGAAGGGCCTGACCGACTAAGTCAGCCGCGTAGTGGAGCACCCGCGGAAAGTCGCCTTGAACATTCACGCCAAGGAAAGCTGCAATCAGGGCAAAGATATCGCCCCCGTCGCCCGTTGCGCGATCCGTCCAGAGTCCAGCCTTTTCAGCCTCAAGGACGACCTCAAGACTGTCGCCGGGACTACCCAGCACGTCCCCAATCAGAAACTTGCCGCGACGTCTCTTGCCTGCTGGAAATAGGGTGCCGAGGACTGAGTCGAGCCGATCAAGAAGCGAAGCACGCAACTGCTCTCTGGTTGAGTCCTGGTCGGTAGAGGCTTGCGTTTCATTGTTGTTGAAATCAAGCATTTTGCTCGACCTCCTTTTCTTTCATCCAGTCCATCAATTCGTTTAACTTGAAGCGGACCATTTTTCCGACCCGGTAGTGCGGCACGCCAATGCGCTCGCGCTCTTTGGGGTGCGTGAGCAGATACATGGGCAAGTTCAGGAAGTAAGCAGCCTCGCGCACATCGATGAGACGCTCTGCAAGAATTGGGTTGTTTATCGGTTTTTTCATTTGGTATTTCTCCAGCACCGGTCCTGCCAGGAGCACATCCGGCATTCAAAATGAGTGGGGTCCTGATAGGCACGATTCAGTTGTTCGCCTGCTTGCGCAGCCGTGATCACCTTGATGGCCCGATCGGACATGCGCTGCGCAAGAGCGGCATCAAAAGGCACGAGCTCGGCATAGATCTCCATCGTGTCGGCATTGATGGCCGTAAAAAGGGCAGGGTTCTCGTGTAACTCCAGATAGGCCTGATACAGCACGACTTGAGCGTGATAGATGGGCTTTGAGACCGCGAGCTTGTTCTTCTCAAGATCACGCCAGGATTTGGACCCAAGGCACTTGTTCTCCCAGAGCGCGGGGTACTTAAACCCGTCGGGTCCCGCGACAATGACGCCGTCGATATGTCCTTGCAGAAGGCCGTTCATAGCGGAAAAGCCAAACTGCTCGCCATTGGGTTTAGTCGTTCTCAGATCAAATCCCGCATGACGCAACCACTGAATCATGCTGTCTTCGTTGAGATGTCCTCGCTCAAAGATGCGCAAGATTCGTCCGGAGTGATTGCGACCTTCGTCGACAGGCGCCTGGACGAACTCATACTGCAGTGCGCGTTCGCAAGAAACCCCCAGGCGCGATGCACCTAAGTAGGTCCTTGGTCGTTGCAGCGCTTGTTGCTGTTGAAGTCCTGCATCTATCAGTGCACTGACTTGTCCAGAGATACTTGAAGCGGAGTTAAAGTCGATCATTTGTTTCCTCCTTTCGTTTCCCAGGGCAAGTCATCTTTCATGTCCGCTAAGGTGTGCGCCATTGGGTCGGGGGTAGGCTGCATGCCGCGCACAGGCGGATATTTCGACTCTTGGTGATGCTCTTGCATGGCATCGGTCCAGCAGGTCACGATCGCATCGATGACCTGCAAGGCTTCGCTCTCGGCGTAATCACCTAATGGCTTGTTAAATCCGATTTCACCTGCCGCCTCGCCAAAGGCTTTTAAACACTTCCTCATTGAGGTCAACTCAATGTCAGTCGGATCGATCATGGCAACCTCCTTGAGATTGATTCGCCCATCGAGCATTCGCTGCCAGTTGCCGTACATCGTGTGAAAGATGTCCTGACAGCGTAGCGAGCAGAAAACCCAATCGACTGGATAACTCCGGGGGTCGCCCACGCCGAGGCGTGTGTCGGCGTGGCGAAAACCCCGGGCTTGTCTTTTGCAAACCCAGCATTTCATTGCTCCTTCCTTATTGAGCCCAGCTCGGTTTGCCTGAGACTGCAGGGCGAGTCGCTTGGGGCGCAGCCTTGCTTACAGGGGGTGTGGTCTGATAGCTCGCAGTAGCCGGTGCACTAGCAGTTGCGTTAGGTGTTGCAGCAACAGCACTATCGGGGCGTAAGTAGTCCGGCTGATCGGGTTCAACTGCAATCCTCACGACGTTGCGCAAGTCACCACGGCCATCCTTTTCCACATCGATGCGTGCCACAAACTCAATGCCATCGATTTCATGAAAGCCCTGGATGCGACGGGCTGCCGCGGCTTGGGCCGAGTTGTCCTGCGGGTGAACATTGCGCGCAGAGTTCAACGCTGCACGAATGAAGGTGCGTCCCATGTTTGCCCAGGCAGGTCCCTTGGAGCTATGCAGACCAATGTTGGACCACATCTTGCGACGGGCATACTGGCCTTCTAGCACTACGAACTCGCAGGAAAGAAAACTACTGCCTGTCTCAAAGCTTTGGGTTGCGTAGCCACCCGTCCAGCCTTGCTCAGCATCATCGTGTCCACCAGGCTTAATCGTCATGCGTACCCGGGCAGTCGTCCCCTTTGGGATCAGGTCAAAGGATTGTTGTTGTTCGGCGTCGTTAAAGTCGTTCCATGCAGACATGATTTATTCCTTGTTTTTAGGTTGTACGGTGTTGGTTTTGTTGGTGTTGGATTGCGCGGTGTTCGATTGCGTCGCTGCTGCACACTTATTAATCAGTGCGAGCAGATTGGGTGCTTCAAGCATGTCGAGTTGACCCGAGCGATCCTTGGCTGGGTAGCCATAGGGGTTAAGCGTGTGGGTTACAAAGGCGCGGTAGGGCTCGCCATCTTCGGTTTTGATTTCAGCCAAAGTCACGACCTCATCGACGATGCCTGGAAGCTCGGCTCCAGTCTTCGATCCATCAATCTGAGGAACGAACACCTTGCGGTTAAAGTCGTCCATGCGTTCATCAAGGATGGTTACAAACACTACGTGCTTGCCACGAGCGTGTTGCAAATGGGTCAGGGCTGAGAGCATCTCTGTGCCGAGCAATCCATAGGCCCCACGCATATCTGGTTTGCCTGTTCGCTCAGATATGGCCTGTGGTTGGGATTTGGCCCAAATCAGCGCCAGACGCGCCAGCACCGTGATGCTGTCAACGAAGTAGCAGTCGTACTTGGCAAGCTGCGCTGGGTCGCCATACTGCTCACATACGTGAGCGAAGTGCGCCTGTGAATACGGAGCCTCGGCAGGTAAGGCTGGATTAGGTCCCGCCAGGAACACAACCAAATCTCGAAATTCCGGCCATGTTTTAGGGCGAATGGTGTCGCCCCTCCAGTCACGCACCGCCAGATCGCCTGCTTCAAGATCAACGAAGAGGGTGGTTTGTTCGGGCAGGGTTTTGAGTTGGGAGGTTTTCCCAATGCCGGAAACTCCAAGCATGACAATCTTTACGCCACGCTTTTGTTTCAGGCGTTCATCAACGGAAATAATAGGTAACATCGACATGCCTCCATGTATGACGGTTAAGGGCTGAGCAAATCGCAGAGCGGGATACGCCAAAAATTTCTGCGATTTCGTAAGTGGTATGGCCTTTGTCTCGGAGTAGAAAAATTTGCTGAATCTTTCTCTCATTGAGCTTGGCCTTGTTGTTCTCGACTCCACGCCTAACGGGTGGTGGCGTGCCACGACCCTTTTCAAGCATGTCCCGAGAGTTTTCCTTTGGAGTGCCTACCCACAGGTGCAACGGGTTCACGCACGACGGGTTGTCGCAGCGATGCAAAACAAGTTCAGCGGCTGTGAGCATTGCGCCATGAAAGATCTGATAGGACACGCGATGCGCTTTGGTATTGCCCTCGCTGCGTCTGCCGCGCCCAATCACGCCATAGCCATGCTCGTTTTTTGCACCTGCCCACTCCCAGCACGCGTCCGGGTTTGAATGAAGGCGTTGAGCAAATCGCAAACTGACTGGTGTGCAAGGTCTGCGACTCATGCCTGAACCTCGTCAATACTCAGGCTGAAAAGCGGTTTGCCTGCTTGAACAGTCCGAGCTTCAGAAAACTGCTGCTGCAATGCAGGAGGCCAGTTCGTATAGCGAGCCTCGGAGACAGAAAATTTGATATCGATGTAGTTTTCGATTTCTTCGCCTGAAGTCGCAATGCGCTGGGCAATGGCTTTGAGCATTTTCTGATCCCAGGAAACCTTTTTAGGCAGATCAAACTTCACGTGCACTCCATCGGACTTGATGTGGGATGTACCAAAGTCTCGGCCCGAGCCATGCAGGCTTTCGCGACTCTGCGTACCAAAGCGTTGATCCAGTGCGGTATCCAGTTTGGTGCGCGCAGCTTTTAGCCATGCGATTGCCTGATCTAAATTGGTATCAACCTCTGCTAACTGCAGCGCAGGCAACTTAGCGAGTTGAGAAACAGACATCTCAGCAATGTCAGCGGGAAAGACGGATATGTCATTCATGAGAGTTCTCCTTAAACTGAGGTGCGTTCAGACGTCGAGGCGTGCAAAGCGCTTTGTTCAAAATCCAAAATGGCATCCAGCGGATAGCTCACGCGTTTGGATAATTTGAGGTACCTAGGACCACGACCCTCACTGCGCCAACGCTGTAAGGTTTTGGGGCTCACGCCCCAGCGTTGGCCGAGTTCGTGTTCGTTGAGCACCCGGCGATCGGTAGGTGAGAGGTTCTCGATGACCTCTTGAGATATGCGGGTAAGTGCGGTTGCCGTAGGTGGCATGAATTACTCCTTTGACGTTGTTGAGGAACAGGTGTCATTGGAAAATTCGGGTAGCGAGGATACGAGGGGCTGATTGGCGAACTTGCTGGAAACTTCTGGTTCGCCAATGGTTCAACCAAAGAAAAACGGCGAGCATTGCGCTCGCCGCGGGTGTAGGTATTTGGAATTTAAGAGATGAAATTCAGCAGTCTTTTTTGCTCTTCCCATTCACGTGGCAAAGCTTCATTGCGTCCCCGAATCGTGTGTAAATTCAAGTGCCTTGGTTGGCTACCATCCAGAATGGCCTCAATGATTTCGGGTGCGAGGTTGGTCATCCGAATAACCTCGGCAACCCATCCTGCTTCGAGCTTAAGTGCTCGTGCTAAATCAATGGTTGATGCGTATTTCCCCTCATCGATTAAGCGTTGCCAGTAGAAGGCTTTGCCCAGCGTTTTGATCATTGGCAGATCAAGCCCACCGTAGTTGTCGGCTGATATCCCGGAAGGGGGCGTCAGAATCTTCCTGTTATGTTTGCGCCGAATCTTCAGTGGGACTACCGTGATGCGTTGACTGCCCGTCATGAACTGCTGAGCCGAGCCATCAATATCCACTCGCACACGGCGCAGCCTTGGGTTGCCTTCGTAAGTTGCTTCTGTCATGCGGTTATCTCCTCAACTAAACCCTTGGATTCTTCCACGTAAGGGTGAGCAACGATCGTCGGATCCAAGCCAATCCAACCATCTTCTCGCCAAGCAATGTTCATGCTTGATTCGCAAATGTCCACGCGCTCGATCAGGAGCTGAACGATGCGCTGTTGCTCTGCAGGAAAGAGTTGGTTCCAGATTTCTCCAATGCGTCGCATCGTGACGATCAGGTTTGGCTCTTCAAGATCGCAGGACGCTGTTTGTCTTAGATAAGATCTCCAGATTGCGATTAATGGTTCCGGCTCAATGAGCGCCAGCTGAATTTCGTTGATGACTGCGGCTTCGATTTCAGCAGCAGGGATTGGTCCTACTCTTTGCGTTGACTCTTCGAGTGTGCTGCCTGCACCGCGTCGCTTATCAAGATACGGTACGTAATATCTATAGGTACGACCATTTTTTTTCTTGGTCGCATGCGGCAACATTTTTTGACCGTCCGGGGCAAACAATAATCCGCTCAGTAAGGCCGAGTTCTCCGTCCTACGGGTTCTGGGGCCTTGCTTGCGTCGGTTGATAATCGCGTGGACCGCATCCCATACCTCTTGCGAAACAATGGCCTGGTGCTGGCCTGCGAAAAACTCGCCCTTGTGGGAGATTTCACCAAGATACAAACGGTTGCGCAGCAGACAAAAGATGAACTGCTGATCAATGGTGCGCCCGGCCCGGTATTGCCCCTCCTGGGTGATCCATGCCTTGGTGGTACGCCCCTCGATTGCGAGCTCCCGAACGAGGCGCGCCGCAGAGCCATGCTCGGCATAGCCTCGGAAAATATCCTGAACAAGAATGGCTTCTTGTTCATTGACAACGAGTTTACGTTCAACCACATCGTAGCCAAGCGGGGGGGTGCCACCCATCCACATCCCTTTGGCTTTACTGGCGGCGATCTTGTCTCGAATACGTTCACCTGTCACCTCTCGCTCAAATTGTGCAAATGAGAGCAAGATGTTGAGTGTGAGCCGCCCCATCGAAGTGGTCGTGTTGAATTGCTGGGTGACCGAGACAAAGGAGACATTGTTTCGATCAAATATTTCAACCAGTTTGGCAAAGTCAGGCAAGCTTCTCGTTAAGCGGTCAATTTTGTAGACCACAACGACATCGATGCGCTTGGCCTCGATATCTTGCATCAAACGTTTCAATCCAGGTCGTTCAATATTTCCGCCTGAGAACCCGCCATCGTCATAGGAGTCTTGAAGTGCGACCCAGCCCTCGTGACGCTGGCTGTTCACATAGGAGAGACCCGCATCTCGTTGCGCTTCCAGGCTGTTGTACTCCTGTCCCAGGCCCTCCTCGGTTGATTTGCGGGTGTAGATGGCGCATCTCTTTTTGGGGATAAAGGTCGCTGCGTTACTTTTTGCTGAAGGATTCGATTTCATATGGCCTGCCTTTTAGTTGCTTTCAGGCCAAAGAAGACGGGACCCGACCAAACGCAGCCTGTGATGCGGCGAGCGATGGCGGACAAACTTTTAAAGCGTTGTCCTTGATATTCAAAGTTGCGCACCCCTCGAACGATGACCTTGTGTTCTACATCGTCGTAAAAGCGCGTGAGCGCCGTACCTGGTAGCAACTGATCGGCTTCGCTTTGGATGCGCTTAGGCAGGATTCCGGTCTCTCCGATATTTTCCAGTTTGCGCCGTGATGTGGGTTTGAGCCCCCCAAAGGCTTTTTCCTGAATCTTGTAGGCAAGGCGCGACTCGAGCCAGGTTCGGTGGTGATGCCGTGGCCGATCTTCAAAGTGCTCGTCCCAAAGTGCCCAAATGTTCTGCATGGGCAGAAGTGGGAGTTGAGCAATCTGTGCGGCAATGGAAGTGACTTTTGATTGATGTGCGTGTGTCGACATGGGCAAACTCCTTAAAAGTTATCGGTGTTTGCATTCACGCTCTTCTGGCCACCAAAGCCAAGTTGAACCTCGCTATTGTTGCGAATAAGTGAGGATTTTTTTGCAGCCGCTTCGGCTGTGCGAAGCCGTATTAGGGCCACAGCAATCAAATCGATGACTTCTTGCTGCGGGTGTCGAGGTCCCGAGCCAAGATTCGGGACAGAGGAGTTTTTTTCGTTATGCATGGTAAGCGTTCCTTATAGAAAACCCATCTATGCTAGTGGTGAGATCCCCTCCAAGTAACGTGTTTTAGCGGAAATAAGCGGTGTTTTAAGAGCTTTTAAAAATACCTGGTTGGACTATTGAAATACTGTACGTCCATCCAGTATATTTATTTAAAACACCTCGCCGCCGGTCATTTGGAGCTTCCCAGGTAAAACCGTAAAAACCCGTGTGAGGCTCCGAATGGAGAGAAATAACAATGAGAATGAACTGGGTGGACATTCTGCTTGAGCTTCCCGCAGATGCGGTATTGCGCGAGTTTTTAGAGGTCAACGGCCTCGAGTTACCAGAAGATTTTGACTGGACTGATACCCCTGAAACAAGTAAGGCAATTGTGGATGCTGTTCTTGCACACACTGATTTGAACGTGCGGGACAAACTTTCAGCCAAGTTAAGAGCAAGCTCGGTGCTTGGTGATTCAGCGGGTAAACAATCCATGATGGAAGTTGCCGCCTTTGACTCAGCCGTGTTGATTGGTCTTGCGTCATGCCTGAGCGATTTGCATCGCTCATTTTGGTTGTATGTGAAATTTCCTGAGATATTTGATCGGGCGCTAGACATCAATTATTTTGATTGTCATGGTGGTCGTGCTCAGCAGCATGACTTGAGTGTAAAGACACGCCCCAATACTTCTGATGTGGCATTAGCGGCACTGAGAAACGAGGTGTCTGATTTTTATCAGCGTGAGTTGCAGTGCGGCGATCGAAGCTTGGCCTATGTGGTTGAGCGCAGTCCAGGCGTGTTCCTTCTGAGCGTGCACGTCAAGGATCTCGCCACGTTGCAGCTCGAGTTCGATGGTGATGATTTAAAGCGGAGGGTTGGAAATCCAAATATTCACTCTGCACTTGAATACTCATCAACTACGGGTGTAACGAGATCGCTTGTCAAAGGTGGTGCCAAATACCATCAGATGTTGCTTGCTGCATTTGCGCAGCACCTATTGGGTGTAAAGGTTGATGCTCAGCGGCTCATGCCCCCGACCCTTGATTTATCGAAACTGAGCTTGGGCTTTGATGTTCCGCAGGCGATGAATGACGGGTTCTCGATTCTTCAGGTGAAGTCCCTCACGCTGCTCAGCCCTGATAATCAGTTAAAGCTTGATTGCACAGCGATGGCTGCGAGCGATCGTCGATGTGTGACGGAGTTGATCCAAGATGCAATTCCGGATGTCATCAATCAGAACTGGACTGTGATTGCTTCGCAAATCAATCTGTACTATCCACCGGAAATTGGTAAGTCTCGCTCAAAGGTCGTGTCAGTTGAGGTCACCCGCAAGGGGCGGTTGAACTTGCATAAGTTTGACGCAACGATGCAATCAAAGCTTGAAGGCTACCTGGTTGCACTCGGTATTCTTGCTGAAGGGCAAACGCTTAGCGCGGTTGAGCAGCAAGCTGAAAGTTCGGTTAACCCAGAACCCGTCTTTTAGGAGCCACTGTGTCAGTGCATGAAGCCTGGGGCTTGTTGTGCCGCATGTTTGTGCGCGGTGCGCCGGTCTTGCGCGCAACGATGTCCCCACGTGAGCTCGCTGCATCCTCCCTGCTTGGCTCGGCAATCAGACCTGCTGCTATCAGTCATCAGCATGTGCTTTGCCCATATTGCAATTTGCATCAAGGGGAGGTTTTTGGCGATCGACGCGGTGGCAAGATTTGCCGCTGTCCGGAGTGCGGCTCAATCCCGCTTGGTTCGCAAGATATCGATGCACTTGTGTTGAATGAAGAGTGGTTGAGTCAAAAGTTGCGCATGGCTCTAGAAATCAATAGTCGTGATGGCATCGATCATGTAGGGCAGGGTATCTGGCGTCTGGGAGATTCTCGTAATACGCCAGTCATCTTGGGGCGCAATCTAAATGACTTGCTTCGCAACCCTGGGTTGCTTGAGGGTTTGCGTGTTGGAGATGGAAATTTACGGGTGATTACTCCCAGGCCCGTGGGGCTAACGACTCATCCATTTGTACAGAATATTGAGTGGCTGGTGCTTGAGGATCGGTTTGCCTTTTATGGTGGAGCAATTTCCTTTATTGAGTCTTCGGATAAGCGTTCTGCAGCGCTGCCTCATGAGACAGCAGATGTGAGATACGGCCCCTTCGCAGTCGACTTTAGATCAGTTGTGCTGCCTGGGCATGGTCATGTCAATTTGACCGAAGCCCAGTCCGCTGTGTTCTCCGCACTTTGGTCATTCAAAGGCGAGCCTATGCGCGCCGAGAGAATTATGGCTAAGGCTGGTCTCAAGAGCGAGAAGCCTATTGATGTGTTCAAGGTGAAAACTAAAGACAAAGAGAAGCCTGGGGCTGATCTTCCGCTAATGGCCTATAGAGAATTAGTAGTTACACAAAGACGCGAAGGTCTTTATGCGATGCCATGCGCTTCAGGAGAATAAAACACGAGGCGCTGGCATAGCCGTTAATGCTGGCATATGCCGCCATGTCATTAACTCTGCTGCTTGTCCCGGCTCCGCGCTGAGCCATCTGTCGTGAAAGTCAGGTGCAATAATCACAGGAGTACGCTTTTCATCTCCCAGCTTATGAAATTGATTCATCACTGGATGTTCATCTGCATTGACTGTAAGCATTGAGAAGCTGACTATTAACTCGCCCGTAGATGGATCAGTCCAGCGATCCCAAAGGCAGGCAATGCCAAATGGCTCTGCTGATGCTAGTTCAATCTTCCAACGAACAGCCTTACCGGATTCGTAGTTTGGCTCATAAAAATTATCAACTAGTACAAGTCCATATTGTCGATGCTTCCAGGCTGAACGGAAGCTGGGCTTTTCCGCAACAGTTTCGCTTCGAGCGTTATAAGTATGGCGACCTATCTTATCTTCTTTGGCCCATGAAGGAATAAGTCCGAATCGAGCAAATCCGCAAGCTACTCGATCATTTTGATGACTTTTAACGACCAGCGGTGCTGCGAAGCCAGGGTAGGACTCTGCAGGAAATCCCGACGGTAGGGCCACATCAAAATTATGTTTGACCCAATCTGTGCGGATTGTTGGCGTGAAGTTCGTGCACATAATGAACGGATTTTAAGGTTACTAACAGTCAGCAGACTGATAGTGAGTAAACAGCACTTATAACTAGGCACCTAGTAAAATCATTTGTAAGTGGTTTTTTATAAATAGAAATTAAAACAACTTTCCAAAAAAAAAACAGTACGCGTAGAATAAAAAAACACCATTGAGGTAGAAAACAATTGTCTAAATTACGGATGAGGTTTTGAATGCCTAGGTCTATTGAACAGGGATTTATTGATTTTCACAATAAGATCAAAACTTCTGTAGCTGAGACAAATGATGCAAAATCTCATCGAGCCTCAATTGAACAATGTTTAAAGAGTAATTTTGGATTAAACCGGTTTGTCAAAATAGGTTCTTTTGGAAATGGCACAAACATCAGCGGGTATAGTGATACTGATTATCTTGCGTGTTTGCCAACAGGCTCATTGACAGCTACCTCCACGGCATCACTAGTAAAGGTTAGAAAAGCCTTAGATTCTCGATTCCCAAATACTGGTGTGAATGTCAGTTCGCCTGCAGTGGTCTGTCCATTTGGGACCAAAAGATCAGAAACTACAGAAGTTGTCATAGCCGACTACATAAGGGATGTAAACGGTTTTAAAGTTTATGAAATCGCGGATGGCTCTGATGGATGGATGGAAGTTAGCCCCGATGCACACAATCACTATGTCGCAGTTGTTGATAAGAAACACAATGGTAAGGTCAAACCGCTTATCCGGTTTATCAAAGCTTGGAAATATTATCGGCAAGTTCCAATTAGTTCATTTTATTTAGAAATGAGAGTAGCAAAATATGCTGCCACCGAGCCTTGTATTGTCTATGACATTGACGTCGCCAGAGTTTTAACTATCTTGCAAGATAATGAACTCGCTGCACTTCAAGACCCAGCTGGTGTCGCTGGATACATTTATCCCTGCGAAACAGATGCATTTAAAACTGATGCTATTTCGAAATTGAATACGGCTGTTAGTAGAGTCGATAATGCGCGAGAAGCAGAAACTAATAAGGACACGAAATCGGCTTTCGAATGGTGGAATCTTTTATATAACAAGCGGTTTCCAAATTACTACCTATGAGCATTATTAAAAAACAAGAATTGTCTGAAAATATAGAGCTTCTTGCCGCCCAAAGACGTATGTATTCAAAAGCAAAAAACATTATGGGTTTTCAAATGTTGCTGAGCGGCCCAATTGCTTTCTGCTCCGTAATCATGGCGATACTGTTTCCTGATTTCAAAGGGTATATTGCGCTTTGGGGCATATTAGTTATTTTGTTAGATATTTTTGTTTTTACTCAATGGATAAAAATATTGCGTGAAAATGCCGCCAAAATTCAAGAGCTTTTTGATACTCATGTTTTTGGATTGGATTGGAATGAAATTGCAGTTGGAAAAAGACCTGAGCCAGAATTAATTCACGAAGAAGCTAAAAGCTATTGCTTCAGCAAAGTCAAAAAGACAAGTTTAAATAAATGGTACCCCGCAATCATTAATGATGTACCTGATATTTTTGCAGTGATTATCTGTCAGAGGTCCAATGTTTGGTGGGATGCAAGAGTTAGGAAGCGTTACCTTCTTTTTATTTGCATGACTCTTGTATTAATTGCTGTGGGATTAATTGGTTACAGTATTTTCGTACGAAAAGATGTGTTTGATTTTTTAGCTTTCATAGTGGCTCCAATAGCCTCTACTTATGTTTTTGGTTATCGTCAAATGGTAGAACAAAGAGACGCTGTGGAAAGATTGAACAAGCTCAAAGAGGCTTCAGAAAAAATATGGACTGAAGCATTGGGCGGAGAAAGTGTGTCGAAACTATGGACTAAATGTAGATCATTGCAAGATCAAATTTTTGATCATCGGAAGCGAAATCCACCTACCTTTGATTTTTTGTTTAAGTGGTTTAGAGATGAGAATGAGTCGTTGATGAATAAGGGAGCAGAAGTTCTTGTTCAGCAATACAAAAATAGTCTATTAAATCAGCCCTAGTACTGGTTTTTGACCCATCACTTGTAAGGTAATAATAAGTTAAACCACTCTATTCGACACACGTATAAGTTGTTGGAAATAAAGGCGTTTTGCGTGCGCCAGATCGACGGAGTTCACAGAAGTAATTCGAGAAGGAGAGGCAAAACATAAGATATAACTGCGAACGTACCCTTTGTAGCAAGTACCGGTTGGCACACGCAGATCGCCGGAAGCCCCGCGAATACTGGAGATGACACAAAAGAAGAAGCCCAACCGAGAACGGTTGGGCTTCTGTATTTGGTGGCCCGGGGCGGAATCGAACCACCGACACAAGGATTTTCAATCCTCTGCTCTACCGACTGAGCTACCAGGCCATCTGAAGGGCGAAATGATACACCAAAAAGGGTTTTCTCGCCTTCCTGCTAGAGGGGAAGGCAGATCCGGCTTTATAATGGTGCCGTTCAGAGGGTTATTTCGTCTGTTGTGATTAAAGCGCGTCTCGGTTGCTTGTCTGCTCCGCCGTGCTGGCAACGTTATCGGCGTGACTTTTCCAACGTTCAGCTTAACAACCACTATTAGTTAATCATCGCAGTCAATTATGTCTGTCAACGTACTCGCTTTAGGGTTAAACCACGTCTCTGCTCCAGTTTCGGTGCGCGAGCGCGTTTCGTTGCCTGAAGACTTAGTGCGTCCAGCATTGAATGCGTTGCGCGAGGCTTTTGGCGGTGCGGTTAAAGAGGCGGCGATCCTCTCAACCTGTAATCGCACCGAGCTGTATTGCGCTGCTGAACCCCAGGTCGCAGAGCGCTTGCCTGATTGGCTGGCGGATTACAACAAGCTCGATGCGGGCGATTTAAGGCCTCACGTGTACGTGCACGATCGCGGAGATGCGGTGCGGCATGCTTTTCGCGTAGCGAGCGGGCTTGATTCGATGGTGCTAGGTGAACCTCAGATCTTGGGGCAGATGAAAGATGCCGTGCGTGCCGCCGACGAGGCCGGAGCCTTAGGCACTTTGCTACACCAGTTGTTTCAACGCACGTTTTCAGTGGCTAAAGAGGTTCGTTCAACAACGGCCATTGGCGCGCAGTCAGTTTCTCTGGCGGCCGCGGCGGTTCGCTTGACCGAGCGCGTGTTTGGGGATTTGCGTAGTTCAAAGGTGTTATTTATCGGCGCAGGCGAAATGATCGAGCTCTGCGCCACGCATTTTGCAGCGCGTGAGCCGTCTTCTATCGTTGTAGCCAACCGCACGATCGAGCGCGCCGAATCGTTGGCCAAGCAGTTTTCTGGCACCACGATGCGCTTAGCTGACCTGCCAGAGCGTTTGGCCGAGTTTGATGTAGTGGTGTCCTGTACGGCCAGTACCTTGCCTATTTTGGGACTAGGGATGGTTGAGCGGGCAACGCGCCAGCGTAAGCGTAAGCCGATCGTGATGGTTGACTTAGCGGTGCCGCGCGATATCGAACCAGAAGTTGTACGTTTGGATGATGTGTATCTGTACTCGGTGGATGATTTGGGTGCGGTGGTGCAAAGTGGCACTGAAGCACGCTTGGCGGCTGTGGTTCAGGCTGAAACCATTATCGACGAACGTGTCTTGAATTTTATGCATTGGATGCAAGTCAGGGCCAATGTGCCTATTATTCGTGACCTGCAGCAAACGGCTCAAGCCGTACAAGCACAAGAGCTTGAACGGGCGCGCAAGATGTTAGCCAGGGGTGACTCACCCGATGCAGTGCTTGAACAACTCGCGCACGGTTTGACGCAAAAATTCTTACACGGCACCTTAGCCTCGCTCAATCAAAGTGAAGAGGCCGAGCGTCAGCAACTGCTGGCGTGGTTGCCCCGTATTTTCCCAAAGGGTTCTGATCGGCGTTAGCTTCGCTGTCAGCCTTCTTTTGTGAGCCTTAGTGCCTGGGCTTCGTTGTTTATTCCCCCGTAAAGACATTCATGAAATCTTCAATGCGCTCTCGTTTAGAGCATCTCTCTCGTCGCTTAGTTGACCTTGACGCGATTCTGTCTGAGCCAGACGCAGCCAACGATATGAATCAATATCGCAAGCTATCGCGCGAACGCGCCGAGCTTGAGCCGGTTGTGAAGGCCTTTGAGGCCTTCGAGGCGGCTGAGACTGATTTAGAGGGCGCACGCGCGATGCTGGATGACCCTGAAATGAAGGCGATGGCGCTTGAAGAGATCGACGATTGCAAGGGCCGTATTGAACAGCTTGAAGCTGATTTGCAACTGCAACTGTTACCCCGTGATCCCGACGATGGCCGTAGCGTATTTCTCGAAATTCGCGCTGGCACGGGCGGTGATGAAAGCGCCTTGTTTTCTGGCGATCTGTTGAGAATGTATAGCCGTTATGCCGAGCAACAAGGCTGGAAAGTTGAACTGATGTCTGAAAGCCCCTCAGATCTAGGCGGCTATCGCGAGGTCATTGTGCGTTTGGATGGCGAGGGTGTGTATGGCCGTCTGAAATTTGAGTCGGGTGCGCATCGCGTGCAGCGTGTACCGGCCACAGAGACGCAGGGTCGCATTCACACCTCTGCCTGCACTGTTGCAGTGATGCCAGAAGCCGACGCCGCCACCGACATCGTGATCAACCCAAGCGAGTTGCGTATCGATACGTTTCGTGCCAGCGGGGCAGGCGGGCAACACATTAACAAAACTGATTCTGCCGTACGCATTACCCATTTGCCAACAGGGTTGGTGGTTGAGTGCCAAGACGACCGTTCGCAACACCGCAACAAAGATAAAGCCATGCAGGTGTTGGCGGCAAGGCTAAAAGACAAAGTTCAGCGCGAGCGCCATGACAAAGAGGCCGCTCAACGTAAAAGTCTGGTCGGTTCGGGGGATCGGTCTGAACGGATCCGCACCTACAACTTCCCGCAGGGTCGCTTGACCGATCATCGAATTAATCTGACCTTGTATAAGCTTGGTTCAATTATGGAAGGCGATTTAAATGACGTGACAGGCGCCCTCATTGCCGAGCATCAGGCAGAGTTACTAGCAGCCTTAGGTGACGAGCACTGATGCAAACGGCGCAATCCTTGACCGCAATCAGTGGTTTGCCCCGCCTAGAGGCTCGGATGCTGCTTGAAATGGTGCTGGCTAAGCCGCGCGAATGGTTACTCGCCCACGATACTGACCCTTTAGCGCCTGAAGCGGCTGCGCAGTTTTTGACCTTGGCCGCGCAACGCCGCCAAGGCACGCCAATGGCGCACTTGGTTGGGCACCGAGAGTTTATGGGACACCGCTTGAGTGTCTCGGCCGACGTTTTGATTCCAAGACCAGAGACCGAGTTGTTGGTGGAAATGGCGCTGCAAAGCCTGGAAGACTGTGCTAAGCGTTCTTTGCCTAGCCCGGCCACGGGCAACGGTGCAGGCTGCTCTTTACTTGATTTGGGTACGGGTAGTGGCGCGGTGGCGATTAGCGTTGCACTCGCGTGCCCAAGTGCTCGAGTCGTTGCAACAGATCTAAGCGAAAACGCACTGGCGATCGCACAAAAGAATGCCCATCAACACAGTGCACCTGTCCAGTTTTGGCAGGGAAATTGGTACGAAGCCCTACCGCCAGAGGGGCGATTCGATGTGATCGTTTCAAACCCGCCGTATATTGCTCTTAATGACCCGCACTTGGCGCAAGGCGATCTGCGGTTTGAGCCAGTTGGGGCCTTAACTGACGGTGCCGACGGTTTGACGGCATTACGGCAAATTATCACTGGCGCGCCGCAGCATTTAATCAACGGCGGTTGGTTGTGGCTTGAGCATGGTTACGAGCAGGGCGAAGAGGTTACACAGTTACTACTAAAGGCTGGTTTTAACGCAGTCCAAACAAAACAAGATTTAGCAGGTTTGCCCCGAATAACGGGCGGATCTTTGTAGGATCCTTATAATTAACTATTCACATTTATTGACGAGGGACAGCATGAGCGACGTTCAAACTTTTATCCGCGACACGGTCACTAATAACCCAGTAGTGCTTTTCATGAAGGGCACAGCCCAAGCCCCGCAGTGCGGCTTTTCAGGCAAGGCCATTCAAATCTTAAAAAGCAACGGCGTCACCACCCTGGTCACAGTCAACGTGCTTGAAGACGAAGCTGTTCGCAGCGGTGTCAAAGAATTTTCACAATGGCCCACCGTTCCCCAGCTGTACGTAGGGGGTGAGTTCATTGGTGGTTCAGACATCATGACTGAGATGGACCAAAGTGGCGAGCTCAAGCAGGTGTTAACGGCCGCCGGCGCTGCGGCTTAACTCTTTGGGCCGGTGTCGAATGCTCGACCGCGTGTAGTGGCGGGTTGACCCCATGAGGGTTGCCCCACTGTGCGTGCGTTAGAGCACTGACGGCTTAACAAAACGCATCACTTGAGCGTTTACACCCAATTTCGCGGGGTTTGCCTCGCGAAGTTCTTCAGTACTCGCCTCATGTAACTCGGCCACCGCCTCGAAACTCGGCGGATCAAACGCCATATCCCCTTCGGGATCTGCAAGCCCATTCGGTTTGAGCCCAACAAAATCGAATAGATTACGATCCATTAAATGCGATGGCGCAACGTTTGCAAGCGCGTTGAAAATACTCCACGCGCGCGATGGGTGTTTCTTATCCCACTCGGCAAGCATACGACCCACTTCTTTACGTTTGAGGTTTTCTTGCGAACCACACAAGGTACAAGGAATGATTGGAAATTGTTTCCAGTCCGCATAGGCGATCAAGTCTGTTTCTTGGATATAGGCCAAGGGTCGAATCACGGTGTTCTTGCCGTCGTCTGAGACGAGTTTAGGCGGCATCGCCTTCAGTTTGCCACCATAAAACAGGTTTAAAAAGAAGGTTCCTAAAATATCATCACGATGATGACCCAATGCAATTTTGGTAGCGCCCAATTCGCCTGCAACCCGATACAAAATTCCGCGACGTAAGCGCGAGCAAAGTGAACAGGTTGTTTTCCCTTCTGGGATCAGTCGTTTAACGATTGAGTAGGTATCTTGGTTTTCGATATGAAAGGGGATGTCGCGTGCGCGCAGATAGTTTGGTAAAACCTCTTCTGGAAACCCCGGCTGTTTTTGATCAAGATTCACTGCGATGATGTCAAAATCGATGGGCGCGCGCGTTCGCAACGTGAGCAAAACATCGAGCATGGCGTATGAATCTTTTCCGCCTGACAAACACACCATGACGCGATCGCCGGCCTCGATCATGTTGTAGTCGCCGATAGCTCGGCCGGTTTCTCGCATAAGGCGTTTCGATAATTTATTGTGCTCGATGCGTTGTTTTTCGCTAACGTCAACCATCTCAAAACCCCTTGTCAAGCAAATATTCAGTGACTGCAGCGCGATCGCCCGAAAAAATCACGCGTGATCGTTTGCTTTCGCGCTGATGTTCATACATTGGATCGTAATACTCGCTCAACAAGGGCCGGATCCAATCGCGATGCAAGTCAAGGCTGCCCGTTGATTTTTGCTCGTCTAATGCCGCTTGCATGGCTGCCGCCAGCCGAGCGTGACGTTCGCCGCCCAGCCGCTTGACTAAGTTTTGCAAGCTCTCGAGCAAGCGCACTGAAAAGGCCTCGAAGCCAGCCTCGGCGCCAAGCTTGGCTGCAAATTGTGCACCAAGATCTTCGACATAGTCGTGCAAAATGCGCTCGACCCGAACCGGCATCGGCTCTTCAAGCCAAACGACTGAACTCGTTTGCATTTTGTCGCGCAAACTAATGGGCAGGGCGCAACGTCCAATCATGCGCGATTCATCTTCAAGGGCAATGCGTGTTTTACCTTGCGCGTGCAAACGTAACAGCGCAATTGCTAGGCTGTTGTCGAAGTTGATTTGCACGGGCTGATCGGTGGCGTGTTTGCCAAAGCTCGAGCCGCGGTGATGGGCAAGCTTTTCAAGGTCAACGGTTGAGCTGAGTGCTTGCACTACTTCAGTCTTGCCTGAGCCAGTCAAGCCAGACACCAACACAAAGTCAGACTCGACGATATGCTTAGCCAACGACTCGAGCAAAAACGTGCGCATCGCTTTATAGCCACCTACGACACGCGGGTATTCGATTCCTGCTTCAGCTAGCCAGCTTTGTGAAATGCGAGAGCGCAGCCCCCCTCGGAAGCAGTAGAGATAACCGTCGGGGTTTGCTTGCGCAAAGGCTTTCCAATGCGCCACGCGGGCTGCCTTGATATTGCCCGACACCAACTCGTGTCCGAGCTTGATAGCGGCTTCTTGGTTTACTTGTTTATAACGTAGGCCAACTTGATGACGCTCATCGTCATTCATGAGTGGAAGATTGCTGGCGCCAGGAAATGCGCCTTGTTCAAACTCGATCGGGGCGCGTACGTCTAAGAGTGCGACCTCTCTTGTGAAAAGTGAAGCAAAGTCATCTGTATCGGCGCGCGTCATAAAAGTGAGGTCATCGGTTTGAGTTGGCATAGCGTTTGTGCAGGGGCTGCGAGCTTAACCGAAAATTCACGCAGCTCGTCACGCCTAAACACATGCACCTTGACGCGTTCGCCAGCCAGATGGCGCGCCAACACACTTTCCAATGAATTGTTGACCGAGTCGATGCGTACGCCATCCAGTGCGACAAGAATATCGTGAGCCGAGAGCCCACCCTGGTGAGCGGCTCCGTGCTCAAAGACGGTCGCAAGCACAAGCTGATCGCCTTGTTTACGCGTGCGCACATCAAGCGTTGGCAGATTGCTTGCGGCTTGCCACTGCATATCGATACCGTGTTGGGCGAAGAGCGCGCGCAAGGGTACATCTTCGCGCCCATAGACCCACCTTGCGATGGGTTCTGAGACGTCGACGCCTGTGCAGTCTGATACCAGCCGCACAAAGGCTTTTTCTTTTAACCCGCGAGCTGCACCTTGATAAAAATCGCGACCATACTGCTCCCATAGGCACCGCATGACATCATCTAAGCTAAACGCCCCGTTGGTAGCCGTGCGAATGGTTAGATCCAGGCCCAAGGCAACCAGTGAGCCCTTGGTGTAGTAGCTGACCAGTGCATTAGGAGAATTTTCGTCTTGCTTGTAGTAGCGCGACCACGCGTCAAACGAACTCTCGGCCACTGATTGTTTGTGTCGGCCTGGCGTTGTAAACACGCCGCTGATTTGTTTGCCAAGTGTTTGCAAATAGTCAGAGGTATTGATGACGCCACTGCGCACGAGCATCAGGTCGTCGTAGTAAGACGTGAAGCCTTCAAAAATCCACAACAAACGTGTGTGGGTTTCTTTGGTGAGGTCGTAGTGCGCAAAGGCCGCCGGTTTAATGCGTTTGACGTGCCAAGTATGAAAATATTCGTGACTGACCAAACCTAAAAAGGTTTGATAGCCCTCTGGGGTCTTCTTTTGTCCAAGTGTGGGCAGATCTTTGCGTGCAGCCATTAACGCCGTTGAGGCGCGGTGCTCAAGACCACCGTAGCTGTCGCCCGTGACCATGGTCATAAAGACGTATTTCAGCGCAGTATCTAAAAACGGCGCCTGTTCTGAGTCGGGCTCAAAAAAACGGATCTGCGTTTCGCAAATAGCTTTGACATCGCGCGCAATACGTTTGAGATCCAAGTTGGGGATCACGCCAGTAAACATCATCTCATGGGGTGCACCGCAGGCGTCAAAGCGCACTACCTGGGGCCTGCCCATTTCGACGGGGTGATCGATCAGGTCATCGTAATTGCGCGCTTTGTAGGCGCCAAAGCCGTTGGCGTAGTCTCTGATGACCTTGGGGCTACCGTTGGGTTGTGCGGCTTGCGGCAAGCTGGTGAAGACACGCCAGTTGACTAAAGCTGGTGCAAGCAGTGTGACCTGACAGGGTTGCTCTTCAAAGCCATGCGGTCGCAGATAGACGCTGGTGCCGTTGAAAAAGCCGTGTGTCTCGTCCAGATGCGCCCCGCGCACCGAAAGATCCCAAGCGTAAACGGTGGTCGTAATGTGAAGTGGGTCAACGCAAGGTTCAACGCGCCAGCTATGGTTGTCAAGTTTAATAAGATTCAGGCGGCGATTACCCGAACGCGCAGAGATCGTTTCGACTTGGCGTGAAAAATCCCGAATCAGGTAACTGCCCGGAATCCAGGCCGGTAGCGATACGACCTGGCCTAGGGGGTTTGGCTGCGGAACCGTGAGCGTGACTCGATAGCGGTGCCCGGCTAAATCAAAAGGCTCTAAACTGTAAAGTATGGGTTTGCTTTTCATACCGCTATCTTATTTCACATTTCAGAGGATCCTCTCATGAGCGAAGCTTTAGTCTTAATCGAAACTCGCGGCCGCGTTGGCCTGTTGACATTAAATCGTCCGAAGGCACTGAATGCCCTGAACGATGCGTTGATGAACGAACTAGGTGCGGCTTTGCTTGCCTTTGACGCTAACGATGAGGTTGGTTGTATTGTTATTACAGGCAGCGAAAAGGCGTTTGCGGCTGGGGCTGATATCGCAGCGATGAAAGATTGGTCGTACATGGACGTCTATCGTACCGATTACATTACCCGCAACTGGGAGACCATCCGCCGTGTGCGCAAGCCTGTCATTGCGGCGGTGGCGGGTTACGCTCTGGGCGGCGGTTGTGAGTTGGCCATGATGTGCGACTTCATTATTGCGGCTGATACTGCCAAATTTGGCCAACCCGAAATCAAGATTGGAGCGATTCCTGGCTCGGGTGGGACGCAGCGTTTGCCTCGCGCGGTTGGCAAATCAAAGGCCATGGATATGGTGTTGACCGCGCGCATGATGGACGCGACTGAAGCCGAGCGCGCAGGGCTGGTCTCTCGGGTGGTAGCGTCCGCTAGCCTGCTTGACGAGGCGATTGAGGCTGCAACCGTGATCTGCGGCATGTCTTTGCCAATGGTGATGATGGCCAAAGAGGCTGTCAACCGTGCGTTTGAGTCCTCGCTGCACGAAGGTGTCTTATTTGAGCGCCGGCAGTTTCATGCCTGCTTTGCGACTGAAGATCAAAAAGAGGGGATGGCGGCCTTTGTTGAGAAACGTAAGCCCAACTTTAAGCATCGCTGAGCCCCGACCCTTGGTGTAACAGCGCCAGTTGCTCCTAGAGAAGTCAAAGCCTGTGCAAAGCCTCTAAGGGTTTGCATGGGGGCGTAAAGTTGGATACAATGCGTAGGCTTTGCTGTGAGAGAAAAGTGTACGAAGCCGAATCCGCAGAAAAGATTGTCCTGACTCTTGCAGAACGACAGCAAATTGATCATCGCGCACGGCGAGATTTGGTCGATGTGGTTGTGTCGCAAATTTTGTCGGGGCTATTAATTGCAGTGATTTGTTGGGTTGTGGCAAGTCGTTCGGCGGCAATGTCTTCACTGGCCGGCACGGGAGCCTATGTGTTGCCCAACGCGGTTTTTGCGTTAAGGCTGTGGCTGTCGACCTACCGTCCAGGCGGGGCAAGTCCAGAATTGTTTTTTATTGGCGAGTTTTTAAAGATTGGCGCCACAATTTTGTTGTTGTGGTTGGTCGCTTGGCTTGGTGGTGATCAAGTGCAGTGGCCGGCGGTACTGGTGGGTTTGGTGGCGGCGCTGAAAGGCTACGCGGTGCTGTTGGTGATAAAAGGCTTTCGAGCCAAATGAATCGTACGGGTCGGCTGAAACAGCGGGCTTTTTATTAACAAGCATTTCAGCGTCTCGGCGCTGTGTTTGGTCAAGATGCAAAGTAGAGATCAATATGGCTGCTGAAAGTGGTGTATCGCCTCAGGCTGAATATATTCAGCACCATTTGGTGCATTACAACAATCTAGGCGTAAAGCAAGGCGCGATCGCTGATTTCAGCGTCATCAACTACGACACCGTTTTTTGGTCTAGTTTGACTGGCTTAATTGTTGTGTTGGTGATGTGGTTGGCAGCTCGGCGCGCAACGTCTGGTGTCCCAAGTCGCTTTCAAAACGCCGTCGAAATGTTAATCGATATGGTTGATCAGCAGGCGCGCAGTATAGTGCCGAGTGAGGCCACGCGAAAATTTGTCTCTCCCCTGGCTTTGACAGTGTTTGTTTGGATCATTTTGATGAACGTGCTCGACTTGATTCCAGTCGATCTTCCACATCAAATATTTCATCTGTTCGGATTGGGCGAAAAGGTCGGCGATCCTTTACATTTCCACCGTATCCTCCCTACTGCAGACCTGAATGCGCCAATGGGTATGGCGATGGGCGTGTTGCTGCTGATGTTCTACTACGGCATCAAAATTAAAAACCCAGTTGGTTTTGTGAAAGAGTTGTTCACAGCCCCGTTTCATGGTCACGGTTTCACTGCGGTGCTTTTGGCGCCAGCAAATTTGTTACTGAATGTGATTGAGTATGCGGCTAAGTCTGTCTCGCTAGGCATGCGGTTGTTTGGCAACATGTTCGCAGGCGAACTTGTATTTATGCTGATCGCTTTGCTTGGTGGTGCCTGGACCGGCTTTAACGTGATGAGTGTCAGCTTGGGCATTGGCCATATTTTGGCGGGCTCAATTTGGGCGCTCTTTCATATTTTGATTGTTTTGTTGCAGGGTTTTATTTTCATGATGCTGACGCTTGTGTACATCGGGCAGGCTCACGAAGGGCATTAAAAGTTAATTGAAAGGTGCTGTTGCTTGATCAAAAAAGTGAATGGCGCAAATTTTTTTAGTTTCCATTTTATTATTTTTTTTATTCTTAGATCCTAACAAGGAGTTGTCATGTCCAACGTCGCTCTCGTTGCTCTCGCTTGCGGTTTAATCATTGGTTTAGGTGCATTGGGCGCCTGCATCGGCATCGGAATGATGGGTGGCAAGTACCTCGAATCTGCCGCACGTCAGCCTGAGTTGATGAACGCCCTGCAGACCAAAATGTTTTTGCTGGCAGGCTTGATCGATGCGGCTTTTCTGATCGGCGTGGGTATTGCCATGTTGTTCGCCTTTGCCAGTCCGTTCGGCAAGTAATGTATGTACCTGCCAGCTTCGGTATGAAGCTGGTAAATCCACCGTTTGCAGGCTTGTTGGCGGTGGCTCATTGATCTGTGCTCTTAGACATTTTGTCGACTGAGCTCAAGTTGTAATAGGGAAACGACCGTGAATCTGAACGCGACGATCTTTTTCCAGATGATCGTGTTCTTTGTCTTGGCGTGGGTCACGATGAAATTCATCTGGCCCCCTTTGACGAAGGCAATCGACGAGCGACGCCAAAAAATCGCTGAAGGCTTAGCTGCTGCCGAAAAAGGCAAAGCAGACTTGGCTCAGGCTCAGGCGCGAGTTGGTTTGATCGAGGCATCTGCGAAATCTGAATTACATGCACGCATGACGGATGCTGAGAAGCACGCAACGCAGATCATTGAGCAGGCGCGTGCTGAGGCTGAAATTGAGCGTGCTCGCATCTTGGCGCAGGCGAAGCAGGATGCCGCCCAAGAAGTCACACGTGCTCGCGATGCCCTGCGCAATGACGTAGCCAATTTGGCTGTGAAAGGTGCCGAGCAAATCCTGAAGCGTGAAGTTAACGCAAGTGCTCACGCCGAGCTGCTCACGCAGCTTAAGGCTCAGCTTTAAACTCAGGGATACGCCATGGCAGAACTTTCCACCCTCGCGCGCCCCTACTCTGAGGCCTTGTTTGCTGTTGCCAAAGGTAACAGTGGTGGTCTGGGCGTTTGGGCTGAGCAAGCACAACGGCTAGCGCATGTGGCGGCTAATGGTAATGTGCGTTCGGCGATGGCCGATCCGCGTTTAACTAATACGCAGCGTGCCGATATCTTCTTAAGTTTGGTGCAGCCAGCGGTCGACAAGCATTTTAAAAACTTTGTCGAATTGCTAATTGCGAACGGCCGGTTGTTACTTTTGCCGCAAATAGCACAGCAATTTCAAGCCCTCAAAGACGAAGCTGAGGGTGTGGCGCAAGCAAATATCACCAGCGCATTTCCGATGTCTGAAGATCAGATCTCACAACTCATTGCGTTGTTAGAACCGAAATTCGGTCTCAAGCTAAAGCCCCACGTAACCGTAGATGCCGCCTTAATTGGTGGAGTCCGCGTGCTCGTGGGTGACCACGTACTCGATACATCCGTGCAAGCTCAGTTAGTACGCATGCGCGACACGCTGGCGGCTTAACCGTCAGTTAAAAGATTTCAGGAGTCTGAACATGCAACTCAATCCGTCAGAGATTAGCGAAATTCTCAAGAGCCGAATCGAAGGTTTGGGCACTTCGTCCGACATTCGTACACAGGGCACGGTCGTTTCCGTGACCGACGGCATCACCCGTATTCACGGTCTTTCAGACGCGATGCAAGGTGAAATGCTTGAGTTTCCAAACAATGTGTTTGGTTTGGCCTTGAACCTCGAGCGCGACTCTGTTGGCGCCGTGGTTTTGGGTGACTATACGGGTATTTCTGAAGGCGATCCAGTTAAAACAACTGGTCGCATTCTTGAGGTTCCAGTTGGCCCCGAGCTGCTCGGTCGCGTGGTTAACGCCTTGGGCGTGCCAATCGACGGCAAGGGCCCGGTTAATGCTAAAGAAACCGACATTATCGAAAAAGTGGCGCCTGGCGTGATTGCGCGTCAATCTGTGTCGCAGCCAATGCAAACTGGTTTGAAGTCAATTGATGCAATGGTGCCAATCGGACGCGGCCAGCGTGAGTTGATTATTGGTGATCGTCAAACAGGCAAAACCGCTGTTGCCGTTGATGCCATTATTAATCAAAAAGGTAAAAACGTTAAGTGTATTTACGTTGCTATTGGTCAAAAGGCCTCAACGATTAATAACGTGCTGCGTAAGCTCGAAGAGCACGGCGCAATGGAATACACCACAATTGTTGCTGCTACGGCGTCTGACTCGGCTGCAATGCAGTATTTGTCAGCCTACGCCGGTTGCACCATGGGTGAATATTTTCGCGATCGCGGCGAAGACGCCCTGATTGTTTATGACGATTTGACCAAACAGGCTTTTGCTTATCGTCAAGTGTCACTGCTGCTGCGTCGTCCGCCAGGCCGTGAAGCTTATCCAGGCGATGTGTTCTATCTGCACTCACGTTTGCTTGAACGCGCTGCACGCGTGAACGAAGCTTATGTTGAGAAGTTCACCAAAGGCGCCGTTAAAGGTAAAACTGGTTCTTTGACAGCACTGCCAATTATCGAAACCCAAGCGGGTGACGTGTCTGCTTTCGTGCCGACTAACGTGATTTCGATTACTGACGGTCAGATCTTTCTTGAAACAGATTTGTTTAATGCTGGTGTGCGCCCTGCTATCAACGCCGGTATTTCGGTATCGCGTGTGGGCGGTGCGGCTCAAACGAAGATCATTAAAAAGCTGTCTGGCGGTATTCGTACTGACTTGGCGCAGTATCGTGAATTGGCAGCTTTCGCGCAGTTTGCGTCTGACCTTGACGATGCAACGCGCCGCCAGCTCGAGCGCGGTAAGCGCGTGGTTGAGCTCTTGAAGCAGCCGCAGTACCAACCTTTGCAGGTCTGGGAACTCGGTGTGATCCTGTTTGCTGCGAATAATGGCTACCTTGATGATGTTGATGTTTCCAGTGTCTTGCCGTTTGAGAAAGGTCTGAAAGACCACCTCAAAAACAAAAACGCTGCAATGATCGAACGCATTGAAAGTTCAAAAGAGTTGTCCAAGGATGACGAAGCCGAACTTGTTACTGCGTTGAGTGAATTTAAAAAGCACGGTACGTTCTAACGAGCCCGCTATCGGATCATCGCTGGCAACTGCTGCTATAGGTGATCCAAAGCAAATGGTCTGATACCTGAATGCAGGTCTGACACAGGAAGCGAAATGGCAGGAATTAAGGAAATTCGTAACAAGATCAAGAGCGTGCAAAACACGCGCAAGATCACAAAGGCCATGGAAATGGTGGCCGCCTCGAAGATGCGCAAGGCGCAAGAGCGTATGCGTGCGGGCCGGCCCTATGCGACTAAGGTTCACGCAATTGCCTCGCATTTGATGCAGGCAAATCCAGAGTACTCGCATCCCTATCTGGTTGAGCGTACAGAACTGAAGGCAGTTGGGATTGTCGTTGTTTCAACCGACAAGGGTCTTTGTGGTGGTTTGAATACCAACATTATGCGTTTGGTGCTTTCGCGTACGCGCGATTTCAACGACAAAAATATTCGTACACAATTCACAGCCTTTGGAAACAAAAGCCTTGGTGTGTTAACTCGCATGCGCGCTGAAGTGGTGTCACAGGCAGTTGGGTTGGGCGATAAGCCTGAGCTTGATCGCCTGGTTGGCGCGGTTAAAGTGCAGTTAGATGATTTTTTAGCGGGTCGCATTGATGCGGTTTATATTGCGACGAATCGCTTCTTGAACACCATGAAGCAAGAACCAACTTTTGTTCGTTTGCTGCCGTTACCTGGCAAATTAGCAGATCCCTATAACTTGGCTTCGGCGACTGCTGTTGTAAATAGCGAAAGCGAAACGGCAGAGCACGGCTGGGATTACATCTACGAACCTGATGCTCAAACAGTCATCGACGAGTTGTTGCAGCGCTACGTCGAAGGCCTTGTGTATCAAGGTGTCGCAGAGAGCATGGCCTCAGAGCAATCTGCCCGAATGGTGGCAATGAAAGCCGCTTCGGACAATGCGAAGAAGGTAATCGGTGACCTGCAACTTGTCTTTAATAAGACTCGCCAGGCTGCTATTACGAAAGAAATTTCAGAAATCGTGGGGGGCGCCGCGGCCGTCTAGTTGTTTAGATTGCCTCCCGGTATCCCATCAGAGTTTACAAAGTAAGGATCAGACATGAACAACGGAACCATCGTTCAGTGCATTGGCGCAGTGGTGGATATTCAGTTTCCCCGCGATCACATGCCAAACATCTATGAGGCGCTTCGCCTGGCAGATGAATCTTCAGCTTTCGCTGAAAAGGGCTTGACCTTCGAAGTCCAACAGCAGCTAGGCGACGGCGTTGTCCGTACGATTGCGCTCGGACCAAGCGACGGTCTGCGTCGTGGAATGGCTGTTGCTAAAACTGGCGCACCAATTTCGGTGCCGGTTGGTGTGGGTACCCTGGGCCGCATCATGGACGTCTTAGGACGCCCGATCGATGACGCAGGTCCGATTCAAAGTGAAGAGCGTCGTGCTATTCACCAAAACGCCCCAAAATTTGACGAACTCTCTCCTTCAATTGAGTTGCTCGAGACGGGCATCAAGGTGATTGACTTGGTCTGCCCCTTTGCTAAAGGCGGTAAGGTCGGCCTGTTTGGTGGCGCTGGTGTGGGCAAAACCGTCAACATGATGGAACTCATTAACAACATCGCCAAACAGCACAGTGGTTTGTCAGTATTTGCTGGTGTGGGTGAACGTACTCGCGAAGGTAATGACTTCTATCACGAGATGGAAGAGTCAAACGTGCTTGATAAAGTGGCCATGGTGTTTGGTCAGATGAACGAGCCACCAGGTAACCGTTTGCGCGTCGCGCTGACCGGTCTCACCATGGCTGAAAAGTTCCGTGACGAAGGCCGTGACATTCTGTTCTTTGTGGATAATATTTATCGCTACACCCTGGCCGGTACCGAAGTGTCTGCGTTGTTGGGTCGTATGCCTTCTGCTGTGGGTTATCAACCAACCCTTGCAGAAGAAATGGGTAAGTTGCAAGAGCGTATCACTTCAACTAAACAAGGTTCGATCACTTCGGTGCAAGCGGTTTACGTTCCAGCTGATGACTTAACTGACCCATCGCCTGCAACCACCTTCCAGCACTTAGATTCAACGGTTGTGTTGTCGCGCGACATCGCTGCGCTTGGTATTTATCCAGCGGTTGATCCGCTTGATTCAACCAGCCGCCAGCTGGATCCACACGTAGTCGGTGAAGAGCACTACAACGTGGCGCGCGGTGTTCAGCAAACGTTGCAGCGCTATAAAGAATTGCGTGACATTATTGCGATTTTGGGTATGGATGAGTTGTCGCCTGAAGACAAGCAAGCCGTTGCCCGCGCTCGTAAGATTCAGCGCTTCTTGTCTCAGCCTTTCCATGTGGCCGAAGTGTTTACGGGTTCGCCTGGTAAATATGTTCCTCTGTCCGAAACCATTCGTGGTTTCCGTATGATTGTCGAAGGCGAGTGCGACGCGCTTCCTGAGCAGGCGTTCTATATGGTCGGATCGATCGATGAAGCCTTCGAGAAAGCCAAGAAACTCCAATAAGGATCCATCATGGCTACCATCAAAGTCGACGTTGTCAGTGCAGAAACATCTTTGTACTCGGGCGATGCTAAGTTTGTAGTACTGCCCGGCGAGTCGGGTGAGTTGGGTATTTTGCCCGGCCATACCCCGCTGATCTCGCGCATTCGACCTGGTTTGGTGCGGATTGTTCTTGAGGATAATTCTGAAGAGAGCATTTTCGTGGCCGGCGGTTTGCTAGAAGTGCAACCAGGGCATGTCACTGTGCTGTCCGATACCGCGATTCGTGGTGGTGATCTTGACGAGTCGAAAGCCGAAGCTGCGCGTCTGGCTGCGCAGGATGCCTTACGTAACGCTAAAGATCAGGCCAGCATGGATGTGGTCAAAGCAGAACTCGATATGTTGGCGGCACAAGCCTCAGCTGCTCGTCGTATTCGCGAGTTAACCAACAAGCACTAAGCGCAGGGCGCGCTGCCGACGGTGGTAGCCCTGTTGCAAAAACAAATGCGCCCCTTGTGGGCGCATTTGTTTTCTCAGCACTTGTCGCGACCACGCCTAGGGTTGCGCATAGTATGGACTCAGCCCATCGCCTCTGCGAATCGCGAGCTCATAGGCCGGTACCAGACATCGTAAATCTGCTGATGCGTTAACTCCGACTATTCGTCAAGGCATATCAAGCCTAGCCTAGCGTTTTTTGCTTGGAGAAATACGATGCGACAACAAATCGATTGCGCGGTGCTGAGGCTAGCTGCCCATCATGTGTGGCTTGAAGATGTGCTAAACGGGGCGGCACCCGCTTTGACTCGGGTCAGGCTACACCCGCTTGAATGGGAGGCGGGACAAGACCTCGAGGTCAGCACAAATGACGTTGTGACGTTGCCAGTGCAAGCGCTTGCTCAGGCTAGCGTTAGCCTGAGACGGTTTGACTTGTGCTTGCTGCCGGTATCGGTCGATACGCTGGCGTGGACGCGACAAGCACTCGCAAGGATCCCGCGCGGACCCTTTTTACCGCTCGTTGGAATCTTTCAAAACTTGAAGTCTGCTGCCATGCAAGATCTGCTCGAACTCGGTGTGTCTGATTTTGTGAGATTGCCCTTGTGTCTTGATGAGTTTCGGGCGCGCGTACTTACGACGGTCTCGCGCGTACCAAGGCCCGGCAGCTTGCGCGAGCCTGAGGCTAGCTACAGTGGGCCTGAATGGCCAAGTGGTGGGGTTGAAACGAACCACAAATCCTCAGCCATTGATCAGGGACCGAGTTTGAAGGGAAAATCTGCTGTATGCACCTCTGCCCATGGTTCGCGGGTGTTTATAAATGCCAAACCAGTCAAGGCGAGTGCTAGCCGAGGCGTTGAGCGCCAACCCCTTCAAAATGCGATTGCCTTCAATGCTGTGCGCCATGAGGCTAGCCCCTTAGGATCTTTTCGCGACGCAAAAAATAACCTTGTCAGTCACTTTGAGCGAACCTACATTACCCAAGCGTTAATCAAACATGGCGGAAACATTGCAATGGCGGCTCGAGCTTCAAGTAAACATAGGCGAGCCTTTTGGGCGTTGATGCGTAAACACGACATCGCCGCCGAACTGTACCGGGAAGGCGACAGCGAAGACTGACATCCTGCTCGCCCTAACGGCCGAGGCTTTCCGCGCAGTCCGGTAAAATCACAGACTGATAATTGAAATGCTAGGCATGACATATGTCTAGCGCGCGACTTTAAAAAGGAACTCTGTGGGCGCTACACCATTACAAAACGATGTATTTTTGCGCGCACTAAAACGTGAAGCGGTACCGTACACCCCGGCGTGGTTAATGCGGCAAGCGGGGCGTTACCTGCCTGAATACAACGCGACTCGCGCACGTGCCGGCTCATTTATGGGCTTGGCACAGAGCCCGAGTTATGCGGCTGAAGTGACGCTTCAGCCGCTTGAGCGCTTTAATCTTGACGCGGCGATCTTATTTTCAGATATCTTGACCGTGCCTGATGCAATGGGTCTAGGGCTTTCGTTTGCTCAAGGTGAGGGCCCACGGTTCGCGCATCCGGTGCGTACCGAGCAAGATGTCAACAAGCTTCACGTACCCGATTTAGCAAAGCTGCAATATGTTTTCGATGCAGTCAGTCTGATACGCACTGAGTTAAATGGACGAGTGCCGCTCATTGGTTTTGCGGGTAGCCCGTTTACGGTTGCCTGCTACATGGTCGAAGGTCAGGGCAGCGACGATTATCGTTTAATCAAAAGTATGCTGTATGCGCGCCCTGATTTGTTACACCGTATTTTGCAGATTAACGCTCAAACAACAGCCCAATATTTAAATGCCCAGATTAAAGCAGGCGCCCAGGCCGTCATGATTTTTGACAGTTGGGGCGGTGTACTTGCGGATCAACTGTTTCAACAATTTTCGTTGCACTATACCCGTCAGGTGGTGCAGCAACTCATTAAAGAACACGAGGGTCGTGCTGTTCCATCGATTGTGTTCACCAAGGGTGGTGGACAATGGCTTGAGCAAATAGCAGCATGCGGGGCCGATGCCGTAGGGCTTGATTGGACTGTCGACCTCAGTCTCGCAAGAAAGCGCGTGTCAGATTCGGTCGCCTTTCAAGGTAATCTCGATCCAATGGCACTTTTTGGGGGCGAGTCCGCAATTCGGGCAGAAGTCCGCCGTGTGCTTGAGGCATATGGTGAGGTTGGGCGTGGTGGGCATGTGTTTAATCTTGGTCATGGCATTTCACAATTCACGCCACCCGAAGCTGTTGCTGTGTTGGTAGCCGAAGTTCGGGCTTACAGCCCCCAGTTTCATGGTGATTGCAGCCAGAGCTAACAACGACGTGCTTTTTGAGGCGATTTTGCTTGAAAAGCCCCGCGAAATAATGATACTTTTTTGTAAGTTATGCACAAAATTTGCAAAATTAGTAAAACCCCTTAAATTTTAATAAGCACTTTCAAATAGTGATGTATCTCATTGAATAAAAACAATAAAAGTAAATTTTTTTAAAAAGACAATGCTGCAATGTAGTTCTAAATAACGCAATACTGGTTTTGTATAAACGAGTTTTCCCCAAAGTTATCCACAGGGGCTAAAGAATTATTTTTAAACCCCTGTTTCTCAATACTTTAGTGCATTAACAAAGAAACCACTTTAACTACATGGCTGACATTATTCCTACCCAGTGCGTCCAAGCGAGCGCTACGACACAGTGGGTTCGGGTTGCGTTAGACGTGCCCTTGGCCGATTTATATGATTATCGGTCTACCGAGCCTGTTGAAGTGGGTGATCGCGTCATTGTTGCATTTGGGCGGCGCAAGATGATTGGCGTTGTCGTCGGCTTGCCAGAGGTGCCTGGGTATGACCCCAGCAAGGTTAAAGACGTGCTGGCAGTGTTGAAAGATATCGCGCCTTTGAGTTCAAGTTGGCTGCATTTTGCGACTTTCGCGGCTGAATATTATCAACGTCCGTTAGGCGAAGTGATTTTGCCCGCACTGCCGATGCCCCTGCGCAGCGTGTCCTCTTATCAGGGCAAGCGCTCGGGCGCCGGCCCCGTTGTGCGTCTTGCTGCGCGCCGCGCCTCTAAACAAGAGGCCACGGCAACCTCGGTTGTGCCTCAACTGAACAGCCATCAAGAACAGGCGGTCACAGCGCTCGTGACGGCAACGGGTTTCAAAACCTTTCTGCTCTATGGGGTGACCGGAAGCGGCAAAACAGAGGTGTATCTGCACGCGGCCGCACAGACCTTGGCGCGCGGCAAACGCGTGTTGATGTTAGTACCTGAGATTAACCTCACGCCACAATTCGAGCAGTCCTTACGGGCGCGTCTTGAGCCGGTAGCGGGCGTGAACGGAGTCGCGGTCATGCACAGTGCTCTGTCGGATGGTGAGCGCTTACGCGCTTGGTTGCGTTTGCAACGCGGCGAGGCCCGCATTGTTCTCGGTACTCGTTTAGCCATTTTTGCGCCGCTTGACGACCTTGGTTTGATCGTCGTTGATGAAGAGCACGATCCCTCTTACAAACAACAGGATGGGTTGCGTTATTCGGCTCGAGACCTGGCGGTCTGGCGGGCACATGATCTGGGCATTCCTGTCGTGTTGGGTTCTGCGACTCCATCACTCGAGAGTTGGGCCAACGCTGAAAAATCCATCTACCAAAGGCTTGACCTGCCCGCGCGCGCGCGCGCGGTGACACTACCCTCGGTGCGTTTGGTCGATACGCGACGCTTACAGATGGACCACGGCTTGTCCCCTCATCTTGTAGAGGCTATGCGCGCGAGGCTTGCTAACCACGAACAGGTATTGATATTTTTAAACCGTCGGGGGTACGCACCTGCATTACATTGCAATTCGTGCGGCTGGGTGAGTCAGTGCACAAGGTGCACAACTTTTACTGTCTTGCATCGACTGACGGCGCAACGCGCGCAGCTGCACTGTCATCATTGTGGCCTGGCACAAAATGTGCCAAAGGCGTGTCCAGATTGTGGCGATCAAGATTTACAGCCGATGGGCCGAGGCACACAGAGGGTCGAAGAGCATCTCGCCGAATTGTTTCCGGAGGCACGGGTGGTGCGAATTGACGCGGACAGCACTCGTAAAAAAGGCTCGGCCCAAGCGCTCTTTGCTAGCGTGCATGCTGGAGAGGTCGATATTTTAGTAGGCACGCAAATGGTGGCCAAGGGCCACGACTTTGCGAATCTTGGGTTGGTGGGGGTGCTCAACGCCGATGCAATGTTGTTTTCGCAAGACTTTCGGGCGCCAGAACGCTTATTCGCACAGCTGATGCAGGTCGCTGGGCGCGCTGGCCGTCATAGCGGACACGGCGAGGTCATTGTACAAACGGGCTATCCAGAGCAAGCGGTCTATCAGGCGTTGCTGAAACACGATTACGCCGGCTTTGCGCGACACTCGCTTCAAGAGCGCAAGGCCGCCGCCTTGCCCCCCTTTTCGTACCAAGCGCTCTTGAGCGCCGAGGCGCGCGAGCTGCCGGCTGCGCTTGATTTTTTACGTGATGCCCGTGAGCTTGCAAGCGAGTTATCTGCGCATTATCAGACTGAAGTGGTGCTGACGTTGTACGACCCAGTGCCGTTACGAATCGTGCGTGTCGACAATATGTGTCGAGCCCAGTTGCTACTTGAATCTACTAATCGCCCTGCGTTGCAATTGTTGCTGCGACACTGGCTTAAATTACTACCCGAGCAGCCTGATGCACGTCGCGTGCGATGGCAGCTTGAGGTAGATCCACTCGAAATTTAATACGGTGCTATGTCAACATTTGCAACAAATGGGCTCAACCCGACGCAGCGCGAAGCTGTGTTGTACCTAGACGGTCCTTGCCTGGTCTTGGCAGGTGCGGGCTCAGGAAAAACACGTGTCATCACACAAAAGATAGCGTATCTGTTGCGCGACTGCGAGTACAAGGCGCGCAATATTGTTGCGTTGACCTTCACGAATAAAGCGGCTCGCGAGATGGATGATCGCGTCAAACGCCTAGTCGACCCAGCTCTTGCCAAAGGGCTAACCATCAGTACTTTTCATTCGCTTGGTGTTCGGATTTTGCGCGAAGAGGCGCAGTACGCGGGTCTTAAGCCGCAGTTTTCCATCTTTGATTCAGATGACGCGATGGCGATCGTACAAGATTTATTGGCGACGACCGATCGTGCACGCTTGCGCTCTGTGCAGCAAACGATTTCGCTCTGGAAAAACAGCTTGATTGATCCCGATGCGGCGGCTGCCCAGGCGGCCACCGCCAGCCAAGTCGAGGCTGCACGGGTCTATCGCAGCTATAACGCGACACTCGCTGCGTATCAAGCGGTGGACTTCGATGATTTGATCGCGCTACCCGCGCAAATATTTGAACGCGAAGCCCAGGTGCGAGAAAAATGGCAAGCACGCGTACGTTATTTATTAGTGGACGAGTATCAAGACACGAACGTCTGTCAGTACCGCTTAGTGCAATGGTTGACTGGCCCTCGTGCCATGTTTACTGCAGTGGGTGACGACGATCAGGCCATTTATGCCTGGCGTGGCGCAACCATTGAGAACCTCGCGAAGCTCACCACTGATTACCCCCAGATTCGCTTGGTCAAACTCGAGCAGAACTATCGCTCAAGCCAAAGTATTTTGGCTGCTGCAAATCACGTGATTGCAAAGAATCCAAAATTATTTGAAAAAAAATTATGGTCAGAGCATGGCACAGGCGATGCGATTAGTGTGACGGCCATGCCAAACGATGAGGCTGAAGCTGAAAACGTCGCGATAAAAATTTCGGCAGCTCGCTTTGAAAAACAGGCCTCTTGGAAAGATTTTGCGGTTTTGTATCGTGGTAATCATCAGGCCAGAATTGTTGAGCAAGCGATGCGTAATTTACATATTCCATACTCGATTTCGGGCGGGCAAAGTTTTTTCGACAAGGCTGAAGTGCGAGATATTCTGGCCTACTTACGCCTGATTGCCAACGAAGAGGACGATCCGGCCTTCATTCGCGCGGCGACGACGCCTAAGCGAGGTATCGGCCAAGTGACGTTGCAAACGCTCGGTCAATATGCCGGTGATCGAAAAATCTCCTTGTTTGAAGCGGTCTTTGAGATGGGGCTTGAGTCACGCTTGAATCCACGTCAGCTTGAACCGCTGCGTCATTTCGCTGACTTTATCGTCAGGATTCAAATGCGGGCTGGGCATACGGCCGTTGGGCAACCCGTAAAGGCCGCCGAACCCGCTGGTGTGATTCTTGATGATTTGCTCGGCGCCATTCAGTACGAGCGCTATCTGTATGACATGCTAGATGAAAAACCTGCCCAAAATCGCTGGCAAAATGTTTTAGAGTTGGTGGGGTGGCTTAAGCGTAAAGCCGAAGCTGACAGCATGGGCCTACTCGATCTAGTCCAACACGTTGCATTGGTGACGATGCTTGAACGCAGCGAAGAGCAAGAGCAAGACGCGGTGAAGCTATCGACCTTACATGCTTCAAAAGGGCTTGAATACCCTCATGTGTATTTACTGGGCGTTGAAGAGGGGCTTTTGCCGCACCTAGGTCGTGATGACGAGGATGTTGATCCCGCTAAGGTTGCTGATGCTCTAGTGTCAAGGATACAAGAAGAACGCCGACTGATGTATGTTGGCATCACGCGCGCGCAGCGCAGTCTGCACTTGAGTTGGTGTCAGAAGCGCCGTCGCGCGCGCGAAGACTTGGTGCGCGAGCCGTCACGGTTTATCGAAGAAATGGGTTTGTCGGTGGCGCTTGATCAAAAGCCCGTCGAAACCATGAGCCCCAAGAGCCGCCTTGATGCGCTGAAGGCAATGTTAAATAAAACTGTTGCGCCCTAACGCCTAGTTAGCGCTCGGGGTGTGCAATGACCCCAACATTATTTTGCGGGAGGCGCGGGTGCGACGGGTTCGGGAAAACTTGAACCAGCAGCATTAGTCATGTAAACGACAGCGCGGGTAATCTCAAAATCATCAAGCGAGGGATTGCCACCCTTTGCTGGCATGGCATTTTTACCTTTCACGACACTTAATACCATCGCGTCTAGGCCGGTTTTGATTGGGGCAGCCCAGGCCGCCGTATCGCCAAACTTGTGGGCGCCGGCTACACCAGCCGTATGACAGCCTGCGCATACGGCTTTATATACCTGTTCGCCTGATTTGAAGACCTTAGGGCCGCTGGCATCGACGACTTCAAGTTTTGCAACAGGTGCAATCCGTTTGGCCGTTGCTTCGGGGCCTAACGCATCTGACCCGGCCACAGGTGCATTGCCTGCTGCAACCATATTGACCAGCAGGATAATGATGATAATTGGAACCACCAAGGCGAGCACAATGATCGTGATCAATTGCTTAGGCGTTTTGATGGGTGAACTATGTTCTTCGTGTTGTTGCGTGTCGCTCATGACCAAGTCCTGCATGTCTTCGCCGAGTTGACCAACGTCTCAGTATCGATAACTGGAACGTTGTCCAACCAGGCGGCTGGATTAAAGTGGTGTAACTACTTTCGAATAAACCCTCGGATTATAGCGGGATCGGCTCCACTCGGGGTATTACCGGGCGGTGTTCTTGGCTACCGCTATAATCTCGCCTCTTGCGCCCGTAGTTCAATGGATAGAATAAGAGTTTCCGAAACTCTCGATACAGGTTCGATTCCTGTCGGGCGCACCAAGTGTTGGTTTCAAAAATAGATGCCCTCGCCAGCTTAAGACTGGCTAGGATGCTTCAGTGCTCTATGAAACCGGGCAACATACTCATCAAAATTTTCGGTATCTCCGGCTTCGAGGGCAACTTGGTCAAGCAGGGATTGTTCAGCCTGTTTGGCTGCCAACGCACTCTCGGCTGGGCTCAGGCCTGTTTGACGTAACCTTTGAGCGTGCGCGCCGCTCTGCTCGAGTGCATAGTCTTGATACGAAACGCCCGACGTTTTTAAATAGGCTAAGACACGAGCCGACGGGGTAGCCTCTGGGTTGAGAATTTTTTCGCGCTGTGCAGAAACCGACTGTGCGTAGCGGGTGTCACCCAAGGCGCCATCAAGGGTCTCGGCGCAAAGGCCAATCTGCACAAGTAACTGCTCAGCCCAGTTTGCCAGCGATAGGTCTTTGCCTTGGTGTTTGAGTTGCAAGCCGGGCAGGCGCCCCTGTTTGACCACGCTGGCAAAGTTACTGGCGCTTTCGGGACACCAACCACTGTCGGCAAAGGGTGGGCTATCTTGAATCGCACAAAAGAGTAAAAAGGCGTCAACAAATCTTGCCGTCTGCCCAGCAATACCCAGGGGCTCTGTGGGGTCGATGTCTAGGCAGCGTACCTCGACGTACTGGATGCCACGCTCGGCGAGCGCCGTAATGGGTCGTTCGCAGGGGCCGGTTGTGCGCTTGGGTCTGATGCTTGAATAAAACTCATTTTCGATTTGCAGCACATTGGTATTGAGCTGGATCCATTGGCCGTCGTGCCGAGTGCCAATTTTTTGATAATCGGGCCATGGGGTTGTGACGGCGTCGTAGAGCCGTTCTAAGAACATCGGGAGATCGTTGTAGCAAAGCTTTAAGCTGGCTTGGGCCTTGTTTTGGTAACCGAGGTCGCTCATGCGTAAGCTGGTTGCATAGGGAAGATAAAGGGTGTGATCCCCGAGCGACGCTAAGCCAGCGGTCTGCCCCCGCAAAAAGTCGCGTGACACCGCGGGTGACGCGCCAAACAAGTACATGAGTAACCAGCTGTAGCGCGTGAAATTACGGATCAGCGAGATATAACCGGTAGAGCGCCTATCTTTGGCGTCGGTTTGAGGCAGATCGAGTGCACTCCAAAACGACTCATCAAAAGAAAAGTTGTAATGCACCCCGGCGATACATTGCATTGTTTTGCCGTAGCGCTGTGCGAGCCCTCGTCGATAAACGTGCTTAATCATTCCGGTATTCGAGGTGCCGTACCAGGCGATCGGTATGTCAGCTTCAGCTGGCAAGTGTGCCGGCATTGAATGATTCCACAGCAGTTCGTCATGTAGGTTGGTGGCCACTACGCGATGCACCTGATCGAGTTCGCTCATTAAAGCGTCGACATTTTTGTGGGTGCCGGTAATGAGCTCAAGCAACGCTTCTGAGTAGTCAGTGGTGATGCTGGGGTGTGTGAGCGCCGAGCCAAGCACCTTTGGGTGCGACTTAGTGGAAAGCCGCCCGTGTTGATCAACCCGCAAGCCTTCTTTCTCGATCCCACGCAGCGACTGACCCAAAATTGTTGGGTTGGCTTGTAGTTGGGCCAAATGTTTATACAGGGTTGAGGTCACAGACGATCCTAATGCAAAGCAAAACCTGATTTTAAGGGAATTGCGAGGTGATTATTTTCTGGGTAGCTAGGCGGCCCTCTTTAACCCGAGGGACGAGGTTTGACGCGCCTGTCGATCAGGGACAATATGACGGTTGCAGGTTGCAATCTGTAATAAAACAACGGTTTTAATAAAAATGATGGTTAAAGTTAAATTTCTATTAGTACTGTTCTGCCTGCTTTGGCTAGGTGGCTGTACCCCAGAGTACAACTGGCGTGAGCTAACTGTCGCAGACGAGCGTGCGATGGTGATGTTTCCGTCGCGGGTAAAAACCGAGCAGCGCCCGATTCGAGTCGACGGTATCGAGCTGATTTTTTCGCTGACGTCTGCCGCGGTCGATCAGTCTGTGTTTTCGGTCGGCTATGCACCCTTAAGCGCGACGCTTGACTCTGCCCAAACAGAACGACTGGTAAAGGCATTTGCGACGGCGCTAGCCACCCGAGTTGGGCAGCCACTTGCTCCGCAGGCGTTAAACGGCGAGGTGTTTGAGCTTGAATCCGTGGTAGCAGGTCAACCCTCTCGCTTGCTGGGTCGAGTCTTGATACACCGAGGCATGTTGATTCAAGCGGTTGTGTCGGGCCCCCAAAAGTCATTGTCAAAAGAGAACGCGACTGAGTTTATGCGCTCGTTGGTTCTGCGATAGAGGCAAGAGCTGCGGATGGTTCTTTAGCGGCGTTCGCAGGTCGAGAAGGTGAGCCATGCAAGAGGTTTTGCCGCAGCGCCAGCGCGACCGCGGCTTGACGACCGTAAACATTGAGTTTGCGGCAAGCGTTTAACAAGTGAAAATTGATGGTTCGTTCGCTCACGCCCAAAATGATGGCGGTCTCCCAGCTAGTTTTGCCAAATGACACCCATTCGAGGCATTCGAGTTCTCTTTCTGAGAGCTTTGGTAGGGTCATGGGGTGTCTGGCTCCTGCAGCTGCTAATTTCAAGTGCACAGTGTGCCTTGAACCCACGAGTCTGGAAACTCGCAAAACCCCTGTAAAACGATAAAAATTTGTAGCCAATTGTAAGAAATTGGGACGGAACTGATTCGAATTGTTAGCAATGTATTTGTATGTACGCGGTAAGCGCCTCGCAATGCTAAAATTTGTCTGAGTTGGCGCCGATTTGCTCGATCCGCTTGCGGGCGCCTCATAAATCCCGCTAAAGAAGGTCCGTATGACCAAACAGTTCGTTTCACAAGACGCGCATGCTGTCCAGACGCCCACAGAAGCTGAGGTGGGTTCGGTGGGCGTTGTCCATACCCAGTTTTTGCAATTTCACGAGCCTCTGCCTTTGAGCAGCGGGCAAACGATTCACGCTTATGAACTGGCGATTGAAACCTACGGTACGCTCAATGCCGAGGCTAGTAACGCAGTATTGGTGTGTCACGCACTGAACGCTTCGCACCATGTTGCGGGTCGCGCCGCCGACAATCTTGAAGATATTGGTTGGTGGGATAATTTGGTGGGCCCTGGCAAGCCTGTCGACACCAATGTGTTTTTTGTGATCGGCATCAATAATCTTGGCTCGTGTTTTGGTTCGACAGGCCCTGCCTCGATTCGACCCGAGACAGGCAAGCCTTGGGGGGCTGCGTTTCCGGTGTTGACCGTTGAGGACTGGGTGCGCGCACAGGCCCGCGTGGCCGACAAACTCGGTATTCAACGGTTTGCTGCAGTCATGGGAGGCTCTCTTGGCGGCATGCAGGCACTCAGTTGGGCGATCACCTTGCCAGAGCGGGTTGCGCACTGTGTGGTGGTGGCGTCGACCCCCAGGTTATCGGCACAGAATATTGCGTTTAACGAAGTGGCACGGCGCGCGATTATTACTGATCCCGAGTTTCATGGGGGGGACTATTACGCGCACAAGACGGTCCCTCGCCATGGTCTTTCGGTGGCCCGTATGGTCGGTCACATCACCTATTTGTCAGACGATGACATGGCTGAAAAATTTGGTCGAACCCAACGCGAACCGGCCGCAGGCGGGGCGTTTCATTATGGCTATGGTGTTGAATTTGAGGTCGAGTCTTATCTGCGCTACCAAGGTGAAAAATTTTCGCGCTATTTTGACGCCAATACTTATTTGTTGATCACGCGCGCGCTTGATTATTTTGATCCCGCGCGTGCGACCAACGGTGATTTAGCCAAAGCGCTGGCGCCGGCGACGGCAGATTTCTTATTGATCTCGTTTACGACGGATTGGCGCTTTGCACCGGCGCGCTCGCGAGAAATCGTGCAGGCGTTGCTAAAAAATGAACAGGCTGCAACCTACGCTGAAATTGATGCGCCGCACGGCCATGATGCGTTTTTGCTGGATGATGCCCGTTACCATGGCTTAATGCGCGCTTACTTTTTACGGATAGCAGCGACGCTGACAGATGTGACTACCCAACCCGGGGCGCAGCCATGAACCACGAGATAAACGCCACAAGTCAGGCATCGGCAGCGGGTCAGACTCGCTTGACCAGTCAGATGTCATCGCCTCAAGCGGCAGAGTTGCGCGGTGACCTTGCCCGTATCGCGCAATGGGTACGCCCTCAGACACGTGTGCTTGATTTGGGCTGCGGCGATGGAACTTTGCTTGCCCATCTCAAACGCAGCAAAGGCGTACAGGGGATTGGAGTTGAAATTAGCGACGAACGCGTGTTGAGTTGCGTGCAACGTGGCGTGCATGTTATTCAGCAGAACCTCGAAGATGGTTTAGCCATGTTTGATGATCAGCAGTTTGATACGGTAGTGCTGTCCCAAACACTACAGTCGATGCACAACACTGAACATATTCTCAGAGAAATGACGCGCGTCGCGCGTGAAGCGATTGTGTCTTTTCCCAATTTTGGTTATTGGCCGCACGGCTGGTCGATTCTGCTAGGGCGTATGCCGGTGACAGGGCAAATGCCTTACGACTGGCATGACACGCCTAATATTCACTTGTGTACATTGAAAGATTTTGAACGTCTTTCTTTGAAATTGGGTTTCAGTATTCTTGAGCGCGCAACATTTAATGACCAGCGCGAGGTAAAGTTTTTGGCGGGATGGCGCAGTACTCTCGCGGCCTATCGGTTTACTGCAGAACGCCACACGCTCTCACGGACAAGCGCATGACACAGCCAACTTCGCCAGTCATGACTCCGATCTCGGCCTCAAAGCTGTACACCAGTCGGCGCGTTGCACCTTTGTTGGCACTTGGTTTTGCCAGTGGATTGCCTTTAGCGTTAACCGGCGGCACCTTGCAGGCCTGGGCCACGATTGAACAAGTCTCGCTTCAAGAGATTGGGTTTTTAACTTTAGTGGGCACGGCCTACACTTTAAAGTTTTTATGGGCACCCTTGGTAGACCGTTATGCGCCGCCTTGGCTTGGGCGCCGACGAGGTTGGATGGTCTTGATGCAGGTGCTGTTGGCCTTGGGGATGTTGGCCATGGGGTGTCTCTCGCCGGGTCAAAGTTTGTTGCCACTGGCGTTGCTTGCAGTCTTTGTTGCATTTTGTTCGGCTACGCAAGATATTGCCTTTGATGCCTATCGGAGCGATGTACTGCGCAAAGATGAGCGTGGTGCGGGGGCGGCGTTATCGGTCTTAGGTTACCGGCTGGCGATGTTGGTGTCGGGCGGGTTGGCGTTGATCATGGCCGATCAATGGTTAGGTTGGGGAGCCACCTATATGTTGATGGGGGCCTTGATGTTGTTGATGGCACTCGCAAGCTTTTGGGCGCCTGAACCTGAGGTGCCAACGCAAACTCCGCGTTCATTACAACAGGCCGTGCTTGAACCTTTTCGGGAATTTTTCGGACGACCCGAGGCAGTTACCGTGTTGGTTCTGATTGTTTTGTATAAGTTAGGTGATGCGTTTGCAGGGGCCTTGTCCACCACTTTTTTGATTCGTGCTGCAGGTTACACCGCATCCGAGGTGGGTACCGTCAATAAATTATTAGGCTTGGCGGCCACCATTGTGGGGGTCTTGGCGGGCGGCGCTTTGATGGCGCGCCTTGGCTTGTATCGCTCGTTGATGCTCTTTGGCTTGCTTCAGGCGGTTTCAAACTTGGGATTTTGGGTGATCTCGGTGGGCCCTCACAATGTGTGGATCATGGCCGCTGGTGTTGGTATCGAAAACTTATGCGGCGGCATGGGTACCGCTGCCTTTGTGGCGCTCTTGATGGGACTGTGCAATCAACAGTTTTCTGCCACGCAATTTGCCCTGCTCTCGGCGTTAACGGCTGTGGGGCGCACCTACCTTGCGGGCCCGTTGACGCCACCGTTAGTGCAGTACGCAGGATGGCCGACTTTCTTTTTACTGACGGTATTGATTGCGCTGCCCGGCCTGTGGCTGTTGCATTGGCGCAGACGAGACATTGACCGTATTGATGCGAAGGGGCTCTGAGCAACGGCACTCTTCGAAGCCCAAGTGCGCTGCGCGCTGCGTCACTTCAACGTAAAGTCGTAATCAATGGTTAGCGGCGCATGATCTGAGAAGCGTTCGTCTTTGTAGATGCTGGCCGCTTTTGCCTTTGCCGCTAAGCCAGGCGTGACCAACTGATAATCAAGCCGCCACCCGACGTTCTTGGCCCATGCCTGTCCGCGATTGCTCCACCAGGTGTATTGCTCGGCGCGCTGATCGAGTTGTCTGAAAACGTCGACAAAGCCAATCTCGTCGATGACGCTCGTGACCCAAGCGCGTTCTTCGGGCGTAAAGCCCGAGTTTTTTTGATTCGACTTCCAGTTTTTCAGATCGATTTCTTTGTGTGCGATATTCCAGTCGGCGCAAATGACGTACTCGCGTTTGGTTTTTTTATGATCATCCATCAAGTTTTGCATCCAGGGCCCAAACTGAGCAAGAAAGCGGAACTTGGCCTCTTGGCGCTCAGGCCCGCTCGAGCCAGAGGGTAGATAAGCGCTGATCACAGAAATATTTGACCAATCTGCCCGAATCACACGGCCCTCAAGGTCGAACTCTTCACAGCCCATCCCCTGAACTACACGTTTTGGCTCGCTTTTTACGTAAAGGCCTACGCCGCTATAGCCTTTTTTTTCGGCAGCATAAAAGTGACCGGTATAGTCTTGAGGGTGTTGAAAATCGTCTTGAATGTCAGCGATATGCGCTTTGAGCTCTTGCAGGCAGAGGATGTCGGCCTCGTGTGTTTTTAACCAGTTCGCCAGCCCTTTGTTATAGGCCGAACGGATACCATTCAGGTTCAGTGAGGTGATACGCAGCAAGGTAGGGCTCCTAGTCAATGAGATAATGCCATTCATCGAAATACTTAAATCACGAGGCTTGCGATGTCGACGGGTTCAGAACGTAGTGCGTTTGTGCAGTTTGCCTTAAACGAAGGCGTGCTGCGGTTTGGTAGTTTTGTCACCAAATCGGGGCGTACCAGCCCCTATTTTTTTAATGCAGGCCTGTTTAATTCAGGTGCCTCGGTAGGGCGGTTAGCTCAATTTTATGCTCAAGCCTTAGTCGATTCTAAACTGCCATTTGATATGCTGTTTGGCCCGGCTTACAAAGGCATACCGCTTGCTACCGCAACAGCGGTTGCACTCGCGACTCATCCCGCGATGACAGGACGTTCAATAGACTTCGCTTACAACCGCAAAGAGGCGAAAGATCACGGTGAGGGCGGGGTGTTAGTTGGTGCACCACTAAAGGGCAAAGTCGTCATCATTGATGATGTGATCACCGCAGGCACTTCAGTGCGCGAATCGGTCGAGATCATTCGTGCAGCAGGTGCAGAACCCTGTGCGGTGCTGATCGCCATGGATCGCATGGAGCGCGCTGGCGCAGATGGACAGTTATCGCCTCACTCAGCGGTGCAAGAGGTGCAGCAGCGTTATGGCTTACCGGTTGTGACGATCGCCTCGCTTGATGACATCTTGGTGTTACTTAGACAGAATGCCGAGTTTGCGCAGTATCGCGAGGCTGTACTCGCCTATCGGGCGCGATACGGTATCTAGTAAAAGAGCTAGCGTTGCGCACTCATTTAATGCTCAAACGCTGCGCTCTTCAAAAATAGTCGCTCGCCCCAGCGCGTGCGCAGGGGGGCCGCACATGGCTTAAGCTTGATCGAGCTTGGCCTTCAGCAAATCATTCACCTGCTGCGGGTTCGCTTTGCCTTTGGCCGCTTTCATAATCTGACCTACTAGCGAATTGAAGGCCTTTTGTTTGCCGGCGCGGTATTCGGCCACGATCGCAGCGTTTGCTGCTAACACGGCATCGATCATGGCTTCGATCGCGCCGGAGTCATTGATCTGGGTAAGGCCTTTAGCTGCGATGATGGCATCGGGCTGACCATTTTCTTCGCCCGTCCACATCGCGGCAAATACGTCGCGCGCAATTTTGTTTGAAATCGTGTTGTCTAAAATGCGTTTAAGTAGAGCGGCCAGCATGGTAGCTGAGACTGGACATTGCGAAATGTCTTTCTCTTCGCGATTGAGCGTGGCAGAGACTTCGCCCATTAACCAGTTGGCGGCAAGTTTTGCTCGCGCAGGGCGCAGTGCTAAGACGTTGGCTGCATCAGCCGAATCAACTTCAAGAGCGCTGATGACATCTAAGAAATATGTTGCCATTGCCCGACTACTAGAGAGTTGGGCGGCGTCAATTGGCGCGATCCCAAATTCATTCACAAAGCGGTGCCTCAGCGCGTCGGGCAAGGCCGGCATTGATTGTTGGACTTGAGCAATCCAGTCTTGACCAATCACCAGGGGAGGTAGGTCGGGATCGGGAAAATAACGGTAGTCGTGAGCGTCTTCTTTGCTGCGCATGCTGCGTGTTTCGTCAAGATCGGCGTCGTAGAGGCGGGTTTCTTGAACCACCTTGCCGCCGTCTTCAATGAGCTCAATCTGACGGCGCACTTCGTAGTTGATGGCGCGTTCGATAAAGCGAAAAGAATTTACATTTTTGATTTCGCAGCGCGTGCCAAATTCTTTTTGACCAACAGGGCGCACTGACACGTTGACGTCGACCCGAAACGAACCTTCTTGCATGTTGCCATCACAAATGCCCAGCCACATCACGAGGCTGTGTAGAGTCTTGGCGTAGGCAACAGCTTCGGCAGCTGAGCGCATTTCAGGCTCAGAGACGATTTCAAGCAGTGGTGTACCGGTTCGATTTAAGTCGATGCCGGTGGAGAGCTCACCATGCGGGCCAATATAGTTATCGTGCAACGATTTGCCTGCGTCTTCTTCGAGATGAGCGCGAGTGAGATTGATGGTGGTTTCTTTGTCGCCGACAAAGAAGGTTAAGGATCCGCCCAGGACAACGGGGATTTCGTATTGGCTAATTTGATAGTTTTTGGGCAGATCAGGATAAAAATAATTTTTGCGCGCGAAAATCGAGCGAGGCGCGATCGTGGCACCAACAGCTAGACCAAGACGGATGGCATGTTCAACCGCTGCGCGGTTCATGACCGGCAAAGTACCAGGCAGCGCCATATCCACTTCGTTAGCTTGCGTGTTGGGTTGTGCACCATAGCGCGTACTGCTACCTGAAAAAATTTTGGTCTGAGTCGAAAGCTGAGTGTGTGTTTCGAGACCAATGACGATTTCATAAGCCATTATGCTTGCCCCGCGCTACGTTGATGCCAATCGGTGGCAAGTTGATATTGATGTGCAATCGCCAGCAGACGACCCTCATCAAAATAGTCACCAATGATTTGTAAGCCGATCGGCAAGGGTTTGCCTGCGGCGCTTTGACCAAAACCGCAGGGAACCGACATGCCGGGTAATCCGGCCAGGTTCAAGCCAAGCGTATAGACGTCGGCTAACCAGTCTGCGGTGGGATCGTCTTGATTGTCGCCAATTGCCTTGGCAACTGCGGGCGTGACCGGGCCCATAATGACGTCGCATTTTTGTGCAAATGCGGCTTGAAAATCGTCGGCGATCATGCGGCGCAAACGTTGAGCCTGCAAGTAGTAGGCATCGTAATAGCCGTGCGACAGCACATAGGTGCCGACAAGAATCCGGCGCTTGACCTCTGTACCAAAGCCCTCGGCCCGCGAGCGGCCGGTCATGTCAGCGAGGTCGGTATACGAGTCGCTGCGATGTCCGTAGCGCACCCCATCGTAGCGCGACAGATTGCTTGAGGCTTCGGCGGGCGCGATCACGTAATAGGCCGGAATCGACAGACGCGTGCGTGGTAACGAAATCGAGACACGTTGTGCGCCAAGTTGTTCGAATTGAACCAGAGCAGCCTCGATGGCTGCCCCGACTTCAGACGAAAGCCCCTCACCAAAAAACTCTGTGGGTACGCCAATACGTAAACCCTTCAGCGGCAATGAGGCTTGAGATTGAAAGTGAGCGCTTGCTTTATCAAATTCACCTTGAATGCGGCCAGGTGCGTTGGGCACACCGTGGCATTGCTGAGCACTGGTAGCATCGCGCACGTCAAAGCCACTGATCGTGTCGAGTAAGGCAACGAGGTCGGCTGCCGCTGGTGCGAGGACGCCTGCTTGATCCAAGCTTGAGCCGTAGGCAATCATGCCGTAGCGCGAGACCGTACCGTATGTGGGCTTGATGCCGCTCACCCCGCAGAGCGCCGCCGGCTGACGTACCGAACCCCCAGTGTCTGTGCCGGTCGTCGCAAAAACTAGTCGAGCGGCCACGGCGGCTGCCGAACCACCAGAGGAGCCACCTGGCACACAACTCAAATCCCAAGGATTATGGGCCGGCCCGAAGGCAGAATGCTCGTTGCCCGAGCCCATCGCGAACTCGTCGCAGTTTAGTTTCCCTAAGCTGACACAGCCGGCAGTCAGCAGCTTACCCACGACGGTGGCGTCAAACGGACTGACGTAATTGTTAAGCATCTTGCTACCAGCTGTGCTGCGCCAGCCTTGAGTGACAAACACATCTTTGTGGGCAATCGGGATGCCCGATAAGGGGCCGGCTATACCCGCGGCACGGCAGGCATCGGCGGCGCGTGCTTGCGCAAGGGTGAGCTCTGCGTCAACATGTACGAAGGCATTGAGCACCTGTTGGGCTTGAATCTGTTTGAGGCAATCTTGGGCCAGTTCGGACGCACTGAGTTTGCCCTGCGCTAAGGCGCTTTGGAGGCTCACCAGGGTTGGAAAGTTGTGAAGTGCTGTGCTCATTTATTCAATCACCTTTGGAACCAAAAATAGCCCCTCAGCCTTGCCTGGTGCATTTACCATCAGCGCCTCGCGCCGCTCGGGTGAGGATGCCTCGGTGATGACGTCTTCGCGCAGTCGCAAGTGGACGTCACGCAGCGCAGATAAGGGGTGAGCGAGCGGTTCGACCCCTTTGGTGTCGACGGCCTGAAGCTCTTGGATCAGCCCAAGAATTTTGGTCAGATCACCCTGGGCCTGCCTGTTTTGCTCGGCCGACAATGTCAGGCGGGCTAGTCGGGCAATGCGGGTGACTTCTTGTTCAGTAATGGCCATGGGTCGTTGCTTTTTAAAAAATAAAAGGCGGGTTCAAGCACAAAACACCGCCAAAATGCGCGGTGCAGGGCATATGCCTGAATTTGAAAGACAAACATCGAAGACAGAGCCCGATTCAGCCCATGCAAACCATTCAAGCCAGTGCCTAATTCTGGCTAGGGCAAACCGGTTTCATCACAGTGGTTCTGGCCTCGTAGCTTTGCGAGCTTGACGTTAGCTCATTTTGCCGATCTAAACAGAATTATAAGTTATGATGGAACGCTATTCACGGCATGTTACGTGCGTCAACTTTTATTCTGGCTGGGCTCTCATGTTCGGATTCCTGCGTAGTTATTTTTCAAGTGATATGGCGATCGATCTTGGTACCGCCAACACTCTCATTTACGTTCGTGGCAAGGGTATTGTGCTCGACGAACCTTCGGTGGTAGCGATTCGTCATGATGGCGGCCCCGGCGGTAAAAAAATCATTCAGGCTGTGGGCCGCGAGGCTAAGCAGATGCTAGGGCGTGTTCCGGGCAATATTGAGGCGATCCGCCCCATGAAAGATGGGGTGATTGCCGACTTCACCGTGACCGAGCAAATGCTCAAGCAATTTATTCGTATGGTGCATCCGCGCAATATGTTTGCGCCGAGTCCGCGAATCATCGTGTGCGTACCTTGCGGCTCAACGCAAGTAGAGCGCCGCGCCATTCGCGAATCTGCTTTAGGCGCTGGTGCCAGCCAGGTGTACCTGATCGAAGAGCCGATGGCTGCCGCGATTGGCGCTGGGCTCAACGTGTCAGACGCCAGTGGCTCGATGGTGGTGGACATCGGTGGTGGCACGACCGAAGTTGCGGTGATTTCGCTAGGCGGTATGGTTTACAAGGGCTCTGTACGTGTGGGCGGCGATAAATTTGACGAAGCGATCGTTAATTACATCCGGCGCAACTATGGCATGCTCATTGGCGAGCCCACTGCTGAGCACATCAAAAAGCAGATCGGATCCGCATTTCCTGGTTCTGAAGTACGCGAGATCGAGGTGAAGGGTCGCAACCTGGCAGAAGGCGTCCCGCGCAGCTTCACGGTCTCGTCTAATGAAATCCTCGAGTCCTTAACTGATCCATTGAACCAAATCGTCTCAGCGGTCAAAATTGCACTCGAAAACACACCACCCGAGCTTGGTGCCGATATCACCGACAAGGGTATTTCGTTGACGGGCGGGGGCGCCTTGCTGCGTGATCTTGATCGTTTACTGCAAGAAGAGACCGGTTTGCCTGTGATCGTGGCCGATGATCCCTTGACGTGTGTGGTGCGTGGTTGTGGCGATGCTCTCGAGCATCTTGAAAAACTTGGCGCCATTTTTATTGACGACTAGTCGTGCCGCGTATCGACAGGCGGTGAGGCGCCATACTAGGCAGCTGCGCGAAACCAACGCAACCGGCGCCTATAGCGCCCAAGCGGTGAGTGATTAAGTACCGAGCCATCATGCAACGACCCGCCACCCTTAGGCTTTTTCGACGCGGCCCGGCCGCTGAAGTGAAACTGACTCTGCTCGTGTTGGTCTCGTTCGCGTTGTTGTTTACTGACGCCACGTACAAAACTACTAACCCTGTGCGTGAATTGTTGTCAGCGACGTTGTATCCGTTTCAACGTTTTGTCATGCTTCCGCGTGACATCATTTCGATTGGTCATGACTGGTTTGATGCCGCTGCGTTGATTCAATCTGAAACTGAGGCGTTGCAAAAACAACGTATCGAGTTGGCGCAGGTAACGACCAATGCAGCACTCTTAAGCGCCGAAAACGCGCAACTGCGGCGGCTACTAGGTGTTTTTGAAAAAGCCGCAGAGCATCCATCTGTAGTGGTCGAGGTTCTGTATGAGCCAGCCAATACTTTTAGTCGTCGGCTAGTCTTTAACAAAGGTAGCCGAGCCGGCATCTCAGTCGGGATGCCGATTTTGGATGAGGGCGGTGTGGTCGGGCAGATCACACGTGTTTCGCCCATGACCTCTGAAGCAGCTGTGTTGACCGATGAAATTATTTCGATACCCGTGCAGGTGTTGCGTAATGGCTTACGTTTGATCGCCTTTGGTTCAACGACGCCGGGGAAGGTCGAAGTGCGCTATTTTTCATCCGATGCCGATATTCGCGAAGGCGACGTTCTAGTCACCAGTGGAGTTGGGGGGGTGTTCCCGCCCGGGCTTTCGGTCGGACGCGTCGATCAGGTCCAGCGCAGTTCAGCCTCGGGGTTCGCGCGCGCAGAAGCGTTGCCGTCCTCGCACCCAGAGCGGTATCGGCAATTTCTGGTGTTACAGGTACCAATCGAGACTGATTTGGCGGTCAGCTCTGTGAAGCCCGCTGCGACAACGGAGGCTCCCCGTGCAAGATCGAAATCGAAATAACGGGTTGAGGTCTTCGCGTGAGGGGGGTGCGCCTCCGCCCGTGCCTTTGCCACGCCCAGTGGGCCCGAATCCAATTGACCACGCAACAAGCCTCGCTTTTATCTGGGCGACCCTGCTTGGTGTTTGGCTGCTCTCTTTGCTGCCCTGGCGCACATGGCCGGTGTCGCCTGATTTGCTGTTGTTGGTGATCGTATTTTGGTCGTTGCACGACCCCCGACGAATCGGTTTACTCACGGCATTTACGTTTGGCTTGGTGATGGATGTGCATGATGTCGGTCCCTTAGGGCTACAAGCGTTGACATATACCCTGACAGTGTTTGGCGCACAGTCATTGCAACGTAGGTTGCTGCGCTTTGGACTGGTAAGTCAAGCCATGCACTTGCTGCCACTGTGGGTCGTGATTAAAGCAGTTGGGGCGTTGCTTGGCGCTTTTCTTGTAAGTGCGTGGCCTGGTTGGTCGTGGCTGTTTGCAGCCCTCTTGACCGCGGCGCTCTGGCCCTTGACCGCGTGGTTGTTATTACTGCCCCAGCATCGATTGCAAGACCCCGAGACGACAGCAAGTTAACACCCCACAGACATGTTCGACTTTAAGAAAAACGATCAGCAACAAAAAAACAACTTTACGCTGCGAGTCGTCGTGGCGGGTTTGTTTGCGGTCTGTTGTTTTGGTTTATTGTCGTTGCGATTTTGGGTGCTACAGGTCGATCGGCATGAAGGATTGTCCGCCCGTGCTGACAGCAATCGATTGGCGGTGGTGCCTATACCGCCGCGTCGAGGTGAAATTGTTGATCGAAACGGCGAGGTACTTGCCAGAAATTATTTGAGTTACACGCTTGAGGTGGTGCCTGCTCGAGCGGGCAATATCGATGAACTATTCGCAGCGCTGACACCGATTGTGTTTATCAGTACGGCCGAGCAGCGACGTTTTAAAAGACGAGCTGCTGAATCTGGCAAGTACGCAAGTATTGTTTTACGTAATAACTTAAACGAAACAGAGGCAGCGTTTTTTTCGGCAAATGCCTTGCGATTTGCTGGTGTGCAGTTGCGCGCGCGTTGGGTACGCGAGTACCCACAAGGAAAATCTGCCGGGCACGTTGTTGGCTATGTCGGACGTATTTCAGAAAGCGACGTCGCAGCGCTCGAAGAGCGCGGTGAAACTGGCAATTATCGCGGTACCGATATCATTGGTAAAAAGGGGATCGAAAAAACTTACGAGGCAGTTTTGCATGGTAAGGCAGGCCTTGAAGAGCTCGAAGTGACTTCGCGAGGTAAACCCGTGCGAGTGCTCAGGCGGGTTGATCCGACGCCGGGCTCGAATTTAGTGCTGTCGTTGGATATGGGTTTGCAGCGTATTGCCGAAGAAGCATTCAAAGATTTACGCGGTGCCTTAGTCGCGATTGAACCCGCAACCGGTGATGTGTTGGCATTTGTGTCACAGCCATCCTTTGACCCGAATCTGTTTATTGACGGTATCGACGTAGAAAGCTGGCGACTCTTGAACGAATCGCCCGATCACCCCTTAATTAATCGTCCCGTATACGGTACCTATCCGATTGGTTCGACGTATAAACCGTTTGTGGCACTCGCCGCACTTGAGTTGAATAAGCGACGGGCAAATGAGGTCATTTCGGATCCTGGCTATTTTGAATTTGGTGGGCAACGTTTTAGAAACTCGGGCTCAACGGCCTTTGGTACGCTTGATATGCATCGGGCGTTGGTGGTGTCGTCTGACACGTATTTTTATTCGCTAGGCCCCGAAATTGGTGTGAACAATCTGCATGATTTCATGAAGCCGTTTGGGTTTGGACAACTCACCGGTATTGACATTGAAGGTGAGCGGCGCGGCGTGTTGCCCTCGACGGATTGGAAACGCGCAGCCTATAAAAATCGCGATCAACAGCGTTGGTATGCGGGTGAAACAATCTCAATTGCTGTGGGTCAGGGTTATAACTCCTTCACGTTGATGCAACTCGCGCAGGCAACGGCCGTGCTGGCAAACGATGGTGTGTATATGAAACCGCATCTAGTGCGTACCATTAAACACCCACGAACCGATGAGCACACACAAACCGTCGTTGAGGCGACTCATAAAATCGCGTTAAAAAAAGAAAATATCCAAGTGATTAAGCGTGCGTTGGCTGAGGTGACGGTGTCTGGTACGGCTGCAGCGGCGTTTGTTGGTGCGCCTTACACCACGGCCGGTAAAACCGGTACTGCTCAGGTGTACAGTTTGCGCGGTGCCAAATATCAAAGTAGTGCGATCGATGAGCGACTGCGTGATCATTCGTTGTTCATGGCCTTTGCTCCTGCCAATCAGCCAAAAATTGCGATTGCGGTGGTCGTAGAGAATGCGGGTTGGGGGGGTAGCGTTGCGGCACCTATCGTGCGTAAAGTCTTTGACGCCTGGTTGTTGCGTGACGCAAAAATTCAGCCCTCACCGGGCGGTACGCCACCCGTCCGGCGTACCGAAGTGGTCGTGCCGCAGGCCCCTCTTGTGGCCGCGATGCCAAGGGCTGTGCCATGAAAATTATTTTTAGAATGGTGTTTCGCAGCCTCACGTCAATCGATTGGCCCTTAATGCTGATTTTGTTATTGCTTTGCGCAGTGGGGATGTTGGTCATGCAGTCTGCTGTGGGTGGCACAGATGCTCGTTTTGCTGATCAAGCGCGTAATTTTTATGTGGCATTTATCGCGATGTGGATGATGGCGATGACGCCGCCGCACTGGATTTTGAAACTTGCGGTGCCGTTTTACGTGCTGGGGATCATCTTACTGTTAGCGGTCATGTTTGTGGGTGATACCAGTAAAGGGGCGACGCGTTGGTTGAACCTAGGCATCACGCGAATCCAACCTTCTGAAATGATGAAAATAGCCTTGCCGCTGATGTTGGCTTGGTATTTTCACACTCGCGAAGGCCCGATGAAGTTTATAGATTTTTGTGTGTCAACTGTGCTGTTGCTGATACCGTTTTTGCTGATTGTCAAGCAGCCCGATTTAGGCACCGCTATCCTTGTGTTTGGCGCAGGTTTTTTTGTGATTTATTTTGCTGGAATATCCTTTAAATTTTTGATCCCCGTCATGTTGATTGGTGCGATCGGGCTGGGTGCGATCTATGCCAATCAAGAGAAATTATGCGATGCTAAGTTTGATTGGGTGGTCTTGCATGACTACCAAAAACATCGAATTTGCACCCTGCTTGACCCCAGTACAGATCCACTAGGCAAAGGGTTTCATACGATCCAATCGATGATCGCGATAGGTGCAGGAGGTGTGTATGGCAAAGGTTACATGAATGGAACGCAGACCCATTTAGAATTTATTCCTGAGCGAACAACCGATTTTATCTTTGCGGTATTTGCTGAAGAGTTTGGTTTGTATGGTGGTGTAACGTTGCTGGTGCTCTACCTATTATTGATTTTTAGAGGATTGGTGATCGCGGTGGGCGCCCCGAATTACGGTGAGCGGTTGCTTGCTGGTGCGTTGACGATGGTGCTATTTATTTATGTGTTCGTGAATGTGGGGATGGTCACGGGTATTTTGCCGGTCGTGGGCGTGCCTTTGCCGTTGTTGAGCTACGGCGGTACTGCTTTGCTGACAATCGGCATCGCTTGCGGCATTTTAATGAGCATCAGTAAATACCGACCGCCCCAGCCAACGAGTTAAGTCAGTAAGCGCGCCGCGAGCAGTCCGTCTAACAATTTGCGTACGGGCGCGGGTAGCCCGCGCTCATGAAGACTGTTGAGTGGTACCCATTCCCCTCCATTGACGAAAAGTGCAGCCTTCTGAGCGTGCGCAGCACGATCTGGTTTTATTTGTACGAGGTGAGGGCGAATCGTCAGTCGATAATGGGTAAAAACGTGTACAAATTCAGCTAGCGTGTCTGCTGTGCTGAGCGCTAAGCCGAGCTGTTCACAGGCGAGTGCCGGTTCAAGCGCTGGGTCGCACTCTGGCAGACTCCAGAGGCCACCCCAGATGCCCGTTGTTGGTCGTTGTACCAGCAAGAGGTAGCCCGGTCGATGCGCGATTAACATTCCAGTGCTGCGCTCAGGCAAGACTTTACGTGCGCGAGGCCAAGGTAGTTCGTCGCAGCGTCCTTGCAGTAAGGCCAGACAGTCTTTTTTAAGAGGGCATGCTTCGCACTTGGGGCGGCCACGGGTGCACACTGTTGCACCCAGATCCATCAAACCTTGGGTATAAGCCGACATTGAGTCGGGATCTTGCGCGCAAGCGCGAGCCGTGGGTACCAAATCGCGCGCTAGCGACCACAGTTGCAACTCAGTGGGGCGACTTGTTGGGTCGCCTTCGATGGCAAAGAGCCGCGCTAACACCCGCTTGACGTTGCCGTCGAGTATTGCCGCGCGCTCGCCGTAGCAAAAGGCGGCGATCGCAGCCGCGGTCGAGGGGCCGATACCGGGCAGGGTGGCCAGTCCCGCAGCATCGGGCGGAAATTTTCCATTCCACGTATTCATGACTTGCTTGGCACAGGCATGCAGATTTCGAGCACGGGCGTAATAGCCTAACCCCGCCCACTGTGCCATCACTTGGTCAGCGGGTGCTTCGGCTAAAGCTTTGACGGTCGGAAATTGACTCAGAAAACGTTGGTAATAATCGAGTACTGCAGTCACTTGAGTTTGTTGCAGCATGATTTCAGAGAGCCACACTCGATAGGGGTCGCGTGTGTTTTGCCAAGGCAGGCCGTGGCGACCGTGCTTGCGTTGCCACGCTACTAAGCGAGAGGCGATTTTCATATCTTTCTTCTGTCACATCAGCGTTCTGGGGCTCGAGGGCACTAGCGTTGCATTATGCCTGTCTCAGACAGGACTTGCCGCAGCGCCCAGACGGGGTTAAAACAGAGCTAACGTCACTTGAATAAGACGTATTCCAAGCCTTAAATATATGCTCGAGGTTGACTAAGTTTCTTCACAAGAGCGATCGACGTCAACGGCAGCGGGCCAAACTACTCAAACGGAGTCAACACAAATGAATGCCCCGTTTTCAGACAAACAGTTGCAGGCCTTAAACGCCGTCAAGCTAGACGACAAATACGATCTTGCCTCAGGCCGTGCGTGGCTCAGCGGTGTGCACGCACTCGTACGCTTGCCGATGAATCAACGCGTGCGCGATGAGCGCGATGGGTTCAATACTGCGGGGTTTATTTCTGGCTATCGGGGTTCGCCGCTAGGCGGCTTAGACCAAAACCTCTGGAAGGCCGCCGAACGACTTAAGCAACACCATGTGGTGTTTCAGCCAGGCGTGAATGAGGATTTAGCGGCGACCTCTGTGTGGGGTTCGCAGCAGGTCAACATGTTTGAAGGTGCCAAATATGATGGCGTCTTTGGTCTTTGGTACGGAAAAGGCCCCGGCGTTGATCGGTGTGGTGACGTGTTTAAGCACGCCAACGCGGCCGGTACCTCACCGCGAGGCGGGGTATTGGTTGTTGCGGGCGATGACCATTCTGCAAAGTCGTCCACCTTGCCTCATCAAAGTGATCATATTTTGAAGGCCTGCGGCATACCCGTCTTGTTTCCCTCTAGTGTGCAAGAGATTCTTGATTATGGGGTGCTGGGTTGGGCAATGAGTCGTTATGCGGGCCTGTGGGTGGGGATGAAGTGCATTACAGACATTGTCGAGGTCTCAGCCACTGTCGACGTCGATCCTGAACGCGTTCAAGTCAATATTCCGCAAGATTTTATGCTCCCCGCAGGAGGGTTGAACATTCGCCTTGGCGACACGCCGCTTGCTCAAGAGGCGCGCCTGCTCGATCAGAAGCTGTATGCTGCACTGGCCTTTGCTCGCGCGAACGGCTTGAATCGCCAGCTTTGGTCTGTACCGGATGCGCAGGCACGTTTTGGCATCATTACCTCAGGCAAAGCCTATTTAGACACGACGCAGGCCTTGCTTGATTTAGGGTTAACGCCCGAGGTCTGTCAACAAATCGGTGTGCGGCTCTTCAAAGTGGGAATGGTGTGGCCACTTGAGTCGACTGGTTTGCTCAGCTTCGCAGAAAACCTCGATGAGATCTTGGTTGTCGAAGAAAAACGGCAGATGCTCGAGTATCAAGTCAAAGAAGAGCTCTTTGGCTGGATCGGCAGCGGCAAAAAAATTCCGCGGGTCGTGGGTAAATTTGATGATAAGGATGGTGGTGAATGGGCGGTGCCGCAAAGCCCCTGGCTATTGCCGGCACATTACGAATTTTCTCCGTCGATGGTGGCGCGTGCAATTGCCACCCGATTGTTACGGCTTGAATTACCTCCACAGGTTCGTGTACAGATCGAAGCTCGTTTAGCTTTTATTGCAGCACGTGAGCTTGAGTTGGCACGCCCACGCGTAGTGGCTGAACGCAAACCGTGGTTTTGTTCCGGGTGTCCGCATAACACTTCAACGCGTGTGCCCGAAGGTTCGCGAGCGATGGCTGGGATTGGCTGTCACTATATGGCGCTGTGGATGGATCGCAGCACACATGTCTTTACCCAAATGGGCGGCGAGGGTGCACCTTGGATCGGACAGTCTCCGTTTACGAATGAAAATCACGTGTTCGTCAATTTGGGTGACGGTACGTATTTTCATTCTGGGCTATTGGCCATCCGTGCTGCAGTGACGGCTAACGTCAACATCACTTACAAGATTTTATTTAATGATGCGGTCGCCATGACGGGTGGTCAGCCTGTTGATGGTCAAATCACCGTGCCGGTGATGGCGGCCCAAGTGCTGGCAGAAGGTGTGGGTCGAGTTGTGGTGGTGACCGACGAGCCTGAGAAATATACACAGATGGCTGGGTTGCCCGGTGGCGTGCCAGTGGTGCATCGTGATGAACTTGATCGCGTTCAAAAAGAATTGCGTGAAGTGTCTGGGGTGACTGCCCTGATTTACGACCAAACCTGCGCCACTGAAAAACGTCGCCGGCGCAAACGTGGGGCCTACCCTGATCCTGCGCGACGTGTGGTGATTAATTCACGTGTGTGTGAGGGTTGTGGTGATTGTTCAACGCAATCAAACTGCTTGTCGATTGAACCGCTTGAAACAGAGCTTGGTCGCAAGCGCGTGGTCAATCAATCAAGCTGTAATAAAGACTATTCGTGCTTAAAAGGCTTTTGCCCGAGTCTGGTGACGGTTGAGGGCGGGCAGTTGCGTCGGCCCAAGCTGATTGAGGCGAACGACACTCATGCGCAGGCGTTGCCAGACCCAGAACTGCTTCAATTGACGGGCTCTTACGGTATTTTTGTGGCGGGGGTAGGTGGCACAGGTGTGGTCACGATTGGTCAGTTGCTTGGAATGGCGGCCCATCTTGAGGGCAAAGCGGGTTCGGTGCTTGATATGGCGGGTTTGGCGCAAAAGGGTGGAGCCGTGTTTTCACACGCAATCATTGCGCCGACGGCTGCAGATATTTTAAATACGCGTATTGCGCTGGGGCAGGCCGACTTAGTCTTGGGTGCTGATTTGGTGGTGGGTTCGAGCGTCGAGGCGGTGACGCGGATGCGACCGGCGCACACTCGGATGTTGTTAAACGCAGATGTTGCTCCGACAGCCGCGTTTATTAGCAACCCAAACTGGACACTGGCCGCACGTGAGCTGCGCCAAGAGCTTGAGCAAGCTTGCGGTGAGGGTCGCATTCAAAGTGTGGATGCCTCTGAGATGGCAGTAAAGTTGCTGGGTGATGCGGTGTATGCGAATCCGCTCTTGATGGGGTTTGCCTATCAGCAGGGTTGGATTCCTTTGCATCATCGCTCGCTTGAGCAAGCAATCGTTCTAAATGGGGTTCAAGTTAAAAAGAATCTCGAAGCCTTCAGTTGGGGGCGCCGCGCTGCGCACGAGCCGCAGTTGGTGGCTCAGTTACTTGGGGCAGGGCATCAGGCGTCTAATCCGACACCACACGGTGCAACGGTGGTTGAGTTTAAACGCTCGGGGTCTGAGGTTGAACAACTACGTGAGCATCGGGCGGCGTTTTTACGCGAGTATCAAAACGAGGCTTATGCGTCAGAGTATGTCTCGTTTGTGAATAGGGTGTCGGACGCCGAAATGCAGGCTTGCGGTACGCAGCGCTTGACGCTGGTTGTTGCGCGTTATCTGTTTAAGCTGATGGCGTACAAGGATGAGTATGAGGTTGCTCGGCTCTACACCGATGGTGAGTTTTTACGTGGTTTAGACGAGCAGTTTGAAGGAGACTGGTCAGTGCACTTTCATCTGGCGCCACCACTGTTTGCTAAGCGCGACGGTAAGGGGCACTTGATTAAAGCGAAGTTTGGGCCTCGGATGTTGGTGGCGTTCAGGTTGCTAGCAAAGCTGAAAGGCTTGCGTGGCACTTGGATGGATGTGTTTGGGTATACGGCTGAACGGCGTGCTGAGCGGGCGTTAATTGTTGAGTACCGTGAGACGGTGTTGGGTATGCTGGCTAAGCTTTCGCGGGGGTCTCTAGAGAAGGCGGTTGAGGTGGCTGGTGTGCCTGAAGAGATTCGGGGGTATGGGCATGTGAAAGAGGCTGTGTTGGTGCGGGCTCAGGCTGCTCGTGCTAGGTTGCTGGGTGAGTTTGAGGTGGCTGCGGCTGGGGCTGGGAGCCGAGCTGCTTAGATCCTTTGCCTTCGCCCGCACTTTGACTGCCCCGAACCGGTGATTTTTTGCTGAGCAAAAAATACGCGGCTTCGGGTTGTTCAAAGTGCTTGGGGTGTG
>Ga0222712_10000127_pt1 | contig 103266 bp, 95 predicted proteins | sample C33_657DmetaG_FD_165043 | JGI IMG/M metagenome (GOLD analysis project Ga0222712, IMG submission 165043) | Estuarine water microbial communities from San Francisco Bay, California, United States - C33_657D | ecosystem: Environmental > Aquatic > Marine > Unclassified | place: USA: California... | reverse complement strand
GTACAACGAAAAACGAATCAAGATATCTCTTGGATCACGTAGTCCCTTAGAATACAGACAAAGTCTCGGACTTATGACGTAAACAAGTCCAAGTTTTTAACCGCACCCCCACTTGGTCAATTTTCAATCGGCGTCAACACTTTACTCTCTGACGGATGGCACAACGCGAGTGGCTCTTACCGCAAAGGTTCCGAGTCCATCCCACCAAAGGCTTGGGTGTATGTATGCCTGTTCGGCACTCTCAGCCTTGCAGTTCTATTTACAGCCACAGCCAGATGCGTTTTCCAGACCAAACTGGACACTCAGTCCACCGCAACCTGATCGGCGATCCCACGGCAAACTGGACAGCTATTCCGGCGCAATCTGATCACTTCGGAGCGAAGCGACGCGGGGTTAATAGTCATTTACGCTGAAACCTCAGCGCTCGTCAATTTATTGCGCTTTTTGCGCTGCGATTCACCACTAAGTTTCAATGCAGATTTGTTGGAATTCATGCCGTCTTCGTCCATTGTCATACCTCTCTAAACATCACGAGCGAGTCAGTGTATGTCCGAGCCGACATTTTGAAGCGAAAAACTAAGCTATTTCTGGCTCCCCGACCTGGACTCGAGCCAGCGACCTGCGGATGAACTATCTGTTAGACCTAACTCAGCGACGCAGCAATGCGACGGTCTGCCTGAGCAACAAACTGATCTGCAGTTTTCACAAGCGTGTTCACAAACGCATGGCCTGCTTTCAGTGAGTCACACAAAACAACAAGATCTTCGATATATTCGTGCACCATCTGATTACGTAGCTTACGCATCACGAGCCAATCATCGGTTGAATCTAGCCAGCCCAATTTCTCGGCACGATCAAGATTTTCAGTGGCGGCCCCTCGAGTCTCGGCCATGGCATCCAGCAAAGCCGGCAAAAACTTGTCTGCCAGCGTATCTTGTAGACGCCCAAAACGGCTGACAAAAGCATCTAGTCGTTCTGCAAGCAACGCATCCTGAGCGATGCGTTGTAAATCGCTGACATCAAGAGCTTTAGCAAAAAGACGCGCGTCGGTATCTTGCAAATAATACGCTTCTTTTTTGACTACGCGGCTAAGAAATTGCAACCGAAATTTAAGCCCTTCATCCAGTTTCATAAGATGACCCCATTGCGAGTCGCAATTTCATGGATCGGCTGAATCTTTAAATTCGGAGCTTTGAGAATGACATCGACCCTGCGTCCATCCATCGCACGGGACACACGGCTTGCAACCCTTGCCCCCAACAGTGCCGGTTCATCGACAATATTTGGTACTTCCACCATGAGATCAACGTCACCCCCTTTGGCCTGATCGTTGACTCTCGAACCAAATAAGGTTACGCGCGCCAAGTGTCCAAACACTGTTTGTGCAACGTCACGGATCATATCGATTTGCGAAAGGGTGAGTCTCATGACTGTATTTAATCACAGTGGCAAAGTTTTTGACACATCGGACAACTTAAAAACAAAAAAGCCCAACCGAGAAGTTGGGCTAAATGATATTCTTGGCTCCCCGACCTGGACTCGAACCAGGGACCTGCGGATTAACAGTCCGTCGCTCTACCGACTGAGCTATCAGGGAATTGTCGTTGAAAATCAGTCGGTTATTGTGTTTTTATAAAAAAGACAAATGCCGCGCAAACTCAGCGATGTCCAATACTATAGCATAGTTGACCTCTGTCAGCCAAACGACTGCTCGCTCGCCAAGAGAGGCGCCTCGGGGTACATTCTCGTTAAAACCACTATAAAACAGAGGCAAGCTTTGAAACGAATTCTGCAAGTACTAAACGTGGGCGCCCTAGCGCTACTGACCCTGACCTCAGCGCAGTCAGTTGCGCAAACGCAAGCGACATACCCCAATAAAACTGTTCGCTTAGTCGTGCCGTTTCCGGCCGGGCAAGCCACTGACATCATCGCGCGTTTGTTAGCCGAGCGTTTAACGCAACGCTGGGGGCAGCCGGTATTCGTCGATAACAAAGGCGGTGGCGCCAGCATCCCAGGTATGCTGGTCGGCAAAGAGGCCCCCGCTGACGGCTACACCATTACCTTTGCAAGCAGCACGACCACTGCGGTCAACGAAGCCCTGTACCCAAAACTACCCTACAACATGCAACGCGATTTTGTTCCGGTTGCAGGAGTGTTTACGCAACCTTGGTTGATTTTGGCCAACCCGGCTGCACCGTATAACAATCTTAAAGACCTGATCGATGCCGCGCGACAAGCGCCGGGCAAGCTCGCTTGGGGTTATGGTGCGAACGCACTTGAATTAGCTGCAGAGCTTTTTAAGCAGCGCGCGCAAATTGACATCACGGGTGTGTCATACAAAGGCAGCGGCCCCGCGATGAATGACTTGCTGGGCGGGCACATTATGTTGGCGGTTGACACAATGGCTTCATCGTTGCCGCATATCCAAGCGGGCAAACTTAAAGCGATTGCTTCACTGTCAAGCGAGCGTGCCTCGCAATTGCCTGAGGTGCAAACGATTGCCGAGCAAGGCTATCCTGGGTTTGTAGGTGTAGGTTGGGCGGGCTTGTTTATGCCTAAGGGTACGGCGCCCGCGATTGTGAAAAAGGTGTCTGACGATGTACATCAGATTTTGAACGAGGCAAGTGTGCAACAAGCCTTGGCGCAACGCGGTTCGACCCCTGACTTAAGACCCTTGCCCGAATGGTCAGCGTTTGTAAGCGCCGAGACCTTGAAGTGGGCCGAGGTGATTAAGAAGGGAAATATTAAGCTGGCTGAGTGACTGCGTTTGAGCAGTCACTCTGAGTTGGTGGTTTAAAGCTTATTAGTATCTGCGTATCGGGTACAAAACAAATCATTGCTTTAAAACCACCAAACATCATTTCAGTCATCGTATAAATAACTTTTTAAAATAAAAACAATAAGTTAAATATATATAAAATAGTACATCTTTAACTTCAATCTAGTACAACAACCCCCTCCCCGCAGCCAGCGCATTCTGCATCGTCATGAACTCAGCGCCCTCTTTAATTAGGCTTTCAACAAAGCCTTCAAAGGCCAGCATGCGGTTGCCGCGGCCTAACACGTAGGGGTGCATGGTGTAGGTCAGGATCCCGAAATCGGTACTCTTTTTGAAGTACCTGAATTCATCTAGCCAGCTTTCCATCACGGTACGGGCACTTTGCAGGCCGGGATTGACGGTGGTGGGCATGCGCCAGTATTCAAAATGAGGGTGGTCATCCAAGTGCCAGCTAATAGGCATTTCGATCAGGCTGGTCTCTTTGCCAAACTTGACCGGTTCGCCCAGTTTGACCTGATCGCCGGCCCGTACCGGGTACGGATGGTAATCGCCACCCATCATGCTGCTGTCGTACTCAAAGCCGTACTTGAGCAGCAGGTTTAAGGTGTTATCGCTCAGATCCCATGAGGGCGAGCGATAGCCTACTGCCCTGCCACCCGTGAGCTGCTTAATAGCCGCTGTCGCGCGCAACATGTCGGCCTCTTCTTCTTCAAGCGTTTGGCTAGCCGGTGGAATATGGGCCCAACTATGATGACCAATCTCATGCCCGCCCTTCACAACAGCCTCGCAAGCTGCTGGGTAAGTTTCGATGGTGAACCCCGGCACGAACCACGTGGTGGGGATGCTGTGCGCTTTTACCAAGTCGAGTATGCGTTTTGACCCGACGATCCCGAATTCGCCACGCGACAGCGGCGTGGGCGAGGTCATGCCCCTTGAGATAAAGCCTGACTGCACATCAAAATCATAGGTGAGGCAAACAATATGACGCGGCATGGCAAATCCTTTTGAAGATCAGAATACGTTGACTACGGTAAGCTCTGTCAGATATGTTAGCAAGTTAAACCACTAAGGGATCTTAGATGTCTGGTCGCACCGACAACTCTTCGCTCGAGCACTCGGCAAAAGCCTCGCGCTTAGGCCGACTACTTGAAAGCTGGAGCTCAGGAATTTTAATCGTCGTACTGCTCTTGCTGTGGCAGACGGGCGTGCGATATTTTGAAGTCCCGAACTTCTTGCTGCCGGCCCCCACCGAAATCGCTCAGCTGTTTGTAGATGAGTGGTCGTTGATTCAAATGCATTCATTGGCTACGATTTGGGCGATCTTAACGGGCTATGTCACAGCTGTACTGTTTGCCCTAATCATCTCAGCCTTGATGATTCGCTTTACCTGGCTTGAACGCTTAATCATGCCCATTTTTGTTGGTCTACAAAGTGTGCCAAAGATTGCGATCGCTCCCTTGATCTTAGTATGGGTGGGCGCAGGCCTGGGTTCAAAAATTGCCGTGGTGATGTCGATCGCTTTTTTCCCAATCGTGATCAACACCATGGCGGGCTTTAAAGAGGTGGATCGCGGCTTAGCGGATGTGTTTCGTTCGGTCGACGCCAAAGAACGTCAGCTCCTCTTTAGATTGAGGCTGCCATATGCCATCCCGTACATTTTTGCAGGCTTGCGAATCGCGACGACACTAGCCGTGCTTGGTGCGATCGTGGCCGAATGGCTGGCTGCGTCTAACGGCTTAGGTTATTTAGTGCTGTCGGGTAGCTTTAACTTTAATACAGCGCGCTCGTTTGCTGCCATCATCTCTTTAGCGCTAATCGGTACAGTGTTTTTTAATTTCATGTCATGGATTGAGGCGCGAGTGTCATGGCGCACCGGTCTGAATGATTCGACTTCACGAGGGTAAAAAATCATGTTGAGCAAATTCTTAACGGGCGCTCTCGCCCTCTGCACCTTGGCCTTCTCTTCAGCCCCTGCCCTCGCACTCGACAAGGTCGTACTGCGCATCAACTTCACACCCTGGGGTATGCATGCGCAATATTTTGGCGGTCGTGCGCAAGGTTTTTATAAAGCTGAGGGTATTGATCTAGAAATTCGTCCGCCAGCCGCTGGACAACAAAACGAAGTCATGATTGCCACAGGTCGTGAGCAATTTGGCTTGACCAATGCCGATGCTTTTGTCAAAGCAAAAGGCAGTGGCCTGCCCGTGGTGGCTGTGATGGCCGATCAACCTGACAATCCGTTTTCAGTCATCACGCCGGCAAAAGCCGGCATCACCACGCCTGAAAAAATGAAAGGCATGAAACTTGCCTGGTTTCAGGCCAACGTGATGGGCTTAATCGAACCGGTGTTAGCCAAAGGCGGTCTCACCCGCAAAGATATTGACTTTGTGACAGTCGCACGTGGCGCCGAGGTACAGATGCTGGCCGCTGGGCAAGTCGATGGTCTGTTCGGCTATTCATTTGGGCAAGCCTTGACGCTTGAAGGCAGAGGGTTTCCGGTCAACGTAATGCCAGTACGTGATTATGGTGTGCAGTTTTACGGCACAGTGATTTATACCAATGAAGCTCTGCTTAAAAGCAACCCTGATTTGGTCAAGCGTTTTGTGCGCGCAACGATTAAGAGCTTGATCTGGACCCACGACAACGTTGAACAAGCCATGAAAGAAATTGTTGCTGTGTCACCTGATCGTGACCTGAAGCTTGAGTCGCGCAAGCTACGCATGATTTACGACCTGTACAACACGCCTGATTATGCTGAACGCTTTGGCTTGATGACCGATGCGAAATGGCAATCTTCAATCGACATTTTGGCGAGCGGCGGCGACTTACCTAAAAAGCCAACCGCGCAAAGCATGTATACCAACGCGATCATCAATAGCATTGATGAGGCAAAAGCATTAGCCGCGCTCGTGAAGCAACCGGCAAAATGAGTGCATCAGTCACCGACGTCCCGCAGACAACAATGCCTTCAAGTCATGGCATTTCAATCGCCGGGATCGAAGTTACCTATGGGCTTGGCTCTGAACAGGCCGTTCAAGCCCTAGCACCTGTTGACCTTGAAGTCGCCGATGGCGCCTTCGTTTCGTTAGTGGGCCCTTCTGGCTGTGGCAAAAGCACCTTACTAAAAGTATTAGCTGATTTAATGCCGCCTACCCAAGGACAGGTGTTGATCAACGGGATGCCACCTAGCGCTTTGCGCCAAGCAGGTCGTATTGGCTTAGTGTTTCAACAAGCGAATTTGATGCCGTGGCTGACAATTGAAAAAAACGTCAAGCTACTCAAAGAATTGGTACAGGCAAAAGGCAAACGCGCGGACGACTTACCTAAGGCGCAAAACTCAAACACCGTACAAAGCGTTGAGCAACTGCTTGAGGTCGTCGGCCTAAATGGTTTTGAGAAGAAACTCCCGCACCAACTATCTGGCGGTATGCAACAACGCGCCGCACTCGCACGTGCCTTGGCACTTGATCCGTCGATTTTATTGATGGATGAGCCCTTTGCCGCACTCGATGAAATTACACGCGATCGCATGGCGTTTGAACTAATGCGGATCTGGCAGGAGTATCGCAAGACCGTCATCTTTGTGACGCACTCGCTTGCTGAGGCGGTATTTTTGTCGGATCACGTTGTGCTGATGTCAGCACGCCCAGGTCGTATCCACAAAATCTATGATATTGCCCTTCCTCGCCCACGCACTGAAGACACGCGTTTATCCGATGACTTTATTCGCTTAGTGGGTGAGATTAATCGCGAACTTTACAAGGTGATGCTGCTGTGAGCAAACGAGACAAAATGCCCTGTCTGACGGTGGGTGACAACGCATTTGAACGTGGCGTGGCACATGGCAAGGCCTTCGCTGCTGATGTCGCCGCAAACCTTGAAACCTATTTACGCCGTTTTGAAGCCTCGGGCTTAGCGCGTGCCGAGGCGTTAGAAGAAGCCTTGCGTTGGCAGACCGCCATGCAGAGTCAAAATACAGATTACGCCGAAGAGATGCTAGGCATCGCCAAAGGTGCAGAACAATCCTCAGCAGCGATCGCACTGTTAAATGCCCGCTACGAGATTGCGTTTATGATCTTTGGCAAAGACGCGCGCAAGCAAGAGCAAGCGCTGCAACAAGCCACTGGTGAGACCGATGGCTGCACAACCTTTGGCTTGCTATCAGACGTCACTGCAGATGGTCACACCTGGCTTGGGCAAAATTGGGATTGGATCGCTGGCGTTCATCAACGCACGATTGTGTTACGTATTAAGCGCTCGAATAAGCCAAGTTTGGTATGCATGACCGAGGCCGGCATTGTGGGTGGCAAAATGGGAGTCAACGAATGCGGCATTGGCTTAGTTGAAAACGGCCTGGCCTCGCATCTAGATGGCTGTAACCCATATCAAAAACCGTTTCATATGCGGTGTCGTGAGGTTCTTGATGCCGATCGCTATGCTGATGCGCTGACGCCTATCGTATCAACCAAGCGTACCTGTTCAGGTAACTTTGTAATCGGCGGCGCACAAGGCGAGATCATTGATTTTGAAACGAGCCCCAATCACATTACCTATATCAATCCAGTCAACGGTATTGTCACGCACTCTAATCACTTTATGGGTGCTGGACACGGCGAGTCGCAGATGGAAAAGGTTAGCCCAGGCACCTTATTCAGAGCGTCACGTATGCGTCGTTTGCTAGAGCGCGGTGGCAAACAAATTGATGTGGCCACGATGGCAGCCGCCATGAGTGATCACTTCAGCGAGCCGCACTCGCTTTGCCGTCATCCTGATCCGCGCCAAGCTGAAGCCAAACAAACAATGACGACCGGCGCGGTTCTGATTGACCTTGAAAGCCGCGTGATGCATGTGGCCGATGGGCCGCCATGTGAATTCCCGTTCATTGCTTACTCTGTCGCTGAACGCTAGGCGTCGCATCATCAACAGACAAGAGTTCTTTCAACGGTTTTTAGGCCTCTATAGATACAACAGAAAGTCAAACTAGCAAAAAACTCATACGAAAAGCCATTTTTTTTATGACTGTTAGTTTGAGTTACAAAGAATCATTTTTAAAAAACTAAAGTAGCCAAAAAATGTCGACAAAAAAAATTCACATCATTATCGAAGGCGCGACTGGGCGCTTGGGCAACATGCAACACTTACGCTCGTTGCTGAACATTCGCAAAGAAGGCGGGTTGCTGCTTAAAAATGGCGACAAGCTGATCCCCGAGCCAGTGCTGCTCGGTCGTAATGCCGACAAGCTAAAGGCCTTGGCTGAGCCCCACGGCATCGCCTGGTCAACCGATCGGGCCGCTTGTTTGGCCGACAAAAATAATGAAATCTATTTTGATGCGAGCGTGACCGCTGGCCGCTTTGAGCGCGCGCAAACTGCGATGCAGGCAGGCAAACATATCTACCTAGAAAAACCGATCGCCGAGTCGCTAGATGAGGCTCTTGAATTGGCGCGCATGGCTGAGCGCTTGAAACTTAAGAACGGCACCGTGCAAGACAAATTGTTTTTGCCGAGCTTGCACAAGCTTCGCAAAGTCAAAGAGGCTGGTTTCTTTGGTGAGATTATTCAAGCCAAAATCGATTTTGGTTGGTGGGTATTTGATGGTGAAATCCACCCCGCACAACGTTCAAGCTGGAACTACCGTAAACGTGATGGTGGTGGTTTAGTGCTGGATATGTTTCCACACTGGCGCTATATCGTCGACACACTACTAGGCGAGGTCAAAGCTGTGTCTTGCCGTACTAAAACTGCCATTGCCAAGCGTCGCGATGAGCAAGGCAAGCCTTATGACGTAGACGTTGAAGATGTGGTGTTAGCCACCCTTGAACTCACCAATGGTGCTTTGGTTGAAATCAATGCCTCGTGGGCTGTACGTATTAAACGTGATGATATTTTGACCTTGCAGGTCGATGGTACGCAGGGTTCAGCTTCGTGCGGTTTATATCGCTGTTTTATTCAACCCATGGCGGCGACTCCAAAGCCCGTCTGGAGCATTGAAGTACCAACAAGCGAAGACTTTGATGCACAATGGCTTGAGGTACCGGATGTCGCACCCTACACAAATTCGTATCGCGCAGGTTGGGAGTCGTTTTTACGACATGTGCTTGACGACACCCCTTTCGCCTCGCCTTTAAAAGCGGGTGCAAAAGGGATTCAGTTAGTCGACGCTTGTTATCGCAGCAACGCCGAACGCCGCTGGATTGATTTGCCAGAGCTCGCCCTCTAACACGCTGTGCTTGCTCAACGATTTCATTGAAAAAGCTCTCTGAGCAGATTTTCAAATATCTTTGAGCCTGCTCATCGAGCAGACCATAGAATATCTTCGAACGCTCAGCGAGCAGGCTATAGACTGTATTTGAACTTGCTCACCAAGCCGACTCTAAAATTTCTAGCAGTTGGCTAGTCTCGGTCACTGGCCTTGGATTATTTTTAATACCAAAGTCGTGCATCACTTTATCGGCGATGACTGGAAAGTCTTCACGCTTCACACCAACATCGCGTATGCGGGTCGGTAAATTCAAGCTTCGTACCAATTGCTCAATCGCGTCACCCGCCTCCATCCCCTCGCAGCCCATAGCCTGCGCAATCATTTGCTGCTTTGGTGCATTCACGCTTTTGTTGTAGCGCATCACAGCGGGAAGCAAGACGCAAGAGGTATAGCCATGCCCTACCCCAGAGTGCGCGCCAAAAACATGGCCAATCGCGTGACTGGCGCCTACGCGAGCACCGAACTCAAGGATACGAATCGACATCGCCATGCCGCGCTGACAATCAAGTCGTGCATCCAGATCGGCCGGGTTAGCCAACACTCGAGGCAACCCCTGAGACAACAGTGCTAAAGCTGCCTTGCCAAAAGCATCCACACTTGGGTCAACGTTTAACATCGCCATAAATTCGGCAGCGTGGTCAACCGCTTTAATGCCGCTTGAGAGAAACAAATTCATCGGCGTATCCAGCGTGACTAAGGGATCCACAATGACGGCTCTTGGCGCGGTCATCGGGTAACCGAAAATCTCTTTGACACGCGCCGTGGTGTCTGAACACCCAGCAAACCAGGTAAATTCGGCCGCCGACAGCGTGGTAGGCACGGCAATCATTCTCAACCATTCTGCAGCATCAGTTGGCCGCACACTACCATCGGTTGCAGCAAAGACTGCCGCCTCATGTAACTGGGCAGGTGTCGACAAACCTTTTTTAAGAGCCACCAGCATGACTTTGGTCGCATCAATCACCGAGCCACCACCAATCGCAAGCAATACATCAGCGTGTGCCGCGCGTGCCGCCTGCGCCCCCTTTAGTACGCAGGATTGCGGCACGTGAGCCGTGATGCTTGTGAACTGTCCTACGCAGCGCGAGCCGAGGGCTCGAACAATTGCTTGGTACGACGGCGTCATTGCCACAGAGCGACTCCCCAACACGAATACTCGTTGGCTACCTGTGCGATCGAGCTCTTTGATCACGGCGGTGGTCGCAGGCTCGCCAAAACTAATCCGCTCTGTGGCGTTAAAGCAGTGAACTGAAGGTGTCATATAGTCGGTCTCCGAGAGGCGTCTATTGAGCGCCCTGTTTTAGCATGCTGATCGGTGAGATCAGTGACAGCATCATACTTTAGCGCCATTTTTGCTGACCTTGCTCAAATGCCTGCGCGAGCTCACCTCGCCCTGCGCGGATGCCTAGAGCAGCCTGAGAAGCTGGATGCAGATTCCTATTGCACTCAGATAGGTTTATGCTACAGAGACTGCGCCTTGTGCAGGTAAAAAAGACGACACACCAAAAGACGACATACGATGAACACGTTTAAATTTCTTTCTTTGGTTATATTTTTTTGCTGCGCAAGCGTATCCCAAGCGGCAACCATTACACGTTTCACGCCGCAAGGCCCGAGCACTGCTGTGCGACAAATCGTCGTTGACTTTGATCGTGCGGCCGTAGCCTTTGGCGAAGCGAAATTGCCGGCCCCTGTTGAAGTGAAGTGTTCTTTAGATAGCGCGACTGAGGGATCAGGTCGTTGGCTTAACGAGCGCAGTTGGGTGTATGACTTCGTGAACGAGGTGCCAGCAGGCGTCGTATGCCAAGCCGAACTCAAGGCACAAGATCCGGGTTTTTTGGGCGGTTCGATTCAAGGTGATGCCCAGTACAGCTTTCATACGGGCGGGCCGATCATTGAACGTGCACAGCCTGGGCGTTATGGATCGATTGCTGAGGATCAAATCTTTGTGCTGCACCTTTCTGGCCCCGCCACGCTCGCCAGTATTCGCGCACATGTTTGGTGTGCCGTTGAGGGTCTAGGTGAGCGCGTACCTGTTCGCCTAATCTCTGGGGCGGATCGCGACGCCATCATTGAAGCAAGCTATCTTCAAAATGAAGCCAAAAAAGACCCCTTAAGTGTTGTCACACTGGCCTGTAATCGACGCTTGTCGGCCTCGACAAAAATTCAACTTGTCTACGGACGAGGGATTGTTAGCGCGATCACGTCGGCGACAGAGGTCAAAACGACAACTGAACAACGCTTAGACTTCACCGTTCGCGAGCCTTTTCGCGCAAACTTTACTTGTGAGCGCGAAAGCGCACGCAGCGGCTGTATTCCGATTTTGCCACTGACACTCAATTTCAATGCGCCTGTTTCAGCCTCATTACTCAAGAGCATTCGCTTAACGTCTGGCACGATGACCTACCCAGCGATGCTGACTGATGACTCAGGCGCAAGTATGGAGGACGTGCAATCGTCGGATTACGCCACGGCTGTGCAATTTTCTGGGGCAATACCCGAAAATACCGAATTCATGATCGAACTGCCCCAGGCGTTAAAAGACGATTCAAATCGCCCCTTGAGCAATGCGACATCGTTTCCGTTCAAGGTCACTACTGGCGCGATGCCAGCATTAGCTAAGTTTTCAGCGTCGCCATTCGGTGTGATCGAACGCTTGGCAGACCAACAAGGCGTTGGTATCTTGCCGCTCACAGTACGTAACGTTGAGGCGAATCTCAATATTAAAGAGCTGCCAGTGACGCAAAAGCGCGGCAAGGTCACCGATCTGCGCCTGAACTCAGATGCCGACATCATCGCCTGGTATCGTAAGACGTTAATGTACAACTCAGGTTGGATCGATCGCAAGCAGGCACAACGGGACGCCAAGTCGCCTCTACCACCCGTCATTTCTAAGGATACAGCGGGTGTCGTTGAAACGCGCAGTATTTCTTTACTCGCGCAAAGCGAGTCGACGACTCAGTTAGAGCTACCCGCTCGGGCCGCGGCCGATAAACGTCCCTTCGAAGTGATTGGAGTACCACTGACGCCAGGCTTTCATGTTGTAGAAATCGCGTCGCAGCAACTCGGCCAGCGCTTGCTTGATGAGCAGTATGGTGAGGGACGCACGATGTATGTGCGAACTTCAGCGTTAGTCACCAATCTGGGCGTGCACTTCAAGCTTGGCCGAGAAAACTCAGTCGCCTGGGTTACGACCTTAGATCAAGGTAAGCCCGTCGAAGGGGCAAACGTACAGATTTCTGATTGCCATGGTCGCGCGCTCGCACAGGCCATCACCGACGCAACAGGCGTTGCAAACTTCAAAGGGCTTTCACCGCAAGCGCCGTTATGCCGTACCGACCATGAGTACCTGCAAGCGTATTTTGTCAGCGCTCGCGCACCACAGCCTAGGTCTTTGACGCGCAACGCACCAGTCGTCGAAGATGTCGCCTTCACTTGGACCAACTGGGACAAAGGTATTGAGCCGTGGCGCTTTCAGGCGCCAACGAGTCAAGCCGCAACACCAGATCACCGTGTCCACACCATCTTTGATCGAACGCTTGTACGCGCCGGTGACACGGTATCGATGAAACATATCCTACGCAGCGAAACCAGTCGCGGCTTTGACCGTGTTGCGAACCCGCCCTCGTCTTACTCGATCACGCATGTGGGAAGCAATCAACAGTACAAAGGCGAGGTGATATGGTCGACAAGCGCCACGGGCGGTCAAGCTGCGCAAAACACCTTTCAATTACCTCGGAACGCCAAGTTAGGACTCTATCGGGTCGCAATGATCGATAAAAACGAACTGCGAGATTCAGGTGAGTTTAGAGTCGAAGAGTTTAGATTGCCCATCTTCAGCGGACAGATCAAACCTGACACTAGCACACCACTCGTACGTCCACAAATATTGCCGATCGATGTGAAGGTCGCTTATGTGTCGGGTGGTGCGGCCTCGAAGCTTCCGGTGCAAGTCTCTGCGCTCGTGCGCGAGAAAACGCTCGCTTTTTCAAACTATGAGGATTTTGTTTTTAAGGCTCCGAAAGGATTACAGCCTGGCACAAGCGTAAACGCAGCGACCTCAGAGGCACAACAAGGCCAGCGTCTCATTGCCAACAAAATGCCACTCACACTTGATCAGCTAGGAAACGGTAAGTTGACAATCGGATCGATCCCGACCAGCCAAGAGGTCAAAGAGCTGCTACTCGAGGCAACTTACGCAGACCCAAGCGGCGAGGTGCAAACCCTACAGCATATCCAAACTCTGTGGCCGGCCCAAATTATCGCTGGCATCAAGACCGAGAACTGGGTCTCGGTGGGTCAGTCGCTGAAGCTTCAGGCCTTAGCGCTAGATTTAGCAGGTCAGGCTCAACCTAAAATTGCGCTTGAAGTCACTGCGATTTCTCGTAAAGTTGAATCATCGCGCAAGCGCATGGTGGGCGGTTTTTACAGCTATGACAACAAAACAATCACCAAAGAGCTAGGTACAGTATGTCGTGGCACAAGTGATTCACGAGGCTTGCTGACATGCGATGCCAAACTTGAGCAGCCCGGTGAAGTCGAATTAATTGTGACAGCAAAAGATGCTGCAGGTAATCAAATTCAAGCCGCGACCTCGGTGTATGTGACACGTCAAGGTGAGATCTGGTTTGGCGCTGACGATCACGACAGAATGGATGTGCTGCCTGAGAAAAAAACGTATCAACCAGGCGAGATTGCTAAATTTCAGGTGCGTATGCCCTTTCGCCAAGCGACCGCCTTGGTGGCGATTGAACGAGAAGGCATCTTAGAAACGCGCGTGGTCGAACTCAAGGGCGATGACCCCACCATTGCAATCGAAGTCAAAGCTGGCTGGAGCCCCAACGTATACGTCAGCGTGCTCGCCTTGCGAGGTCGCTTACGCACGGTGCCTTGGTATAGCTTTTTTACCTGGGGCTATCGCACACCGACTAAGTGGTGGGCAGACTACTCAAATCCCGATAACGACGACTTTGTTGCGCCGACCTCGATGGTTGATCTCAGTAAGCCCACGTATCGGTTTGGCATGGGTTCGATTCAGGTGGGCGATGCCGCGCATCGTTTAAACGTCAAGGTGCAAACTGATCGCACGAGCTATACCGTGCGCGACAAAGCTCAAGTCACCGTGACGGTGACTTTACCCAATCAACAGCCAGCTGCACACGCTGAAATTGCCCTCGCTGCGGTCGATCGGGCTTTGCTTGAGTTGATGCCCAATAAAAGCTGGAATTTACTCGAGGGGATGCTTGTACCTCGCGCTTGGGGTGTTGCCACCTCAACGGCGCAAATGGAAATTATTGGACGCCGCCATTATGGACGCAAAGCTGTGCCGGCTGGCGGCGGTGGTGGGCGCAATCCGACCCGCGAGCTCTTGGATACTTTGTTGCTATGGAATCCAAAAATTGTGCTGGATGAAAAAGGACAAGCGCAAATAACCGTGCCCTTGAATGATGCGCTTACAAGCTTTGAGATTGTGGCGATCGCTGATGCCTCGACAGGATTATTTGGCACTGGTAAAACGACCATTCAAAGCACCCAAGATTTACAAATCATCAGCGGCTTTCCACCCTTGGTTCGAGAAGGCGATCAGTATGAAGCCCAAGTGACCTTGCGCAACACCACCGACAAACCGATGAAGTTAGTGGTTGAGGCCAGCCATCAAAGGTTAAGCTTGCCGTCTCAGTCGCTAGAGCTTGAGCCACGTGCAGCCGGCCAAGTCACTTGGTCAGTGGCGGTTGATCAGCAAACCACGCAACCAATGTTGGACACCTTCATTTGGCAGCTTCGCGCGAGAGATTCGCTCAGTCAGGTACAAGATAACTTGAGTATGAAGCAGCGCGTGACGGCTGCAGTACCCGTGACCGTTCAACAGGCGACACTGCTACAACTCGAGGGACCACACTCGCTTGAGATCAAAGCGCCAAGCGCTGCACTCGCACAGCGTGGCGGCATCAGACTATCGTTCAGTCGCAGTTTGGCGCAAGGGTTGCCCAGTGTGCAGGCATGGCTGGCGAGTTACCCATTTTCGTGTCTTGAACAGAGTGCCAGTAAGGCGCTGGGCATGCGCGACCACACTCTATGGTCAGATCTGCTGACGCAATTGCCAGGCTACCTGGATAGCGATGGCCTAGCGACTTACTTTCCAACTCGAGCCGGCGACCGCAACCGCGGTAGCGATACCTTAACAGCCTATTTATTAAGTGCCGCACACGAGGCCAGCACCCTCGACTCCAACTTTGCAATTCCACCGAGCTTGACTACCCCCATGCTCGAAGGCCTAAGCGATTTTGTTCAAGGCAAAATCGAACGTCAATCGTTGAGCAGCCTAGCCGACCTAAAGGTACGTAAGCTTGCCGCGCTTGAGGCACTTTCGCGTTACGGCCAAGCCCAACCTCAAATGCTTGAGTCAATCGAGATCTCACCAGGAAAATGGCCAACGCACGCAGTGATTGACTGGCTCAACATCCTCAATCGCATGCCGAATCTCAAAGGGCGTGAACAGCACCGCGCCCAAGCCAATCAAGTCTTGCGCAGTCGCTTGGCATTTCAAGGCTCGCGCGCAGGCTTTAACACTGAGCGCGCTGATGCCTGGTGGTGGCTGATGCAAAATGGAGACGTGAATGCTGCACGTCTAACGCTATTGACCTTAACGGATCCGGCCTGGAAAGCCGACTCGGGGCGCCTGGTCACAGGGCTCATCGCGCGGCAACAGAAAGGGGCTTGGTCTACCACCACGGCAAACCTGTGGGGTAGTTTGGCGCTCGAGCAATTTGCCAAAGTCTACGAGTCGACAGCGGTCACAGGCCCATTCAGCGCCAAGCTTGGCAATGCACAGGGTACGGTTGACTTATCAAAAGAAAGCTCTGGCAACATACTGCTCGCCTGGCCACTCGGTGAAAAGACCGAGACACTGAAAATTACCCCTCAGGGCTCGGGGCGACCTTGGGTCGGCATCCAATCGTTAGCGGCGATACCACTCACGGCACCCCAGTTTGCTGGCTTCCAAATCAAACGCTCGGTCAGCCCGATTGAACAAGCAGACAAAACTCTCCCGCCTGGGACCTTTAGCCGTGGCGACATCTTGCGAGTCACCCTTGAGTTCAACGCTTCAAGTGCGATGACCTGGGTCGCCTTAACGGATGCTATTCCGGCGGGTGCAACGATTCTGGGTAGCGGCCTGGGGCGTGACTCGCAAATGGCGACAACGGGCCAACAAGCGCAGGCTAAGGCGTGGCTTGCCTACCAAGAGCGCGGTCTCGAAGCGCTCAAAGCGTATTACGAATATGTACCTGAAGGTGTTTCAAAGCTTCAATACACCATTCGTTTAAATAACGCCGGCACCTTCTCGTTACCCGCCTCACGAGTTGAAGCAATGTACGCCCCTGAAATGTTTGGTGAAACGCCAAACGCGCCGGTCGTTGTACGATGACTTCGCGCCCCACGCGTGGCCTTTGGAGCGCGATCAATAGAGTGCTTTGTCTCTCTGTACTGACTGTTGCCCTGGTCACGGGTAAGGCAGTCGCCCAAGAGTTACCGTCGTTTGCTGAGGTGAAAGCCTCGCATGAGCCCTCTGACATGCGTATCCTAGATCGACACGGTGAACTCATTCATCGAGTTCGTACGAATCAGGGCGTGCGACGGGGACAATGGATTGCACTTGAGGCAGTGTCCCCCGCTTTTCGTCAGGCAATTTTGCTCAGTGAGGATAAGCGCTTTTACGAGCATAGCGGCATCGACTGGCGCGCAGTGTCCTCTGCTGCTTGGGGCAACCTTTGGAATCAAAAAACCCGTGGGGCTTCGACGTTGACCATGCAATTGGTTGGCTTACTAGACGATGACTTAAAAAGCAAAAAAACGGGGCGCACACTCACAAAAAAAGTTGAGCAGTCAATCTCAGCAGAATGGCTTGAACGGAAATGGCGTAAAGACCAAATTCTTGAGGCGTACCTCAACTTAGTACCCTTTCGAGGCGAAACCGTTGGGATTGACGCTTTGAGCCAAACCTTGTTCGGCAAAGCAGCGCAGGGTCTAAATAATCAAGACGCTGCAATCGCCGCTGCGTTGGTACGTGGCCCAAATGCAGCACCCTCTGAAGTTTCCCGCCGCGCGTGTGGAGTGCTGCGTTTAATCGAAGCAAACGCGCCTGCGACCGTGTGCGACGGGCTTGAGCAGAGCGTTTACCAAGCGCTGCAACGCAAGGCCTTTGAACCAAGCACCGGGATTGCTCCACAGGTGGCGCGCTACAGTGTCGCCGAAGGGCGGCGCTCGAACTCACCCGCCATACCCCTCAGCGCCTCAATCCAAACGACCATAGACGCCTCGACGCAACGCGTGGCTGTTCAAGCGCTACAAGGCCAGTTGCGCGAGCTACGCAAACGCCATGTCGAGGATGGAGGCGTGATCGTGTTAGACAACAAAACGGGCGAAATCTTGGCCTGGGTTGGGTCATCTGGCGCGCTAAGCAAGGCCCAACACGTTGATAGTGTGCTCGCCTTACGACAACCCGGTTCGACCTTAAAGCCTTTTCTCTATGCCCAAGCCATTGCTGAGCAACGCCTCACGGCTGCGAGTTTGCTAGATGATTCGAGTGCGCAGCTTCAAACCGGGGCTGGGCTGTATATCCCTCAAAACTACGATCACTCATTCAAAGGCTGGGTCTCGACCCGCACCGCGTTAGCGGCCTCGCTGAACCTACCCGCGGTACGCACATTGATGATGGTCACCCCAGAGGCCTTCGCGCAACAGTTAAAGCGTGTTGGTTTGCCCTTAAAGCAATCGGGTGATTATTACGGCTACAGCCTCGCACTCGGCAGCGCAGAGGTCTCACTACTGAATTTAAGCAATGCCTATCGAACACTGGCAAACGCCGGGCGCTACACACCACTGACTGCTCTGCTTGGCCCAGCGCGTGGCGAGCTCAGCCTCGAGCGCTCGTCACCGCTCAGCGTTGCGCACCAAGCCCTTGATGCGCCTGCTGCCTTTATTGTGAGCGATATGTTGAGTGATCCCTACGCGCGGGCCGGCACCTTTGGCACAGACAGCATCTTGAACACGCGTTTTTGGAGCGCCGTGAAAACCGGCACCAGCAAAGACATGCGCGATAACTGGGCGTTAGGTTATTCAGAGCATTACACCGTTGGCGTGTGGGTGGGTAATGCCAATGGTGCACCCATGTGGGATGTTAGCGGTACCACCGGCGCTGCGCCGGTATGGGCAGACATCATGTCGTACCTGCACCGCGATAAATCGAGTCAGCCTGCGCAACCACCGCCCAATGTCATCAGTCAAACCGTTGAGCTGACCAACGAGACTGGCAAGCACCTTGAGGCGCCACATCGAGAGTGGTTTATCCACGGTACCGAGCAAGCACTCTTCACACTGAATCGCACCGATCCTCAGTTCGCTCAGCTAGGCCCAACCAACCTAACGACCACCAAACCCAACGCAAGAATCGTGATGCCGACTCAGGGTACGATTTTGGCACTTGACCCCGACATCCCCAACACTGCCCAACACGTTGCGCTCAAAGCAGAGCAGTTTGGTGCTCAACATTCGTTGCACTGGACGATCAATGACAAAGCGTTGTCGGGTGGCGAACACACAACTTGGCAACCTTGGCCCGGGCAGCACGAGATCGCCTTGCGAGATGACGCGGGCATGATTCTGGATCGCATCAAGATCGAAGTCAGAGGAGCGGTCGCCTCAAGAGACCTCAGTAAAGTGCGCGAATCGACAAAATGAAAGACTTTTTAGCCAAAAAAATAAAAAGAAGTAAAAACTCGCCTACTATCGAATAGCCCTAGTGTTTATAGGGATAACCGTTTCAGTTAAATGGCAGGCTCTTGTGAACACATTGGATCCGAACTTGCCACCAAACGATCAGTTAGATCAAAATTTGGTGCTATCGCAAAATGTCACCAATCGAATCATTGAGCACTCAAATGACTCGATTTTAATCAGCCTCGCCGAGCCCATCGATCAGCCTGGACCCTACATTATTTATGCGAACCAAACGTTTTTAACAGCCACGGGTTATCGCCAAAAAGAAATCGTTAGTCAAAATCCTAGAATCTTGCAAGGCCCTCAGACCGATCTGGCGACCTTAGCACGCGTTCGAACAGGCCTAACGGCTTGGCAACCGGTTCGAGAAGAGGTCTTGAACTATAAAAAGAATGGAGAGACGTTCTGGCAAGAGTTGAATATCTTTCCACTGCCAAATGACGCAGGTCAATTTACGCATTGGGTTTCGATACAGCGCGACATTACTGAAAGAAAGATTGCTGAACAACAGATTTATGATCTGGCGTTTCTTGATCCGTTAACGGGGTTGCCTAATCGCAGATTGTTTTATGATCGATTACATCGAACCTTGCTGAACGTCATCACTGAGGGGGTAGAAACTAAAGAACAGCTAAGCCTGCTGGTGCAAGCTGGCTGCCGCTCTTTTCAAGGCTATGCGTTTTATAAGCCCTTGACCCTTGAAGCGTTCGAAGCGCAGTTCCACAAGTCGGCGACAATCACAAAAAAAGGCGCCTAACGTAGCCCGAAATGACCTCTCTGCGAGCTCTGATATAATTTTTGACCAAGCCGGTGTAGCTCAGTTGGTAGAGCAGCTCATTCGTAATGAGAAGGTCGACAGTTCGATTCCGTCCATTGGCACCAAAACTTTTTATACAGATCGTGAACTGCACCCCAAAAGTTGGACACCCATCCAACCTTTGGTTTTTTTTTGCAAAAATATCCTCTGAAGTTAAGCGTGCGTGAACGGACTTTGACGTTATCATTACTCCAAACACAAAAAAACTAAGCGCCTACCCTAACGTCAGCGCTTAATATAAACGGAGATAAAACGTCATGAGCCCATTCGGTTTCTATTCGATTGCGCGGCCGCTTTGTCGACGCCTTGCCGCAGCATTGCTGGCCTTGCCGGTTTGCTTGGCTTTGCCTGCATGGCTGGCCTTTTCTAGCGCGGCGCTGGCACAGCAACCGCCCTACCCAACTAAGCCTATCCGTTTAATCTTGCCGTTTGCGGCGGGTGGCGGGGCCGATAACAACGCTCGAATCATTGCCGAACCTCTTGGGCAGCGGCTCGGCCAGCCCATCATCATTGATTACAAACCTGGCGCAGGCGGCACTCTCGGTGCCAATATCGTCGCTAATGCGCCACCCGATGGCTACACCTTGCTGTATGCAACGCCTGGCCAACAGATGACTAACCCCCACCTGATGGAAAAGATGCCCTACGACGCACTTAAGAGTTTTGCTTCAGTCTCGCAAGTGATTGAGGGCAGCAACGTCTTGGTGGTGAATAAAAACTTGCCGGTGAATTCGGTTGCAGAATTAATCGCACTGGCCAAGGCTAAACCCGGCACGATTAACTTTGCAAGTTCTGGCATTGGTTCGTCAAGCCACCTCGCGGGTGAACTGTTTAAGTCGATGGCGGGTATCGATATCGTGCACGTGCCATATAAAGGTTCGGGGGCTGCGATTACCGAAGTGTTAGGCGGATCGATTCAAATGACCATTGATACCGTGTCTGTTTATCTGCCGCAAATCAAAGCGAATAACGTCAAGGCACTGGCAATCTCAACGCTTGAACGCAATCCAATCTTGCCACAGCTGCCTCCCATCGCTGACACATTACCTGGCTTTGCCGCAGCTCCGGTCAACTACATCACCGCGCCTGCAGGTACGCCTCGCCCCATCATCGAGCGACTGAATCGAGAAATCAATATCGTACTAAAGCTGCCAGCGGTACGCGAACAATTTGCTCAAAATGGCGCAACCGAAAAAGGCAGTACCCCTGAGGCGATGGATGCTCTGATTCGGTCTGAATCTGCCAAATGGAAAAAAATCATCGATCAGTCGCGCGCGACTGCGAACTGAAACAACTCCGTCACTACGCTGCCCAGAACAACCAAAACCTGACAAAGCCGATGAGCATACTCACTCGCAAGTTGATCGTTGGACTATTAGGCGGGTTCATCGCCTCGGCCTCGGCGCAAGGTGCAACGTACCCTGACAAACCAGTGACCATCGTCGTGCCTTACACCGCGGGCGGTGTCACAGACGTGTTCGGTCGAGCCATTGCCATGAAACTCTCGCGCAAGTGGGAGCAAACAGTCATTATTGAGAACCGCGCGGGCGGTGGCACCATTATTGGTACTCAACACGTGAGTCGTGCAGCGCCTGATGGCTACACACTTTTACTCACCAGTTATGGTTTTACCTCGAACCCTATTCTGCGCAAAAGTCTGCCCTACGATCCAGCCTCACTTACGCCACTTTTATTGATTGGCACCTCTACCAACATGTTGGTCATCAACGCCAAATTGCCCTATAAAGATCTGGCCGATGTCTTAAAAATGGCGCGTGAGAAACCTGGTGCGTTAATACTAGCCTCGTCGGGCAACGGTTCGAGCCCTCATGTCGCAGCCGAACTGTTTGCCAAAGCTAGTGGCATCCAAATTACTCATATTCCCTACAAAGGAACCTCTCCGGCCATGAACGATTTGCTGGGTGGTCAAGTACATGGGATTTTTGACGGCACATCTGCCCTTGGCAATGTCAGCACTGGCAAGCTACGTGCGATCGCCATTGCCTCTGCACAAAGACACCCCAGCGCACCCGATACACCGACCTTTCGAGAGCTTGGCGTCGATATGGTGTTTGGAGGTTGGTTTGGCTTTTTTGTACCTAGCGCAATGTCGCAACCCCTACAAGACACAATATTCAAAGAGATAGAGGCTTCGATTGCCGATCCCGAGGTGAACGCCATCATCGCAAAAACAGGCTTGGTCATTGAAAACAAAACTCAAGAGCAATTTAAATTATTTTTGAAAAATGAAAGCGAACGATTAAAACAACTGACCGAATCTGGAGGCGCAAGCATCACGGTTGAATAGACGCCATTTTTCGCCTTACGATTAATTCGAATCACAAGAACCGGCGCACACTATGACCTTAGAAACAATAAACGTCACGATCGCGTGGCATGCGGCAATACCCCGCTACGATAGCGTACCAACTCCAATACATCTCAACACCCTATGACAACGACCGCCAACAACCACCCACTACACGGCCTGTTTGAGCCTCAAACGGTCGCAATCTTAGGCGCCTCGTCTGATCCTAATAAATTAGGTGGCAGGCCCATTCGCTTTTTGCGCGATGGCGGCTTTCAAGGCAAGGTGTATCCCGTCAATAGCCGTAATGCCGAGATCCAAGGCTACCCGGCGTTTGCCTCGATTAAGGATATCCCGGGCCCCGTCGATCAAGCCATCATCATCTTGCCCGCGACCGCTTGCCAAGCGGCTCTGGAAGAATGCGGCGAAAAAGGTGTGAAGGTTGTTCAGGTGTTTAGCTCAGGCTTTGCAGAGGTCGGGCCTGAGGGCGTGCTCGCACAAAAACAGTTAGTTGCCACCGCCAAGCGTTATGGAATGAAGCTGCTAGGCCCAAATTGCTTAGGGGTCGTTGGTGTCGTTAATCGCTTCTTTGCGACCTTTTCAACCGCGCTTGAAGCGCTCACCCCCTCGCCCGGCACGATATCAATCGCCACACAAAGTGGTGCCTTTGGTTCGTGCGCCTACTCGATTGCGATTCAACGCAACATGGGGCTGAGCCGTATCGTAGCAACAGGCAACGAAGCCCATATTGATGTGGCTGAGTGTATCGATTATTTTGCGCAAGACCCGGGCACTAAGGTGATCTGTGCCGCGATTGAGGGCTGCCAAGATGGTAATCGCCTGCGCGCCGCACTTTTGAAAGCAGCGCAAAACAATAAGCCTGTGATCATCATGAAAGTCGGTACGTCGTCGGTGGGCATTGCCGCTGCGGCCACGCACACAGGCTCGTTAGCGGGTAACGATGCGATCTACGACGCGATCTTTGCAGAATGCGGGGCTTGGCGGGCACAGACGATCGAAGAGATGCTTGATGTCGCCTATTTTTGTTCGAAATTGCCAGTACCGCAAAACGATCAAGCGGGTATCGTCACCGTCTCGGGCGGTATTGGAATTTTAATGGCAGATGCGGCCGAAACCCATTCAATTACGCTACCCGAACTGCCGCCTGTTGCCATACAAAAAATGGTTGAATTACTACCCTTTGCACCGATCGGTAATCCGCTGGACACCACCGCGCAGGTAACTGCAGTCAAAGATGGTACGACGCGTACGATGGAGATCATCTTAACTGAGACCAATTGGTCAACCCTATTTTTATACATGGCTCAAAGTGCTTGTGCACCCAAGCGCTTTGAATCGATGCGCCGAGCGCTGATCGCGCTTAAACAACAGCATCCCGCACGCTGTCTGATCTTGATTGGTCCCTCAGACGATGCAGTTCGTCTATCTCTTGAAAACGATGGTTTTATTGTGATGACGGATCCGAGCCGAGCAGTCGTTGCGGCCCATGCGTGCATCACCATCGCGCAGCGCCGCAAGCACTTAGTCCCGATTCATCCGCGACTGGCCACAACACACAAACTACAACAGGTCCAAACTGAGGACCAAGCCAAACAACTGTTAGCCCAGCATGGCCTACCTATCTTGCAAGAGCGCACTTGTTCCACGCGCCATGAAGCGATTGCGGCGGCAAAAGCACTTGGGATGCCGGTAGTTGTCAAAATACTATCGCCCGATATTCAACATAAAACTGAGATTGGCGGAGTGATTTTAAATCTGACTTCTGACCAAGCGGTTGCCGACGCGTTTGACCTGGTGACACAACGTGCCCAGACTATCCAGCCTCAGGCACGCATCGAGGGTGTGTTGGTTTCACAGATGGCGGGCGCTGGGCTTGAAACCATCTTGGGTGTGCATCAAGACCCTGTCTTCGGCCCGATGATTATGTTTGGCCTAGGCGGCATCTCGGTCGAGCTTTTTAAAGATGTTGCCTTTGCCTCAGCGCCCCTTTCGCAAGACTCGGCACAGGCGTTAATCAAACGGGTTCGTGCTTCAAAACTTTTGACGGGCTGGCGAGGCCAAGCACCCTATGACCAGCAGGCCTTAGTCGATGCGCTGATCGCACTATCAAACTTTGCACTAACTTATTGCGACCAACTCGAAGGCGTCGACATCAATCCGTTTTTAGTGCAACACACGGGTGCTGTTTGCTTGGATGCTTTGGTTACAATACGCACTTGAATTAATCGATAAAAAGCGCGCGTTAATGATCCCTTACCCCGAAACACTTTGGCAAATCATTTTGATGGCGGTGCTCTTGATCGCCGCAGTCCTTAACGCCGTACATCAAGCCGAAGTCATTGCGCACAAAATTGGCGAACCTCTAGGTACGCTTGTGTTAGCGATTTCAGTCACAATTATCGAAGTCGCGCTCATTGTTTCAATTATGCTGTCGGCAGGTGCCGATGGCGCTTTGATTGCACGCGACTCAGTGTTTGCTGCAGTGATGATCGTGATGAATGGCGTCATTGGAGTTTCGATTTTTCTAGGTGGTTTGCGGCACCGCATTCTGTCGTTTCGAGTAGAGGGCACAAACTCAAGCCTTGCGGTCTTAATTGCGCTGGCAGTGCTCACGTTGGTCATGCCTAATTTCACCACGACCACTCCGGGCCCGACGTTTTCAAATAGTCAATTGATGCTAGCGGGGGTTTTGTCTTTAGTTCTCTATGGCACGTTTGTGTTTATTCAAACGGTGCGTCATCGCGACTATTTTTTACCCACACACGACACCGAACTTGTCGACCTTGGGAGCCATGCGCCTGCACCGTCAAATACTAAAACACTGATCAGCGTGGTCTTGCTACTGATCTCGTTAGTGGCTGTGGTCTTACTGGCTAAGGCACTCAGCCCCTCAATCGAATCTGCAATCGATACTGTCGGCGCTCCGCGCTCGGTCGTCGGCATTGCTATCGCACTTTTGGTACTACTCCCCGAAGGAGTGGCTGCCACCCGCGCTGCAATGGCAAATCGTCTTCAAACTAGCCTAAACCTCTCACTTGGTTCGGCGCTTGCCAGTATCGGGCTCACCATCCCGGCAGTCGCTTTTATCTCGATCTCTTTTGATTTGCCGTTGAGCTTAGGCGTTGATAGTCTGGGCATGACGTTTTTAGCTCTGACCTTTCTACTGAGCCTGCTGACCATCGCCATTGGGCGCGCCACGGTGTTGCAAGGCGTCGTGCACTTAGTCGTTTTTGCAGCCTATCTGTTTTTAAGCTTGGTACCCTAAGTCGGCAGCGTCTAAAATAGACAGATGAACACACACGCCAGCACGACAAACCCTGAATCTGAAGGGCCCACCCAAGAATCCGACGTCATCCACGAAGCTCGTCTGTGGGCACAAAAGGGCTGGACAGCGCGGGTCATAAAAAATGAAGACGACGATGGTTGGGCCGTTGAGATGACCCCTGATGGCCAGGCTGAGCCCGCCTTGACCGGTCCTTGGACCATGGGCCGCGATAAAAAGAACCCCAAGCCTTTAGATATCAACGCCTTTAACACGCTGGTTAAAACCGCGTCTGAGGTGGTGCGCCGTCACGAACAACACCTGCAAGCCACACTTCACAAAAAACTGACAGTCACTGCCAACAATCAACAGATCACTGTGGCCTTGGATATCGTCTTAGACGAAGACGATCCGCACGCACTCTTAAGCGCCACAGATCTTGATGGCAATGAGTTGGCGCAAATCAAAGTTAAACCTGATTTCAAACTCAACTCAAACAGCGCCCACGCGTGGATTGACAGCGAGTACGCTAAGCCGAAGTAACTCGGCAATGTCGAGCGCTTTGTTGGGTGAACAAAGCACTCGCAAGAGACTGACGCAAATTAGCTAAACAGTTCAACTTTGCCATCAAGAGCCATCAAACCCAATTGGCTTCCTAGTTTGGGTTGGCGCTTGGCCAACTCTGCCTTGAAAGTCAGTAACGCATTTTTATGTGTTTCGGTCTCTGCGGCGGGTGTCGCAACAGACGCTTCGCCATAAGCAATTTTTGCAGCACCACAATCACGATGATTCACAACAATCACTTGCTTGATATTGTGCAACTGAATCGAAGCCGCGAGATTTTCCCAGAAGGTTTCTTGCCAGGCTTTGAAGGCCGGTGCAACGACGCCAATTGAGGCACCTGCAACAGTGAAAGCACTGTACTTGTCAGCCAAGCCATCTTTGACTTGACGATCAAACACAGGCTTTTGAAAACGTGGGTCGATACAGGACAACAACATTGCTTCGTAGTTACCGGAAGCGGCAAACGATAACTGAGGTGCCAGGAAGGCGGCCAAGCCAACGCCCGCGGCACCACGTAAAAAATCACGTCGGCTATGCGCGGGCGACAGCAAGTCTGCACAGCAAGCACAAGACAAGCCAGAATAAGAAGATGAGTTCGACGATGACATAAAAAACCTCTAGGAAAAGGAATCAGGCCAAAGAGAGCATAGTGCCCTGCAAGATTACCCATCAAGACGAACTGAATGCAACCCCGAGGAGCGCAGAAACCAAGAATAAGCAATAAATGTGAGGATTTGTGATGATTTATGTCATGGGGCTCGTCGCACAGACCCCGCAAGTCACATCAACCCGCGTTAATCGTCAGCACCACAAATTAACCTTAGATAGTGCTGCAACCCTTTGCCCTGATCCCACTGGCGCGCATACCCAAGCGACACTTCTTCAAACCTCACGCCGTCACGCCAATCGGTGTGGCGCACATGCAAATGGCCGCTCACGGCAACGTCTGCACGAAAGCGCACATGCCAATCATGCGTACGCCGCGTGCCGCACCAAGGGGTAAAACGCGGCACGCGTGGGATGCGAACCAAGTCTTCGCGCAGCGGAAAATGGCTCACCAAAATCGTACGCGCCTGCGGGGCAAGCTCACGCTCAAAGCGCGCCTCAGCCGCATCACAAAGTGTTGCGTTCCATTGATCCATTGTCTTCATGACACCAGGCTTGATCGCGATTTCATCGGTGCACACATTATCGATTTCAGCAGCCCACTCGACCACATCCTCTCGACTGACATGGTCAGGCCGAAAACTATAGTCGTACAACGTGAATAACGGCACGATCACTGCACCTGTTGGCGGAAACACTACCCATGGGTCCTCAGGCGTCACCACCCCAAAACGCCTGGCTGCATGCACAAGTTCAGCATATTTCATTGGGCTCGTCATGACCTCTCGACGTCGATCAACAAGCCATAGCTCGTGGTTACCAGGCACCCAAAACACTTTTGCAAATTTTTGAGTGCACAACATAAAGGCTTCAATCAGGAGGTCAGTGCTTTCACAAATATCACCCGCCAAAATCAACCAGTCTGTCGGTTGGGCAGGCAAGGCACGCAAACCCTGTCGATTGGATTCAACACCCAGATGCAGATCGGAAATGGCCCAAAGTTTCATTATTTAATTTCTAGAAAATGAATCAAGTCATGACCAAAAAAGTTCATGATTGATCTACTACAAAAAAGCATACAAAAAAAGCCATCAAATAACATTCGGGTCATTGATTCGTAGTTGATTTTCGCATGCAACTGGGGGAGACGTCCTTCTTGCAAGCAGCAGCCCGCTCTAGTACTCTGTGTAGACAAACTGTACTCTGTCCCTACAAACAAAATAGAGCTGTCTTTTTTTGGCTCAGATAATCCGGAGACTACCCATGAACGCCCTCTCGCCACTTCGATTACTTCGTCAGCTAGTCGCCTTAACGACCTTAGGGATCGCCACCTTATCCCTGAACGGTTGTGCACTGCAGACGGCGGCCAACGCACCTAACATCACCACGGCCGCCAATTCTCGGCTCGTCATCGAAGACTTTATGGTCCCTAGCGACGACGCGGGGATTAACCTGTATGTGCGAAACAAGCGCCTGGCAACAACAACCTCTTTTAACAAAGACAATGTTGTCTTATTCGTGCATGGTGCCACCTACCCTTCAGAAACTGGCTTTGATCTGCGTCTAGATGGCTTATCGTGGATGGACGTGCTAGCTCAACAAGGTTTTGACGTTTATATGGTTGACATACGCGGCTACGGCAAATCAACCCGCCCAGCAGCGATGGATCAACCGCCCATGCAAAACAAACCGATCGCTGATACGGATACCGCCGCCCGCGATTACGCCGCTGCCGCAGACTTTGTACGCAAGCGCCGCGGGGTCGAGAAAATCAACGTAATCGGCCACTCTTGGGGCACAGCCATTACCGCGCTGTACACGACACGCCATGCTGACAAGGTGAACCGTCTGGTACTGTTCGCACCGATTTGGTTACGCAAAACTGCGTCATTGACCGACTCGGGCGGTGCCTTAGGTGCCTATCGTACCGTCACGATTGAAGCCGCCTTCAAACGCAAGAATACCGGTGTGATACCTGGTCGAGACCCACAGCCAAAAGCTTGGTTTGACGCTTGGGCCGAAGCCACCTTTGCCTCAGATCCTGTCGGTTCGCAGGCTAATCCAAAGTACGTTCGCGCACCCAATGGCAGCGTGCAAGACAGTCGTCTGTTTTGGAGCGCTGGCAAACCCGCCTTTGATCCTAAATTGCTCACCGTACCCACTTTGTTGATTTTGGCTGAGTGGGATGCGGATACACCACCGTACATGGCAGAAACGTTGTTTCCGTTGCTCACTAACTCGCCCAACAAAAAATTGGTGATCTTAAGCGAAGGCACACACGGCATCATGAACGAGGTCAAGCGGTTTAGCCTGTTTAATGAGGTGGCTCGGTTTTATCAGGATGGTTTACTTGTGCAGCCTAAATGACTTTGAGTACAACACGTCACGAAAAAAATATTGATGTCGTTGCGCTAGGCGAGGCCATGGTTGAATTCAACCAAACCTCACCTACCCAACCTCAATATTTGCAAGGCTTTGGCGGTGACACCAGTAATGCGGTGATTGCAGCCGCGCGTGCTGGGGTGCGCACCGCTTACCTGACGCGCTTAGGTGATGATCTCTTTGCGCAACAGCTGCGTCAACTTTGGCAAACAGAAGGTGTCAACACAGAAGGTCTCGAACTAGATACGCATGCGCCTACCGGCATTTATTTTGTGACCCATGGCCCAGAAGGCCACGCCTTTAGCTACCGGCGTGCAGATTCGGCCGCCAGCAAAATGAACGTCAACTGGCTCTCGGGTACTCCTGCTGCGATCATCGGGCGCGCAAAATGGCTGCACGTATCCGGCATATCGCTGGCGATTTCTGAACAAGCCTGTAATACCGTGTTTGCTGCGCTCGACATTGCGCGACGGTCTCGTACCTTGGTGTCCTTTGATTCAAATCTCAGGCTTAAGCTTTGGTCGATTGAGCGCGCGCGCATTCATATCGCGAATACAGTCAGTCGCTGTGATTTGTTTTTGCCCAGCCTCGAGGACATGACCACACTCACTGGTTTAACTGACCCAGAAGCCATCACGCGTTGGTCGCACGATCAAGGGGCATCCCGCGTCGTGCTTAAACTTGGCGCACAAGGTGCGTTAGTCAGTGAGCAACGCCTGCCAGCCAGCAAGACTGGTCGGCCTAAATATGACTCAGTATTCATCCCCGGTCGTGATGTCAGTATGGTTGATGCCACTGGTGCGGGCGATTGTTTTTGCGGCAACATCCTAGCCAGACTATCGCTAGGGGATGACTTAGTCACGGCAGCCCGCTATGCAAACACTGCGGCCTCTATAGCGGTACAAAACTGGGGCGCCGTCGCTTGCTTACCAACCGCTCAGCAAGTACAAGCCGCCGTGTGACCGGGTGATAGCTCTCGGTCTCAGACACAAGCGCAGCACAACCCTAGCGTCATCACTTCAAAAAATATCAGCACTTAGCTGGGATGAGACACACGGTTTTGCGAACCAAGCTTCGCCGTTTGGCGCGCCAAGGTTTCGATGCGCGCGTAATCAGCCTGAACCAAAGCCTCTGCCGGCACTAACCAAGACCCGCCCACACAGGCCACATTAGGCAAGGCTAAAAACTCACCTGCGTTTTGCGCGGTGATCCCGCCAGTTGGACAAAATTGAATGTGCGAGAAAGGACCATACAACGCTTTGAGCATCGCCACACCGCCTGCCTGTATTGCCGGAAAAAACTTCAATTCGGTATAACCATCGTGTTGAGCCTGCATGATTTCGCTGGCGGTGGCGACGCCCGGCAGCAACGGCAACACACGGTCGCGGCAAGCAGCCCCCAATTGCGTCGTATACCCAGGGCTAACGGCAAACCGAGCACCTGCTTCAAGGCAGGCATCAACGTCGCGCGCATGACATACCGTGCCCGCCCCCACAATCGCCTCGGGCACCTCGGCTCGAATGACGCGCATACACTCTAATGCAACAGACGTGCGCAAGGTGATCTCTAGCATCCGGATACCACCTGCCATCAAGGCGCGCGCAAGTGGCACGGCATGCGCGACATCATGCAATACGATCACCGGAATCACCGGTGCATCTTGCATCACTTGTTTAGCCGTCAACGAAACAAAAGACTGTGCCATTTAACCTTCCTGTCTTGCTGACTATCGCCAGTCGCTTGTCACCAACACGCTTAGCGGTTTAACGTTTGGTAACAGTCAAAGCCTTTGAACAAAAATTGCCTCATTCAACGACATGGCTGTCACCTGGCTCAGTCACCTTTCGTGACAAACCTTTAGGCAGAGGAAACGAAACATTTTCGTGCAAGCCTGGCATAGTGCGCACCGAAATCGCGCCCAAAGACTTCAAGCGTTCAATGACTTGCTGCACCAACAGTTCAGGCGCCGAGGCACCTGCTGTAATCCCTATACGACTACGACCAAGCAGCCAGGCTGGGTCAATCGCCTCTGCGCCATCAATCAGATAGGCTGGTATGCCTTTACGCTCGGCGACTTCGCGCAATCGATTTGAATTTGAACTGTTTGCGCTGCCTACCACCAAGACAAGATCGGACTCTGGGGCCAGCACCTTGACAGCATCTTGACGATTTTGCGTGGCGTAGCAAATATCACTTTTTTTAGGCTCGACGATTAAGGGGTATTTTGTGCGTAACGCTGTGGCGACCGCCGCCGCATCATCAACAGACAGCGTGGTTTGGGTCACAAACGCCAGTTGCGCAGGGTTGGTCACTTGCAGCGCCAAGACGTCTTCTACGGTTTCAACCAGAAACATCCCGTCTTTCGCCTGGCCGATCGTGCCCTCAACCTCAGGGTGTCCCTTGTGGCCAATCATGATGATTTCTCGACCAGCCGCGCGCATGCGTTCGACCTCAATGTGCACCTTGGTGACTAGTGGGCAAGTTGCGTCAAACACCTGCAAGCCTCGATGCTCTGCGTCTTGGCGCACCGCTTTTGACACGCCATGCGCCGAAAACACCACAATGCCGCCTGGCGGCACTTGCTCAAGCTCGTCAATAAACACGGCGCCCTTGGTACGCAAATCTTCAACCACATAGCGGTTGTGGACGATTTCGTGACGCACATAAATCGGTGCGCCGTGCAGCTCAAGCGCGCGTTCAACGATATCGATCGCACGATCAACCCCCGCGCAAAAGCCTCGAGGCTGGGCGAGCAAAATTTCAGCGTTTTGGCTGGGTAGATTTTTTAGATCGACGCTTGAAACAACTGTCATCACAGCACCCCTAGCAAATCAATGTCGACACGTAGAGTGATCCCGGCCAACGGATGATTGAAATCAAATAAGGCGCTGTCATCGCCAAGCTCTTTCAACACACCTGAATAACGCCCGCCATTCGGCGCAGTGAACTCAACCATGTCCCCTGGGGTAAAGCCCGCATCGGAGCCTGCATTCTCAGTAAGCATCGCGCGCGACACACGCTGAAGCAAATCAGGATTGCGATCGCCATACGCGTCTTGAGGTTTCAAGGTGTAGCTAAAACAATCGCCCTCAGGACGCCCGAGCAGCGGGGTCTCCATGCCGGGCGACCATTGCCCACCACCGAGTTGCAAGGTCGCGGGACGACCCGTAAAGGTATCCATAAACGTCGAGCCTGCGGCGGGGCCGCTTTCAAGAACGATGCGATAGTGCAAGGTCAGGTAAGAATCCGCACGGACAACGGGCGGCGCGTTTGTAGTTTGGTCAGTCAAAATCTGTCACCGTATCAGGCTTGGCAAAACGCCTATTTTAGAGCCTTCGAGATGACCCTGCGCGATACCATCCCTTTGAACCAACGACCGCGCGAGCGCCTGTTGCAAGCCGGCCCCTCCGCACTCACCGACGCCGAGCTGTTGGCACTGATTTTAGGCACGGGTACTCGGGGCCAGCATGCAATCGCCTTGGCTCAAGCCCTCTTGGTCAAATTTGGCGGGGTCAGGCCGCTTTTGAGCGCCAAGATCATCGAGCTACGGGGTATCTGCGGCCTGGGCGATGCCAGAATCTGTCAGCTATCTGCGATTTCGGCGCTGGCACAACGCGCGCTTGAAGAAGATCTCAAACGCGACTGCTCTCTGAAAAACCCGACTCAGGTCAGAGACTATTGCACGGCATTGCTCGGGCATGCGTCGATCGAACGTTGCGTGGCGCTGTTTTTAGACAATCAGCATCGACTCATTCACACCACTGAGATTTCGCGCGGCACCCTCACTGAAACAACGATCTATCCACGCGAGCTGGTCAAGGCTGGCTTAGCGCACCACGCCGCCGCAGTGATTTTGGCGCATAACCACCCCTCGGGATGGGCCAAAGCAAGCCGCGCGGATATTGAGCTGACGCGGCAACTCAAGCAATCGTTAGCCGTGGTGGATATCACCTTGCTTGATCACTTAGTCATTGCTGCGAATCAAGTGGTGTCGATTGCCGAACTGGGGCAATGCTGAGTTACCTCAGCGGTAAGTCGTGCGAGCTAGGCGCACCTCAAAAAAATAAGACAGCTTCCGCTGCCTTATTTGCACCGCTACAAAAACCTCAGACGCTCAGACTAAATAAACGCCTGCACTTGTCCGTCGTCTTAGGCTCTTTCGAAAATAGCCGCAATGCCCTGGCCGCCACCGATACACATAGTGACCAAGGCATAACGACCACCCGTGCGGTGAAGTTCGTAAATGGCCTTGGTGGTAATGATGGCACCGGTCGCCCCTACGGGGTGACCTAACGAAATACCGCTGCCGTTAGGATTCAAGCGTGCTGGATCAAGTTTAAGTTCTTGGGCGACAGCACATGCTTGGGCAGCAAAAGCCTCGTTAGCCTCGATGACATCCATCTGGTCAACCGTCAGACCGGCACGCTTCATGACCGCCTGGGTCGCTGGCACTGGGCCAATCCCCATAATTTTTGGATCGACACCGGCATGGGCGTAGGCCACCAAGCGCGCCAAGGGTTTGGCACCGCTGGATTTAAGCGCTTCGCCACTCATCATCAGCACCGCAGCGGCCCCATCATTAATCCCAGAGGCGTTACCCGCTGTCACGGTGCCGTTTTCTTTCACAAACACAGGGCGTAAGGCCGTCAGGCCTTCAACCGACACATCCGCACGAGGGTGCTCATCGACTTTAAACTCGACTTCACCTTTGCGCGTTTTGATGACAACAGGCACGATTTGGTCGTTAAAACGCCCTTCTTTTTGAGCGTGGACAGCACGGCGATGTGACTCGGTTGCTAACGCGTCTTGCGCCGCACGCGAAATTCCAAACTGGTTGGCAACATTTTCAGCCGTGACGCCCATGTGCATCCGACCAAACGGGTCGTGTAAGGCGCCCGTCATCATGTCAAGCACCACAGAATCGCCCATGCGGGCACCAAAACGCTGAGTTTGCGACAAATAGCCGGCACGGCTCATCGACTCGGCACCACCACCAATCGCCATCTCAGTGTCACCGAGCAAAATCGACTGAGCGCTAGAAACGATTGCCTGCAAACCCGAGCCGCACAAGCGATTGACGTTAAACGCTGCAGAACTTTGGGGCAGACCCCCATTGATGGCCACCACCCGCGACAAGTACATATCGCGGGGCTCTGTGTGAATCACGTGGCCAAAGGCCAGATGCCCGACTTGCGAGCCGTCAACCCCCGAGCGTTGCAACACCGCCTTCACCACCGTTGCCCCCAGATCGATGGGGGCAACATCCTTTAAGCCACCGCCAAAATCACCAATTGCAGTACGGGCAGCCCCGGTTATCCAGACTTCACGCATGTTGCGCTCCTAATAGGTTTATGATTTGCTACGAATTTATACGTGCACGCTAAGTAGCCATAAGCATAACCCGCGCAAACAGCCAAGAGAAACTGATGAGCATCCCTTACTCGATTCTAGATCTTTCGCCGATTCCACAGGGCTTTACTGCCTCTGATGCCTTACATAACTCACGTGACTTAGCTCAACACGCCGAACGCTGGGGCTACACACGCTATTGGCTGGCCGAACACCACAACATGATCGGCAACGCTAGCTCGGCTACCGCCGTGATTATCGGTTATGTCGCGGCAGGTACAAAAACTATCCGTGTCGGTTCAGGCGGGGTCATGCTCCCTAACCACGCGCCGTTGGTGATTGCTGAACAGTTTGGTACGCTGGCAGCCCTGTTCCCGGACCGTATCGATTTGGGCCTAGGGCGTGCGCCAGGCACAGATCAACTCACGGCGCGCGCCTTGCGGCGCGATCTATTGGGCAACTCGGATCAGTTTCCACAAGACGTCCAAGAGTTACAGCACTATTTCGATGATATCCAGCCAGGTCAGGCGGTCAAAGCCATCCCCGGCGCCGGCTTGCACGTGCCCATCTGGATTTTGGGCTCAAGCATGTACGGCGCTCAACTTGCCGCACACTTCGGCCTGCCTTACGCCTTTGCTTCGCACTTTGCCCCTGATTACTTGTTGCAGGCCATGCAGGCTTATAAAAGTCTGTTCAAACCTTCGACTCAACTCGCCAAGTCGCACGCCATGGTGGGGGTCAATGTGGTCGCCGCTGACACAGACGAGCAGGCACAGTACTTATTCACAAGCCACCAACAAAACGCCACGCGCATGCGTCGCAATACGCGTGGCCAGCTACCGCCCCCCATTGACGACATCGATACGTTTTGGACACCACACGAGAAGGCCTCGGTGAATGAATCCTTAGCCTGTTCGGTCGTGGGCTCACCCGAAACTGTGCAACGTGGGCTGGCTCGACTGATCGAGCAAACTGGCGCAAACGAATTGATGATCGCGGGCCAAATCTTTGACCACAAGGCGCGGCTGCACTCGTTTGAAATTGCCGCGCAGGCTGTGCGCAATCTCGAACCGGCTTTAGCACTTGCTTAAGGGCAGACAGGCGACGAGGCGCATTTAGCCTATGTCTGCCAGATTAAATGCGATGGGCCTGCCCGGCTGGCTATTGTTGATGGGGGCGCTGACCGCGATCGGGCCTGTCTCGATCGACATGTACTTGCCGGCGTTTCCGGATATGGCGACCAGCCTTGGCGCCACAAGCAGTCAGGTCGAGCGCACACTGGCAGCCTATTTGATCGGCATGGCGGGTGCGCAGTTGATTTACGGCCCCCTGGCCGATCGTTTCGGTCGTAAACCACCCTTGTATGGCGCACTACTCGTCTATATCCTTGCGTCGGCGGGTTGTGCGCTCGCCCCGACTGTCGAATTCTTAACGATCTGCCGTGTCATTCAAGCCATGGGTGGCGCTGCGGGCATGGTGATCTCGCGTGCGGTAGTGCGCGATCACTACAGTACCCAAGAGGCTGCGCGAGCCTTATCCATGCTGATGTTAGTGATGGGAGTCGCCCCAATTCTGGCGCCTTTGGTAGGTGGGCAGGTGCTCGCGTTAGCAGGTTGGCGCGGCATCTTTGCTCTCATCACCTTTGCAGGCATCGCACTGCTGGTTGCCGTATCGCGCATCATGGTCGAAAGCCTACCTCCCGACAAACAGGTCGCTTTAAGCTGGGGGCATATTTTTCGAACCTATTGGGGCTTAATTAAGCACCGCCGCTTTGTCGCTTTTGCGCTCTCAGGAGGAATGGGATCAGCCACCATGTTTTCCTACATTGTGGTCTCGCCACGACTATTTATTGAGCACTTCGGCGTGTCGCCGCAGTCTTATGGTTTCATTTTTGGGCTAAACGCTCTAGCCCTGATTGTGGGTTCACAGGTCAGCGCACGCCTGCTTAAACAGCACCGCCCCGAAAAACTGCTGCCCTGGGCCCTGCGAGCCATGATGACAGCCGGCCTGAGCGCCTTGGTCTTGACCTTGCTAGGCTGGATGACCATGCCGCTGGTCATGCTATGCATGATGTGCTTCATGTTTACACAAGGTTTCGTTGGACCAAACTCTGCCGCCATGGCGCTCTCAGATCAGGGACGCCAGCTAGGCTCTGCCTCGGCCATGATGGGCACGATGACGATGTCTTGCGGGGCACTAGCCGGCCTGACCATTAGCCTGTGGGACACCGTCGGCCCAGCCCCCCTGGCCTGGATCATGGGCGGTTGCACCACCTTGGCCTTTTTACTTGGCCGAACCGCCCGCCGCGCCTAGGGGCTTGATCAAAAACCCTTTTTCGTATTAGAATGTCAGACTTGATGCGAATCTTTGAACAAATAATAGGTGTAGCCAATGGCACGTGTATGCCAAGTGACCGGAAAAGCCCCCATGGTGGGCAACAATGTTTCACACGCAAACAACAAAACCAAACGTCGTTTTCTGCCTAATTTGCAGTCACGTCGCTTTTGGGTTGAAAGCGAAAACCGCTGGATTCGCTTACGCGTAACCACTAACGCTATCCGTACCATCGACAAACTCGGCATTGATGCTGTGTTGGTTGATTTGCGTGCGCGCGGCGAAGTCGCTTAAAGGAGCCCAACATGGCAAAAGGTACCCGCGAAAAAATTAAGCTCGAATCGAGCGCTGGCACTGGTCATTTCTATACAACGACCAAAAACAAACGCAACATGCCTGAAAAGATGCTGATCAAAAAATTTGATCCAGTCGCTCGCAAGCATGTCGATTACAAAGAGACCAAGCTTAAGTAATTGGCCGCCTTTGTTTGACGCGTCAAAAAAGCCCCATGACTGGGGCTTTTTGTTTTTCGTCCACTCGAAATCAGCCGCCACTCTATAATGAGAGGCTAACTGGGCGCTTGCTGCACCCTGACCTTTTTTATGGCTTTATCCATGCTCGAACGCTATCAGCCCACCGCAGTCGAACAAGCGGCCCACGCTAACTGGGATGCCCGTGACGCCTATCGCGTCACTGAAGGTGCCACCAACGCCGCAGGCCTGCCCAAGCCAAAGTTTTATGCCTGTTCAATGCTGCCCTACCCAAGCGGTAAGCTGCACATGGGGCATGTGCGCAACTACACCATCAACGACATGATGACGCGGCAATTACGCATGCGTGGCTACAACGTTTTGATGCCCATGGGTTGGGATGCCTTTGGTATGCCCGCCGAAAACGCGGCGATCAAATCAAATGTCCCTCCTGCTAAATGGACGTACGACAATATTGCGTACATGAAAAAGCAGATGAAGGCGATGGGCTTGGCCATCGACTGGTCGCGCGAGATGTGCGCCTGCGACCCGAGCTATTACAAATGGAATCAATGGCTGTTTTTAAAGATGCTTGAAAAAGGCATCGCTTACCGTAAGACACAAGTGGTGAACTGGGATCCAGTCGACAAGACCGTGCTGGCCAACGAACAGGTCATTGACGGACGTGGCTGGCGCTCGGGCGCACCGGTTGAAAAGCGCGAGATCCCGGGCTATTACCTGCGTATTACCGATTATGCGGCTGAACTGCTTGAGCAAACACAACATGGCCTAGAAGGCTGGCCTGATCGCGTGCGCGCCATGCAAGAAAACTGGATCGGCAAAAGCGAAGGCGTACGTTTTGCGTTTTTGCATTCGATCAAAGATGCCTCAGGCGCCTTGATACAAGACGGTAAAATGCATGTCTTTACGACCCGCCCTGACACCATCATGGGCGTGACGTTTTGTGCCGTCGCACCCGAGCACCCGTTGGCTGTGCATGCTGCACGCACCAACCCGGCCCTGACGGCGTTTATTGAACATTGCAAACAAGGCGGCACCACCGAGGCCGAACTCGCCACGCGCGAAAAAGAGGGCTTGGATACTGGCCTGAAGGTCACTCATCCACTCACAGGCGAGAACGTGCCTTTATGGGTCGGCAATTATGTCCTGATAAGTTATGGCGATGGCGCAGTCATGGGCGTACCTGCCCACGACGAGCGTGACTTCGCCTTTGCTAACAAGTATGGTCTTGCAATCAAACAAGTGGTGCAAGCGGGCGATAAGCCGTTTAACGACAAGGTCTGGTCAGAGTCCTACGCCGACAAACAAACTGGCCGCCTGATCAACTCGGGCGTCTACGACGGTCTAAGCTTTACCGAGGCACTTGATGCGATCGCCACCAAGCTCGAAAGTCTGAAGCTTGGCGCGCGGCAAACCACCTGGCGTTTGCGCGACTGGGGGATTTCGCGTCAACGTTATTGGGGCACGCCGATTCCGATCATTCATTGTGAGTCTTGTGGTGCTGTACCCGTACCCGAAAAAGACCTGCCGGTGATCTTGCCAGAAGACCTCATCCCCGACGGTAGTGGCAACCCGCTAGCCAAACACGAGGCGTTTTTGTCTTGCCAATGCCCCAGCTGCGGCAAACCGGCCAGGCGTGAAACCGACACGATGGATACGTTTATCGATTCGTCGTGGTACTTCATGCGTTACACCTCCCCCGGCAACGATCAGGCGATGGTTGATGCTCGCAACGACTACTGGATGCCGATGGATCAATACATCGGTGGGATTGAGCACGCGGTGCTGCATCTGCTCTATGCGCGCTTCTGGACGCGCGTGATGCAGGATTTGGGCTTGGTCAAGTTTTCTGAACCCTTTACGAAATTGCTGTGTCAGGGCATGGTGTTGAATCATATTTATTCAGCCAAAAATGCCAATGGGTCAATTGACTACTTTTGGCCTGACGACGTCGAGAACGTCTACGACGCCAAGGGTTCGATTACGGGTGCCGTGCTTAAAAGTGATGGCCGCGCGATTACCTATGGTGGCGTGGGCACAATGTCCAAATCCAAAAACAATGGTGTTGATCCACAATCGCTAATCGACACTCAGGGTGCGGATACGGCGCGCCTATTTGTCATGTTTACCAGCCCCCCTGAGCAAACACTTGAGTGGTCAGATTCGGGTGTTGAAGGCTCAAACCGCTTTTTGCGCCGCCTGTGGGCGTTGTGCCAGCAAAAGCAAACCTTAATCACTCAGGGATTAAAAGCACCCGTCACGGATTGGTCAGGTGCTAGCCAAGACATCAAAAAGCTGCGTCTCGAGATCTACTCGTTGCTTAAGCAGGCTGACTACGATTATCAGCGTATTCAATACAACACGGTTGTATCGGCGTGCATGAAAATGCTCAACGCCATCGACGATGCCCAATTGGGTGACTCAGACTTTGCTAAAGCCGCTACCGCTGAAACGCTGGGGGTGCTGCTGCGTGTGCTCTACCCGGTCGTGCCACACATCACCTGGAACCTGTGGGCTGAGCTCGGGTATGCTGCCATCTATGGCGATTTGCTGGATGCAGCGTGGCCCTCGGTTGACGAAAGTGCTCTGGTGACCGATCAACTTGAGCTAGTTTTACAGGTCAATGGCAAACTTCGGGGTAGTCTGACGGTAGCGCGCGAGGCAACCAAAGAAGCGATTGAGCAGCTCGCAGCGGCCCACGAAGCTGTCGGGCGTAATCTTGAAGGCCGAACCCCGAAACGGATCATCGTGGTACCCGGTAAGCTGGTCAACGTGGTCGGATAACAGGATAATAGCGAGATGAACAGCCTGACAGTCAGCACGACCGCCCTCAAGGCCACGCCACTGCACCCCACAGTGCGCGCACGCTTGCTGTCCGGGCGAACCTGGCTGCTTTCACTTTTGGCAGTCATTGCCTGTCTGGCATTGAGCGGTTGTGGCTTCAGAATGCAGGGCGAAGCGCCGATGCCCTTTAGTTCGCTATCGATCAATATCCCACAAAACTCGCAATTTGGTGCCGACCTGCGTCGCGCCATCCGCGCGACCTCTCCAAACACCAAACTCATCGAACCGCGCGACATGATAGTCAAGGTCGGCGATTTTGACGAAAGCGAAAACTCAGACGACAAGGCCACGATTGATCGTATCAAGGCCCAAAAAGTGCGTAAGCTGGCTCAGGCGCGCCTCGAACAGCTCAGCGAACAAAAAGGTACGCGTATCGTTTCGATTAATGCGCAAGGTAAACCTGAAGAATATGAGCTCTCACTGAAGTTGACCTTTCGTTTAGTGACCGCAAAGGATCAGGTGATCTTACCCGAGACAACGCTCTCTGCTATTCGTAGCATGCCCTTTGATGATCGCGTCGTACAAGCAAAAGAAGGTGAAGCTGCCACGTTATTCAAAGATATGCAGCGCAGTATGGTGGCGCGTATTCTGCGTCGCATTACCGCTCCAGACATTACGCAACGCTGGGACACTCTAGCCAAGTTAGCGCCCGAAGACGAAGAAGAAGAAGAAACCGTTGCTCGCGTCACGGCCCCCACTAGCGCGATTCCACCCATGTGGCAAAACCCCTCGCTGACGCCCGCTCCGGTGACCGTCAGCCCCGAGTAACAACTAGCCTCAATGAGCGCCGAACGCCTGCTAGAAACGCTCGCGCGCCCTGGCGCGCAACTGTCGGCGCTGTACGTCGTGATGGGCGACGACCCTTTACTCACAATCGAGGCAGCCGATGGGTTGCGTGCTGTGGCTAAAGCAGCTGGATATTTCGACAGAACCTCATTTTTAATGGACGCACGCAGCGACTGGAGCGCGCTTGGGGTATCAGCGCAAAGCGGCTCACTGTTTGGCGACAAACAACTGGTTGAAATCTCACTGCCGACCGGCAAACCTGGCAAGCAAGGCGCCGACGCGCTAATCAGTTTGGCCACTCGCAGCAACGGTGTCAGCAATGGCGATGTCTTAACCATCGTATCGTTACCCCGCCTGGATAAAGCGTCTCGAGACAACAAGTGGGCGAGTGCGCTCTTTGCCGCCGGGACGATGCTTGACCTCGCCAATATCGAACGTGCGCAGTTGCCTAAATGGATTGAACAGCGGCTTGCTCGTCAAAAGCAACGAGCTGAACCCGCCACACTCCAATGGTTGGCCGATAAGGTTGAAGGAAACTTACTTGCGGCGCATCAAGAAATCTTAAAACTTGGTCTGCTCTTTGACGAAGGTCTGTTGCCTGCCGACGCCGTTGAACAAGCGGTCATGAACGTCGCGCGCTACAACATCTATGGGCTACGAGATGCCATGCTAGCCGGCGACGTTCCACGGCTCGTGCGTATGATGGGTGGTTTAAAAGCCGAGGGTGAAGCGCTACCCTTGGTGTTATGGGCAATTGGTGAAGAAATCAGAACGCTTGCGCGCGTGTCTCACGCACAGGCAGCAGGACAAGACTTAACCTCCGTGCTACGCTCGCAGCGTATGTTTGGCGCTCATGAGAGCTTAGCGCGACAGGCTCTGGCAAGAGTCGCTGCACGTAGTTGGCCTGCTGCTGTTCAGCATGCTCATGAGGTGGATCGCCTGATTAAAGGTTTGCAAGTTGCCGGGCGCCTGCAAGACCCTTGGGAAGAGATGACCCGGTTAGCGATGCGGGTCGCAGCGGCCGGCGCGCGTACCTGACACTCGCGGCTTTTGTCGCTTCGAGTTTTGTCACTTCTTCTGTTACGCCTTTTGTCACTTCATTGCCCAGTTCAGATAGCTTATATATTCATGACCACTTTACAAGATACGATGCAGCAAATCGGACGCCAGGCTCGAGACGCCTCGCGTGTGATGATGCGCGCAAGCGGAGCGCAAAAAGCGCAGGCTCTTTTGGCAATGGCCGAGTGTTTGTCGGCGCAGCGTTCGGCCTTGCAACGTGCCAACGCCAGCGATGTTGACGCTGCCCGCGCGCGCCAGCTTGAACCAGCACTCCTTGACCGACTCACGCTATCTGAGCGCTCGATTGATGTGATGATCGAAGGCTTGCGACAGATCGCGGCGATGCCAGACCCGATTGGTGGCTTGAGCGCAACAAGCGTGCGCCCTAACGGCATGCAGGTGGCCCAAATGCGTGTGCCACTGGGTGTGATTGGCATTATTTATGAATCACGCCCTAATGTCACAATCGATGCCGCTGCCTTATGTTTAAAGTCTGGCAATGCCTGTATTTTGCGCGGCGGCAGTGAGGCCTTGCAATCTAACCTGGCCTTAGCAAAAATCGTTGAGCAAGGCCTAAGTGCGGCGGGCTTACCCAAGCATGCTGTGCAAGTGATTGATACGCCAGATCGAGCGGTGGTCGGCGAACTCATCACCATGACCGAGCACATTGACGTGATTATTCCGCGCGGCGGAAAAAGTCTGATCAAACGCCTGGCTGCTGAAGCACGCGTGCCAATGATTAAGCATCTGGATGGTAACTGCCATGTGTATATTGACGCGCAAGCTGATTTGAAACAAGCCGGTGACATTGCGCTTAATGCCAAGACCTATCGCTATGGCGTGTGCGGTGCCATGGAAACACTCTTGGTGCACCAGGATGTTGCCGCGGCCTGCTTGCCAGCGTTAGCCCAACGCCTGCTTGCGCATGGCGTCGAGTTGCGTGGCTGCGCGCAAACACAAACACTCGTCTCACAGGTAACCCTAGCTACCGATGAAGACTGGGCAACTGAATACTTAGGCCCAATTTTAGCGATTCGAATTGTTGCTTCGATTCAAGAGGCGATCGCGCATATCGAACGTTGGGGTTCAGGTCACACCGATTCAATCGTGACGCAACAGATTGCCGCCGCGCAACAGTTTCAGCGCGAAGTTGATTCAAGTTCGGTCTATGTCAACCTGCCCACCTGCTTTGCCGATGGCTTTGAATATGGCTTAGGTGCCGAGATCGGGATTTCAACCAACCGCCTACATGCCCGTGGGCCTGTCGGCCTTGAAGGTCTGACCACCTTAAAATGGGTACTACAAGGGAACGGACAACTTCGTGGATAGCGACTGATGCTTTGGATTAAAACGTTTCATATTGTCTTTATTGCCTCGTGGTTTGCAGGGCTGTTTTACCTGCCGCGAATTTTTGTCAATCTGGCGCAGCAAACCGATCCGGCGGTGCAACCCGTGCTGCTTGGTATGGCACGCAGGCTGTATCGTTTCACGAATATTTTGGCGATCCCCGCAGTGCTGCTGGGTCTTTGGCTATATGTGCAATATGGTATCGGCCGCGGGCCGGGCAGTGGCTGGATGCACGCAAAGCTGGTACTGGTCGTCTTGGTCATTGGGTATCATCACAGTTGTGGTGTGATACTGCGCAAATTCGAACAAGGTGCTAACCGCCGTTCGCATGTTTTTTATCGCTGGTTCAACGAAGTACCTGTGTTGATGCTGGTTGCAGTAACGGCTTTAGTCGTTATCAAGCCTTTTTGATGGGACACCATGTCTGAGCAGGATCCAGAACGTAAAACACTCACTCTCAAAACGCGTGCGGTCAAAGCGCGCCCGGCTGCCGGAGGCGATCAAACGCGAGCCCGGATCGGTGCGCGTGCCCGCCAAGTGGCACAGTTAAAGATTGCAAAAGAAAAATTGTCGCGCCTGCAAGCTTCAGGTAGTGAAAATCTGACCGCAGAGCCCTCACAAGAAGGCAAACCGCTCATTGTGCGCAAGGCGCCTGAGGCCTCGTATGGTGAGCGGCCGCGCCGTGATCAGCGCGCAGGCAGTGGCTCGCCTCGTGGCGAGCGTGCCACAGGCGGCAATCGGCCAGACGAACCCGCGCGCGCCAATCGTGGCTCTGCACCACGCGAACCCACACCGCGTCCGGCTTCAGCGCCTAAGGCCTTACCGTTGCGTGACGGCGTACAAACCGAACGCGCTTCAGCGCTTGTGCTTGATACTGAAATCTTTCATATCTTCGCGCCCTGCCCGACAGGCCTCGAAGAGGCGCTTGCCGCTGAACTGAGTGCGTTGGGTTATGCGCAAGTGCAAGCCACGCGCGCCGGTTGCCATTTTGTGGCGGATTGGTGGGGAGTACAGCGTGCAAATCTCTATTCACGCTTAGCAACCCGTATTTTGGTTCGCGTGGGCCAAGCGCCGGTGCAACGTGAAGACGATATTCTTGAGCTTGCGCAAAGCATTGGCTGGGAACGCTGGTTTGGTGCCGAGCACACCTTGCGCGTTGACACCTCTGCCGTCAAAAGCCCGATGCAAAGTTTGCAGTACTGTAATTTGCGTGCCAAAGACGGCATCTGTGATCGGCTACGCGACCTTGAAGGCGCACGTCCTTCGATCGATACCGTGCGCCCTGATGCGCGCGTGCATTTATTTTTATCGCACGACACTGGCACGATGTACCTCGACACTTCGGGCGAGTCGTTATTTAAACGCGGCTGGCGACTCGATAAGGGCGATGCACCTTTACGCGAGAATCTCGCGGCCGGCCTGTTAGCTTTGTCTGGTTGGGATCCTGAAGCAGCGTTACTCGATCCCTTTTGCGGTAGTGGCACGATTTTGATCGAGGCGGCCTGGATTGCCTTGGGTGTCCCACCGGGCATCACGCGCCCGTTTGGTTTTGAACGCTTGCGAGACCACGATGCACATCGCTGGGAAGATCTCAAAGACGAAGCACGCAGCCGCATCCTGCCTGAACTGGCCACACCCTTGATTGGTATTGATGCGAACCCTGAAGCGATTGAAGCTGCACGACGTAACGCTGAGCGCGCCTACCTCACAGAAGATACGATTCAATTTGAATTGGGTGATGCACGGGATGCCGCCGCGCCCGCAGCAAGCGGCTGGATTGTGACAAACCCTCCCTATGGCGAGCGGCTCGATGAAGAAGATCTCGAATTTTGGCGCGAATGGTCTGCTTGCCTGAAAAAAGAGTTTGCTGGCTGGCAGGTCAATGTCATTACCTCTGATCTGGATTTGCCCAAACATCTTCGCTTAAAGGCAGACCGGCGAACCCCGATCTTTAACGGCGCACTCGATTGCCGCCTGTTTAGTTTTGAACTTGTGGCACACAGCTACCGCGATGACCGCTAGCGCAAGCGCCCTAGCCTAGCACCACGTACCGCGCATCAAGAGCTAGTGCCTCAAAACCACGGCGTTAGAGCGACCACTCGGCGTCGGGGCAACCACTCTGCCGATATCCGATAGATTTGTTGCAAAATCACAACGATTCTTTGCGCATTAGGGTATTCCCTTGATTTCATTTGCACTTGCTAGGGTTTTCCCTTAATATAGGGTTATCCCTAACAAGCACAGGAAGTCACCATGAAAATCCATCACACAGCTCACTTGACTGACACCCTTGAGCGCGAGCTCTTGTCCAAGGCAATGGAAGATCAGTTTCGGCCGCATCCATTTCGCGCTTTTGGTAAAGCAGTACGCGGTTTAGTCGCTTTTACGAGCTCTGTTCGCGCCAACGCACGCCACAACGGTATGTACTAAAGCGTATTCATTGGGGTGACTGGTCGCAAGGCCTGTCAATCTGAATGACAAGAAAAAAGAGTGACCAACTTTATGGGATCAGTTCAAAAGGTGGCCCCCTTTTTTTAACCCGCACTACGCTCGCCTTGAAGATCCCTCAAAACTTTAGGCATGGGGCAAAGTGCGGGATAATATGACTGATGAAGCCTTCCCCACCGCCACAGTCGCCTCAAGCCCAAAGCTCTAGTACTACCCCGTCACGCGCGCGTCGCTTTGCCTCGATGGCGTACGAGGGGGTCTTGCTGTTTGCTGTGGTCTTTTTAGCAGACTACCTCTTTGATACTCTGACGCAAAGCAAGCACGGCTTGATGCTCAGAAGCACTCGTCAAGCTTGGTTATTTTTAGTGATTGGTGGGTATTTTCTGTTGTGCTGGACCCGCAGTGGTCAGACACTGCCCATGAAAGCTTGGCATATCCGCTTGGTGGCTGCCGATGGCACAATACCTTCTTTCGGGCGTCTGGTCATACGCTTCGTACTCATGTGGGCTCTGCCCTTGCTAGGCGCAGCCACGGTTTGGGCGATTTCTAAGCTAACGGGCTGGCCCTCGGGGTTAGCACTCATTGTAGTGGCTCCGTTTACGGTGTTTATCCCAACCTGGTTTAGCCCTCAACAACAATTTTTACATGACCTGCTTGCCGGTACACGACTGACGAACGTATCGATTAGTGAAAACCCTTAGTTGTTGCATTCAAGCACCGCTGTGGGTTGCACCAAAGCACTGGCTGAGCCATGCTACGGGCAACACTAAAGTCATTGTCAGGTATGGTCGATCAATACGCCTCTCTTTACGAGTCTTTTGAATGGTTGGTCCCCACCCATTTCAACATTGGTCACGCCTGTTGCCATCGTTGGGCGAATAATCCTGCAGACGCGCGCAAAATCGCCTTGTTTGATGAAGACCCAACGGGTCACCGCGAAGTATGGACCTACGAGCGCCTAGCAGCTACTGCAAATCAACTCGCCAATGGTCTGACTCGTATGGGGGTCAAGCGCGGCGATCGTGTCGCTTTAATCTTGGGCCAGCGCCCCGAGACAGTGGTCGCACACATTGCGACTTATAGTGTTGGGGCTGTGGTATTGCCTCTCTCTAGCCTGTTTGGTCCAGAGGCGCTTGAGCAGCGCCTGCGAGACGCCCAAGTTCGGGTCGCGATCTTTGACGAGCAATCGGCCAGTAATGTGCTGACAAGCCTGCCTCGCTGCCCAACGTTGACGCAATTAGTCGGCATTGGCGTCACCGACGACCGTGTGTTGCCCTGGCATAAGTTATTGATCCGACAACCCACTGACTTCAAAGCCGTCAACACGCGCGCCGATGAACCAGCAATTTTGCTTTACACCTCAGGTACGACTGGTGCGCCCAAAGGTGCTTTGTTGCCGCACTCAGTGTTGATTGGCAACTTACCTGGCTTTGTCGCCTCACAGAACTGGTTTCCTCAACCCAAGGATGTCTTTTGGTCACCAGCCGACTGGGCTTGGACCGGCGGCATGATGGATGCGCTACTACCCACGCTGTATTTTGGGCAACCCATTGTTGGCACTCGCGGGCGCTTTAGCCCAGAGCGTGCGTTTGAAATTCTCGAACGCTATCAAGTCACTAACACCTTTCTGTTTCCGACTGCGCTCAAGCAAATGATGAAGGCGATTGAGCAACCCAAGGTGAAATATCAATTATCACTTCGCGCGATCATGAGCGCTGGTGAAAGCGTTGGCGATACCGTCTTCGCCTGGTGCGAACAGGCCTTAGGCATCACGCCCAACGAAATGTTTGGACAGACAGAAATGAATTACCTGATCGGCAATAGCCATCAAAAATGGCCAGCTCGTTCAGGTAGCATGGGTAAGCCTTACCCAGGTCATCGCATCACCGTGCTACGCGAAGACGGAACGATCGCGGCCATCGACGAGATCGGCGAAGTCGCATTAAATCGTTTTGATATCCATGGCTACCCAGATCCAATTCTATTCATCGGCTATTGGCGCAACGACAGCGCGACCGCCGAAAAGTTTACGGGTGACTGGTGTCGCACCGGCGATCTCGCCCGAGTCGATTCCGACGGCTATTACTGGTACGCCGGACGAGCCGACGATGTGTTCAAATCCTCGGGCTATCGCATTGGTCCGGGCGAAATCGAAAACTGTTTGCTTGATCACCCAGCTGTCGCGAATGTGGCTGTTGTCCCCAAGCCTGATGTCGACCGTGGTGCCGTGGTCAAGGCCTTTGTTGTATTAACGCCAAGTTTTGCTTCACGCAAGCGCGCTCAACTCACTGAAATCCTGCAAGAGCACGTCAAAATGCGTCTGGCACCCTATGAATACCCCAAAGAGATCGAATACGTCGACGCCTTACCCATGACGACGACCGGAAAGATTCAGCGCAGGGTCTTACGCCAACTCGAAATCGGCCGTAGCCAACGCCAAGCTAAAAAGCTCAAAGCCCAGTCAAGCTAAACTATCGGCTTTCCTTCGTATTAGGCGCAACTCATCATGGCGATTTATCAACTTGGCGACCTTATCCCGCGTATTGACCCAACAGCCTTTATTTTTGACTCAGCTGATCTGATCGGTGACGTTCTGGTCGGGGCGCAGGCCAGCATCTGGGCCAATGTCAGCATTCGGGGTGACAACACCTGCATCGACATCGGTCATCACAGCAACGTTCAAGAAGGCAGCGTGCTGCACTCTGACGCAGGCGTGCCGCTCACCATCGAGCATCACGTCACGATCGGACATCAAGCGATGTTGCACGGCTGCACGATTGGTTCAGGCACATTGGTTGGCATGCAAGCAATCGTCTTGAATCGCGCAAAAATCGGACGTAACTGTTTAATTGGTGCGGGTGCAATTATTCCAGAGGGACGCGAAATCCCAGATGGGAGCCTTGTCATCGGTGTCGGAAAAATTACCCGCTCGCTCTCTGCAGAAGAAATCGAAACGATTCGCAATAATATCGAAAACTATGCCAAACGCGGGCAAATGTATCGTGAAAAACTCAAGCGAATCGGCTAATGGCTGACGACGCTAGCCAGTGGCGCAGCGATGCGCTTAAAAAGTTTTTATTTGATGACCGCAGTGTGCGCGTTGAGTCGGTTCGTATTGAGCATGCCTGGCTCTCTACGCAGGCGCACCACCAACACCCAGCGCCAGTCACGGCTCTACTGGGCGAACTCGTTGCCGCTTCGACCCTGCTCGCCGCCAATCTAAAGTTTGATGGTTCGCTCTTGCTGCAGCTACAAGGTGACGGTGCGATTGCCTTAATGGTGGTTGAGTGTCGGGCCGACCTAAGTATTCGCGCCACTGTCAAAATGCGCGACCGTCCGCTGCCGGCAGAAAGTGATTTGCAAGCGATGCTCAACCCGGGCGGCACTGCAAAGTTTATTGTGGTACTTGATCCACCCAAACACACGCCAGGGCGTCAAGCGTATCAAGGTATCGTGCCGCTTGAGGGCAATACGGTTGCTCAAGCGCTTGAACAATATATGCTGCGCTCAGAGCAATTGCACACGCGCATCTGGTTGGCAGCCGACGCCTTGCATTGCAGTGGCTTACTGATTCAGCGCCTGCCGCTACAAGGTGGTGCTCAACAAACTGAAATCGAAACGGCAGACGAATCGTGGGCGCGCGCGCAGCACCTTGCCCAAACACTGACTCCTGCCGAAATGCTCGCAACTGATCAAGACACACTGCTGCATCGCTTGTTTTGGCAAGAAACTTTACTTGTCTTTGAATCGCAACCCATTACCTGGAAATGCTCTTGCACTCAAGAGCGTGTTGCGGACATGCTTCGCATGCTAGGCAAAGCTGAGGTAGATGATATTTTGCAAGAGCAGGGCAAAGTCGAGGTCGCCTGTGAATTTTGCGGATTACCCTATGTGTTTGATGCCTTAGATACCGAGGCACTGTTTCAAACAACAACCGTACTGGGCAGCAAATCGGTACATTGAGCCTTGAACGCCAACAGCGGCAAGGCTGCGTGACTTGCACCGAAGCACTGACCCACTGAAGCGCTTACGCCTTCACAATCACTGGCACGCATAATTGATAACCGATACCCCACACGGCTTTCAGTGCGGGTTCGGCGTCATGCCCCGAGAGTGATTCAAGTTTTTTACGCAACCGACTCACGAGACTCTCGAGTGCTCGTTTACCCATATCGGATGTACCGCTTCGTTGGCTGAGCAACTCGCAGATCATATCGGTCTCGAGCATGTGACTCGGTGCTTGCGCCAAAGCCAACAGTAATGCCCGCTCGCTATTTGTCAAAAATGCTTTTTGCCAGGGCTCAGCTCCAGAGATCGAGCGATCTCGCAAATCTAACGTCCAGGCAGGTGTTTCGTCGACCTTTTTGACACGCCGCGCCAGATTGAGCAGAGTCAGAGTCAGCTCTTCGGGTGCTACGGGCTTGCTAAGATAAACATCGGCTCCTGCCTCGTAGCCGCGAATGCGATCAGGCAAGGCGGTGCGTGCAGTCAGCATCACAATTCCCATCCCCGGAATACTGCGCCGAATACGATTGGCGATCGCGATGCCATCTTCTCCGGGTAACGATAAATCAAGTACTAGGGCATCAAGCGGCTCGGTCATGAGCAGCTCGTCTAAAGACTTACCATTTTGAACCGCAAACACCAAAAACCCTTGTTGTTTGAGATGAAAGTGAATTTCTTTGCGCAACAATGGATCGTCTTCGACTAAGGCGACTCGGATTTGTCCAGCAGTTTGATTCATAGCGGCAACTCAACAGAAAAAAACACACGGTTATATTCAAATCGGTAACTGACAGAACCTTTCAGTATTTCGCAAAGAGATTTTATTAATACTAAACCAAGCCCGGTGCCAGGCTTGTCGTGAGAGTAAATGCTGCGGTAATAACGGGTAAACAAAGCAGCCGGATCCGGTTCGTGGTGACGCTCAACCTCATTGGATACAATGCACAGCAGCCTATCATTTGCCAGCGTACTCACCGAGATTTCGATCATCGTAGCAGGAGGCGAGTACTTCACTGCGTTATCTATTAAATTATTAATAATCGTAATCAACAATAACCTGTCGGTCTGGATAGTGACCTCGCTCAAACCGAGAATTTTAAATCTATCCGCTTGCGCCGCAATCAAAGGCAAACTCTCGATCGCTTCAAGCACAGCACATTTTTCAACACGCAGTACAAAGTTTTTTTGATCGATCGCGTCTACCTGCCCAACGCGGTCAATCACTTGGGTCATATTGTCGATCGACTGAGTCATGCTGGCAAATCGCTCGCCAAACTCGACCGCATGCTCTGATTTGCCAAAGATCGACTTCAGTGAGCCAAGAGCCATGCGCATCGTCGCCAAGGGATTTTTAAGTTCATGCGACAACATATCAATGAGCGTGCTACGTTCTTTCAGTTGTCGCTGCTCATAATCAGTTTGCGTTTTTAGCGTATTGAGCTCAAACATTGTTTGAAGCCACTGCTCTTGTTGCGTTTTGCTGTAACCAAGCAACAACAAGTAAAGAGCGACTGCAACAAGCATGCTCGCGCCAATCCCTGGCATGAGCGTCAAGATCGAGATCCCACTGTCAGTCGTTAAGAAGGCTGCATCAGCACACATTAAAACACCAACGATCAGCGCGCCGGTGGTCCAATATATCTTGAGTTGCCGAGTGAGTAGCTGACTCTGATAAATTGCCAGAGCAAGAAAAAACGGAGCCGTAAACAAAAACAACCAGTTCAGAAGCAACATATATGGCTTAATTTGATCGAAAAAAATCAGGCCAATCTGCACTAACCAAAACGTCACCCACAGTAAGCAGTAATGCCTAAACCAAGGTCGCGTCTGCCAGCGGCGCACTAGCTCAAGGCTCAAGCACGTGGCGAACATCAGTCGAAGACAAAACGCAATCGTCAGGATGGGCGCGTAAGAGTCAGGCGACTCAGCAATAAATTGACGCAGAGTCATCCCGTTTGCAAAGCAATACAGAAACAGCGCAGATATCTGCGTTAAACAAAACAATCCAACGAGTAAAGTGCGGAAACGTATCAGGTAAATGGCGCTCCAGCCAATCAACGTCAACAAAATTCCGATCTGCACGCCATGGAGTAGGCCCTTGGTGCTAGTGTCATCAACGAATCTATCTGACTCCAAGACTTGAGTCGAGACATAAAATCCGTTGATGGTATTGACGCGCAATAAATAGACGCGCTGACTGCTTCCAGAATCTGGCAAGGTAAAACAGTGTCGCCCGATCGAACAGTTAAGTTGGAGGGCTGGATGTTTGGCACCGCCAAGCTGCTTCACCCAACGCCCTCCCTCTTCGTGATAGAGCTCAAGCTCTGCGAGAAAATAAGGACCAATGACAAGCATCAGGGGCGATTGCTGACCAACTGGGACCTGAACCTGAATCTTGAGCCAGCGTGTGGTCGGTTCAAGGCTGCGATTTAACAGCAATTTAAAAGGCGCAAAAGCTTGCCGACTAACGTCCTCGACATCCATACGACGCGTTGAATCGACATACAAACCGAGTTCGGGCGTCAGTATCTTCGAAGCACGAGTCGCCGTCTGGGTTTGCGGTTGACTGAAGCTCTGTACTTGAATTTGTGCGAACGCTGATCGCTGCGTGAGCAGCATAAGACCGATCATCGCCAAACAAAGACAAAACCAAGCCCTGGGCCAAAGCCTGCGTTGAAGCAAAACGCCGAGCTCAGGGCAAGACAAAGCTACGCCTTAAGTTTTAGCAAGGTACTCAACGGCGCTGCGCACGCCCTTTGAGCCAACATCGATACCAAGACTTTGCATGGCAGCCTCGACGCCAGCCAAACAGCCCAGGATCATGGCTGGATTTAAATCACCCAAGTGACCAATTCGGAAGACTCGGCCGGCAAACGGCCCTAATCCCCCAGCAATAAGCACTTGATATTTTTCGCGCGCTGTGCTGCGGATCAATTCGGGATCAATGCCTGAGCCAACCAACACTGCGGTCACCGAAGCAGAGCGTGCCTGCGGCACTTGACATAAAAACTGCACCTGCCCAGCCTCAGACCACGCTTGAACTGCTGCGTGCACGGCCCCAGCAAGGCGCTGATGGCGCGCGTGTACTTGTGCCAGACCCTCTTGCTCGATCAAGCCAAAGGCGGCTTCAAGGCCAAACAGTAAATTTTGAGGGGCGGTTCCGCAAAAACGGCTGTAAGAAGGCCCCTTGCGACGACGCATCCAATCCCAATAAAAACGTGGCGCAGGGTTATTGGCACAGACTTGCATTGCACGCTCATCGGCGGCGCAAAAGCCAACGCCTGGGGGGCACATCAAGCCCTTTTGCGAGGCACCAATCACGGCATTTACGCCCCATTGATCCATGTAAAAAGGGATCGCTCCCAACGAAGCCACAACATCAACCACAAACAGTGCGGGGTGCTTGGCCTGATCGATGGCGCGACGCAACGCGGGCATGTCGCTTGTTGTACTACTCGCGGTGTCGGTGTGCACAGCAAAGACCGCTACGATTTCGTGTTGAGTGTCATCACGCAGAGCTTGCTCGACGACCGCGGGGTCAATCGGCTGACCTTCGATATATGGGGTACGTACAATGACTGCGCCCATTGCTTCGGCCATCAACGCCCATGAATCAGAAAAATGGCCGGTGCCTGGAATCAATACTTTTTGACCAGGTGCCAATAGATTCACAATCATGGCTTCCCATACGCCATGGCCATTGGCCGCATACAAAAATATGTCTGCGCTTGCTGTGTTCAGTATGCCCTGCAAGCCTCGCTCACAGGCGTCAACACAGGCATCTACGCGTGGGTCTCCCATATCGATCGGTTGCCTCGTGAGTGCATCGAGCACTGCTTTAGGAACATTAGACGGCCCAGGCGAGTGCAACAAACGGATACCAGGAAAATAAGGAAACGACGCATTAGACGAATTCATGACAATCCTTTGTGGAGACCGCAATAGTTTAACCCGCCGCACCCGCGTGCGTAGTTCACCGAATCGACAGTTTCACCAGTCACGCTCAAACTGCGCGTCATGCGGATGTGGACCAAACTCTCTCAGCAACGTGGCGCCAGCGCCCTCGAGGCAAGCTTGGCCATCGTGCCAGTTGTACTAGTGTGCTTGCTAGGGATCGAGCTGGTACACGCGCACCAGAGCAAGCAGCTGATTAGTCTGGCCTTGCAAGAGGCGGGGCGCAAGGCGAGCATCACTGCAGCCGATCACGACAAAGTCAACCAGGCCTTGACGCAGGCGCTCACCCCCCTTTTTCTGCCTGCGGGCCAATACGCTAGCGCCCTGGCTCGGTTAGAGGCCACCATTGCGCGCTATGAACGACTCTACGCGTTGCCGCTGTGGCAGCTCGACCTCACTGACCTAACAAGCCAAGGTGCGCACCCACACGACCGTCGAATCATGCAGTTAGATTTGATATACCTGTACGAGCCAAGGCACTCGTGGTTGCGTCAAGCACTTCGGCAAAGCGCTCGTTGGCTGAGCGCAAAGCCCGACAGGCTCGCGGCGAAGGCCAGACAGCAAGGTTTAGTGGCAATGCCACTCAGCCGCAGGGTGGTGCTTCACGCTAGCAAGACTGAGCATGGCTCAAAAAGGGTGCTTACGGGTGTCACGCAAACGTCTGCGCACCAGTTCAATCTGCAACCGACTCTCACGCAGACTCTCACTCAGTCTAGGGCAACGTCAACGCCCAAAGCTAGGTTCTACTCAACCACAGAGCAAACACAGCCAACCAAGCACTCGACCTTGGGTTCTTTTCAGCAAACGTTAGACAAAGACAATCTATGCGGGGTCTTGCTGTGCTGCGCGCAGTAACCTGAGACTGACAGTTCACAAAACCGATGGTGCGGATTACCGCGTGTAAGTGGCAGGTTTGACAGTTGACGCCGGCGCCGCAGGTCGTTGAGGCTTGGTTGAAGGCTTAATTTCGGGGGGTTTCACATCAAGAGGCAACACCTGAACAAATAACTCACCCTGCCGCATCATACCGAGTTCGGCGCGGGCCCGCTCTTCGGCCGCCTCGGTACCCGTTCGTAAATCGTCAACCTCAGCCAACAACGCGACGTTACGCGCGCGTAAACCGTCATTGATTGAGCGTTGGGAGGCAACATGCTCTTGCATATCCCAGACAGACAGCCAGCCACCCCGACCCATCCACAAAGGATATTGGATCAGACCAGCGAGCGCGACCAGCACCAATAGCAAAAGACGCATACCACCTCGCACTTGCCAAAAAGGCTAAAAACGCCCGTCAGGCAAGCCATTCGCGCAAAATTTAGCGCAGGTTGTAAAAAGCCTCAAGACCAGGATAAGTGGCCACTTCGGCGAGTTCTTCTTCGATTCTGAGTAGCTGATTATACTTAGCCATACGATCTGAGCGCGATAACGAGCCCGTTTTAATCTGCATGGCATTTGTGGCAACTGCAATATCTGCAATCGTTGAATCTTCGGTTTCGCCCGAACGGTGTGACACGACCGCAGTATAGCCAGCCCGCTTAGCCATTTCAATCGCTGCGAAGGTTTCGGTCAACGTACCAATTTGATTGATTTTGATCAGAATCGAGTTTGCGACACCACGCTCAATCCCCTGCTTCAAGATCTTGGTGTTTGTCACGAACAAATCATCACCCACCAACTGAATCTTGCGGCCAAGCTGTTCGGTCAGGTGCTTCCAACCATCCCAGTCGTTTTCGGCCATACCGTCTTCGATCGTAATGATGGGATATTTGTCGCACCAGGTTGCCAGCAAATTGGTCAATTCTTTAGAGGTCAAGGAAATACCACCCTCGCCCTCGAGGGTGTACTTACCATCGCGATAAAACTCTGAGGCTGCGCAATCGAGGCCCAAGGCAATTTGCGTGCCTGGCTCGTAACCCGCATTTTCGATGGCACGCAAAATTAATTGAATGGCCGCTTCGTGATTGGGTACATTCGGCGCAAAACCACCCTCGTCACCCACTGCTGTCGACATCCCTTGATCGTGAATAATTTTTTTCAGCGCATGAAAGGTTTCGGCGCCCATTTGCATGGCTTGCCTGAAGCTTTTTGCGCCAACCGGCAAAATCATGAGTTCTTGCATATCTAGGGTATTGTTGGCATGCGCACCGCCGTTGATCACGTTCATCATTGGCACAGGCATACTCATCGGGCCACTGCCGCCAAAATAGCGGTACAACGACAAGCCAGACTCGTCTGCCGCAGCACGTGCGACTGCCATACTCGCGGCCAAAATTGCGTTGGCACCCAAGCGCGACTTACCTTCTGTGCCGTCAAGTTCAATCAGCGTGCGATCTAAAAAGGTTTGCTCTTGAGCATCTAAGCCCATCAGTGCCTCAGAGATTTCGGTATTCAGGTTTTCAACGGCACGCAACACCCCTTTACCCAAATAGCGTGACTGATCACCATCGCGCAGTTCAATGGCCTCGCGGCTTCCGGTCGAGGCGCCCGATGGCACCGAGGCACGACCCATCGCACCCGACTCAAGCAAGACATCGCATTCGACAGTAGGGTTGCCACGCGAGTCGAGAATTTCGCGTCCGATAATATCTACGATTGCACTCATTTCAAGGTTTCCTGGATAATTAAAATTTTTATGACATTAAACAAAACGCGACTCAAGAAAGCCGTGTCGCTTCACGACCCGATCTAAATCAATCAGGGTGGAAAGCAGGTCTTTCATTTGGTCAAGCGGCACAGCGTTGGGCCCATCAGAGAGCGCTTGCGCTGGATTAGGATGAGTTTCCATGAACAGGCCAGAGACGCCCGCGGCCACTGCCGCACGCGCCAATACAGGCACGAATTCTCGTTGCCCGCCTGACGACGTGCCCTGCCCGCCGGGCAACTGCACCGAATGGGTGGCATCGAAGACGACTGGGCATTGAGTTTCACGCATGATGGCGAGCGAACGCATGTCAGACACTAAATTGTTATAGCCAAACGAGACCCCCCGTTCGCACACCATAATATCTTCGGGGACGCCGGCTTTTTGCGCGGCCAGGCGTGCTTTGGTGACCACCTGCAACATATCGTGGGGCGCTAAAAACTGGCCTTTTTTAATATTGACTGGCTTGCCGCTCGCTGCGCAAGCCTCGATAAAGTCGGTTTGTCGACATAAAAACGCAGGGGTCTGCAGCACATCAACCACCGCCGCTACTTGAGTCACCTGGTCTTTATCATGCACATCGGTTAACACTGGCACCTTAAAGTGCGCACGCACGTCTGACAAAATTTGCAAGCCCTCATCCATGCCGGGCCCACGGTACGACGCCCCCGAGCTTCGGTTGGCTTTATCAAACGAACTTTTGTAGATGAAAGGGACCCCCAAGGCGGTCGTGATTTCGCACAGGCGACCTGCAGTATCGAAGGCCATTTGACGCGACTCGATCACGCATGGCCCCGCAATCAGAAAAAAAGGCTGGGTTAACCCAATGTCAAAACCGCAGAGCTTCATCACGCACCCTTGCGCTTATTTTGACTGACTAACGCAGCACGGATATAGCTTGTAAACAATGGATGCCCGTCGCGCGGCGTTGAAGTGAACTCGGGATGAAACTGCACCCCGATAAACCAAGGGTGCCCGGGGATCTCCATGATCTCAGGGAGATCTTCGGTGGGTGTGCGCGCGCTGATCAGCATACCGGACTGCTCAAGCTTAGGCACGTACAGATTGTTGACTTCGTAGCGATGGCGATGACGCTCGTTGACCTCTAGCCCGTAAATACTGCTGGCAAGGGTGTCAGCTTTAACCGGGCAACGCTGCGCACCTTTGCGCATGGTGCCCCCCAAGTCTGATTGTTCATCGCGCACTTCAGCGCGACCTTCGCGATCAATCCACTCAGTAATCAAGGCCACCACGGGGTGGTCGGTTTGGGGGTCGAACTCAGTGCTGTTGGCATGCGCCAAGCCAGCTTTGTGACGAGCAAATTCAATCACTGCAAGCTGCATACCCAGGCAGATCCCCAGATACGGCACGTTATGTTCACGTGCGTATTGAATGGCCAGAATTTTGCCTTCGGTGCCGCGCTTACCAAAACCACCCGGCACCAAAATCGCATCAAAAGGCTTGAGCACATCGGTACCGTTCTGCTCAAGTGCTTCAGAATCAATGTAGTCGACCATTACCCGAGACTCAGTGTGGATCCCAGCGTGAATCAAGGCCTCGCTGAGCGACTTGTATGACTCAGTCAGATCAACATATTTACCTACCATTGCGACGCGTACCTGATGCTTGGGATGCTCAAGGCCGTACACCAGCTTATCCCAGACCGATAGATCTGCCTGTGGCGGGTTAATTGCCAGCACTTCACAAATAAGGTTGTCGAGACCTTGCTTGTGCAGCATGCTTGGGATTTTATAAATTGAGTCAGCATCCCACACCGAGATCACGGCATCGAGGGGCACATTGGAGAACAGCGAAATTTTTGCGCGTTCTTCGTCAGGAATCGGACGATCGGCGCGGCAAAGCAAGGCATGAGGAATAATGCCGATTTCGCGTAACTTTTGAACCGAGTGCTGCGTGGGTTTGGTTTTGAGTTCGCCGGCTGAAGCGATAAACGGCACAAGGGTCAAATGAATGACCGCTGCGCTATTGCGCCCCATGCGCAAACTCATTTGCCGCACGGCTTCAAGAAAGGGTAACGACTCAATATCGCCTACCGTGCCACCGATCTCAACGATGGCGACATCGGTTTGACCTGCCCACGATTGCTCAGCACCACGGGCGATGAAATCTTGGATTTCGTTAGTGATGTGCGGAATCACCTGAACGGTTTTGCCTAAATATTCACCCTTGCGCTCTTTGCGCAAGACAGACTCATAAATTTGACCTGTCGTGAAATTATTGGCCTTGCGCATTTTTGACGAGATAAAGCGCTCGTAGTGGCCCAGATCAAGATCAGTTTCAGCGCCATCTTCGGTGACGAAGACCTCACCGTGTTGAAACGGGCTCATGGTGCCTGGATCAACATTGATGTAGGGGTCGAGCTTGAGCATGGTGACTTTGAGGCCGCGCGATTCAAGCAAGGCAGCCAAAGACGCGGCGGCGATGCCCTTACCTAACGAGGACACCACACCACCGGTAACAAAGACAAATTTGGTCATGTCATGAACGCCCAAACGTGCGGCGTATGCAGGAAATTTGAATTATAGCCGCACGCGTGACCTTTGCGGGAACTACGTCTGGACATCGACGTAAATCGCCGCCAACCGGATGACCGACTTAACGGGTAAGCGGCCGTGTGCGCTGCAACAACCAAGCCAAACCTTCACCACTCAAACGGGGCGCCAAGCGTCTGCAGACCTCTTGGTGGTAGGCGTTCAACCATGCGATTTCGTCATCGCGAAGTTGGCTGACCTGGATACAAGTCATGTCAATCGGGCACAGTGTCAGGGTCTCGAACTCGAGAAACTCGCCAAATTCAGATTCGCCGGCGCTTTGATTACAAACCAGATTTTCGATCCGTATGCCCCAACGACCCGGCCGATATAGCCCGGGCTCGTTCGAGGTAATCATGCCCGGTTGCATGGCAGTGTGCGGAGCCGGCGCGGCACGATATGAGATCACCTGCGGGCCTTCGTGCACATTCAGGTAATACCCCACCCCGTGACCCGTACCGTGGCCGTATTCGGCCAAACGATCCCACAAGGGCGCGCGTGCGACAGCATCGAGCATTGGGGAGGCAACACCGCGCGGAAACTTTAACCGCGACAAGGCGATCATCGCTTTGAGCACGGCCGTGTAATCGTCTTTTTGTGGCTCAGTCGGCGTGCCAACCGGTACCACGCGAGTAATGTCGGTGGTCCCACCCAGATACTGCGCCCCCGAATCGATCAGTAACAAACCATCGCCTTTGATTTGTGCATGCGAGGCTTGCGTGGGACGGTAATGAGGCATCGCACCGTTGGCATTAAACGCTGAGATCGTGCCAAAGCTGCGTGAGACAAAGCCTGGTTGCTCAGCGCGCAACGCAAGCAGCCGCTCGTCGATCATCAACTCGTTGAGCGGTGTGGCGTCGCTGCAGGCGATGGCCTGTTCGAGCCAGGCAAAAAACGAACACAAGGCTGCGCCATCTTGCTCCATGACGCGACGTACATGATTCAGTTCGAAGGCTGTTTTTTGAGATTTAAAAAAGGTGCTGGGGTTCATGTTACGCACAGTGCGCGTGCGCAAGCGATCGATCAGCGCGCAGGTGGTGCGCGCAGGGTCGAACAGCAGCGTGTCTCGCTCGGGCAGCTCGGCCAACACCTGCGCCACCATGTCATAAGGCCGCACATAAACCTGAGCTTCGGCAAGTTTGCTGATGAGGGCAGCGTCTACCTTGCCGGGCAACACAAATAACTGCGCGTCGGTCAAGCCGATTAAGACATGCGACAGAAATACCGGATTGAACGAGACATCACTGCCTCGTAAATTCAACAGCCACGCCACGTCATCCAGCGTGGATATCAAATGCCACTGAGCACCTTGTTCAAGCATGGCCTCGCGCACGCGCGCTAGCTTGTCTTGTCGCGAGGCACCTGCAATCTCTACAGGCAAGTCGCGCACCGCTGCGGTGGGCAATGGAGGGCGTTCAGGCCAACATTGCCCAGGCAAATCAAGATCGAGTTTTAGCGCGATGCCACGAGGCTTGAGTAACGCGAGTAATGCCTCGCGCGCAGCCAAACCCAAGGCGCGTCCATCAACCGCCACCGTCGCACCCTCAGCGAGTTGTTCGGCCAACCAGTTGGTGTGGGCAGGGTCGGTCGCTACACCGATTTTCATGAGGCTGACGTCGGTACCTGCGAGCTCGGCCTCGGCTTGCACCCAATACCGGCTATCCACCCAAAGGCCAGCAAAATCCTGCGTCACCACAACCGTGCCCACCGAACCGCTAAACCCAGTCAACCAAGGGCGCAGTTGCCAGTAGTCTGGCAAATATTCAGACAAGTGAGGGTCGGCTGAAGGCACCAAGCAAGCCTGCACGTTGGCCGCGTGCATGGCAGCACGCAGCGCCGCTAGAGAATCAGAGGAACTCGGAGTCGAGGCGGATGTTGTCATTTGGAAGGGCAAGTCAAAATACTCAAGACCAACAGACTACTAAACAGAGAAGAGTCCGAGGCCCTGATGGTCATTTGGAAGGGCGAGCAAACTTAGCCTTGAGTACCGCAATGATGCCGGGCAAAATCGACAAGAAAATAATGAACAAAATCACCAGTGTCAGGTTGTCACGCACGAAAGGCAGATTGCCAAACCAGTAGCCTGCAACTGTCAGCGATACCACCCACACCACACCGCCGATGACGTTGTAAAACAAGAAACGCTTGGGATCAAAGCGCGCAAAGCCCGCCACAAAGGGCGCCATGGTGCGCGCGAGCGGGATAAAGCGCGCAATGATGATAGTTTGACCACCGTAACGATCGTAAAAGCCTTGTGTGTAAGCCATGTGCTTAGCGTTGACCAAGCTGGTGCGGGCGATCAACGCTGCACCAAACCAACGGCCGACCGAATAGTTCACCGCATCGCCCACGATCGCCGCCGTGGTCAACAGGGCCATCAACAGATAAAGATCCATCTTGCCCATCGCACAAATAGCGCCCGCAACAAACAACAAAGAATCACCAGGCAAAAAGGGCATAAACACTAAGCCTGTTTCGGCAAAAATAATCCCCACAAGCAAGACATAAATCCATACGCCGTGCGCCTCAATAAACTGCAACATTGTTTTATCAATGTGCAGCAATAAATCTAACAGCCAGCTGAAGAATTCCATCCCAACATCCTTGTGATGACAAAAGTGAGCGACGCGATAGTGTGTCTGATTACAAAAACAGACCGCGCAAGCGCGGTCGCAAGACTTCGAGGCAGGCGTTGCGTTGTACCGCAACTCGGAGAGCATAAACCCGCCAGATTTTGTCAGTCAACCTTGGCGGATTTACGCGAACCAGCAGGCTTAAGCAACCAGTGAAACGTCAAGTTTAGCAGCCGTGTGCTCTTGAACTTCAGCTACAGTCACTCCAGGCGCCAGCTCAAGCAACTTGAGGCCGTTTGGCGTGATTTCAAACACGCCCATATCGGTGATGACCATATCAATCACCCCCACGCCTGTTAAGGGCAAATTGCACTTGGGCAACAGTTTCATGTCGACCGTGCCATCTTTTTTGCGGGCCACATGCTCCATTAAAACAATGACGCGACCAACACCCGCGACTAAGTCCATTGCCCCGCCCATCCCCTTCACCATCTTGCCTGGGATCATCCAGTTTGCAAGGTCACCGGTTTCGGACACCTGCATGGCACCCAGAATGGCCAAATTAATTTTGCCGCCGCGAATCATGGCAAACGAATCTGCCGACGAAAAAATCGACGAACCAGGAATGGTCGTGACCGTTTGCTTACCGGCATTAATCATGTCAGCGTCGACTTCGCTTTCAAGCGGAAACGGCCCAATGCCGAGCAAGCCATTTTCTGACTGCAACCACACCTCAATCCCCTTAGGGACATGGTTTGCCACCAAGGTAGGCAAACCAATGCCCAGATTCACATAAAAACCATCTTGTAATTCACGTGCCGCGCGTGCGGCCATTTCGTCACGAGTCCATGCCATGTTGATTGCTCCTTAGTTCGCCGCGCGAACGGTGCGTTGTTCGATGCGTTTTTCAGGGGTCGCATTGACCACAATGCGATGCACGTAAATGCCGGGCAGATGAATTTGTTCAGGCTCGAGTTCACCCAACTCAACGACTTTTTCAACCTCAACAACGGTGAGTTTGCCTGCCTGTGCCACCGGCGGATTAAAGTTGCGCGCGGTTTTATGAAAAATCAAATTACCGCTTCGATCAGCGATGTAGGCTTTGACCAAAGAGATCTCGGGCACTAAGGCGCGCTCCATGACGTACTTTTCACCATCGAACTCACGGATTTCTTTGCCATCTGCCACCACGGTGCCTACACCGGTACGGGTAAAGAAGGCCGGTATGCCAGCGCCGCCGGCGCGCAAGCGTTCGGCCAACGTACCTTGAGGGGTGAACTCAAGCTCAAGTTCGCCGGCCAAAAATTGGCGCTCAAACTCTTTGTTTTCGCCCACATACGAGGCGATCATCTTTTTAACCTGACGGGTTTGCAGCAACATGCCCAAGCCAAAACCATCGACGCCGGCATTGTTACTGATGCAGGTGAGATTTTGTACACCTAGGTCGCGCACCGCAGCGATCAGGGCCTCGGGGATACCACATAGGCCGAAACCACCCACGCCGAGCGTTTGCCCGTCTTTAAGGATATCTTTCAGTGCCTCGGTGGCACTGGGATAGAGTTTATTCATTCAACAGACTCCTGAGTATGCACTTGTTGACCAGATTATCGACGATTTATCGGCTTTGCCAAAGCTTGCAATACCTCGGCGGGCCAAGGATGCGATTTATTGAGTTCAAAATCCATCCAGACCATCACCGACTTACCTTGCGCGCACAACTCAAGGCGGTCGGGGTAGACCACCGAAATATCAACCGTCTGCTCAAGGCTTGAGCGGCCAATACTCACGACGCGGTGGCTGACTCGTACGGTTGCCGGGTAGGTAATCGCTTTTTTAAAATCACACGAGCAGTGCACCACCACAGGTCCGTAGCGCGTTGACTGGGGCGCCTGGCCCTCGTAGAACATCTTTAAACGCCCTTCTTCCATATAGCGGAAATAATTGCAATTATTCAGATGTGCCAAGGCGTCAGCATCAGACCAGCGCATCGGGATATCTAAATCGTAAATATCGCCCACCATCAGGGTTTGGGGTTCAGAGCCTGCCACACACTTCTCCAAAAATCATGCCATGCATTGCAAAAGGCGCTGTTCACGAGTTTGCAAGGCCCGCGCCACGACACCGTGCGCCCCTGTGCAATACAATCGCTACAGCAAATAAACATCATACCTTTGAAGCAGGGAGACTCTTATGTCAGCACGCGAATCGATGGAATACGACGTTGTCGTGGTAGGTGGAGGTCCGGGCGGGTTAGCCACGGCGATTCGCCTCAAGCAACTCGCCGCAGAGCGCAGCCATGACATTTCGGTTTGCGTGCTTGAAAAAGGCAGCGAAATTGGTGCACACATTTTGTCGGGTGCTGTCATGGATCCGCAGGCAATGACCGAGTTGTTTCCTGACTGGAAAAACATGGGTGCGCCACTTGACACCCCGGTCAAAGAAGACGAGTTTTTGTTTTTAAGCGAAACGGGTGCACGCAAAACCCCCGAGTGGCTGCTGCCCGAGTGCTTTCAAAATCATGGCAACTACATCGTCAGCTTAGGTAAAGTTGCACGCTGGCTGGGCGAACAAGCCGAGGCGCTAGGTGTTGAAATATTTCCGGGCTTTGCTGCGGCAGAGATTCTGTACAACGAGCAAGGCGCGGTGCGTGGCGTGGCCACGGGCGACATGGGTGTTGGGCGTGATGGCCAACCTACCGATCAGTACCAGCAAGGCATGGAGCTGTTGGCGAAATATACGATTTTTGCTGAGGGCGCACGTGGCCAATTGGGCCGCGAACTCATCAGCAAATTCAAACTTGATCAAGGCCGCGATCCACAAAGCTATGGCATTGGGATTAAAGAGCTCTGGGAGGTCGCGCCCGCCAAATCACGCCCCGGTGTGGTGGTGCATACCGCAGGTTGGCCGCTTGACTCAGACACCTATGGCGGCTCGTTTTTGTATCACCTGAACGACAATCTCGTGGCGGTCGGCATGGTGGTTGGTCTGGATTACGCCAACCCTTGGATTTCACCATTTGAAGAGTTTCAACGTTACAAAACGCACCCTTCTATTCGTGGCACCTTTGAAGGTGGCAAGCGCATTGCGTACGGCGCACGTGCCATCACCGCAGGTGGCTTGCTGTCGTTACCTAAATTGGTATTCCCAGGAGGCGCCTTGGTGGGCTGTGAGGCGGGTTTCTTGAACGCCTCGCGCATCAAGGGCAGTCATGCTGCAATCAAGTCGGGCATGATGGCAGCCGACGCAGCCTTTGACGCTTTGGTTGCCGAGCGCAGCGCCGACGAGTTACCGGCCTACCCTGCTGCGTTTGAAGCCTCATGGTTACACACTGAGCTGAACAAAGCGCGCAACTTCAAACAGTGGTTCAAAAAAGGCCGCACCGTTGGCACCTTGATGACGGGTATCGAGCAATTTGTGTTGAAGGGCAACATCCCCTGGACGATCCACCGCACCAAGGCCGATCACGCTTGCCTGCAACCCGCTGACCAGTGCCCAAAAATTGAATATCCAAAGCCTGATGGCGTCTTAACCTTTGATCGCTTGAGCTCGGTGTTTATTTCAAATACGAATCACGAAGAAAATCAGCCGATTCACTTAACACTGAAAGATGCCTCGGTACCGGTCAGTATTAACTTGGCTAAGTACGGTGGCCCTGAGGCGCGCTATTGCCCTGCTGGCGTCTACGAGTATGTCAAAGACGACAATGGCAGCGATCGACTGCAAATCAACGCCCAAAACTGCGTACATTGCAAAACGTGTGACATCAAAGACCCGACACAAAATATCGTTTGGGTCACACCGCAAGGTGGTGAAGGGCCTGTGTATAACGCGATGTAGGCTTCAACCCCGAACTTGCGCTCGGGGTTGCATGTCTGAGGGTCTACGAACCTTCTCGTCAATTTAGAGGCGTACGATTTGAAGCTTGAGAACAAAGGCATGTTGTTAGGGCTGATCGGCGTCACTTTATTTGGATTGACGCTGCCCGCAACACGTATGGCGCTCGAATCTTTTCATCCTATTTTTATCGCCACGGGTCGCGCACTGCTCGCGACCGTGTTGGCTGTCATTTATCTTGTTGCAGGTAAACATCGCCGTCCAACACTGCACGAATTCAAATATCTGTTGCTGGTCGTGATGGGTGTCGCGATTGGCTTTCCGGTGTTTACGGCTTTAGCCATGCAACGGGTTGACGCCTCGCATGGCGGCGTCATGCTGGGCATCATGCCCTTAACCGTTGCGGCCTGTGCCGCATGGCTCTTTAAAGAACGCCCCTCACTCGGATTTTGGCTGATGGCCGCGCTGGGCAGCACCTTAGTGATTGTCTTTTCACTGATGCGCGGGAATGGTAGTTTGCATTGGGCCGATCTCTCGTTACTGCTCGCCGTACTAACTGGATCGATCTCATACGCAGCCGGGGGCTATTTAGCAAGATCGTTGGGTGGCCTACAAGTGATCTCGTGGACGTTAGTGCTTGCCACACCCTTTTTAGTTTGGCCCGCAATCTGGTTTGCGCCCAGCACTTGGCAAGCCACGAACACAGCGTGGATTGGTTTTTTGTATGTTGCCCTGTTTAGCCAATACTTAGCGTTTTTGCCTTGGTTCAAAGGTTTGTCGCTAGGAGGAATCGCGCGGGTCGGTCAAGCGCAACTACTTCAACCATTCATAACGATCATCGCCTCAGCTTGGCTTTTAGGCGAGTTCGTCGACTGGGTAACCTGGACTTTTGCCATCGCGGTGTTTGCGGTTGTCGCGCTGGGTCGTGTGCTAGGGGCTAAGCGTTAACGTGTGAAACGTGTACCGACTTGCACCGAAAGCCTCGGCCTTCAGGTCGGAGAGGCTGTGAAGAAATACGCCCTCAGCTGCAAAACACGTCACAAGTACGCTATGCTTAAATCACGTTCAATAGCCTTCTATCAACAAACTTCTTGAGTCTCAACATGATCACGCGTCCACAAGCAGTCCCTACCACGCAAATCGACAACGATCGTGTCATCGTGACTGAATGGCGCTTTGCGCCCGGCGCCGAAACAGGCTGGCATACCCATGGCCACGACTATGTCGTGGTGCCGACCATCACTGGGCTTTTGCACCTTGAAACGCCAGAGGGTTTGAAAGAGTTTCCGTTAATCGCTGGTAAATCGTATACCCGTGGCGCGGGGGTCAATCACAATGTGATCAACGCCAGTACCCACGAAGTTGCTTTCATTGAAATCGAAATCCGCTAATACAAAAAAGGACGAGACACATCATGCTAGATCCACAAGCCAAAGCCTTGATTGATTTAATGATCGAGAAAGGGATTCCGCCCGTGCACACGCTCACCGCAACGCAGGCACGCGAAGCCTACGTACAGCGGCGTTTTTTTAGCCAACCCGAGGCACCTGAAGTCGCCTCAAGCGTTGACACCGACATCCCAGGCCCCGCTGGCAAGATTACCGTGCGCGGCTATCGCCCCAAAGGCAGTGTCCCCTCAGCGGTACTGCCAGCACTTGTTTATTACCATGGTGGTGGCCATGTGATTGGCGATATCGACACACATGATGTGCTGTGCCGTACGCTTTCAAATTTGGCCCACTGCGCAGTGTTTTCAGTCAACTATCGCCTCGCGCCTGAAAATGTGTTTCCTGCAGCGTCTGACGACTGTGTGGCAGCCACCAAGTGGGTGCATGCCAACGCCGCTGCACTTAAGATTGACCCTGAGCGTATCGCCGTTGGCGGTGACAGTGCCGGCGGTCATTTAGCTGCGGTCGTCGCACTGTCACTCAAAGCAGACAACAGCTTTAAGCCCGTCTTGCAATTATTGATTTACCCCGTCACTGACCCGAGTTCTGAGCGTGAATCGATGCGCACCAATGGCCAAGGCTATATGCTGACCAGAGAATCAATGGCTTATTACTACGGCGCTTACATGCCTGAAAAATGGATGCGCAATGATTGGCGCGGTGCGCCGATGCTGGCCAAAGACCACACTGGTTTAGCGCCTGCCTTCGTCATGACCGCGGGTTTTGATCCGCTACGCGACGAAGGGGCGGATTACGCCGATAAGTTAACGATGGCAGGCGTACCCACTCAATACGTCTGTTTCGAGCGCCAGATCCATGGCTTTATCACTATGGGGCGCATCATCGACGAAGCCAACACCGCCGCCGAACTATGCGCGGCGGCACTACGCGCTAAGTTTTAGTGGTTGTCGCGCGGCACGGCACTGCCGCTGTTGCCGACCAAGAAATCCAAGTCAACGCCGTCGTTGGCTTGGTTCACATGATCCACATACAACTTGTAATAGCCGCGATTCATTGGTGGTTCGGGGGCTTTCCATTTTTCTTTGCGCGCCGCCAAGATCTCGTCACTCACATCTAAATGCAAGCGACGTTTAGCGACATCCAGTTCAATCATGTCGCCGTTTTCAACCAAGGCTAAGGGCCCACCGGCTGCCGCTTCTGGTGCAACGTGCAAAATCACCGTGCCATAGGCTGTGCCGCTCATGCGCGCATCTGAGATGCGGATCATGTCGGTGATGCCCTTTTTAAGAATCTTGGGTGGTAATGGCATATTGCCCACCTCTGCCATGCCCGGATAGCCTTTCGGACCGCAATTTTTTAGAACCATGATGCAGGTTTCATCGATATCCAATTTAGGGCTATCGATGCGCTTGTGAAAATCTTCGATATTTTCAAACACCACCGCACGACCGCGATGCTTGAGTAATTTTTTAGTGGCAGCTGAGGGCTTAATAATCGCGCCATCTGGGCATAAATTGCCACGCAACACCGCGATACCTGTATTCTTTTTAAAAGGTTTTTCAAACGTTGTGATGACGTCCCGGTTGTAGCATTCCGCTTTCTTCACGTTATCCCAAAGCGAATTGCCATTTACGGTTAACGCTTTTTTATTCAACAAGCCTTGCTCGCCCAGAGTGCGTAACACCACAGGCAAACCACCAGCGTAGCAGAAGTCTTCCATCAAGTATTTGCCACTTGGCATCAAGTTCAACAGCGTGTGAACATCACGGCCAAACTTATCCCAATCATCGATATCAAGCTTGACGCCAATCCGTCGGGCGATTGCGATCAGGTGAATCACCGCGTTGGTTGAACCCCCAATCGCGGCATTGGTACGAATCGCATTTTCAAACGCCTGACGCGTTAAAATTTTATCGAGTGTCAGATTGTCTTTGACCATTTGCACAATGCGTCGGCCAGACTCACGCGCTAATACATTGCGGCGGGCGTCAACAGCGGGGTATGCCGCATTGCCAGGCAGCGCCACACCTAAGGACTCAACCATGCTGGCCATCGTTGATGCTGTGCCCATCACCATGCAATGCCCGTGCGAGCGATGCATGCAGGATTCGGCCTCATGAAACTCGTCGAGCGTCATCTTGCCGGCACGCACGTCTTCAGACATTGACCAAGTGTTGGTACCCGAGCCAATATCTTTGCCCCGATACTTACCGGTGAGCATCGGCCCACCCGAAACACCAATCGTCGGGATATTGACGCTCGCAGCACCCATCAAGAGCGAGGGGGTGGTTTTATCGCAGCCAAACAGCAGTACCACGCCATCGAGCGGATTGGCTCGAATAGTTTCTTCAACATCCATACTGGCAAGGTTGCGCAACAACATCGCCGTCGGGCGCACCAGCGTTTCGCCAATCGACGTCACTGGAAACTCAAGCGGAAACCCACCTGCCTCAAGCACACCTTGGCGCACCTGATCTGCCAGCAACCTAAAGTGCGAGTTACAAGGTGTCAGCTCAGACCAGGTATTACAAATGCCAATCACGGGTCTCCCATCGAACTGGTCGTGCGGAATGCCACGATTTTTTGTCCAGCTACGGTAGATGAACCCGTAAATATCATTACGCGAAAACCACTGACTTGAACGACTTGGTGCCGCCGGTTTTTTACTTTTCTCTGACTTCGCCATTCAAGACTCCTGAGTGATCGTGTGTTTGACCTTCATCCCCGCACCGATCATCGAGTCTAAGCTTGCGCGGTGGGGGGCGTTTACAACAACGGAAGATATTGACTGCAAGTCGTGATTTACTTTTTAAACGGCACAACTTTCTGTGATTGCTGGCCCAGACCTTCAATGCCTAGTGTCATCACATCGCCTGCTTTCAGGAAGCGTGGCTTGGGTTTAACGCCCATCCCAACACCTGGAGGCGTACCAGTTGTAATGATGTCACCTGGCATCAGTGTCGTAAATTCACTGACGTAGCTGATGATGGTGGCCGCATCAAAAATCATGGTCTTGGTGTTGCCGGTTTGAAAACGCTTGCCGTTCAAATCAAGCCACATATCTAATTTTTGTGGATCTTTGATTTCGTCGGTCGTGACCAACCAGGGGCCAACTGGGCCGAAAGTATCGCAACCTTTGCCCTTGTCCCACGTACCGCCACGTTCGATCTGGTATTCACGCTCTGACACGTCATTGATCACGCAATAGCCGGCGACGTGCTTGAGTGCCTCTTTTTTGCTGACATAACGGGCTTTTTTGCCGATCACGATACCGAGTTCAACTTCCCAGTCAGATTTTTTTGAGCCCTTAGGCAACATGACGTTGTCATTGGGGCCCGTCAGGCTGGTATCCGCCTTGTAAAACATGATGGGCTCTTTAGGGATGGGCATACCAGCTTCAGCAGCGTGATCTGAATAGTTCAAACCAATCGCTAAAAACTTACCCATGTTGGCAATCGGCACACCGAAACGTGGCTTGCCTTTCACCAAAGGCAAGGTATCGGTCTTGATCTTAGCGAGTTTTTTTAACGCTGCAGACGATAACTGATCATTGGTGATGTCGGCAATGACGCCTGACAAGTCACGCAGTTTGCCTTCTTTATCGATCAAACCTGGTTTTTCTTTACCCTTGGCACCATAGCGTACGAGTTTCATGCGGTTTCCTTCGTGTGAAAAAATGAAAAATTTAAGTCAGAACCAAAAATCCTTTGCGACGCGTGCGTTACAGCGACCAACCACCATCAATAATCTGCGATGTACCGGTTGTGAAAGATGACTCATCAGACGCTAGATACACCGCCAAGTGAGCGATTTCTTCAGGCTTGCCGATGCGACCAATCGGTTGACGCGCCACGAACATGTCGCGCACTTCGGTCACCGACTTACCGGTTTGACTAGAGACTGCCTGAATACGCTCGCCTAGCGAAGGCGACTCGATGGTGCCTGGACAAATTGCATTAAACCGCACGCCGCGCGCCACGTAATCAGCCGCCAGAGCGCGCGTCAAACCAATCACAGCGGCCTTTGAGGCACCATAGATCACACGATTGGGCGCGCCTTTAATATTCGAGGCCGCAGAGGCCATGTTGATCACACTGCCCTTGCCTTGTTCAAGCATGCCAGGCAAAAACGCACGAATTGTTCGGTACATAGATTTGACGTTCAAATCCATACTGAAATCCCAGTCGGCATCACTGACTTGCATGATGTCGCCTTGATGCACGAAGCCCGCACAATTGAACAAGACATCAATCTTGCCGATTTTTTTAGCAAAGGCATCGACCTCGACCGTTTTTAAAACATCAAGGATGTGGGTCTTGATGTTAGGTACGCCCGCGTAAGCATTGAGCAGGTCTTGTTTAAGATCAGTCGCCCAAACAGTCGCGCCTTCACGCGCCATGGCAAGCGCACAGGCACGGCCAATGCCTTGCCCAGCAGCCGTAACCAGAATTGTTTTTCCTTGCAGACGCATACTCACTATCCCTAATGATCATGCCAAATTGGCTTGACCAATTTAGCAGTTTTCGTGCAAAAATGAAATCATGATTACCCATGCCCCCGATAATCGTCGCGTCTATCAGCAAATTGCCGATCAAGTTTTACAACTGATCAAAGCAGGCGAGTTTGCCGTGAATTCTCGTTTGCCGTCAGAACGCGACTTGGCCGAACAATTCGGCGTGTCGCGCCCCTCAGTACGCGAAGCATTAATCGCACTTGAGGTGATGGGTTTCGTACAAATCAAGATGGGCTCGGGCGTATATGTTTGCAAACCCAACCCGCGCAAACAGCACGCAACAGTGAAAGAATTTGCGCCCTTCGAGTTAATACAGGCCCGCGCGTTAATCGAGGCTGAAATCGCCGCGCAGGCCGCCGTTCATCGAACTGATGCCCAACTGCTCGAACTCGAGCAGCGGTTGCAAGACATGCGTGCTCAATCTGCCCAGCAAAAGAACCCACTGGTTGCGGATCGCGAATTTCATACGGTACTGGCGCGCGCCACGGGCAATCAGGTGTTGGCCAGTTTGGTTGAACAACTGTTTGACGCGCGCATGGGGGTGTTGTTTTCAAGACTGGCCAATTACTTTGATACTCAAACGACTTGGGATCAAGCCATTAAAGAGCATCGCGCAGTGCTTCGCGCGGTCAAGGCTCAGGATCCTGAACGCGCTCGCGCTGCCATGCGCCACCATATGGAGCGCGCCTACAAACGGTTTTCAGTGAGCTGGCTGAAAAATGCAGAACCTCAGCAAGCCAGCACAGGGCCTACCTCAACGCGCTTAGCGGCCACGCATGATTCGGTCACAGGTTCGTGCCTAAAAGCGAGTCAAGCTGCCTCAAAGACCAGCAAGCCTAAACTTAGCACGCACTCAAACCGCAAAGCGGGTGGCGTGGTCAAACGTTAAGCGGCGCTGGCGCAGCGATGCCAAATCGTTGGGCAAACGGCGCCAAGCCGGGTAAAAGTGTTGGATGGAGCCGCACGCCAGATTTCAGTTGCTCAGTGCGCGCGGCTAAGCCCGCATGGCCAGGTAAACGTACCTTCGAGACTCCGGGGCGCGGTGGGTTCTCTAAGCAAGAGTCAGCCAACTGATCCATCTGCCTTAAAAAGTCTTTTTTCCCGCCAAAGGCGTCAGGATCATACAAAGTGATGTTGATCGTCGCCCCCCACCCTTCTTTCGGATCAGAACGGCCAAAGCCAGACAAACCACCCGTCAGCGCTTCAACCATCAACCCCAGGCCAAAGCCTTTGTGCCCATACGACAGCCCACCAATCGGCAAAATTGTGCCAGGCGGTTTTTGATTAAACACAGTTGGGTCATTGGTGGGTAAGCCTTGCGCATCTAACAACCACTCTTCAGCAAATTTCTCGCCAGCGGCGGCTTTGCGGTTGCTCATGCCGTTGGTCGTGATCGAGGCTGAAATATCAATCAACACATCGCCGCGTGAACACGGGAAACCCATGGCAATCGGGTTAGGCGTGAAGACTGCACGCGTGCCGCCATAGGGCGCAACACTTGCCACGTTGGGGTCTGAGCTCGCCAGCACCATCAAAAACCCTTCGCGTGCCGCACGCATCAAATACACTGCCAAGCAGGCAATATGGTGGCTACGCTTGATCGCAAGAGAGGCCACACCCATCTCACGCGCAGCCGGAATCAACACATCGAGCCCGCGTTCGATCAACCAAGGGCCGGGCAAGCGCATGCCATCCCACAATTGCGCAGCAGGCTTGGCGCTCACTACCCGGTAATCGCCTTCTCGGGTCATGCCACCGCCTTCAACATCTTTGAGGTAGCCCGGCAAGAGGGCTAAGCCATGCGTATCGTGTCCAAGCAAATCTCCCTCAACAAGCGTTTGCGCAACGACCAGTGACATGTGGGAATCAAGCCCCGCAGCAACGAGCAGGTGCTTAGCCCACTGCACGAGTTCGACACTTGAATACGCGGCACGTGTTGCACTGGCTTGAGTCATGAAAATCTCTTCCTAAAATTAATACGTTGCACGACCACCCGAAATATCAAAGACGGCGCCAGTTGAAAAACTCACTTCGTCAGACGACAACCATGCCACGAGGTTGGCGATTTCTTGCACTTCACCAAAACGATTCATGGGGATCTTGGACAGCATAAAATCAATATGCTGCTGAGTCATCTGCGCGAACATGCCAGTTTTCACTGCCGCCGGCGTAATGCAGTTCACTTTAATCTCAGTATGAGCAAGCTCTTTACCTAAGGATTTAGTCAAACCCATGACAGCAGCTTTGGACGCGCTATAGGCCGAAGCGTTGGGGTTACCCTCTTTACCCGCCACCGAGGCGATATTCACAATGCGGCCATAGCCCTTGCCACCGTTGGCCAGCTTCATGAGTGGTGCAATCGCACGACAGGTTAAAAAGGTACCGCGTACATTGATGTCAAACACGCGATTCCATTCGTCGACGGGGTAGTCAATCACCGTCACATTTGGGCCTGTGATGCCCGCGCTATTGACCAGAATATCGATCGAAGCCCCAAACGCCAAAGTCGCCTTAACAGCCTGAGCCACAGAGTGTTCATCGGACACATCGACTTGCACCCCGTGCACCGAAGCACCTAAGCGCGACTGAGCCTCTTTAAAACTTTTTGCATCGCGATCCCAAATTGTGACCGTTGCACCGCCACCGATCAGTCGCGCCGCGCAAGCCTCGCCGATCCCGGCCGCCCCGCCTGTAATCACCGCATGCTTGCCAGAAAAGTCGTATTGGGCCGGTTTTGACATGTTTGCTCGCCTCGAATGTTTAGGGGTTTTCCCGTCTTTGACTGAAATAATTGGTCAGACCAATTGCTCTTGAAGTTTAACCATAATATCCTTTCCCCTCACAAGTCAAACAAACTGTCGCTGCACGTACTCAAACCGCGCGGCGCGCAGTCAGCCAAGGGCAGCCCTCTTCATGAAAGTATTAATTACGGATTTCGACTTTCCGAACGTAGAACTCGAACTCGGTTTGTTTCGCCAGGCTGGGTTACAGGTCATCACCGCCCAATGCAAAACCGAAGACGAAGTCATTGCAGCGGGTAAAGACGTTGACGCATTTTTGCTTCAATACGCCCCCGCCAATCGCAAAGTCTTCGAAGCACTTCCTGGTTTAAAAATCGTCAGTCGCTATGGCGCCGGCTTTGACACCATCAATACCGATGACGCTCAAGCCTGCGGCGTTTGGGTCGGCAACTCGCCTGATTATGGCGTGCATGAGGTGGCCAGTCACGCGTTTGCGATGGCCTTGAACTTAACCCGACACCTGTCCTTTTATGACCGCGATGTGCGCGCAGGCAAATGGCATTATCTCACCCCTGGCGTGCTCAAACGCCCCTCCAATATGACGGTAGGTGTGCTTGGTATGGGACGCATCGGTCGCCGCTTTGCCCACCTCGCGCGCGAGACTTATGGCAAGGTAATTGCCTGCGACCCGCACATCATGGCGTATGACTTTCCGCCCTACGTCGAACGCGTAGACATGACCGAACTGTTTGCCACTGCGGATATTATTTCAGTGCACACGCCCCTCAATGATGAGACGCGCAACATCGTCAACAGTAAGGTGTTGAATCTGATGAAACCAGGCAGCTACGTGGTGAACACGGCGCGTGGTGGCTTAGTCAATGTCGACGATGCCTTGGCCGCACTGAACTCGGGCCAACTGGGTGGGTTGGCGCTTGACGTCTTGCCCCAAGAGCCACCGGGCGATCATCCACTCGTGAGACACCCACGCACCATCTTGACACCGCACGCAGCCTTCTTCTCGCAAGAGGCGGAAGTCGAGCTGCGTAGCAAGGCCGCACAGAACATCATTACCTTTGCGCGCACGGGCAAGCCCGACTACATTGTGACCAAAGGCACTCGATAATCTGCCCAAAGCAAGAATACCAAAAAACAGGAAAATTCATGGAACCCGTTATTCGTCTTCACCCTCAAGATGATGTCGTCATTGCACGTCACCAACTCATTTCAGGTACCAAGCTTGCCTCTGAAAATGTCACGATTCGTGGACTGGTGCCGCCTGGACACAAAGTTGCGACAAAAACAATTAAACAGGGCGAACCGGTTCGTCGCTATAACCAAATTATTGGTTTTGCCAGTGCAGACATTGAACCGGGCTCGCATGTTCATGTACACAACCTGAGCATCGGAGCTGAGGGAGGTGCCTTTAGCCGTAACTACGCGATTGGCGTCGACGCCAAACCCACCCAATATGTCGCCACGCCACGCACCTTTAAAGGCATCGTGCGCGCCGATGGCCGTGTCGCCACCCGAAACTATCTAGGTATTTTGACCAGCGTCAATTGCTCAGCCACCGCAGCGCGCGCGATTGCCAGCCACTTTGATCGCGACACGCATCCTGAAGCCCTGGCGGCGTTTCCGAATGTCGACGGAGTGGTTGCGCTGACGATTAGCAGCGGCTGCGGCATGGGCAGTACCGGAGAGGGTATCGACGTCTTACGCCGCACCTTGTCAGGCTACACACGCCATGCAAATTTTTGTGGTGTGCTGATGGTGGGCCTAGGTTGTGAGTCCAATCAAATCACCGATTTACTAACGGCCGAAAAACTCTCTGAAAACCCGTTGTTTCAAACCTTCAATATCCAAGACACCGGCGGCACACAAAAGACCGTGCGTAAAGGCGTCGAACTGATTCAACAAATGTTGCCGCACGCCGACAAAGTCGTACGCGTTGACGTACCAGTCAGTCACTTAACGCTTGGCCTGCAATGTGGCGGCTCGGATGGCTACTCGGGTATCTCGGCCAACCCTGCCCTGGGTGTCGCAGTTGACCTGTTGGTGCAAAATGGCGGCACCGCAATTTTGTCTGAAACGCCAGAGATCTATGGCGCCGAACACTTGCTGACGCGCCGTGCCGCAAGCCCTGCAGTGGCCGAAAAACTCATCGAACGCATTCATTGGTGGGAAGACTATTGCGCGCGCAATCAAGGCGAAATGAACAACAACCCTTCGCCTGGCAACAAGGCAGGCGGGTTAACAACAATTTTAGAAAAATCGCTGGGTGCAGTGGCCAAAGGTGGCACGATGCGCCTAGAGGCCGTGTACGAATACGCACAACCTGTTACGACCAAAGGCTTTGTGTATATGGATACGCCAGGCTACGACCCCGTCTCGGCCACGGGACAGGTTGCAGGTGGCGCCAACATGATTTGCTTTACGACTGGGCGAGGCTCGGCCTATGGCTGTGCACCGACGCCATCAATCAAGTTATCGACCAATAACGCCTTGTGGAAGCGTCAAAGCGAAGACATCGACATCAACTGCGGCGAGATCGTCGACGATGGCATGTCAATCGCCGAAAAGGGTGCGCAGATTTTTGAATTAATCATGAAAGTCGCCTCGGGCGAGCGCACGAAAAGCGAAATCCACGGCTACGGACAAAGCGAGTTTGTGCCTTGGCAAATTGGCGCTGTGATGTAGCACTTCAACAAGGCTGTCTTGAGCGAGCGCTCGCTCAGGACAGCGAGATTGAATGAGCGGTCGTTGCCGCTCAGCGATGCAGAGGCGCCAGTTATTGATAACTATAGATAACGCCCACCTGCCCCGACTGCGACGGTAATCAGGCCGAGCACCAAATTGATGAAAATCATCTTGCGGATGCTCGCCATCGCCTCTCCACCCTTAGGCCATTCTTTGGCTGCCACAGCAGCTTTCAGCTGTTTAAACGGTACACCATAAATCATGCCAAAAATCGCGGCCATGATCACGGCAATCAACACCATCAGATGAACATGCCAGCCTGCTTTGCCAAAGCTGCCATGTAAAGAGATGAGCCAGATACCCGTCACAAACAACAAGAGAATGGCAATCTTGACCCAGATAAAAAAGCGCGACATCACGCCGCAGAGTAAAGGCAGGCGTTGAGGCGGCTCAAGTAAAGTTGCCGCAGCTGGGCGCAGCGAAGAGTGCATCAAAAACATTCCGCCCACCCAGACAACCGCTGACAGGGTGTGCACCATAATTAACAAGGCAAATAGCATGGTCTGGCTCCAGAGATAGGCGAGGGGATGTTAACTGGACATTGGGTCAAAACAACGAAAAACACTCACAGTTAAATGTCTCTCCTCGCACTTTGACCACTTAGCCCATCTACGGATGTATTGGTCAATAGACATCTATAGGATGGCAACGCAAATCAATCGTTCCAACTTATTTTTTGTTGATACAATAATTAAATTATGAATACGATGTACTCAAAAACCTTAGCAATTTCGCCAAGCACGGCCTCAAATTCGAGCAAGTCATAGAATTTGAGTGGGAAAGAAATCAACAGCTATGCCAAAACTGAAACCGAACACACAATATCCGACAGCGAACGAAGACGCACAGATTAGTGCAGGAATCGCGGCTGATCCGGACAACCCTGAGCTTGTATTCAGCCACTCTGACAAGGTGCAAAGCGCAGCCGATTTTTTTGGTCCAGAAAAATACCCTCAAGTGCTTGCAATGAAGCGACCTAGGGGCCGACCCAAGGCAGCAGAAACGAAAGTGTTTACAGCCCTCAGACTTGACGCCGACTTACTAGCCGCCTTCAAAGCGACGGGCAAAGGTTGGCAAACGCGCATCAATGCAGCCTTAAGAGTGTTTTTGCATGAGCATCCGCAGTCCAAACACTAATATTCGAGGGCAGTGCTAATCAACTTCCAGCTCCGGAAGATGGGCTTGCGCGTCGTCACTGATCAATCGGCCATAAGCCATCTAAAATTGAACCCGCACTGTTAATCACCCCACACAATTCTGAAATAGAAATACGCTTTTGGGTTGCTTGACGACGTATCTGTTCGTACGCTTGAATATCAGTCAAGCCATGACGCTCTGCTAACAATTTAACCGCGCGCTCGATTTCTCGACGTGAGCGCAAGTTCTCTTCAAGTTTTTTCACCTTGACCAGTAACCGATCTTGATACCCTCTGTTGGCGCGCGCCAAAATCAAGGTGCTGAGTATGCCGGTTGAGCGAAAGGGTTTATTAATCACTGCTTGGGCGTTGATATCCAGAATCCCCTTCAGAACAGTAGGGTTTTCATATTCGGCTAAAGCAATGATTAACGCGTCGCAGTCAACAACACTCCAAAAGTGGGTATTGCCGTGCTCTGCTGGAACCAACACAAAAATCACCTCGGCCTCTTTAGGCGGCGAAGAGGGACAAGGTCACAGCACTTGCACCAGACAACCGAAACGCTTTAACTGATTCACAAGCACGTTACACTCGGCGCCCTCGGGATGAACCACGACCACGCGTGTGCCACGCAGATCTTCAAACAGGCGTTTAATGTTCATCGCTCAACTACCGAACAAAAGAATCTGTCAGACCATACAAGGTCAAATACGGGTCAGGCTTAACGGTCGCCTCAGCTTCCCAGATAATTTCAAAGTCACCCGCCGCACCGACTCGACCGCTACGCGGGCGCAGCCAGGCATGTTGATTGTCAGCATCTAAGCGCAAGTGACCTGAAGGCGCATCAAAATCAACCTTTAACGTGGCTTGCACAAGCTTTTCTGTATCGAGGGTTCCGGCTTGTTCAAGCGCGCGCGCAAAAAGATGTACCTGACTATAAGCACCTTCAGACCACAGGCTAACAGGTGTCGTGGCTCCAAAACGTGCCTGAAAGGCTTTGACAAATTTTCGATTCGCCGCAGAATTGATTGAGCCAAAATAGGTGGCCGAGGTAATGTGGCCTTGGCATAAAGACGGATCAATCAACGCCAATTCACCTTCTGCCATGGTCAAACTCGCAATCGGAATTTCAGCAGGATCAATGCCGAGTTCGCGATAGAGTCGATAAAACTCTCTACCTGGGCGCCCGACTAGCGTAGAAAAAACAACGTCGGGCTTCACAGCCTTAATCATTTGCACGGCTCTCGCTAATTCACCAGTATTCACGTCTGTCGGAAAATGCATCTCATTTGTGATTTCGCCTCCGTGCTGCTCTACCACGTCGCGCATAATTCGATTGGATTCTCTGGGATATATATAGTCAGAGCCAATCAAATGCCAGCGTTTGTGGCCCTCGCTCAAAAGATAGGCTGCAAGTTGCAGACTATTTTGATTAGGAGCCGCACCGGTGTAAATCACATTCGGTGAAAACTCAAAACCTTCATGAAGCGAACAGTACCAAAGTAACCCATTGCAGCGTTCAATGACAGGCAAGACGGCCTTACGCGAAAACGAGGTCGAACAGCCAAAAATGACACTTACGCCTTCGTCGAGCAACAACTGCTCGGCACAGCTTCGGTATAGCGACGGGTCTGACTTAGGATCAAGCGCAACGGGTTCGATCGGACGGCCAATCTGTAGAATTCTGTTTAGATTAAATCTATAGGTCGAACAGGGACTAGTCCCGTGGCGGCAAATCCTAGAGCCACGCAAGTGGCTTTAGTTGTCTCTAAGGCTTGCATGTACGTCTGCTACTTGGACGAAGCCGGTTGCACCGGTGCTCTTCCCTCTCCAAATACCCAAATTCAACCGGTTTTTGTACTAGGTGGCGTATTCATTGAAGAGTCAAAAATTCAATCAATGACGCATGATCTCTTGGCGCTCAAGCGGCGTTTCTTTCCCAATCGCTTACCAGAAACCGCGCTTTATCACGACTGGATGGCGGCCGAAATCAAAGGTGCCGATCTCAGAAGACAAGCGCGCAGTACCAACCGCAACGATCGACGTTTGTCTTACTATGTCATTGCAGAAAGTCTAAAAATATTAAACGAATTAAATGCCAAATTGGTTTGTCGAGTTTACGCAAAACAAATTGGCCACCCCTTTGATGGATCCGCCGTCTACACCTCCACAGTTCAATCCATTTGTACGGCATTTCAAAACTTTCTCATTTCAAAGTGTTCAAGAGGTATCGTAATCGCCGACAGCCGGAACAAGGGCAAAAATGCCAATGTTTCGCACTCTATCTTTACACAACGCTTTCGAGCCGCAGGTGATCCGTACTCTGCCTTGTTAGAGGTACCAACTTTTGGGCACAGCGATAACCACGCAGGCCTTCAGATGATGGACTTCATTTGCTCAGCATTGCTGTTTCCGATTACCGCGCAGGCGTGCATGGCACGACATCTTCTTGACCACACCCACAACTCGCCACTGTATCTGAAGCTCAGAGCTAGGTTCGGTCAAGATATCAAAAACTTACAGTATCGCTATCAAGACGGTAAGGGCAACTGGCATGGAGGTATTAAACTCGTCGACCCACAAAACCTATACAACGCAAAGGTACTGTTTGCGTAGCCGAGGATTGATTTGAGCAAAACCCGCAGCGTTGAATATCCACCCATTTAGTGTAATCGGGCATCAAAAGAAGTTGACGCAGGAAGCTGACGCCGATTTGCCGGCGGCCTTCAACCCGACGAGCAAAGGGTGATAAACACCTATCCCTGCAACCTTAAGAGTATTTTGCATAAACACCTTCAATCGAACGGTATCAACGCTAAATAGAATTGTCCGGTGTCACTCGAAAGGTTGACATCCTGCCGTGAACAAGGCACATTAGTATGATGAAATACTCAGTCTTTTCACTTATCAAGCAGGCGCTAAACGGCCACCAAGGCTGGCCCATGGCTTGGCGCAACCCCGAACCCAAAAAACACTACGATGTTATCATTGTGGGCGGTGGCGGGCATGGCTTGGCCACTGCGTTTTACCTAGCTAAAAACCACGGTATAAAAAACGTGGCTGTGGTCGAAAAAGGCTGGATCGGCGGGGGCAACACCGGTCGCAACACCACGATCGTGCGCTCAAACTACATGCCCGATGAAAACGCCCATTTTTATGAATGGTCGCTCAAGCTGTGGCATCAGTTGTCTGAAGAGTTAAATTACAACGTCATGTTTAGCCCACGCGGGGTGTTAAATCTTGCCCACACTGAAGGGCAACGCGATGCGTTGTTTCGTCGCGGCAATCGGATGCGCTTAAACGGCATTGACTGCGAGTGGCTCACCCGCGAAGAGATTGCACGTGCGGTGCCTCATCTTGATTGCTCTGACACGCCTCGGTTTCCGATCATCGGTGGCTTAATCCAACGACGTGGTGGCACGGCGCGCCATGATGCCGTGGCGTGGGGGTTTGCACGCGCGGCGTCAAACTTGGGCGTCGACATCATACAAAATTGCGAAGTGCAAGGGTTCGTGCGCGAAGGCAATCGTATTGTTGGGGTCGAAACCTCAACCGGCCGCTTAAGCGCCGGTCGCGTGGGTATCGCCGTCGCAGGCAACAGTGGTCGTGTCGCTGGTATGGCCGGCCTGAAGTTGCCGATCGAAACCCATGTGCTACAAGCCTTTGTATCTGAACCGTTAAAACCGATTATTGATACCGTTGTCACGTACGGGGCCGGCCACTTTTATGTCAGCCAGTCTGACAAAGGCGAACTGGTAATGGGTGGGGATCTAGATTTCTATCCAAGCTATGGTCAAAAAGGTAATTTGCCAATTGTCGAAGAGGCGATTACCGCTGGCTTGCAAATGTTTCCGATCTTGTCCCGCGTGCGGATGCTGCGACAGTGGGGCGGCGTGATGGATATGTCGATGGACGGTAGCCCGATCATTTCAAAAACACCCATTGACAACCTGTACTTGAATGCCGGTTGGTGCTATGGCGGCTTCAAGGCGACGCCCGGTTCGGGTTGGGTATTTGCACACACCATCGCCAACGACGCACCGCATGCCTTTAACCAAGGCCATACCCTCGAGCGCTTTGCTAACGGCAAAGTGATCGACGATAAGGGTGCAGGCCCCACCCCGCAATGGCACTAGGGGGATACCACCATGCAACTATTTAACTGTCCCTTCTGCGGCCCACGCGATCAGTCTGAATTTACCTACGTACGTGAGGCTGCACCGGTGCCTGCGCTTGACGCCAGTCAAGCCACCTGGCAAGCCTATGTGTACGACCGCGATAACCCACGGGGCCCGCATCGTGAATGGTGGCATCACAATCACGGTTGCAGACAAATACTCGAACTGGTGCGAGACACACTGACGCATGAGGTCAGCAGTATTGATGCCGCTCGCGGCAGCCAGGTAACGAAATGAGCCGCGCTCAGCCTAACCGACTTGAGCAGGGTGGCCGCCTGACGCGCAGCAAACCATTACGCTTTAGTTTTGACGGCACGACATATTATGGCTATCAGGGAGATACTCTGGCCTCTGCCCTATTAGCCAATGGCGTCAAACTGGTAGGGCGTAGTTTTAAGTATCATCGCCCGCGCGGCATCTATAGCGCGGGCCCCGAAGAGCCCAATGCCCTGGTGCAACTGCGCTCGGGCGCACTGACCGAGCCTAATACGCGCGCGACGGTCATCGAGCTGTTTGATGGCCTTGAGGCAACCAGTCAAAATCGCTGGCCAAGTCTGCGCTTTGACTGGCGTGCCATCAACCAAAAATTCTCTGCTTTATTGCCTGCAGGGTTTTATTACAAAACCTTTATGTGGCCAAAAAAATTCTGGATGTTTTACGAACATCAGATTCGGCGCGCGGCAGGTTTGGGCAAAGCGCCTCGACACAAAGACCCAGATCACTACGCTTACGAATATGCACACTGTGACGTGTTAATTGTGGGCGGCGGGCCTGCTGGCCTGTCTGCGGCCTTGGCTGCAGCACGTAGCGGCAAGCGCATCGTACTGGCCGACGAGCGCGGCGAACTTGGTGGTTCGGCGCTATGGGAAAACAAGCTCATCGACGACATGCGCGCAAGTGAATGGGTCGATCAAACAATCGCAGCACTGCGCGGTTACCCAAACGTGCGTTTATTGCCGCGCAGTACCGTGAGCGGCGTCTATGATCACGGCCTTGTCACGATTGCAGAACGGATCACTGATCACTTGGCGCAGTCACCAGTGCACACGCCTCGACAGCGCTTACTTCATTTGCGCTGCGCGCGCGTGATTTTGGCCAGCGGTAGTATTGAACGCCCCCTAGTGTTTGCAGACAATGACAAACCAGGCGTCATGCTAGCCTCGGCACTTCGTACCTATATCAATCAGTATGCTGTACTGCCAGGGCGCAAGATTGTCATTTTTACCAACAACGACGATGCCTATCGCAGCGCCTTAGATGCCAAAGAGGCCGGGGCACAAACTGTGACACTCATCGACACGCGCCGTACCGTCGGTGCACAACTGGTGAATCGCCTTCGTAGCGCTGGCGTTGACTATGTGGGCTACTCATATATCACCGCTGTGCATGGGCAAACTGTGCAGGCGGTTAGCGTCTTAGGTCGCGATGGCACGGGCGCTCAAAAAATCGAGTGCGATCTGCTGGGTAATTCGGGGGGCTGGAGTCCCACCGTACACCTGTATTCGCAAGCCGGTGGCAAACTGCGCTTTGACGAAAAACTCACAGCCTTTGTGCCAGAGAGTGTTGTGCAAAATTTGGTGCCTGTTGGTGCCGCTAATGGCGAATACACCTTACCAGGCGCACTTACGCAAGGTGCCGTGGCCGGCGAGCAAGCCTGCGCAAACTCAGCGAGCAGCCCGCAAGGTGCCTTGCTTTACCATGCATCGCGCGCCGAGCCCGAGACGAACTTCGCACTTGAACCGCTGTGGCAGATGTCAAAAGTAGCCTCGCATGGAAAGCGCTTTATCGACATTCAAGACGACGTCACTGTTGAAGACATCGAGCTGGCCCATCGCGAAAATTTTCGCTCGGTTGAACACCTGAAACGTTACACCACACTAGGCATGGGTACTGATCAGGGCAAGACGTCAAACGTCAATGGCCTGGCACTAATGGCGGCCTTAAGAGAGCAACCCATTGCAGCGGTGGGCACAACCACCTTTCGCCCGCCCTACACGCCAGTTGCGCTCGGCCTGTTTGGTGGCGCCGAGACCGGCAAGCACCACACCCCTGTGCGACGCACTGCTTTGCACGGCTGGCATCTCGCTCAAGGGGCGCCGATGACCACGGTCGGACACTGGTTACGTCCCAAAACCTATCTGCGACCAAATGAAACCTATGATGCTGCTTGGCGCCGTGAAAACTTAGCAGTGCGTCAAACCGTTGGTTTGGTTGATGTGGGCACCCTAGGAAAGATTGATATCCAAGGCCCTGACGCGCTTGAGTTGATTCAACGGGTGTATTGCAATAACTTTGCCAACCTAGCCGTTGGGAAATTGCGCTACGGCTTGATGCTGCGTGAAGACGGCATTGTCATGGATGACGGTACCGTCGCACGGCTTGGCGAACACCATTATCTGATCTCAACCACCACGGCAAACGCAGGCAAAGTACAGAGCTATCTTGAGCTCATGCTCCAAGTCGCCTGGCCTGAGCTACGCTGTCACGCAGTCTCAGTCACTGAGCAATTTGCTCAATTCGCCCTGGCAGGTCCACGTTCACGTGAAGTGTTAGCCGCGCTTTTACCGCATTGCGATGTGTCAGATTCTGCTTTACCCCATCTTGCGGTGATGCAGACGCAAATTGAAGGGATTGAACTGATCGTTTACCGGATGAGTTACTCGGGCGAGTGCGCGTACGAACTCGCGATTGGCGCTGATTATGGCGAAGATCTCTGGGTGCGTATCCTTGACTGTGGTCAAACCTTTGGTATCACGGTGTACGGCACTGAAGCCATGGGCGTATTACGAATCGAAAAAGGCCACGTTGCAGGCAACGAGCTTGATGGGCGCACTACGCCTGCAGACCTTGGCTTAGGCAAGCTTGTCAGAAAAAATAGCGGCTTCATCGGCGCAGCACTCGCAAAACGCTCTGGGCTCACCGACACCCGTCGCGCAAGCCTCGTTGGTCTCATACCTGTCGATGGCGTTGCAACAATTCGCGCAGGTAGTCAATTAGTGGCGACTGAACTCGAGGCACGTGCGCCGGGTGTGGTCGCTAAGCAAGGATTTGTCAGCTCGTCAACACCGAGCGAGTTTTTAGGGCACTCGATTGCACTTGCTTTTTTAGACAATGGTGCAAGTCGGCTTGGCCAAGAGATGATCGCTGCCTCACCGCTCTCTAATGAGTTTGTACGCGTGCGCGTCGTATCACCCGTCTTCGTTGATCCCGATCACCAGCGTTTAAAAGGGGGGCAACCATGATCGAGCGCCGCTCTGCCATCGCAGCACTGCTTACGCAGGCTTCTAAGACGCATCAACTCGCTCAGGCAGCAGTCACCGTCTCTGAACGTTGGCCACTGACTATTTTGCAGGTCTCGGCGTTTAGCTCAACACAACCAGAGGCTGCTGCGGCGCTTGCCTCAGTCTTAAATATTGATCTGCCCTCACCCAATCAGATGACCAGCAACACGATCTTTAGCGTACGCTTGCTTGGGCCAGGCATTTGGCAAATCGTAGGTGACCCGTATGCAACGATTCAAGCACACGCTTTGCGTGTCGCACTCGGTGGCTTCGCAAGCGTAGTCGACTTGAGTCATGCGCGCACCGCTATCCTTGTGTCAGGCGTCGCAGCACCACGCACGCTCAACAAGTTTTGCAGCCTGGATTTAGCGTTAGAGCACTTTGCCGTCGGTTCAGCAACGAACACTCGTTTCGGGCATATTGGCATGACGCTTGCACGCGGCCCAGACGAACTGGCTTTTGAACTGTTAGTTTTTAGAGGTTATGCCGAACATGTGCTTGAGGCCTTGCTTGAGGCCGGCGCCGAATTTGGCTTAAGGGTCGAGCCCTAAAGAACCTGTTCAAGAAAAGCCTTGGTTCTTTGCACTTGCGGCTCGTCAAAAATCTGCTGTGGCGTGCCTTCTTCGACAATCACACCTTGATCGGTAAAGTACACGCGATCAGCGATTTCGCGAGCGAAGGCCATTTCGTGTGTCACCAAGATCGAGGTCATGCCTTCTTCGACTAGTTGGCGGATCGTGAGTAACACCTCTTTACGTGTTTCGGGATCAAGGGCCGCTGTGACCTCATCAAACAGCATCACCGAGGGTTGCATCGCTAAGGCGCGTGCGATCGCCACACGTTGCTGCTGACCACCCGAAAGCTCACCCGGGTAGTTATTCAACTTATCTTCGAGGCGCACTTTTTTTAACAAACTCACCGCGCGTTCACGCACTTCATCTTGAGCTTGCCCCAAGACTTGTATTGGCGCCATCATTACGTTTTGCAGCGCCGTTTTATGCGGAAACAGGTTGTACTGCTGAAATACAATCGATACATCTTTGCGCAAGGTGATCATGTCATGGTCGGATTTAAGGGTATGCACGGCATGCTCACCCACAAACACCTCACCGCGATCCACCGGAATCAGACCATTGATACAACGCAATAGAGTCGATTTGCCTGAACCCGAGGGCCCAATCACACAAACTGCTTGCCCAGCAGAAACTGCTAAGGATATGCCGCGTAAGACGTTCACTGTGCCAAACGCTTTATGAACGTCATGGATTCGAACGATTGGCTGCTCTGAAGAAGACAAAATCATGATGCGGGCTCCTCTGCCTGATTGGCGGGTACAGAAATGATTTGAGGTTCGTGCCCAGTGGCTGTTAAAAACCTGACTAAGTCGGTGTGTGGCACGATCATCGTCGCCGTATTGATCAAAGGATGCGCTTGCAAAGCCGGGGCATCCCACAAGGTCTGATCTATTACAAACTGTACGTTATGTGCCGTGTCGTTGACCAGGCCGAGCATGCTCACTGAGCCAGGTGTGACGCCCAAATGCGTCAACAACCGATCGGCCGAGGCAAAGCCCAACCGACCAGCACCCAGCAAATCGCCCAACTGATTGAGATTCACACTTAAGGCAGCGGGTATAGTCACCAAAAAATGCTTCAGGCCTTTTTTATCCCGCAAAAACAGATTCTTTGTTTTAGCACCAGGCAAGGCTGGCACGAGCAATTCAGATTCAGCAACCGTCATCACGGCCGCATGCTCGTGACGCTCGAGCTTGATTGCATGCGTCGTCAGAAAATCTTGTAGTCTCGAGCTGAGTGGCTGGTTCATCGTTGTATCTGCTTCGGTTTAATCTGATCTTTGAATTCGGCACTCCAAACTAGACGGCTGCACCATGCGCGCTTACCCCCTGTGACCGACGAGGTCTGCCACACAATCTCTCAAACTGCATTTAAAAATCGACAGGACTCAGCGCTCAGCAAAGCGCGACTCAAGGCGGCGTGTGTAACAAGCAATGGGGTAGCAGTATAAAAAGAACCATAACAGTACATAGCTGTAGATCGGTATCAAAAAGTCAGTGCGCGCCTCGGCTGCAGTAATGTGGCCAACCGTTGTCATCACCTCGGACACCCCGACAATCGAGGCCAACGTGGTGGCCATCGTCAGAATAGCGTACCAATTCATCCACGATGGCAGCATGCGCTTAATACATTGCGGCAAAATGATTTGCCATAAAATTTGCCGACGACTGAACGCAAGCGAACGCGCCGCCTCCCATTGCGCCGACGGGATCGATTGCACAGCACCGCGCACAATCTCGGCGATATTGGCCATGATCGGCAACGCCAAACCAATGGTCGATTTGATCCAATCCGGAAACGGTATCGTGTGCTGCCCAATTTTGAACTCGAAGGGCATCAAAAACATCACAAAAAACAGTAATACCAGCCAAGGCGCATTGCGAAAGAATTGCACCACTAGCCAAGAGGTGCCACGCACTGGCGCAAACAGTGACACCCGGGCGAGCCCCAAACCGATACCCGCAGCCGTCCCGAGCAGCATCGCCATAAAGCTAATCGCAAGATTGAACAAAAACCCTTGCGCTAACAGAGGGGTCCATTTCAATAGCAGGCTCCATACCGAGGCTTGAGAGGCAGCCGCTTGAACCTGTGCGGTTGCCACTGAGCCGACGAACGCCGCTAACAGTAGCACCCCCGTTTGCCAAACAAACAAACCACCGCCACTCGAGCGATCCATCGTACCGACTTGGGGCCGCAAACGAAAAGGGAGCATGACCGAGAGCGTATCAGGAAACTCACTTGGGCTGACAGCCCGCCGCGACGACTGAGGACTACGTTTCATTGACCAAATCCTGGAACATACAATCTTTTTTCAAACCACTGCATCAACTGATTGATCAAACCAACAATAGCGATGTAGGTAAACAACAGCACAATCATCATTTCAGTCACGTTGACTTGTTCAGACCAAATTTGCCCAGACATATAAAGCAGTTCGGGCACGGCGATCGCATAGCCTAAGGTGGTCGTTTTAACCAGATTCACAAGGTTGTTATTCAGCGCGGGCATCGTCACGCGTAAGGCTAACGGAAACACCACTCGCCTGAAGATTTGCGCACGCGAATAGCCCAGGGCCTTGGCCGCCTCAATCGTCGCTTTAGGGACGGCTTCAATACCCGCCCTAAAAATCTCTGCCGTAAAAGCGGTCTCAAGCAAAGTCAGTGCGACAATCGCCCAGCCCATGGAGCCCAATAGCGGCGCGCCCCCCACCTTCGGCAAGAGTGGTGCGATCGCAAAATAAAAAAAATAAATTTGAACGAGCGGTGGTGTGTTTCGAAACAGTTGCACGTAAGCACCGACACAACGGCGCAGCCATTGATACTTCGTTCCATACAGCCAAGCAACAATCGCGCCAAAAAAAAGACTCAGCACAATCACAATCGCCGACAACTCAAGCGTAGTGCTTAAGCCTTCAAGAAAACGCGAGCGGTCATAGCGATCGTAAAAAATCGTTAGCTTGATGCCGCTCGTTTGATGTAGCCATTTAAACCAGGCCGAAACACTATCCATCACTTGCTTGGCCTATGGCATACACAATTTATTTGAACTTTGCGTTTTGCTCAACCAGATAAGGCGAAGGCGAAATGCCCCACTTCTTTTCAAGGCCAATGATGAAACCCGTTTTGTGCCACTCTTTGAGTGTGTCACTAATAAAGGCTGCAAACTTGGCATCTTCTTTACGCAGCCCCATGCCCCAAGGCTCTGGATCGATCAAGGGAAGCATGATGGCGTAGTCGGCCCATTTTGCCTCGCCGGTTAAACCGGCATAAAAGGTTGAGTCAAAAACCATCCCAACACAATTACCCGCCTCAAGCGCGGCCAAGGCTTCGGTTGAGCCTTTGAAGGTCAGTAGTTTTGCACCAAACTCATCGCCCGTGCGACGGTTGTAGTACGCGCCCTGAATACCGCACACAGTTTTACCTTTGAGGTCTGTCCAGGCCTTTAAGCCAGAGTTCTTTTTAGCAAAGAGTGCAGCGGCGCTAGCGTAATAAAAAGGCTCAGGAATCGCCACCACTTCAGCGCGATCGGGCTTGTAAGACATCGTCGCGATCATCAGATCGGTGCGACCCTGCTTGACGAACTCCATACGATTGGCCGCCACGACAGGGATCACTTCGATGGATACGCCTAATTTTTTAGCGATCTCATTGGCCATGTCGATTTCAAAACCCACAACTTTTCCGGACGGATCAACATAGCCGAAGGGTTTGTAATCAGCCTTGACACCCACTACCATCTTGCCTTTTTGTTTAATGCTTGCCAACGTATCAACCTGTGCCCAAGCGCTTGTGCCTGAAAACAAGGCCGTTGCTGCAAGCAGGCCCAGCAACTTTACAACCGACGGTTTAGTAAACTGCATGAGGAGTCCCCTTTTTTAATGAACCAAGTAAGGTGGCCGTTAGCCGCTCAAGTTAATGTTTACGACAATATGGCCGATCGTGCAACTATTTTTGACGCGCCGCACGTCAAAAGCCATTCAAATAACCCAACATACTGACAAGGTGTGTCAACACAACAAGCACCTTGGCCAATTTCAGACTCAGGTGCTTGAGCACGCGACTTCAATTGCTTTACACCGGCTTAGACAGCTGATCCAAAATCGCAGGGTTTTCAAGTGTTGAAATATCTTGCGTAATGGCCTCGCCTGCTGCCACGACGCGCAACAATCGCCGCATGATTTTGCCTGAGCGTGTTTTGGGCAAGTTATCGCCAAAACGAATCTCTTTCGGTTTGGCGATTGGGCCAATTTCTTTGGCTACCCAATCACGCAGCTGCTTGCCCAACGCAAGAGCCTCGTCACCTTCAGGGCGTGTGCGTTTTAAGACCACAAAGGCAACAATTGCTTCGCCGGTAGTGGCATCTGGGCGCCCCACCACAGCAGCCTCTGCAACCATTTCGTGAGCAACCAGGGCAGACTCCACTTCCATTGTGCCCAAGCGATGACCAGAAACGTTGAGCACATCGTCAATGCGACCCATAATCCAGAAGCAGCCATCTTTGTCGCATTGCGCGCCATCACCCGCTAAATAATAGCCACCCAACTCTGGCGGAAAATAGCTTTTTACGTAGCGCTCTGGATCGCCCCAGATCCCGCGAATCATCGACGGCCACGGACGCTTGATCACCAAGAAGCCACCCTGCCCAGCTGCGACATCGCCACCCACTTCATCCACAATCGCCGCCGTGATCCCGGGCAAACGGGTTGTGCATGACCCTGGCTTTAACGGTGTGGCGCCTGGCATCGGCGTAATCATGTGCCCGCCAGTCTCGGTTTGCCACCAGGTATCAACGATTGGGCAGCGTCCGCCCCCAACATTGGTGTGATACCACATCCACGCTTCAGGGTTGATTGGCTCGCCGACCGACCCCAACAAGCGCAAGCTCGACAAATCAAAACTCTTAGGATGTACGGCAGCATCGGCGTCTGACGTTTTAATCAACGAGCGGATCGCCGTGGGTGCCGTATAGAAAATTGAAACTTTTTGATCTTGGATGGTTTTCCAGAAACGCCCCGCGTTTGGATAAGTGGGCACGCCTTCAAACACAATTTGCGTCAACCCAGCGGCCAAGGGGCCATAGGCAATGTAAGTGTGGCCAGTGACCCAGCCTACGTCAGCCGTGCACCAAAAAATGTCATTGGCTTTTGCATCAAACACCCATTGCATCGTGAGCTTGGCCCACAACAAGTAACCGCCAGACGAGTGCTGCACGCCTTTGGGTTTGCCGGTCGAACCTGAGGTATACAAAATAAACAGGGGGTGCTCGGCACCAACAGCCACAGGTTCGCAGGTGGTAGCTTGTTTGTCAGCAACATCGTGAAACCACACATCACGTTTGGCATCCCAGGCGATTTTTCCGCCAGTGCGCTTGTAAACGATGCAATGACGCACGGCTTCGCAACCGCCCATCGCTAAGGCCTCGTCAACGGCGGGCTTGAGCGCGATCGCCTTGCCGCCTCGCATTTGCTCGTCGGCCGTCAGCACCAGGCTGGCGCCCACATCGGTGATACGTTCGTGCAGACTTTTGGCCGAGAAACCGCCAAACACCACCGAGTGAGTGATGCCCAGACGCGCACAGGCTTGCATGGCCACCACAGCCTCAATCGACATGGGCATGTAGATGATCGAGCGTTCGCCTTTTTTGTAGCCCAGTGCTTTCAGGCCATTGGCTAACTGGCACACACGATCGTGTAATTGTTGGTAGGTAATTTTTTTGACAACACCATCGTCCGATTCAAAAATAATCGCAACTTTACTGGCGTTGCCATTTTTAAGATTGGCATCTAAGCAATTCGCCGAGACGTTGAGCTCGCCATCACCAAACCACTCAAAGAACGGCGCACGCGACTCATCAAGCACCTTGGTAAACGGCTTAGTCCAGTGCAAATGTTCACGCGCCTGCTTGGCCCAAAAGGCATCCGGATCGCGATCGGCCGCTTCGAGCAATGCCTGGTAGCTAGCCTGGCCAGCCACATTCGCTTGCTCAACAAAGTTCTGTGGCGGTTGAAAGACACGCGTTTCAACTAAGGTGGATTCGATTGAGTTCGCCATGAGTGCAGTCTCCGAGGTGGCCAATATCTATGAGTGATTTTTTGAGGCTATGGTTTAGGCTGTTAACGCAGCAATGCCAGCCGAAGCGATCTCGGCATCTTCTGACGACTTGACGCCAGACACGCCCACGGCACCGATGACTTGACCGTCTATCGTAATCGGCACACCGCCCTCGAGCATGCCTTGCAGCATTGGCGCAGACAAAAATGAAGTACGGCCGTTATTAATAATATCTTCGTAGACTTTAGATTCGCGACGCGACAGCGCTGAGGTGTGCGCCTTAGCCGGTGCGATATGCGCTGACATGGCTGGTGCACCATCTAAACGTTGTAAACCCAACAGATGGCCGCCATCGTCAACAACCGCAATGGTCACAGCCCAATTGTTTTTGTTAGCGTGGGCTTTAGAGGCAGCCAAAATTTTAGAGACATCGGCATCGGTCAACACGGCTTTAGTTTTCACAGAGAATCCTTAATTTGTTCAAGGGCAGAAGGGTCTTCTATTGTAGTGAGATCACCGGGGTCGCGCCCTTCGCAAACCGCGACGATCGCACGACGCAAAACTTTACCAGAGCGAGTCTTTGGCAACGCCGTGACAAATCGCACTCTGGCCGGGCGGGCCACTGGCCCAAGTTGCTCGTCGACTAACCGCATAATATCGCCCTCGAGCTTTAACAACGAGGCTGGCTGCGAAAACAAACTGGCATCCTTGAGCACCGCAAAGCCAACAGCTACCTGCCCTTTCAACTGATCTGCAATCCCCACCACCGCTGACTCAGCCACGGCGGCATGACAATTGATTGACTCTTCGATTTCGCGGGTACCTAAGCGATGACCCGCCACGTTAATCACATCATCGGTACGACCTAAGATAAACCAGTAGCCGTCCTCATCTGTCAGGCCCCAGTCGAAGGTCGAGTAAACCTGACGACCGGGCACCGAGCCGAAATACGTTTCAACAAAACGCGCATCATCGCCCCAGATTGTGGTCATCGCACCTGGTGGTAAGGGCGGCACAATGGCGACTACACCCTTTTGGTTGGGGCCAAGATCTTCGCCGGTCTCTTCGTTCAGCACCCGAACGTCAAAGCCGTACACCGGAAACGACGGACTACCAAATTTTGTTGGCACATCTGCGATACCAGGCTGTGCCGCTAAGATTGGCCACCCCGTTTCAGTTTGCCAATAGTTATCAATGATGGGACGGCCCAGTCCTGCTGAAATCCATTGTGCGGTCGGCTCGTCTAGCGGCTCGCCGGCTAGGTACAGCGCGCGCAAGGTCGACAGGTCGTATTTCTTGAGCAAAGCCTCGTCATGTTTTTTTAGCACCCGAATCGCAGTCGGGGCAGAAAACATTGTGTTGACCTTAAAGCGCTCGACTAAGCTCCATAAAATACCGCCATCGGGGCGCACGGGGGTCCCCTCGTACAAAATGGTGGTTTGGCCAGCAATCAAAGGACCATACACAATGTACGAGTGGCCAACCACCCAGCCAATATCGCTGGTACACAGGTAGGTATCGCCCGGCTTGCCGTTAAAAATACGTTGCATAGATGAGGCAAGGGCTACGGCGTAGCCACCGGTGTCGCGCTGCACACCCTTGGGTTTGCCAGTGGTGCCCGACGTATACAACACATAACTGGGTTCTGAAGACTCAAGCCAAGTCACAGGCACCACCGCCCCATCATATTGGCGCCTGAGGCTGGCGTAATCAAGGTCTCGGCCCACCACCGGCTCAAAGGCAAACAAGCCGCGATTGACCACCAAGACTTTTTCAGGCGGAAGCTGTGACAGCGCAATCGCCTTATCGAGTAAGGGCTTATAGGGCGTCACTTTGCCCCCTCGCGAGCCGGCGTCGGCACACACTATCACTTTAGGAGACGCATCATCAATACGCTGCGCCAAGTTCACTGAGGCAAAGCCGCCAAAGACCACCGAGTGAATCGCACCCAACCTTGCACAGGCCAGCATGGCAAAAACAGCTTCAGGAACCATGGGCATATAAATCAAGACTCGGTCGCCTCGCCCCACGCCTTGAGCCTGCAACATCGCCGCGACAGCGTTCACTTCGCGATAGAGGTCTCGGCAAGTATAGATAATCTCTTGATCAACCTCGGTCGACACCCAAACCAAGGCCGGCTCATCGGCTCGCGAGTTTAGCCAACGATCAACAGCGTTAAAACATAAGTTGGTCTGACCACCGACAAACCAGCGGGCGAAGGGGGGTTTGCTGTAATCAAGTACTTCAGTAAAGGGGGTTTCCCAGTGAATACCTGCCGCTTCTTCGCGCCAGAAGGCATCTTTTTGCTGAATTGAACGTTGGTGGGTAGCCTGGATTGGGTTCATATTTGGTCTCTCGGGTACTTTTTTTAGCAAATATCGCTTTTTGTACTACTATTGTGACAGGTAAACCTTGCATGAGGCTTTCCGCCCCTGCAACATCAGGCGCCAGGTGTTGGTTGTTCTAAGCACCGGCCCAAATATTTTGACTCGCGTCCTTTTTAGACCTTCGGTCAGTTTTTCTGCCCCTCGCTCGCAACCGTTACGATGCCAAACATAACTCTTGCCACCTCTGCATCTTGCCTCTTTGCCTACTGGGTTCGCCTAGGGCTACTCGCAGGCGCGTGCGTGCTCATTGTTGCGTTAAGCGGTTGCGCAGGCACCAAAGGTGATGAGGGCTCGGGTATAAACTCTTCGTCGGTCGACTGGCGAAACTCGGCCGACCCGATTGGTTCATTTTTGGCGCGCTCTAAAAACGGTGCTGGTTTGATTGTGGGCGACATTAACCACCCGCTCGCGCGCCAGGCACTGACGCAACTTGGGATTCGGTATCGCTGGGGTGGTAAATCACCCGAGACGGGCTTTGATTGCAGCGGACTCGTGCTGTATTCGGCCCAACAATCGCTTGGCCTGAAGCTGCCACCCCGCTCTTACGATATTGCCTTGTTTGGCATCGATGTGCCGCGCAATGATCTACAGGTTGGTGACTTAGTGTTTTTTAATACGCTGGGGCGCCGTAACTCGCATGTTGGCGTGTATCTTGGCGATGATCAGTTTGTACATTCACCTTCTGCAGGTGGCGTCGTCAGAATTGAAGACATGAAGATGGCGTACTGGACAAAGCGCTATAACGGCGCGCGCCGCCTATAAAAAAAACGGCTCACACCTCGTTCAAAACATCACTGCAGTTTTTGACCACACCCGACTTCTCTGATTGTGGCCTAAGTGTAGGCAGCCGAACAACGTGGCTGCCTCGCCTCTGAGATCGCTCTCTACTTCTGTGATGACGGCCCTGTGAGTTGGCAAGCGCCTTGCTGACACAAGCCACACTGCTCAAGCGCCTGCTGCATCGAGCACACCGAGCGTCGACAAGCGACCACTTGCACCCCGCCCTTTTGCGCAGCATTTCTGAATGTTTTCATTACGTTATGACCTAAAAAATCGGTCAGCAGAATCACGACCTGAGTACCGCTCGGTATCTGCGGCGCCTTTTTTTGGTGCGCCGGGTCGCGCCCAGTGATGTGATGCGTGATGGCAATGTTGTGTTCACGTAACAGGCTGGGGATATTGCCGAGTCGATCTGCACCGACCACAACTGCGCTCAAGGCTGGGTTCATAGCTGCTCCAATAAAAAGATGAACAGCATAGATGATAATGATTCTTATTTATAAAACAAGGGTAATAATACTCATTCTCATTAAAAGACTAAATTTAATCGACTGATGTCCAGTAGTTTAATTATCTTTATCTTAGGTAAAAATTATTTTTCTTGTTTATTTTCAACGAGTTCTCGAACTTGTCTTTCACTTAATTCTGGGGTCAGCATGGCGATTAAGGTATACACGTAATCGCGTAAGAACACACCTGACTTCAAGGCAATGCGAGTTGTTTGCAGCCCAAAGAGGTGTCCGGCAGGGATACTGACCAAGTTGGTGTCACGCAGCGGTTCGTAGGCGACGCCTGCGATGATCCCGATCCCTAAGCCAACATCGACGTAAGTTTTAATGACGTCGGCGTCAATTGCCTCAAGAACAATATCTGGGCGCAGCCCCTTCTCTTCAAACGCGCGATCGACCGAGCGGCGTCCAGAAAAAGCCCGATCGTATGTCACTACGGGGTAGCGAGCGACATCCTCAAGGGTCAAAGCAAAGCCCTTTTTACGCGCAAGTGCCGCCAGGGGGTGCTCGGGGCGCACCACTACTGTGTGCTCCCACGTGTAACAAGGCAAGGTTTCAAGCCCGGGGGTGAGTGCTAGCGACTCGGTCGCGATCGCCAGATCTGCCTGTTCGTGCAACACCATCTGCGCCAACTGAGGCGGGCTACCCTCGGCTAAAGACAGGTGAACTTTTGGAAATTGCTGACGAAACGCAGGGATAATTTTAGGCAACACGTAGCGCGCCTGCGTATGCGTGCAAGCGATCACCAGGCTGCCCTCGTCGCGCTGCGCAAATTCATCACTCACTTTTTTGAGATTCTCGATCTCGCGCATGATGCGCTCGACGACCTGCGCCACCGCCACGCCGGGCTTGGTCAGACCTTTAATGCGTTTGCCGTGCCGCTCAAAAATCTGCACCCCGAGCTCATCTTCAAACTCGAGAATCGCCTTACTCACACCCGGCTGTGAGGTGAACAGGCTGCGCGCGGCTTCAGTCAGATTGAAGTCACGGCGAATGGTTTCTCGAACAAAACGAAATTGTTGCAAATTCATGAATACCTCGTGAAACCTCAAAAAAAACGAGTCAAGACCTAAGCAGAGCGGTGGAACTGACGGGTTCAAGAGCAACCGCACGTCAATCAACTACGATTATAAGTAATATAGAGCCTGTTTTTAAATAACTTTTTAGAATAAGCTTCTATATCAACTAGAACTTGCGAGATAATTCATTCTACTTTTTCACATGCATAGGTCGCCCCATGGATTTCAGCATCAGCATTTCAGCTAGCCCTCATCAGACTAAAACCCCAGCGATTGCCATTGGTGTGTTTACCGACGGGGTGTTAAGTACAGCAGCCGATGCGATTGATCGCGCCAGCAGCGGCGCCATACGTGACGTCATCAAAGCAGAGTTCACAGGCCGGGCGGGCTCAACCTTGGTGTTGCGTAACCTTGAGGGTGTCGCCGCTCCCCGCATCGTCTTAGTCGGGCTCGGCAAACAAGCCGAGTACACGCCGCGCACGCATGCGCGCGCCGAACAAGCGTTTGCTGCGTTTTGTGTACAAGCGCGCCTAACTGAGGCGACCTCAACGCTGGCGGCAATTGACTGCCCAGCAGCGCCGGTACGCGATCGCGCGCGCTCGGCTGCCGCGGCCTGCGGCGAGGCCACTTATCACTACGATGCCAGCTTCGGTAAACCCGACTTAAACGCGCGCCCCAAGCTTAAAAAGCTGACACTGCAATTTGCCAATGCGGCTGATCGGGTGGCGGCAACGCTAGGCCTGGCTGAAGGCGGCGCGCTGGCACACGGGATGTCGCTGGCCCGCACTCTGGGCAATTTGCCCGGCAATATCTGTACCCCCACCTATTTAGGCGAGCAAGCAAAAACCTTGGGCAAACAGTTCAAAAGTCTCAGCGTCAAAGTGCTAGACCGTAAGCAAATCGAAGCTCTGAAGATGGGTTCGTTTTTGTCTGTGGCACGCGGCTCGGTCGAGCAGCCTCGTTTCATTGTGCTGCACTACAAAGGCAAACCTGTCGCAGCAAAACGCGGCGCCAAAGCCCCCGCTGGGCCGATCGTTTTAGTTGGCAAAGGGATTACGTTTGACTCGGGCGGCATCTCGATTAAGCCCGCCGCCACCATGGACGAGATGAAGTTCGATATGTGCGGCGCAGCAAGCGTCTTAGGCACCTTGCGCGCGGTTGCTGAACTTGGCCTCCCGGGCGAAATCATTGGCCTGATCCCGACCTGCGAAAACATGCCAAGTGGTTCGGCCAATAAACCTGGCGATGTGGTCACCAGCATGTCTGGCCAGACGATTGAAATCCTCAACACCGATGCCGAGGGCCGTCTAATCTTATGTGACGCGTTGACGTATGCCGAACGCTTTAAACCCTCAGCTGTGATTGACATTGCAACGTTGACGGGCGCCTGCGTGGTGGCGCTAGGCAAGGTCAATACTGGCCTGTTCGCAAGCGACGATGCGCTAGCCGAAGCCTTATTGGCGGCGGGCAAACAATCGATGGATACGGCTTGGCGCTTGCCGCTTGATGATGCCTACCAAGAGCAGCTGAAATCAAACTTTGCTGACATGGCAAATATTGGTGGCCAGCCTGGCGGTGCGGTCACAGCGGCATGCTTTTTAGCGCGTTTTGCCAAGGCATACCACTGGGCACATCTGGATATCGCTGGCACCGCCTGGCGCGGCGGTGGCGAAAAAGGCTCGACGGGTCGCCCCGTGCCGATGTTGCTGCAATATCTGATCAACCAGGCATAACTCAAAAATGGCCCGCATCGACTTTGCTTTTGGCGCGACTGAAAAAATCGCACAAGCGTGTCAGACCACGCTTAAGCAATACCTTGCGGGTCACAAACTGTTGGTCTATTGCAGCAATGCTGCGCGCTTAAAAGCCTATGACACCAAACTATGGGCGGTTGAACCCACAGCTTTTGTGCCGCACGTGATGGTCACAGATCCCTTGGCCGAACAAACTCCGATTTGGCTGGTCTCGGGCGACTTAGAACAAGCCTTGGCGCGCGCACCGGCCGACGCGTGGCTACTCAATCTAGACGAACACTGCCCGCCCGCGCTTGGCAATACCTCCCGTGTGCTTGAAATTGTGTCAGAAGACGAGGATGACAAAGCAGCGGCGCGCGCACGTTGGGCGCACTACAAAGCCGCTGGACACGAACTGAAAGCGCACCGTTTGACATAACTTTACTCGCCTGTTCGGGGGCAAGCGGACAAGTGCCGAGCGCACGCCTAGATTGACGAAAGAGGATTTCAAGCCACCCGAAGGCCGTAAATGACGCTGACGTTGCAAAAAACACCATAATTTGTAGGAAATCTAGCCATTCAGGGAACTGTCAGGTATGCTTTCGGTCATAGACTCATGGCTAACCTTAAATAGCCTGAGTCCAACTTAGTGACAGGAGCTAACTATGTCTGAATATCGTCCTTCTTTAAACCCCGGCCAATACAGTGACGTCGCCGACGTCGCCGTGCGTAACCGCGTGCTGCGCAACACCTACTGGCTGTTGGCCATTTCGCTGATTCCCACCGTACTGGGCGCCGCCTTTGGTATGTACAGTGGCATCAACAAAGTCATGGCAACCAGCCCGTTCATTACCATGATTATCTTTTTAGCTGGCGCCTTTGGCTTGATGTACGCCATTGAAAAGAATAAAGAGACCTCCTTAGGCGTCGGCCTGCTGCTGCTCTTTACTTTCTTTATGGGCATGATGCTGTCACGCTTGCTGGGCCACGTGCTGGGCATGAGCAACGGCACACAACTGGTGATGTTTGCCTTTGGTGGCACAGCCGCCGTCTTCGGCACGATGGCAACGCTGGCGACATCGATCAAACGTGATTTGTCTGGGCTTGGTAAGTTTATGTTCGTCGGTGTGGTGATCTTGCTGCTTGCCAGCGTCGCCAACATCTTCTTGCAATTACCTGCACTGATGCTGACCATTTCGGTTGTAGCGATTGTGATCTTTTCAGCCTTCATGCTGATTGATCTACAACGCGTGGTCAACGGTGGTGAAACAAACTATGTTTCAGCAACACTTGCCATCTACTTAGACGTGTATAACGTGTTTGCTAACCTGCTTGCGATTTTAGGCATCACAGGCGGCAGTCGCGATTAAGTTTTGGTTTGAAAGCGTCTGGCGCAAGTCACTAGACGCTGATTACCTCGGTCAACACCGAGGTGCCAAGTTAGGGTAAAAAGAAGGGTCAAGCTCTGCAGTCGTAGAGCTTGGCCCTTTTTTCAGGATTAGCCAATGACCGCGACAGTTTTAACGCACGAAAATAATGGTGTACTCACACTCACGATCAATCGCCCTGAGCGTCGCAATGCGCTTGACGTTGCCACCTATCTTGCCTTAGCTGAGAAGATTCGCGCGGCGAGCGCGAGCAAAGACTATCGTGCCATTGTGATAACGGGTGCAAACAACTATTTCACGGCAGGCAACGACTTAAAAGATTTTCAAAAACCACGTACCTCGGGGGACAGCGGTGGCATTATTTTGTTGCGCAGCCTGATTGATTGCGACTTGCCGATCATTGCCGCTGTTGAAGGACGCGCCATCGGCATCGGCGTGACCATGCTGCAACACTGTGATTTTATTTGTGCGGCGGACAATGCCTTGTTCACGATCCCGTTTGTGGCGCTTGGACTTTGCCCTGAAGGTGCTTCAAGCGTATTGCTTGCACAGATCGTGGGCGCACGGCGGGCTTCAGACTGGTTGCTGCGTGGCAAAACCTTTGGCGCACAAGAGGCGCTTGACGCCGGATTTATTACTCAGGTCACCAACCCAGGCCAAGCCTTAGCCATCGCACAAGCGCTAGGTGACGAATTAGCCGCCCTGCCTCCGCAAGCCTTGCAACTGTCAAAGCGCATGATGAAACATGCGCAGCGCCCCATGCTGCATGAAACGCTAAAGTATGAGTTTGAGTTGTTTTCTGAACGCTTGCAATCAGAAGAGGCGCAGGCGGCTGTGGCGAAGTTACTCAAAAAATAACGGTCACAACGCACTGCACCGTGATTCAAACATCGCGATCACAGCAGACTAAGCAGACGACAGGCTAAACCTCGTACGTAAAAAAACCGCGGCTCTTGCTAAGCGCAAGGCCGCGGTATCTGACTGAGACTATAACGCGTGCGCTTAACGAGCGCCACACGGTCAAAGCCGGGACTAGAACGTGTACACGTTTAACGCGCGTTAAACGCAGGCGCTGGATACACACCCTTTGCTGTTGCCACTGCTGGCGGGTAGACCACTTCAGGGCCCGCTGGCATATTCTGCATAATGGCAAATTCGTTTTTAAACTGTTTGCCAGTGTTGTCGATTTTGTACTCGCCGGTAATGGTCACCATCTTGTCGTTTAAATCAAGTGCCGCTTGCTTAAGCTTTGCCGCATCTAACGACTGCGCCTTCTTAATCATCTCTTCTGCAACCACACCCGCGCCATAAGCTAAAGCAGTCTGAAAGTCAGCGGGGTATTGGGCGTTCGGAAACATTTTTGCGTAGCGTGCCGTCATTTGCTCGCGATTCAAACCATGCGTGACTTTCCAGTTAATTTTGTCATGCAAGAGCGTTTGGCTTAAAGCATATAAGCCATCTTTACCCGCTTGCTGCAAGAACTGTGGTTGCGACGCATAGACAAAATAGACAGCTTTAAATAACGCATTGGTTTCGCGCAACTGACGCGCGATGATCATCTGGTCGCCTTCGTAGGCTGTTGGATAAAACGCCTCGGCACCACTGGCCTTGGCTTTTTGAATCATGATATTGAAATCTTTAGTGCCTTTGGCAAATTTTTCATTTTGAGTGACTTCCATGCCAAGCTCTTTTGCCAGGGCAACAGCGCCTTGAGTCAACGAGGCCGGAAACGGCTCGTCAAGATAGGCAAACGCGATCTTTTTGACACCCATCGCGTGCAAGGCACGCACGCCGTTTTGGCCCAGTAGTGTGCCGGCAATCTGCGTTGCTGACACAATCGACTTAAATCCTTGTGCGTAAATTGAATCTGCAGAGGCAGACCAAATAATCATCATCTTATTATTCGTTTCAGTCGTGCTCGCTGCCGCACTGGTCAGGGTCGAGCCAAAAGGCCCAAACAAGAAGTCACACTTTTCTTCTTTGATCAGGGTTTCGTATACCTTAGGAATAATCGTTTTATCACTGCGATCATCGAGTTTGACCAATTCAAGTTTGCGTTTGACGCCCCCAATATCGATCCCGCCTCGCGCATTCACATCATCGATCCAAATCTCAACACCGCGCTGACCAGACTGCGCTGCCAAGGCAAACGTACCACTTGACGAGACTGTCATACCAATTCGAATCGGCTTATCTGCCTGCGCATAAGCTTGTGCAACAGGTAAAGACAACACACTTGCAGCCAAAATGGCCTTGAACAATTCACGTTTGAACATGTAAATCTCCTTAAGGGCTTAAGAATCAATTTTGTAATCCACCCATTGCGCGATTAAATCCCGCAACGTATGGTCTTGCGCGAAATCCTGCACACTGCCATTCACTTTATTACGACCTAACTCCAGTACATAAACATGTGTCGACACTCTGACACATTGACGTACGTTCTGATCAATCAGCAATACTGAAATGCCTTGGGCGGGCAACCCTGCAATAAACTCGTAGATCTCGGCGCTCAATTTAGGCGCCACCATCGCGGTGGGCTCATCAAGCAGCAACACCTTCGGATCTAACACCAACGCGCGACCGAGCTCTAGAAATCGTTGCTGGCCACCACTCATGGCGCCTGCCATCTGGTTACGCTTATCTTTGAGCATCGGAAACCGACTGTAGGCACGCTCAAGCGCTTGTTCGACACGCACTTTATCGCTGCGAAACGTCCAACAGGCCAGTTGTAAATTGTCGTCGACACTCAACTCGTTAAACAGGCTACGACTTTGCGGCACCATGGCTACACCATGCGAAATAAAAGACCACGGTGCTATCCCGGTCACGCACTTGTCACCCACATACACATCACCTTTCACAGGCTTGAGTAAACCAAACAAGGTGCGCAAGGCGGTCGACTTTCCGGCTCCGTTGGGGCCAATTACCCCGGTAATGCCTCCTTGTTCAACTCGCAAACTCAGGTCTTGCAAAATTCGGATATCGCCGTGATACGCCACATCAACATTGTTCAACGCCATTGCTGGCATGGGCGCATGCAAAGTTGAAATTGTCTCAATTGCCAAGATACGCCTCGATTACGTCGGGGTTGCTGCGAATGTCTTGCACACCGCCTTGCGCGATCACCTGACCTTGGTTCATGGCGATGAGGTGATTAGACAGGCGGTAAATCGACGTCAGGTCGTGACTAATTAACAGCACCGCCTTTCCCTGTTCAGCCATGTCACTGATGCGCTCGATCATGAACGTGCACAAGTCAGGATGGACACCAGCGAAGGGCTCATCGAGCATCACCACGCGAGGATCAGGCATCAACATGCGAGCCATCTCAAGTAGCTTTTGCTGCCCACCCGAAAGCTCTTCGGCAAAGTTGTGCCTCAGATCGATGAGTCTAAATTGTTCGAGAATTGTCTCTGCTTTGGACATCAATTCTGTATCGGACTGTGACCATGACAGCACCGGCACCATCAGATTGTCGATGAGCGACATTTTTTTAAACACACGCGGAATCTGAAAGGTTCGACCAATACCTCGTTGCGCCACCTCGTGTGAAGGTCGGCCAGTGGTGTCATGGCCATCGATGCTCACCGTACCACTGTCGGGCACATAGAGGCCGCAGATACAGTTCATAAGCGTCGTTTTACCCGCACCGTTTACACCAATGATCCCCAACACCTGGCCAGCACTTGCTGACAGACTCACGCCATCAAGCGCAGTCAAACCACCAAAGCGTTTGGTCAGATTTGTGACTTCGATCAAGGCCGTCATCGCAACGCCCTGAAGCCAAACAAACCAGTCGGTCGAATCAAGA